>Ga0209158_1000016_pt1 | contig 131221 bp, 130 predicted proteins | sample GraSoiAngelo_140_FD_185897 | JGI IMG/M metagenome (GOLD analysis project Ga0209158, IMG submission 185897) | Grasslands soil microbial communities from the Angelo Coastal Reserve, California, USA - 14_0929_12_30cm (SPAdes) (version 2) | ecosystem: Environmental > Terrestrial > Soil >...
GAAGCGATACAGATACATTCTTTGCTGCAGGGCGGCCCAGGTGCGTGCTTTGGAGGAGCTTCGAGTAGCCTCTCTCTAACACGTATCCCTTTTTGGTCTTGACGTATCGACCTTGTTTTCCGCCTCTTTTGTTCGTCTGCTCGGAAAGATATTGAGGGAGTCGGACGTGGGCAGCTAGGTGAAGCGCTTCGCGCAATGAAGCCAATGGCAACGCAGTTACTTCCTGCGCGCCGGAGTGAGAAATCAAATAATAGGTTAGTAGGTCTGTCTGCGTTGCTGTTGGAAGCGTATCAAAGTCTGTGATCTTCGCAATGAATTCATCAGCAGTAAGACTAGGCATATGCGATACCTTGACCAGGTTGCAACGCGTTGTGCCTAACTAACAGGTCTTCTTCACCTGCCTTGGCAGCATAGCAAGATAGCCTGAGCAATCCGTTGAGGAGCAAATCTACTACGCAGGCCAACGCTTGTCCACCACTTCGTCTGGTCCCAAGCACAGAAATGGGAGATCGTCATTGCGAACGAAGTGAAGCAATCTCGCATTCTTACACTGAGATTGCCACGCACCCTACGGGTGCTCGCAATGACAAGAGAGATCGAGAGACTATGGCGTGAAGCGTTTGCGGCGCCAGAGGATGTAGGCGGTGAAGACGGCGAGCGAGATCATGAAGGCGATCCGGATGCGGTGGGGGCCCGGCAGGACGGCCAGATTCACGCCGGCATTGATGATGCCGAAGCCGGCGTACAGCAGATAGACGAAGAGCCCCCACCGCTTGACCAGCAGGAACCCTACGCCGATGAGGATGTGTAGGGTGGGCGACTGGGCCTTGGAGAGGGTCCCCCAGACGCCGGGCATGGTCGTGCCGAGGATTTTCAACCCGTAGTCCGGCCTCGCCTGGATGATGTACAGGTCGGTCAGGGCGGTGAGCAGGAAGAGAAAGCCGATGGCCTGCAGGTCTATGCTGCCGCGCGACGGCAGGGGGAGGATGGGGAAGAGCGAGCCTGGGCTGCTGGACGAATAGGCGTCCTGGACTTGTCGCGCCCAGCAGGCCGCTCCGACGATGGGGACGAAGCCATACAGGAGAAACGAAGTGAAGGGGCCTTCGAAGGCATAGCCGAAGTACCAGGCCGTCCCAAGCATGAGTCCCAGGGCGAGCGTTTCAGCGGCTTTGGCGTAGTGGCCCTTGAGAAGCTGGCCCGCCCCCGGCACGAAGGCGGACAGGAGCGCGGCCGTCAGGTCAGGAGGGCGTGAGACCTCGTTACCCCCCGAGGGTGTCGAGGGCCTCTTTGAGGCTTTTGTGGACGCAGGTGAAGATCGGCGTGTCGCGCAGGGTGTAGCGGCTCCCCTCGGTTTCGCGCAGGGCCATCACGAGATCAAGGAAGTCTTCCGGCTTGTCGCTTTCGAAGGCCACGACCCATTCCTGGTCGTCCAGCCCGAAGGAGTACGTCGTGTTGAGCTTGACCGACGGGAACCGGTGGCCCACTTCGATGTGCTCGTCCATCATGCCCTGCCGGGCCGCTTTCGTGAGGAGGAACCAGCCGCGGGTCTTCAGGAACGGATAAACGAAGATATATTTGCTCTTGCCGGGGACGATGGTCAGGCGCTTGCTCTCCTGGTTGTCGTGGGTGTGGTGGTCCACGTAAATGGAGCGTTTCGTCATGGCGAGGTATGAGTAAGGCGTGGAGAGGTACTTGCCCAACCCGCTGGCGAGGATCTTGGTGCTCATCTCCTGGAACAACTCGAGCTCATACGAGATCCGCCAGAGCATGAAGTCGCAGTCCCCGCGGATGCCGACCGTCGAGTAGGGGATGACCATCACCTTGCCGGCATAGTCCTCGACGGCCCGGATGAACTCCTGCTTCCCCTGGGTCCGTTCGGATTCCGGCAGGCGCCGCCAGGCGGGGTCGGCCTTGTAGAACGCGAAGTTGACGAATTGGCGCCGTTGCGGCTGCTGCTCAGGACCAGCCATACCCATCGCCTCCCTAGCAAAGCCCTCCTTCTAGCACCCGCGGCGGAGTTTTGTCAATCGCCGTGGTCGAGGGTGGCGCGTGAAATTTTCTATCAAGTTGAACCTGTGGAGTGTATACTAAAAACCCAACCGTGGGAGCCCTTCCCGAGAGCTTCATCGAAATCGACGGCGTCCTGGTGGATCGCCGAATCTTCACCACCCCCTTCGTCTGTGACGTGGTGATTCAGCAGTGTCGCTCGGCGTGCTGCCACCGGGGGTGCGTCGTGACGGGCGGGGACGTCGAGCGGCTCACTCCCCACATGGACGGCATCGTGCGGTACCTGCCAGAGGCCAAACGTGAGTTTCTTCGCCGCGAGGGGGGGAATTTTGTTGGCGACCCCGAGCGGCAGGGGACCGAGATGCTCCCGCAGGAAACCATGGCCATGATTCGATTCTTCAAGTCGCCTGAGGACATGCGCTGCACCTGGGTCGTGCACGACGAGTGTGTCTTTCTGTATCCGTCCACCCAGCCCGCGTCCGGCGACGGCCAGAGCGTGGCCGTGAACCATTGCGCCGTGCACTCCTACGCGCTGGAGCGCGGGTTGGACTGGCAGAGCTTCAAACCGGCGGATTGTGTCCAGTTCCCCCTCTGTTTCTACCAAAAGGACGGCCGGACGGTGCTGGCCTTGCAGGAAGAGCCGGGCCAGGCCATCGTTCCGTGCCTCAACAACCCCATCGGGCCCCCCATGTACCGCAGCCTCGAGGGCACCATCATCTACCTCCTGGGTGAGCGCTTGAATGAAAAGGTCCAGGCTTACGGACGAGAGCATTTCCCGGAGTGAACGGCCGGGGTAAGGGAACCCTCCCATGGTGCGCGCCGAGATCGTCGCGATCGGCTCCGAATTGGTCCTCGGCGGCGTGGCCGACACCAACTCGCTCTACCTCGCCGAGGAACTGCTGAAGCTCGGCATCGAGGTCCGCTACAAGACCGTCGTCGGCGACGATTCCAAGGACATGGAGGCGGCCCTCCAGCATGCGTTGGGGCGGGCAGACGTGGTAATCACCACCGGAGGCCTGGGCCCGACCGAAGATGATCTGACCCGCAAGGTCGTCGCGCGGGTGACCGGCCGGCGGCTGGTGCTGCACGACGAGACCCTGCAGCGCATCACCCAGCGACTTGACGCCCGACGTCGCCGGATGACAGCCGAGCTGGCGACGCAGGCCCTGATCCCAAGGGGCGCCAAGGTCATCCCGAATCCTGTCGGCACCGCGCCGGGGTTTTTCCTCTGCTTCAAGGACGAGTCGAAGGCGGAGCGCGCGCTGATGTGCCTGCCCGGCGTCGCCATGGAGGTGCAGCACATATTTCCCGAGGGCGGGAGCGCCTTGCTCCAGGAGTTTGTCGGCCCGGCGGCGCGCGGCACGCTCCTCCGCCGCCGGCTGCGGACGTTCGGGCTCGTGGAGTCGGAGATGGATGCGCGCTTGAGGGACCTGTACACGGCTGAACGGAGCGCCGTCCTCGGCCTGCAGGCCGGCATCTATGGCGTGGACGTGTCGCTCACGGTTCGGGGCCGGGATCCGGACTCGGCCGAGGCGGTGATGAGGCGAATGGAGCGCGCGGTGCGGGATCGAATCGGGGACTACCTGTATGGAGCCGGGGATCAGACCATGGAAGGCGTGGTCGCCTTGAAGCTGAAGGCGAAAGGCCTCACCGTGGCTGTCGCGGAGTCCTGCACGGGCGGCCTGATCAGCCAGCGGCTGACCTCCGTGCCGGGCAGTTCCGTCTACTTCGACCGCGCCGTGGTGCCTTACAGCGACCGGGCGAAGGTGGATCTTTTGAAGGTGTCGGAGGCGCTCATCCGCACGAAAGGCGCGGTCAGCGGGGAGGTCGCCCAAGCCATGGCGGAAGGGGTCCGGGAGCGAAGCGGGGCCGATCTCGGCCTCGCGGTGACCGGCATCGCCGGGCCGACGGGTGGGACGAAGGAAAAACCGGTGGGCCTGGTGTATCTGGCCTTGGCCGACAAAAAGACGGCGGTTGTGCGGTCCCAACTGTTCAGCGGGGATCGGGACGGGATCCGGGGCCGTGCCTCGCAGGCGGCGTTAGACCTGTTGCGGCGCTATTTATCGGGAAAGGAGACAGGGTAAGGGCGAAAAAAAATGCTCCGCGCGTTTATCGCCATTCAACTTTCCGACGAGATGAAGCGTCAGATAGGAAGTGTGCAGGCAGAGTTGAAACGGGAGGTCTCCGGTTCGGGACGGGGAGGCAAGGCTGTCAAGATCGGATGGACCCAGCCAGAGGGCATCCATCTGACGCTCAAGTTTTTGGGAGACATCCAGGAAACGCAGGTGGAAGCCATGCGAGAGATCCTACGCAAAGCGGCCGCGCCGGCCCGCCCCTTCACGCTGGAAGCCCGCGGGCTGGGTGCCTTCCCGAATCCACGCGCGCCTCGCGTGATCTGGCTGGGACTGCACGGGAGCAACGACGACATGGCGGAACTGCAACGACTTCAGGCGGCCGTGGAGGATGGCGTGGCGAGTCTCGGGTTTCCGAAGGAGCCCCGTACCTTCACGCCCCATCTGACCCTGGCCCGCATTCGCGATCGCGTGGAGGCGGGCGCGCTGGAGCTGGTCCTCACCGCCCAGCAGAACCGCGTTGTGGGAAAGTTCGCGGCGTCCTCGGTGGAACTCATCAAGAGCGAGCTTCGTCCGAGCGGCGCCGTCTATACAACCTTGGTGGAAGTGCCCTTCGGCGCTGGAGTATAATCGAGCACTTTGGCACCGATCAGCATCGAAAAGGAGAACGCGATGGCCGAGCGGGAAGAAAAGAAGCGAGCCATGGAACTGGCGATAGCCCAGATCGAAAAGCAGTTCGGCAAAGGATCCATCATGAAGTTGGGGGACACCGAAGCTCCTCCGCCTGACGTGCCGGTCATCCCGTCAGGCTCGCTGGGCCTGGATCTGGCGCTGGGCACGGGTGGGCTGCCCCGCGGCCGCGTCATCGAGATCTACGGCCCCGAGTCGTCCGGGAAGACCACGCTCATGCTGCACACGATCGCGGAAGCCCAAAAGACCGGCGGCACGGCCGCCTTCATCGACGCGGAGCATGCGCTGGACCTGACTTATGCCGAGAAGTTGGGCGTCAACACCGCCGACCTGCTGGTGTCTCAGCCGGACACCGGCGAGCAGGCGCTGGAGATCACGGAAACCCTCGTCCGCAGCGGCGCCGTGGACATCATCGTGATCGATTCGGTGGCCGCGCTCGTGCCCCGCGCCGAGCTCGAAGGGGAGATGGGTGACGCCCACATGGGTCTGCAGGCGCGGCTCATGTCCCAGGCGCTCCGGAAGCTGACCTCGTCGATCTCCCGCTCGCAGACCACCGTGGCGTTCATCAACCAGATCCGCATGAAGATCGGCGTCATGTTCGGCAACCCCGAGACGACCACCGGCGGGAACGCGCTGAAGTTCTACGCCTCGGTCCGGCTCGACATCCGTCGGATCGAGTCCATCAAGGACGGCCAGGACGTCATGGGCAGCCGGGTGCGCGTGAAGGTGGTGAAGAACAAGATGGCGCCGCCGTTCAAGCAGGCCGAGTTCGACGTCCTGTTCGCCGAGGGGGTTTCCAAGGTCGGCGAGCTGATCGATCTCGGCGTGGACCGGAAGATCGTCGACAAGAGCGGGGCTTGGTTCTCTTACGGAGGCGAGCGGATCGGCCAGGGCCGCGAAGCGGCGCGGGACTATCTCAAGGCCCATCCGGCCGTCGCACGCGAGATCGAGACCAAGATCCGCGAGACCGCCGGCGTGGGCGCCAAGGCCGAAGGGCACGCCCGGCCGGTTGCCGAGAAGCGTCCCGATGACAAGCGCTCGCCGACCGGCAAGGGTGTTTCCTAAAGCTGATCCTATTGCGGAAGCGGTCCGATATCTGGCGCGAGGGGATCGGAGCGCAGCCCAGGTCCAACATCATCTGGCGGGACGCGGGTTACCCGGCACAGAGATCCGCCGCGCGCTCCGCACCCTGCAGCGACTGGGCTACGTCGACGACGAGGCGGTCGCGCGCCGCATGGCGGAAGCCCGGTTGGCCCGCCGTCCGATGGCGCGAGAGGCCTTGGCGGCCGAGCTTGAGGCGCGGGGGTTTTCCGCCGGAGCCGTGGCCCGCGCGGTGCAGCACGCGTATGCCGGGCTTTCGGAAGAAGCCGTCGCACAGCGGTTTCTCAAGTCCCTGCCGCGCCGGTTCAGCGACCCGGCGCGGGAGGGCCGCCGGCGGGCGGGCTTGCTCCGGGGGCGCGGGTTCTCCGCCGACGTCAGCGAGAGCGTGCTCGGAGTCACGGCGAACGATTCATGACCCTGGCTGGTGATCCATGCCGACGGCGAACGACTTACGACAAGGCTTCCTGGACTACTTCCAAGGGCTTGGCCACGCCATCGTCCCGAGCTCCTCGCTGATTCCGCAGGCCGATCCCACGCTGCTCTTCACCAACGCCGGCATGGTCCAGTTCAAGGGCGTCTTCCTCGGAGAGGAGCGCCGCGCCTACACCCGGGCCGCCTCCTCGCAGAAGTGCATCCGGGCGGGCGGCAAGCACAACGATCTCGAAAACGTCGGCCATACCAGCCGGCACCACACCTTCTTCGAGATGCTCGGCAACTTCTCCTTCGGGGACTACTTCAAGGGAGAGGCAATCGATTTGGCCTGGGAATACCTGTCGCGCGTCGTCAAGCTCTCGCCGGAGCGGCTGTGGGTGACGGTCTACAAGGAGGACGACGAGGCGTACGCGATCTGGCAGAAGAAGATCCCGGCCGCTCGCATCGTCAAATGCGGGGAGCAGGACAACTTCTGGCAGATGGCGGACACCGGCCCCTGCGGACCCTGTTCCGAAATCCATTACGACCAGGGACCCGGCGTGCCCGGTGACCCGTTCCCGAACGGCGAAGGCGACCGGGTCATAGAGCTCTGGAACCTGGTCTTCATGCAGTACCACCGGGACGAGAAGGGCGCGCTCCACCCGCTGCCCAAGCCCAGCATCGACACCGGCATGGGTCTGGAGCGTCTCGCGGCCGTCGTTCAGGGGAAGACCAGCAACTACGACGCCGACCTCTTCCAGCCGATCATCCGTGCGATCGGGGAGATGGCCCGCAAACGGTACGGCGCGTCGGCGGACGATGACCGGCCGATGCGTGTCATCGCGGACCACCTGCGGGCCATCGTGTTCCTGATCGCGGAGGGCATCCTCCCGTCGAACGAGGGACGCGGCTATGTCCTGCGCCGCATCCTCCGCCGGGCCGGCCGCCACGGGCGGCTGCTGGGCTTGGGCCTCGACGGGGCGTTCTTGCACCGATTGACGTCGCCCGTCATTGACTTGATGAAAGGCCCCTACCCAGAGCTGGGGCGGGCCCGCACCACGATCGAGCAGGTCACCAAGGCTGAGGAAGAGCGGTTCCTGGACACGCTGGACAAGGGGCTGCGGCTGCTCGATGAGATCGTCGCCGAGGCGAAGCGGGCCAATCAGCGGGTGATCTCGGGCGAGGCGCTGTTCAAGCTGTACGACACCTATGGCTTTCCCCTCGACCTGGCGGCCGATTCGGCGAAGGATCATGGATTGACGGTGGACGAGGCGGGCTTTCTGGCCGCGCTCAACGAGCAGCGGGAGCGGGCGCGCAAGTCCGCCGGTTTCGTTGCGGCCAAGACCAAGGAGATCTACGCCGAACTCGGCGGGATCGTGTCGCCGACCCAGTTCGTGGGCTATTCCCAGTTGGAGACCGAGAGCTTTGTCCAGGCCATCGTCAAGCAGGACGCGCGCATCAAGGAAGCGGTGGAAGGCGACGAGATCGAAATCGCCCTGGACCGCACGCCGTTCTACGCGGAAGGCGGCGGGCAGGTCGGCGATCAGGGGATTCTGACCGGACCGGACGGGGTGATCGAGGTGAAACAGACGACTCGGCCGGCGCCGGATTTGTTCTTGCATCAGGGCGTCGTGACGCGCGGGCGGATCCGCGAAGGGGATCGGCTGCACGCGCGTGTGGACCCGCGCCTGCGGTTTGGCGCGGCGCGCAACCATACCGCCACGCACCTCTTACATGCTGTGCTTCGAGAGGTGCTGGGGCCGCACGTCAAGCAGTACGGCTCCCTGGTGGCGCCCAACCGCCTCCGCTTCGACTTCGCGCATTTCGCTCCGGTGCGGCCCGGCCAACTGGAGGAGGTGGAGGCCATCGTCAACGAGCGGATCCGAGACGACGCGCCGGTGCAGACCAAAGTCATGGGCATCTCCGAAGCGATGCAGGAAGGCGCGCTGGCCTTCTTCGGCGACAAGTACGGGGAGGAAGTCCGCGTCGTCGAAATCAATAAGTTCAGCAAGGAGCTCTGCGGCGGCACCCACTGCCGCCACACCGGAGAGATTGGGCTTTTCAAGCTCGTCTCCGAGGGCGGCGTGGCCGCGGGCGTGCGCCGGATCGAAGCGCAAACGGGCGAAGGGGCCTATGAGCTGCTGAAGCAGCGGGAGACCGAGCTCCGCGCGCTGGCCGACATCCTCAAGACCAACCCGGCCGACGTCGTGACCAAGGCCAAAAAACTCGTGACAACGCTCAAGGAGAAAGAAGAGGAACTGGAGAAGCTCAAGGCCAGACTGGCGTCCGGGAAAACAGGTGGTGGCACACCGTACACTGTAGTAGAGGTTCCGGGCGCGCCGAACGTGTACTGGCAACAAGTGGACGGGTTGGAGATCAAGGATTTGCGGTCGCTGGTCGATATGCTGCGGGAGAAGCATAAATCCGGAATCTTCGTGCTGGGCTCTGTCAAGGATACCAAAGCAACGCTCATGGTTGCCTCTACGACGTCAGCTTTCCCGGCGAATGAACTCATCAAGCCGGCGGCGGCCGAGATCGGAGGGTCCGGCGGCGGGCGTCCGGAGATGGCCCAGGCTGGAGGAAAGGTGATCGAGGGACTGCAGGCTGCGTTCGATCGCGTGGTGGAGGAGGTCAAGCGGAAAGCGGGCGCGTGAAAGAAGCACTGGCATTGATGGGAGCCCTCGTGCTCTTCGGCACGGTGGCCGCCTACGGTTATCGCGCCCTCGGCATGCCCAGTCAAGCGACCGAAGTCCATCACGTCGTCGAAATTTCTGAAGGCGCGTCGTTCAAGGAGGTCGCCAACCTGCTCGCGCAGAAGGGCCTGATCGTGAGCCCGTTCTGGTTTCGGCTGCTGGGCAAGGTCCAGGACGCCGAGCGGAAGATCCAACCGGGCGAGTATGACCTGCATACGGCGATGCGGCCGGCTGAGATTCTCAACGCGCTGGTCAAGGGCAAGGTCATCCAACACAGCGTCTTGATTCCCGAAGGCCTCACGGCTCAGCAGATCGGCATGCTGCTGGAGGAGGCGGGCATCGCGAAGGAAGAGGACATCGCGCGCCTGGTGTCGGACCCTGCGTTCACGAAGTCACTTGGCCTTGAGGCCCAGACGTTGGAAGGGTATCTCTTTCCCGAGACGTACCATTTCCGGCGGCGGACCAAACCCGAGGATGTGATGCGTGCGATGGTCCATCGGTTCAAGGAAGCCTACACCCCGGAGTTGCAGGCGCGGGCGACGGCGCTCGGGATGGCGGAACGCCACGTGGTGACGCTGGCCTCGATCATCGAGAAGGAAACCGGGCGGGACGACGAGCGCCCGCTGATCTCAGCCGTGTTTCATAATCGCCTGAAGAAGCGATTGCCGCTGCAAAGCGATCCCACCGTCATCTACGGCATCCGCAACTTTTCGGGCAATCTCACCCGCAAGGACCTTGGGCGACGCACGCCGTTCAATACCTACACCAGCAGAGGACTCCCGCCGGGCCCGATCGCGAACCCGGGCTTGCCGTCCCTCCAGGCGGCGGTGAACCCGGCGCCGGTCAAGTATCTCTATTTCGTGTCGAAAAACGACGGGAGCCATCAATTCTCGGTCACCCTGGAGGAGCACAACCGCGCCGTGAAGCGTTACCAGAAGCGGGGCGCGCGCCGCACCGCGCCGCGTAAGGCGGCGTAAGTCGCTATGCGAGTGTATCCGAACAAGCTGTCTGCTCGGTTTGTCATCGCGTGCTGCGCCTTGGCGACAATGGCTTCCACGGCCTCGGCCGAGATGTGGCGGTGCACGCAGCCGGACGGCACGGTGATTTTTTCCGATCGGAACTTCACCGGGCAATGCGCGCGAATGGGGGAGGGGCCCCCGCTCTTGCGCGTGCCGTCTGTCGCGCCGGTTCCCGCCGAGGAGGCGAAACCGGAACCTGCGAAGCCGGCCCCGTCTGAGCCAGCCCAGGTTCCGACGCCCGGGCGCGGGCGGCGGATCGATCCACCGAACGATGCCGTCATCACGATCCGCGATCTCACGGCAATCCCGAACTTCAACAGCCTCCTCGGCACCGCCAACTATCAGGCCACGATGTTGCTGGAGAACGGCGATTCCGAATGGACCGCGGAGAGGGTCTGCATCAACGTGCGGTTCCGCGATATCAACCTGATCTTTCTGGACGTGCAGCAGGTAGGCTGTCTGGAGGGCCTCAAGCCCCTGGATGCCCGCCAGCTCACCGTCACCTATACCGGCATGGTCCCGCCGCGGCTCTTTCCGATCCGGGCGGAGGCCAAGGTGGATTACGTCAAGTGGACGAAGTGACGAAGGAGGCCTAATTGGTCCCCACGGTTGAGTGGAAAGACGGAGTCGTCCGGATCCTGGACCAGAGCCGGTTGCCGGACAAGGTCGAGTTCGTGGACTGCCGCGACTACGAGACGGTCGGCATTGCGATCAAGGAGATGTGGGTGCGCGGCGCGCCGGCGATCGGCATCGCGGCGGCGATGGGTGTGGCCCTCGGCGCGCAGGCCGTCAAGGCCGCGGACTATGACACGTTCTGTAAGGCGGTCGGGGCGATCGGCGACCACCTGGCCGCGACGCGGCCCACGGCGGTCAACCTGTTCTGGGCGATCGACCGGATGAAGCACCGCCTGGATGCGCTGAAGGCCGAGCCGATCCCGGTGATCAAGCAGAAGCTGATCGCCGAGGCGCAGGCCATCCTTGCGGAGGACATCGCCATGAACCGGGCCATCGGCAAGCACGGCGCGGCGGTGGTCCGCGACGGGCAGACGATCCTCACGCACTGCAACGCCGGGGCGCTCGCGACGGGCGGCTATGGGACGGCGCTCGGCGTCGTGCGGGCGGCCTGGGAGGCGGGGAAGAAGATCCGCGTCGTCGCCGGGGAGACCCGGCCGGTCCTCCAGGGCTCGCGGCTCACGGCCTGGGAGTTGATGCAGGACGGCATCCCGGTGACGCTCATCACCGACAGCATGGCGGGCGCGCTGATGCACCGGGGTGAGATCCAGGTCTGCGTGGTGGGCGCCGACCGCATCACCGCCAACGGCGACGTCGCCAACAAGATCGGCACGTACAGCCTGGCGGTGCTCGCGCACGCGCACGGCATTCCCTTCTACGTGGCGGCGCCTAGCTCCACCGTGGACCTGGCCACGCCCTCGGGCGACCGAATTCCGATCGAGCAGCGCGACCCCCGGGAAGTCACGCATCTGCGGGGCAAGGCGGCGATCGCGCCGGAAGGGGTGGAGGTGGTGAATCCCGCCTTCGATGTGACGCCGGCCAAGCTGATCACCGGCATCATCACCGAAAAAGGCATCTTCGCGCCGTCCGAGCTCGCCGAAAAAATGCGTTCGCGTTGATTTGCCCTCCTCTTTTTTTATCCGACACGTTTCGGTATAGTAGCCTTTATGGTTGAACGCACGCTGGCCATCGTCAAGCCGGACGCCGTGCGCCGCCACTTGGTCGGGGCCATCATCCAGCGCTGTGAGCAGGCTGGCCTGATCCCGGTCGCGGTCAAGATGGTGCGGCTGACCAAGGCCCAAGCCGAAGCCTTCTATTACGTGCACAAACAGCGGCCGTTCTTCGACAGCCTCTGCAGCTTCATGTCCTCGGGGCCCATCGTGGTCCTCGCGCTGGAAGGTGAGAACGCGATCCAGCGGTACCGCGATCTGATGGGCGCGACGGACCCGGCCAAGGCTGCTGAAGGCACGATCCGTAAGGTCTACGGGACCCACATCGAGCACAACGCTGTCCACGGCTCCGATTCCGCGGAGGCGGCCCAGTTCGAACTGCCCTATTTCTTCAGCGCGCTGGAGTCGCCGCAACGCTGAGTCCCTCCACGCACAGGCTCCTGCTGCTGCAACTGATCGCGGTGATCGTATTGGCCACGCTGCCGGCCTGCGCGTCGCGTGCGGCCAGGGTGCCGATGCCCTCTCATGAAGTCATCGCTGGAATTCTCCAAGCTGGCCGGCAGGCCGCGGCCCAGGGCCAGTTCGACCGCGCGATCAATCTGTTTCGGCGAGTCCAGGAGGGTTATCCCAGTGCGCCCGAACGGCCTGAGGCCACGGTGCTCCTCGCACAGACTCTGGAGAGGAACCAGGAGATCGCCGCGGCCCTGACCGAGTATCGACGACTAGTCGCCGAATATCCCCAGTCGCCGCAGACGGTGCTGGCCCGCGCGAAGATCCCGGACCTGGAACGCCAACTGCCAGTCGTGCGGCCGCCGGGGGTGCAACTCCTCGGGACATACGTGGGGCCGGAGGAGTTCGAGAGCCTGGATGAGCATGAACTGAATCGCTTGCGCCAGTCGGGAACGAATACCGTGGTGGTGGGCGTGGCAGGGAAGGCTGGCGTGTACTTCAAAACTGATTGGGCGCCGGTCATTCAAGACAGGCTGGCGGCCGTGGTCGGCGCGGCCCATCGGCAGAGCCTGCAGGTCTGGGCGGCGGTGTCGGTACGGCGGATGAACTGGGTGGATCCGGCGTTGGAGTGGGCCGACTGGCGGTACAACACCAGCGCCAGCAGGCTGGAACCGGTCGAGACGCTGGACCTCCTGCACCCGGCGCTACGGGATTACCTGGTGGGCTTCTTCACAGACTTGGCGGCCACGGGCATCGACGGCATGTTGCTGCTCGCCGATCCCCCGTCGGCGGCGAACGAAGGGTTCAGTCCCTACGCACTGCGGCGGTACGAGCGGGACGTCGGACAGGCGCTCGATCCCGGTCGGCTCCTGTTGACGAAGGGCCGGGACCAACCCCTCACCTACGCGCCTGAGTTCTGGCGCTGGGTAGGATGGAAACAGCGCGAGCACACCAAAGTGGTGGAGGGCGTGATAGGAGCAGTCCGGACGTCCTATCCGGCCTTGAAGGTGGCGGTGGAAGTGCATCCGGAGACGATCACGAGCCCGCAGAAGGCCCTGGCCTCCTACGCGGAGGATCTGTTCGATCTCAGACGGTATCGGTACGACTACATCGCCATCGCCGGCAAGTTATCGCCGGGCACAATGGTCACGAAGGCGGCTGAAATTGTGCAGGGCGACCGGCTGTTGCTGCTCGTGGACCCGACCGAACAGAACAATGGCAGGCCCACATCCTTGCCGCCTGGTACGGGATTGATTTACAAAGAAAAAGCTGGATCGGCGCGCTTGACAAAGGAGGGACGGTAATTTAGCCTGCCTCGTTCATGCTTAATCCAGGAGACCATGAATGATACCGGACAACTTGCGCTATCATAAGGAACACGAATGGGTGAGGGTCGAGGGCAAACAGGCGGTCATTGGGATCAGCGACCACGCCCAGGAAGCGTTGGGGGATATTGTCTTTTTCCAGCTACCCCAAATCGGTGCGAAAGTGAAGGCCGGGCAGGAAATCGGCGAAGTCGAATCCACCAAGGCGACCTCCTCCATTTATACGCCGATCAGCGGGACCGTGTCTAAGGTGAATGTGGCCTTGAACGAGAAGCCCGAATTGGCCAATAAGGATCCGTACGGCGAAGGGTGGGTGGCCATCATCGAAATGGCCGCCCCCGCCGAAGTCAACGGGTTGATGGACGCGAAGGCCTACACGGCGTACCTCGACAAAGAAGCGTAGAAAGGGGGACAGGCTACTTTTCCCGAGAAACGAGGCCTGGTTCGACGGCTTGGTAGCGCAAGGGAAAAGTTGCCTGTCCCCTTCATGACCATGCCCGACGCCAAACGCATCGCCATTATCGGAGCCGGGACCGGCGGCTATGTGGCCGCCATTCGCGCAGCCCAGCTCGGCGCGCAGGTCACCCTCGTCGAGAGCACGGCCGTGGGCGGCTTGTGCCTGAATTGGGGCTGCATCCCCAGCAAGTCGCTGCTGGCCTGCGCGGAGCTTGGGCAGAAGATCAAAAAGGCGAGCGAGTTTGGGATCACGATCACGGGCACCGTTTCCTACGATCTCGCCCGCATGGTCGAGCGCAAGAACAAGATTGTGGCTGGACTGGTGAAGGGCGTCCGCACCCTGCTGAAGACGTGGAACGTCGAGCTGGTCGAAGGGCGCGGCGTCCTGGCGGATGCGAAGACAGTCCGGGTTGTGAAACCCGACGGGACCGACACGACTGTGCAGGCCGATGCGGTGATTCTCGGGACTGGCACCACGCCGCCGTCCCTGCCCACTCTCCCCATAGACGGGACGCGCGTCATCACGAGTCGTGAAGCGTTGGACCTCACGACGATCCCCGAGAGCCTGTTGATCGTGGGCGGCGGGGTGGAGGGCTGCGAGTTCGCCTCCCTGTTCAGCGCGCTCGGCACGAAGGTGACGGTCGTGGAGATGCTGCCGCGCATTCTTCCCACCGAAGATGAGGAGGTGGCGGCGCTGCTGGCGGCCGAACTCAAGAAGCAAGGCGTGACGATCCAGACGGGGGTGCGGGTGGAGAAGGTCGCGGTCGGCGCCGAGGGCGTTACGACCACACTGGCGGTCGGCGGCACCGTGACCACCGCCAAAGTGCTGGTCTCCATCGGGCGGCGGTTAAACACCGGCGGCTTGGGTCTGGAGCAGGTGGGCGTGAGTGTCGGCCGTCGAGGTGAGATTCTCGTCAACGAACGGATGGAAACCACCCTGCCGGGCGTCTATGCGATCGGCGACGTGGTGGGGAAGGCGATGCTGGCGCACGTGGCCTCCGCGCAGGGAAAGGTCGCGGTCCGCAACATCCTCGGCCATCCGACCACGATGCGGTACGACGTGATCCCGGCGGGCATCTTCACTTTCCCGGAGATCGGGCGGGTGGGGTTGACCGAGCAGGAAGCCAAACAGCAGGGCTTGGAGATCAAGGTCGGCAAGTTTCGGCCAATCGGGCTCGGCAAGGCCCATGTCTCCGGCGAGACCACCGGCCTGATGAAGATCGTTACCGACGCGAAGACCGGTCGCATCGTCGGAGTACATCTGGTCGGAGCGCACGCGGCGGACCTGATCCACGAGGCCGCGGTGGCGATGCAGATGGGCGCGATCGCCGAGACGCTGGCCCAGACGGTGCACGCGCACCCGACGATGCCGGAAGGGCTGATGGAAGCGGCCGAGGATGTCGAGGGCTTGGCGATCCACTTGGCCCGCCGGAAGGTCGGCTAATGACTATCCTGAAAGCGCTGGCGATCAACGTCCTGATGCTGGCCCTGACAGTGGGGGTCCTCTACTGGGCGGCGGAGCGGGGGAACGACACCGAATCGGCGCAAGCCGTCGCCCTCCTGTCACAGGCCGGCTCAGCCCTGCCTGTGTCGGTCACGCCTGGAGCCGTCCCGCCCCGTCCCGTCACGTTCCCGCTTGATCTCAATTCCGCCCGCGTGGAAGATCTCATGGAACTGCCGGGCATCGGCGAGAAGCTCGCCCAGCGCCTGGTGGAATACCGGAGGAGCCACGGCGGGTTCCGGAGCGTGGAAGATCTGAGGAAAGTGCGGGGCATCGGGGAGAAGCGGATGAAGCGCTTGCGCCCGTTGGTCAGGACAGCGGAGGCGCCATGAACGAAGTGCAGCGGCAGCTCGCCCTCATCGCGCGCGGGGCCGTCGAGATCATCTCCACGAAGGAGCTCGAAGACAAGCTCGCGGCGTCGCTCAAAGAGCGGCGGCCGCTCCGCGTCAAGGCCGGCTTCGATCCCACTGCGCCGGACCTCCATCTCGGGCACACCGTCCTCATCCACAAGCTGAAGCACTTCCAGGACCTGGGCCATGAGGTGATCTTCCTCATCGGCGATTTCACCGGAATGATTGGGGACCCGTCCGGCGTCTCGGAGACCCGCAAGCCACTGACGAAGGAGGAGGTACGGCAGAACGCCAAGACATACGAGCGGCAGATTTTCAAAATCCTGGACCCCCAACGGACCCTCATCGACTTCAACAGCCGCTGGATGAACACTCTCACGGCCGAGCAGCTCATCCATCTGAGCGCACACTACAGCGTGGCCCGGATGCTCGAGCGTGACGATTTCCACAAGCGCTATCACGACCAGAAGCCGATCAGCATCCACGAGTTCCTGTACCCGCTGGTCCAGGGCTACGACTCGGTGGCGTTGGAGGCGGACGTCGAGCTGGGCGGTACCGACCAGAAGTTCAACCTGCTGGTGGGGCGGGAACTGCAGCGCGCCTACGGCCAGTCACCGCAAGTCGTGCTCATGATGCCACTGCTGGAAGGGACCGACGGCGTCCGCAAGATGAGCAAGAGCCAAGGCAACTACATTGCGTTGGAGGATCCGCCGGACGAGATGTTCGGCAAGCTAATGTCCATCTCGGACACGCTTATGTGGCGGTACTACGAGCTGCTCACAACCGAGGATGTGAACGCCATCAAAGCCACGCACCCGATGGAGGCTAAATTGAATCTCGCCTATACCATCGTGGCCCGCTATCACGGCCAGTCTGCTGCGACGGACGCTCGTACGGAGTTTCAGCAGAAATTTTCCAATCGGGAGTTTCCAACCGAGTCAGCGAAGCGCAAGGTGCTACCGGCCGGGCCGACACCGCTGGTCGCCGTGATCACGAAGGCCGGGCTTGCCCCCAGCAAAACTGAGGCGCGGCGGCTGATTGCGCAGGGCGGCGTGGAGCTGGACGGCGAGAAAGTGACCGACGGCGATCGCATCCTGCCGGGCGAGCCCGGACGGGACTATCGGCTGAAGGTCGGCAAAAAGCGGTTCGCCGTCATCCGCTTCGAAGCCAAATCGTGACTCTGGTGGATTGACTTGTTTCCGCGGCCTAGAGGATAATCCACTCACTTCAGGGGCGGGAGTAGCGCAGTGGTAGCGCAGCGGCTTCCCAAGCCGTCGGTCGCGGGTTCAAATCCCGTCTCCCGCTCCAACTATTAACCGGTCTTCTTGATTTTCCCGCTGCGGATGCACCGGGTGCAGACGAGCAGGCGCCGCGTGGCGCCGTTCACGAGCGCCCGGACGGTTTGCAGGTTCGGACGGAAGACGCGTTTGGTGCGGTTGTTGGCGTGGCTGACGTTGTTGCCGACCGCTCGCGTCTTCCCGCAGATCTCACATGCCCTGGCCACGGTTGTTCTCCCTGATGGTGGCTCCAACGGGAGCGCATGCTAGCACATGCGCGTCTTCCTTGACAAGGGCGTGCCAGGGAAGACAACCCAGTGGCCTAGTGCACCAGGAGTTTCTGGATGGCGATGGTGGCAAGAATGCCGATGCAGGCCAACACGACCATCAATTCGATCAACGGGAAGCCCTGATTCTCTGGGCTGCTCAGTGACAGCTTCTGGAGAAATCGCTTATTCACACGTCCTCCCTTTCCATGCGACCGACATGAGTCGGTCTTCTTTAGGCCAGATGGCCAGGTCACGTGTACTGCTCTCATGTGGTTGTCGCAACTGCTGTACCAGTCTTTTGATGCTGCAATTGCCTTGTAAATCAACGTATTAATGAATTGACACAGAGGAGACTGGAAAGGCGGCAAACAATTTTTGTCAAGACCGGCATCCCTAATTTGGTCGACAGGGTCTGTATTGATCTTTCCGGTGGAGATAGTGAGAATGGCCGCACGTTACGGACATGGATAACTTGAAAGAGATCATCCTACGGATCGCCCGCCCCCTTGAGTATGCCACCCGGAGCGGGACGCACGGCCTCTCTGCCCTCAAGGATCTCGGCAGGTTTGTTTCCCAGCAGGTCGTGACCGCCCTCGGTCACTCCGTCCATCCTCCCAGCGTTGAAGCGGACTTGCTCCACTTGGTGCATCTCTTCTCAGACTACGAGACGCTCGGGTCTGACCTCCGCGGCCGCCGAGTCACCGAAGCCAAGGTGGTGTTGAACCGTCTCCTCCGCGCGGTGGAAGAGCCGGCGACGCCTTCGCCCGACCCGCAGAAACTGGCGCATCGGCTCTGGGAGTTACCGATCCAATACGCCCGGGGCGTGGGGCCCAAGAAGGCGGAAGTGCTGGCCCGCGCCGGCATCTACACGATAGAAGACGCCGTCTGGTCGCTGCCGTGGCGCTATGAAGACCGAACGCAAGTGCGGTCCATCGGGAGTCTGATCCCCGGGCAGGAGGCGGTCGTCGCCGTCGAGCTCCGGTCCGTCAAGCTCATGGTCACTGCCCACCAACGCCGAAAACTGGTCGAAGCGACGGTGGCGGATGAGACCGGGAGCCTGTACCTTGTGTGGTTCAACCAAGCCTATCTAGCAGAGACCTTCCGAGTCGGCCAGCATCTGATGCTCTACGGACTGGTGAAGGCGCGGGGCGGGCGTTGGACGCACCTGCAGATGGAAAATCCGGCCTTTGAGATCCTGGAGGGTGCGGGAGAGGCCGGGAGCCGTCACGACTTGGTCCACATGGGCCGCATCGTGCCCATCTATCACGGTCGGGAGACCAAGACGCGGATGATGCTTGGCGACCGGATGCGCGCCATCATGAAGGGACTGATAGACCAGTACGCCGACGGCGCTGTCGACTCCTTGCCAGCCGAGATCGTGCGAGGGCGGCGGCTCATAGCGTTCGGGGACGCGATCAAGGCCGTCCATTTCCCTACTGCGAATGCGAACCTCGAAGACCTGAACCGCGGCCGGACTCCGGCGCATCGCCGGTTCGCATTCGAGGATTTTTTCCTGCTGGAGCTGGCCCTGGGGCAGAAGCGCGAGTCTGTCGAGCGGGAAGCGCGCAGCGTGGCCTACGACCAGGAGACGCTGCTGCCGCGGCGGTTTCTGGACTCGTTGCCCTTTCGCTTGACAGAGGCGCAGTCTCGCGTGTTGCAAGACATCCGCCGCGACCTCGCGGGTCCTCATCCGATGAACCACTTGATCCAAGGCGACGTGGGCTGCGGCAAGACGGTCGTAGCCACGGCGGCGATGCTGATGGCCGTGGGCTCCGGGTTGCAAGCGGCCCTCATGGCCCCGACCGAGATCCTAGCCGAGCAGCACTACCTGAACTTGAATCGGCTGCTGGAGCCGCTCGGCGTCTCGTGCGTCTCGCTGGTCGGGGGGCGCGGGAAGAAGCGCGAAGCGGCCCTGACCGCCATCGCCGATGGGTCAGCAGGGATCGTGATCGGCACCCACGCCCTGATCCAGCAAGGGGTCCGGTTCCACAAGCTCGGGCTGGCCGTCATCGACGAGCAGCACAAGTTCGGGGTGCTGCAGCGCGCGACCCTCAAGGAGAAAGGCTACGCGCCAGACGTGCTGGTCATGACGGCCACCCCCATCCCGCGGACTCTGGCGCTGACCGTGTACGGCGATCTGGACCTCTCCGTGATTGACGCGATGCCCCCGGGCCGCACGCCGATCCGCACGCTCTTGTTTGCGGAAGGCCAGCGGGCGCGGGCCTGCCGCCTGATCGAGGACGAGCTGGTGCAGGGCAGGCAGGCCTACGTGGTCTTCCCGCTGGTGGAGGAGTCGGAGAAGGTGGACCTGCAGGCGGCGATCACGGGAGCCGAGCGGCTGCAGCGGGAGGTGTTCGCGAAGTGGACGGTCGGGCTGATCCATGGCCGGATGAAGGCGGAGCAGAAGGACCGCGTCATGGCGGACTTCAAAGCCGGCCGCATCCAGGTGCTGGTGGCCACGACGGTCATCGAAGTGGGCATCGATGTGTCCAACGCCACGGTGATGCTGATCGAGCATGCCGACCGGTTCGGCCTGGCCCAGTTGCATCAACTCCGGGGACGGGTCGGACGCGGGACGCAGCAGTCGTATTGCTTCCTGATGGGGCCCCACCGCTTGGCGGAAGAGGCACGACGCCGCCTTGAGGCGTTGGTCAAGAGTCACGATGGCTTCGTGATCGCCGAGGAGGACCTGCGTATCCGCGGGCCTGGCGAGTTCTTTGGAACCCGGCAGTGGGGCCCGTCAGATCTGCGGGTGGCCAATCTCATCCGGGACGCCCAGATCCTGGATGAGGCCAGGGAGGAAGCGACGCGGTTGCTCCAGCGGGATCCCTATCTCGCACGACCGGAGCACGCGGAGCTCAAAGCGGCGTTGCTCCGCCGATGGCAAGCGAAACTTGATCTGGCTGCAGTATCCTGACAGGACCATGATCTCGCGATTCCGCCGACTCAAAAACGATTTCCGCACGGGATTGGCCAAGGTGCGTCAGGGCACCGCCAAGGCCGCGGACCGGTCTCTTGAGGAGATGGAGCTCCTGCGCCTGAAGTACCAGCTGTACAAAGTGGAGGACCAGATCAAGGAACACCTGCGGGCGGCCGGCGAACGGGCGTTCCAGTTGATCGAGCGGAAGGGCAGCGGGGTGCTGGAGGACAAGGAGATTCATGACCTGTTGGCCAAGGTGGACCAGCTCAAGCAGGAAGAGGCGCGCATCCGGTTCGAGATGGGCCAGATCAAGGAGCGAGAGTGAACGACTGATGCCGATCTACGCCGGCATCGATATCGGCACGTTGACGCTGCGGTTGCTGATTGCCCGGATTGGAGACGAGGGGCGGCTGCACGAACTCGCCTCGGAGCGCCGCATCGTCCGGTTGGGCGAAGGCCTCCAGCCGGGCCGCCGTCTGCAACCGGCCCCGATGGCGCGCGCGCTGGAGACGATCGCCGAGTGGATGCCAGTGATCAAGCGGGCCGGCGCGCGCGAGGTCGTGGCGGTGGCCACGAGCGCCGTGCGCGACGCCGTCAACCGCGATGAGTTTCTCGGGGAAATCAAGCGCCGGAGCGGGCTGGCTGTGGAGGTCGTCTCGGGCGAGGAAGAGGCCCGGCTGTCGCTCCTGGGCATCCAGTCCGGCCTGCCAGCCGGTGTGGACCGGTTTGTGGCGCTGGACATCGGAGGCGGGAGCACCGAATTCATCACCGTCGCGCCCGAGCAGGCTCCGGCGATGGTGTCGGTGGATGAAGGGGTCGTCCGCCTCACCGAGGAATGTCTGCGGTCCGATCCGGTGCGGCCGGATGAACTCGCCGCCGCGCGCGCCCGCATTGCCCGGCACCTGGACGTCGTGGAGGCGAAGCTCGGGCCGCTGGCCGGCTACCGCCTCGTCGGGACGGCCGGCACCATCACGACGCTGGCCGCGATGGACCAGCGCCTTGCGGTCTATGTCCCGCTCCGGATCCACAACTACCGGCTCTCCATGGAAGCCGTGCGGCGGATCCTGGCTGAACTGATCGCTCGCACGCACGCCCAACGGCGCGAGCTTGTCGGCTTGGAGTCTGGTCGTGAGGACCTCATACTGGCCGGCACGTTGATCCTGGCGGAGAGCATGGAGCGGTTCGGTTTTGCCGAATGCCTGGTCAGCGACTACGGCCTCCGCGAAGGCGTCCTCATCGATCGCTGGCAGAAGTCCAAGGGATGAGTCGCATCATTGCGGGAGCGGAGATTGGTGGCGCTTCGGGTTGGACATCGCGGGGCCGCCGGGCACGTCACGGGGAACACGCTAGCGTCCATCGCCAAAGCCCTCGCGCTGGGCGTCGACTTCGTCGAGATCGATGTCCGGGCGACGCGAGACGGCCACCCCGTCGTGTTCCATGATCGCCGGGTGGACGGCACGACTGACGGCTCCGGTGCGGTCATCGAGCTGACCCTCGAAGAGATGTCAAGGTTACGAACGGCCGACGGCCAGCCCATTCCGACGCTGGATGAAGCGCTCGCAGCCATCAACAACCGCGTCGGAGTCATGCTCGATATCAAGTCCCCCGGGATCGTCGAACGGGTCTGGACAAGCGTGACCGGAAACAAGTTTGTTCGGCCCGTCATTTACGCCTCGTTTCTCCATGCCGAGCTGCTCGCGGTCAAGCGCCTCGTCTCCGGAGCTCACACCATGGCCCTGCTGGATAGCGTGCCCGTGCACCTGACGGCTTTTGCGCGAGACGCCGAGGTCACCCACGTCGGACTGGGAATCGACTGCTTGACCGGCGAATTCGTCGGCGCATTGCATCGCGAAGGGCTGCGCGTCTTCGTCTATACGGTCAACGAGCCGTCGGACATCGCGTGGGTCCGATCGCTTGGCGTGGATGGCATCATTTCGGATTTTCCGGAACGGATCTGATGCGCGGACGAGAGGGACAGCCATGACCGACAAGCAACGCTGGCTGATCGTCGTGCTCTATGCCGCGGCGATGGCCTATGTCGAGTCCGCGGTGGTCCTGTACCTGCGGACCATGGTGGGCCACGTGGACCCGTATCAACCCGACCCGGTGATGTTATCGGAGAGCTTGGTCCGCGCGGAGATGGTCCGCGAAGCGGCCACATTGATCATGCTGCTCGCCGTGGGCTGGCTGGCTGGCCGGACGTGGCGCAGCCGTCTGGGCTACACGCTGGTCGCCTTCGGCGTCTGGGACATCCTGTACTACGTCTTCCTGGTCCCGTTGAGCGGCTGGCCGCGCTCGCTCTTGGACTGGGACATCCTGTTCCTGCTGCCGCTGCCGTGGTGGGGGCCGGTGCTGGCCCCGGTCAGCATCGCCGTGCTGATGGTCGTGGGCGGGACATTGGTCAGTCTGTTCGATCGCCCGGAGCGTGCGCTCTGGCCGGGCCCCTGGGCGTGGGGAGCGAGCCTCGTCGGCGTTGCACTGGCGGTGTACGTGTTCATGGCCGATACCATTCGGGCGGCCGGAGGCGGAGCCGAAGCGATCAGCCGCGTGCGGCCGACCCAGTTCAACTGGCCGGTGTTTGTGGTGGCCTTGCTGTTGCTGGCCGCCCCGATTGTGGACCTGTGCCGGCAACAGCGGGGCCGCCGTTTGACCCCGCAAGCTGATAGTGACAGACTGGACAACTCCCTGGGGCCCTGAAGGAGCGCGGATCCATGAGCATTCTCGTTGTGGATGACTCGCCGGAGACTCGAAGCGCGCTGCAGTTGATTCTGGAAGGCGCCGGGTATCGGCAGGTCCTGCTCGCGGAATCCGCACAGGAGGCGTTTCAGCGTCTCAGCCTGGCTCATGCGAGCGCTCCTGCCAACGATATCGAGGTGATCTTGATGGACATCATGATGCCCGATATGGACGGAGTGGAGGCGTGCCGCCGGATCAAGGGAGACAGACGCTATCGGGACCTGCCCATCCTCATGGTGACGGCGATGAAAGCGGGGGCATTCCTGGAGACGGCCTTCGCTGCCGGGGCTGTGGACTACGTCACCAAACCGATCAACCGGTTGGAGCTGCTGACACGGATAGGCTCGGCGTTGAAGCTCAAACGTGAAATGGACCAGCGCAAGGCCCGGGAAGAGATGTTGGAGCAGGCCTTGCAAGAGATTAAAGTCCTGCGGGGGATCCTGCCTATCTGTGCGCGATGCAAGAAGATTCGTGACGAGCAAGGTCAGTGGCACTCCGTGGAAAGCTACATCAAGGACCATACCGAGGCGGACTTCTCACACTTGATCTGCCCGGAATGCCTGGACAAGCAGTTTCCCAGGTAACGAACCGGCCGGACCCGCGACTAATGGGTAAGGAGGAACGCCCATGACGCGGAGAACCTTTCTGAAAACCGGCCTGACGCTGGGGCTCGGCATCACGGCGAAGGCCCTTGGTATAATGCCAGCACAGGCCAAGGAGTCGGGACGCATGTTTCAGGTGACGAAGACGGACGAAGAGTGGCGGCAGATCCTGACGCCGGAGCAGTTCCGGGTGCTGCGCCAGGAAGGAACAGAGCGGCCCTTTGCCAACAAATACGACGCGAACAAGGACCCGGGCACCTATCACTGCGCCGGATGCGACTTACCTCTGTTCTCCTCCGACTCCAAGTACGACAGTCGCACTGGCTGGCCGAGCTTCTGGAAACCGATCTCCGAAAAGGCCATCGGCACGAAGACGGATTGGAAGTTGCTCCATCCACGGACCGAAGTCCATTGCGCGCGATGCGGCGGGCACCTGGGACACGTTTTTGACGACGGGCCGCCGCCCACAGGCTTGCGCTACTGCATGAATTCCGCCGCGCTGAATTTTGTGCCGGCTTCGGCTCGCTAACGGACTCAACCCTGCTGAGAGGAATTGGCGCGCGTTTGGCGAAAAGGGGAGGGCGACGACGATGACGTCCATCAGCCGGTTTCGAAGATGTGTTCACCCTCACGCCTTTGTGGTCTCGCTCGCCCTGGTGCAGGCTCTCGGATTCGCGCAAGTCGTGGCCGCGGCAGAGGAGTTGCCCCGTGAAGCGGCGTTGCCGCTCGCGCTGGCGAATAAGGCCGCGGCTGCCGCGCAGGAGAAATGCAAGCAGGACGGCTATCGCGTGAGCGTGGCGGTGGTGGATCGGGCCGGCGTGCTCAAGGTACTGATGAGGGGGGACGGGGCGGGCCCCCACACGACAAACAGCAGCAGCAAGAAGGCCTATACCGCCGCCAGCCTGCGTCGGCCGACCAGTGAGATGGCTGAATTGGTCGCCAAGACGCCCGCTCTCCAGGGGCTGAGGGATATCGACGACAAAGTCCTCATCCTGGGCGGTGGCCTGCCGATCGAGATCGGAGGCGAGGTCGTCGGCGCGATCGGGGTCGGTGGCGCCCCCGGTGGTCATCTGGACGATGCCTGCGCCCAGGCCGGGCTGGACAGCATCGGCGCGGTTCCCAAGGTGCCCCCACCTGCAGGAAAATAACGAGTCAGCGTAGAAAGATAATCCCCAGCGCAATCAGCGCCAGCACAAGCGCGAAGAGCGCGGTCCACGTGGTCCACGCCAGAGCCCTCTCCAGTGTCACAATTTGATTGGTCAGCTGCTCGATAAGTTGCAGTTGCGCGGCGATACGCTGTTCCAACTCTTGTAGGCGCAGGGCTGTGTCAGCGACCTGCGTCTTCTCCCGCTGCTGTTCTTTCTTCAGAGCCTTGACGGTGGCAATGATTTCCGGGACCGTCGGTGCGACGAATCTGAGCAGGGCACCAATGAACTTCCAAGGCACAGGCATGGCAGACTCGCCTAAACCGCGGTCATACCTTCGCGAGCTTCTTTGCCAATTCCCGTTCGTCGGCTTTGGTTTTCACTTCGCCGTTTAAGCGCGCCTCGAGCAGGCGATCCAGGATCTTCTTGTAGATTGGGCCCGGCTTAAGGCCCATGGCTTTCAAGTCGACTCCATTGAGCGATGGCCTCACCTGTTGTTGGGTGGTCACGTGGGCCGAGACCAGACGCACGATATCCTTGGATCTGGCCTTGGCGACGAGCAGGACGAGACCTTCGTCCGGCAGGTCGGCCAGGGCTCGGTACGTTTCTGAAGGTCTTGGCGACCGGTGCCGGACCAGGAAGCGCAGAGCCGGCTCCAGGTGCTTCTTGACGAGCTGCACCTTCCGTGTTTCTTTTCCCGGCATCGCCAACCGCTTCACCACCGCGCCGGTGGCTGACGCGCTCAGCTCGTCCATGAGGCCGATGAAGTAGACCAGCGCGCGATCGAGCGAGCGTCTCGGGTACTGCTTCGTCCACCAGGCGAGGGATTTCCCAAGATCCGACAGGAGACCTGCGAGACGAGCGGTCCAGGCCAAGCCGGTATGGAGAAAGCGCAAGAGGTCGAACTCGGCCATACGCCGGATCGTTCGAATGGGGGCCTGCTCCGAGAGCAAGCGCATGACCTCATTCCGCAAGCGTGGGCCGGAGAGCCGGTGGACGAGATCGGACGCAGCTGCTTCCTTGAGCAGGGTCAACGTGTGTTTCTCGATGCGGAAGCCGAACCGCTGCTCAAAGCGGATGGCTCGAAACACACGGGTCGGGTCGTCCACGAAGCTGCGGGCGTGGAGGACGCGGATGACCTTGTGTTCGAGATCGCGCAGGCCGCCATAGAGATCCACGAGCTCGCCGAAGCGGTTCACGTTCAAGCGGATGGCCAGCGCGTTGATGGTGAAGTCCCGGCGGTAGAGGTCGTCCTTGATCGAACTCGGTTTGACCGTGGGCAGGGCGGTCGGGTGGGCGTAGGATTCGCACCGGGTGGTGGCCACGTCCAGCTTGAAACCATCCGGGAAGACGACGAGGGCCGTGGCGAATTTCTCGAAGATCTTCAGGCCGGCTCCGTAACGGTCGGCCAGGCGCCGCGCGAAAGTCATCCCGTCGCCCTCCACGGCGATGTCCACGTCCAAGTTCGTATGCCCCAGCAGGAGGTCACGGACCAGGCCGCCGACCAGATAAGCCGGCGCATCCATGGCGTTGGCCAGCGCGCCTATCTCTCGGAGCCGATTGAAGATTTTCGACGGCAGACGACGGCTCACCAAAGTGCGTAGGTTGCGATGGTCTTGAGAGGCGACCGGCTTCATTGTCACCGGATTGTAACAGGACAGGGAACAAGGTGCGAAGAATGACGATGATTCGGTTGACAACCGCGCAATTGGGGTCTAGATAATGGGGCGGCTGCCATCATCCTTTTATAGACTCTTCTGAAAGGAGGTCATCTATGGCACTGCGATTGGGAGACGAAGCGCCGAACTTCACGGCTGAAACGACCGAAGGCAAGATCACTTTCCATGAATGGTTGGGCAGTGGCTGGGGCATCCTGTTCTCGCATCCCAAGGATTTCACGCCGGTCTGCACAACTGAGCTGGGGTACATGGCGCGGGTCAAAGGCGAATTCGAGAAACGCGGCGTCAAAGTGATCGCCATCAGCGTGGACCCGCTGGAGTCGCACAAGGGGTGGACCAAAGACATCAATGAAACTCAACACTGCACCGTGAATTTTCCGATGATCGCTGATCCTGAAAAAAAGGTCGCCATGCTATACGACATGATCCACCCCAACGCCGCGGACAATATGACGGTCCGATCGGTGTTCGTCATCGGCCCGGACAAGAAGATCAAGCTCATGATCACGTACCCGGCCTCCTGCGGCCGAAACTTCGATGAACTGCTGCGGGTGGTAGATTCCTTGCAGCTCACGGCCAAGTACAAGGTCGCGACGCCGGTCAACTGGAAGGACGGACAGGACTGCCTCGTCGTCCCGGCGGTGAGCGACGACGACGCCAACAAGCTCTTCCCCAAGGGCTTCAAGGCGGTCAAACCCTACCTGCGCTACACGCCACAACCGAACAAGTAACCCGCTGCTTCAAGGGGACGGAGTCGGCTCCGTCCCCTTTTTCATTTTGCGATAAAGAATCGGCAGAAGCGCCAGCAGGCCCAGCAGGGTGAACGCCAGAAGCACCTGGGGTGAGGCGATCTCCCTCAGTGAATTGATCATTCCGAGTTGCCGGCCTGCGTAGGCATACACGAAGCTGCCCGGCAGGGTGCCGATCGCGGTTGCGGCGATGTAAGTCCCGACGTTGATCCGGGTGAGTCCGGAGACGAGGTTCACCAGAAAGAACGGAAAGGCCGGGATCAGCCGCAACGTCATCAGATAGCTGAAGGCATTCCGCGCGAAACCCTGCTGGATCGATTCCAGCCGGTCCCCGAACTTCCGCTCCACCCAATCCTGTAACAGGTAGCGTGCCGCCAGGAACGCCAGTGTCGCTCCTGCTGTCGCCGCCACGTTGACATACAGCGTGCCGACCACGCTCCCGAACAGGAAGCCGCCGACGAGGGTCAGCGCCGCGGCGCCTGGGAGCGAGAGGGCCGTCTGGAGGCAATAGACCCCGATGAACAGGAGAACTGCGGTCGCGTAGTGGCCCTCGACGTATGCGAGCAGACGGTCACGGTTGCCTTTGAGGTTCTGCAGGCTCAGATATTGCGCCAGGTCGAAGTAGAAGAAGGCCCCGATCGCGATCGCGAAGACCGCGGCGAGGATGATCTTCCCGGTCGGCGAGGACGCGGGTTGGGCATCTGCCGGTGTGAGCGCTTGTGGATCGGGCATCGGTGTCGGATTATACCGCCACCTCTTCTCTTGTCCCAAGGAAATCCTTAAGGTAGGCTTGCCGTGGTCAGAGGAGGCACGCGTGAGCGAAGCGCAGTGGATCGACCGCTACCTGACCGGGCTGCTCTCGGAGCGGGGGCTCTCCGCGAACACGGTCGAGGGGTATCGGCGCGATCTCGCCAAGCTGCAGGCCTTCCTCCGGATGCAGGGGCGCGAGACCCCTGCAGCGCTGTCCCGCGCGGATGTTCCGCGCCTGCTGGAGTTCTTGTGGGGTCAGGGCCTGGCCTCTCCCTCGGTCGCGCGGTGCCTGGCCGCGTGCCGTGGGCTCTACCGATTTCTCCTCCGCGAGGGCCATCTCCGCCAGGATCCTTTCCTGGACGTCACCGTGCCCAAAGGGTCGCGCCGGCTTCCCAAGGCACTGAGCGTCGTCGAGGTCCAGCGCTTGCTGGATGCCCCCGGCCGGAACGATGCCAGAAGGGGCCGCCACCCGGAAGCCCTGCGCGATGACGCCATGCTCGAAGTCCTCTACGCGACCGGGCTCCGCGTCTCCGAACTCGTCAAACTGGATCTCGTGGCAGTCAATCTGTCGGCCGGCTTTCTCCGCGCCACTGGCAAGGGGGCCAAGCAGCGCGTGGTCCCCCTCGGCGCGGTGGCGATCCGCAAGCTGCGCCGCTATCTGGCCTCAGGTCGCCCCCCTCTGCTCAAGAGCCGCACCTCCAACCGTCTCTTCGTGACACGTTCCGGGCGTGGCCTGACGCGGCAGGGGTTCTGGAAAATCCTGCGGCGCTACGCCCGGGACGCGCGCATCCAGCGCCCGATCTCGCCGCACATGTTGCGGCACTCATTCGCCACGCATCTCCTGGAGCGGGGGGCCGATCTGCGAGTGGTGCAGAGCCTGCTGGGGCATGCCAACGTCACGACGACCCAGATCTACACGCACGTGGAACGGAAGCGTTTAAAACTCCTTCATAAGCGTTACCATCCACGCGGGTAACGCGTGCACGAGCGCGTCATCTCAAGTGATGAAACGGCTGCGTGTTTTGTTGACAGGACGCAGGGGACTTGCTAGTATGCGATGCGGTTTCCGAGTGATGTGGACTCATTATTGCATCTGTTTGGGCGGATAGCTCAGTTGGTCAGAGCGCTGCCCTTACAAGGCAGAGGTCACAGGTTCGACCCCTGTTCCGCCTACCACGTTTTGCAACGACTTTATTTTCTGGGGCCGTCGTTCAGCCTGGTTTAGGACGCCAGATTGTCAATCTGGAAGTCGCGGGTTCAAATCCCGTCGGCCCCGCCATTTTCTGTGGTTCGCCGCTGGATGGCGTAGAGGGGCGACACATCCGAGAAGGTAAGGGGGTGCGCGCGTAATGTTGTTCCGTTCGGGTCTACTTGAGTTCTTCTCCTCCCTGGGACTGGTCTCCAAATTCGTCCTCCTGGTCCTGGTGGTCTTCTCCATCGGGTCCTGGACCGTCATCCTCTACAAGTGGCGCTTCTTTCGCCGCCAGGAGGCCGCGGACCTGCGCTTCCTGAAGACCTACCGTCGTTATGAGCACCCGCTCGACGCCTCCCGCGAGCTGCACCTCCACCGGGACAGCTCGGTGGCCGCGGTCTTCTCTGACGTCGCCCGGTGCTATCGACTCGGTGGGAACGGGAATCCGCGCGCCCGGCTGGCGATGGAAGGGGTGGGCGACGGCGAAGCAGGACTGCCAACCCAGCGGTACGTGGAGCAAGTCCTGGCGCACGCGATGCAGGAACAAATCACGCGGACGGAAGCGGAGCTGCCGTTTCTCGCCACGACCGGGAACGTCACCCCGTTCATCGGGCTGTTGGGGACCGTGCTCGGCATCATCGACGCCTTCCGGGAGATCGGTGTGCAGGGGACGGCCAGCATCGCGGCGGTCGCGCCGGGCGTGGCCGAGGCTCTGGTGGCGACGGCCGCCGGGCTGTTCACGGCCATTCCGGCGGTCATCGCGTACAATTATTATCTGGCGCGGGTCCGTCGGTTGGCGTTCCAGATGGACCGCTTCGCGATCGACCTGACCAACGCGCTGGAAACGCGGGGCATTCGAGAAGACGCGAGGCGACCATGATCGAGGCTCGCCGTCGGCGGTTCATGGCCGAGATCAACGTGATCCCGTTGGTGGACGTGGTGCTGGTGCTGCTCGTGATCTTCATGGTGACGGCCCCGATGCTCTACCGTGGCATGGACATCACGCTGCCCAGGTCGGCGACCAATACCATCAAGCCGGAGCAGCGCGTGGTGCTCACGGTCGAGCGGGATCGCCGCGTCTTTATCGACAAGGATCCGGTCCCGCTGGGCTTGCTCCAGCCGAGGCTGGAGGCGCTGCATCACAAGAATCCCCGGGTCGCGGTGTTTCTCCGAGCCGATCAGGCAGTTCCCTATGGGACGGTGGTGCAGGTCATGGACAGCGTCAAGAAGGCGGGCATTGCAAAGCTCGGCATGGTGACCGACCCGCTGAGTCCTCATGAGGAACGGGTCCGATAAGGCGCGCGGCTGAGAGAGTCCCATGACGGCCGGCATCCCCCATGACATGCGGCGCATCGCCTTGGTCTCCATGGTGGCCCATGTGGTCATCTTGGTGGCGCTGACGACGGTCCCGTTGACGAAGATCCGTTCGAGGGGAGCCTCGGCCATCGAGGTGCTGCTGGTGTCACAACCGTCGGCGCCGGTTCAGGTCGAGCAGGCCCCTGTCCCCCAGCCGAAGCCTACTCCTCCGTCGCCGCCCGCTCCGTCGAAGACGGCCCCGACCCCGCCGACAGTTGCGAAAGCAACCCAGGCGCCCCACGTGGCGTCGTTGCAGAAGCGGCTTCATGAGATCACCGTGCCTAAGGAGGTGGCCCCGGCTCTTCCCATGCCTAAGAGTAGGCCCAAACCTGTCACCCCGGCTCCGGCCGAACCGTTGTCACCGAAGCCCCAGTCTTCACGGGATCTTGCCGAGGCTTTCAAAAAAGCCGAGGACGCCCTGGCCAAGCCGCCTGTCACGAAGCCGCTTCCTGCGGCTCCGGCCCCGGCGCCCCCGTCGCGGACGAGCGAGGAGATCAAGAAACTGCTTAATGCGTTGCCCCCGCTGACGCCTGCGGTGCCGAGCGACGCCACGCCGGCCACGAAGGAGCCGGCCCCGGCGGTCGCGCGCGCCCCTCAGGGGGTAGCCACCGTGGCCCGCCCTGCCGCCGTGGAGCGTTGCCCTCCCAAGGCGCGGGCGTATTGCCCGCTTCTTGAAGCGGCGATCAACCGGGTCTGGAACGCGGATACCAACCCAGCCGTTCGGCAGGTGCTCGAGAACGCCGGCGATTCGACTGCCGCGATGAGGATCGTCATCCAACCGAACGGTGAGATCGGGGGCATTGTCCTCTACAAGTCGTCCGGGAACGACGCGTACGACCGTGCGGTCGAGAGCGTGTTGCGGGAGCTCCAGCGTGTGCCCCCACTTCCGGACGAGATGAAGGGGGAGCCGTTTGTGGCGGTCACCAGCTTCACGTACACCAAGCAGTAGGACTGTGTGGACCCTCGTGGTACACCTTTGTCAACGTTCCACGGTGCGCCGACCAGTCAGCCTGCTGGCGTTGTTGCTGGCGGGCTCGGCCGTGTTTGCAGTGACGACGGGAGCCGTCGAGGTGTTCATCGACGCCACCCGCGGGGCGATCCAGAAAATCCCGATTGCGGTCTACAGTTTTAAGAGCGCGATTTCTGTGCCGGGGCAGTTTCCGGCGGACGTCCTGAAAGCCGATCTTCGCCGGTCCCTCCTCTTCGACGTCGCCGACCTGGAGCGTTTCGGCATCAGGGCGGAGGTGAACTCCCAGCCTGGGCCCGAGGCCCTTCAAAAGGCCGGCGAAGCGGGGCTGGCAGTGCAGGTCTGGGGCGCCCTGCTGCCGCGGGGGAGCGAGATCGTCATGGAGGGGACCCTCTTCGAGTCCTCGCGCGGCGAAGTCGGGCGCAAACGTTACGTCGGATCCACTGATGTGGTTCGGTACATGGTCCATCGGTTGGCCGACGAGATCGTCTTTCACTACACCGGGGAACAGGGGATTGCCCGCAGCCAGATCGCCTTCGTGTCGGAGAGAGACGGCGCCAAGGAGATCTTTGTGATGGATTATGACGGGTATAACCGAAGGCGGTTGACCTTCGATGCGTCTTTGAACCTGGCGCCCGCGTGGTCGCCGGACAGGCGGCGCCTGGCGTTCGTATCGTATCGTAAGGGGAATGATCCGCGGATTGAAGAGTTGGATCTGATCACCGGCGCCAGGCGGCCGCTCGTCGCGTTTCCGGGTTTGAACATCACCCCGGAGTGGTCGCCCAGCGGGGAGGAGTTGGCGTTCGCAACCAGCAAAGACGGCAATTCGGAGATCTACAAGGTGGACAAATACGGCAAGCGGTTCGAACGGCTGACCGACCATGGCGCCGCGGACCTCGCGCCGACATGGTCGCCGACCGGCCGCGAACTCGCCTTCACTTCAGACCGGGGCGGCACGCCGCAGATCTATCTCATGAGCGCGGACGGCACGAACGTCCGACCCTTGACCTATCGGGACCAACAGGGGAGCTATAATACGGCGGCCGCATGGTCCCCCAAAGGGGATTGGATCGCGTATGTGTGCCGCGACGAGCGGAGAATCCTCAAGCTCTGCCTGATCAGCCCCGATGGCCAACAGTGGCGGCAGTTGACGACCGGCAGCAGCAACGACGAGTCGCCCGCGTGGTCGGCGGACGGGCGGCACGTCGCGTTCAGTTCCACTCGCAATGGGAGGCGGGATATCTATATGATAAACACCGATGGCACCGGCCTGGAACGGTTGACGACCGGTGGAACGTCCAACGAAGATCCTGCGTGGTCGGCGCCGTGAGCTATCCGTGTCCCACGGGTGCCGGCATTGACGTCAGCGCGGGATTTGGTAAGATCAGTGCCGGCGGACAAATGGAGAACAGGCGAATGAGAAGTCTGACGGGACAGACAAGACACATGAGGGCGGCGGCGATGTTCGCGTTGGTTGGGATACTGGCCCTGGGCGGCTGCGCCAAGAAGAACATGATGTCGTCGACGGAAAGCGGGGGCAAGGCTCAGGCAGGGGCCGCCGCGACGACGGAGGGGGGACCGAGCGGGTCCGGCGGGTCAATGGGCGAGAGCGGCAGTGCGCCGTTGCAGGGTTTCTCCAAGAGTCCGTCCGAGGAGGCGGTGAAATCTCCGACACCACCGATGGTGGCCAAGGCCGATACCGCGGAGATTGCGGCACGCCAAGCGCGCGAAGCGGCGAAGCGACAGCTCACGGACATCTATTTTGCGTACGATAAGTGGGCCCTCTCCAACGAGGGAATGAAAAACCTGGCCCAGAACGCCGACCTTCTCAGACAGAATCCGACGGTCAAGATCCTCATCGAGGGCCACTGTGACGAACGAGGCAGTCGGGAATACAACATGGTCTTGGGCGAGAAACGGGCCCAGGAGACCCGGCGGTACCTCGAGTCGCTGGGCGTGAAGAACACGGTCACCGTAACCAGTTATGGGAAAGAACGTCCCATGTGCACCGAAACCGACGAGTCCTGCTATTGGAAGAATCGTCGGGCGCACCTAGTATTGGAGGGTGAGAGATGAGAAGCATAACAGCCTGGTCGGGTTGCAGCGCGCTGGTATTGGGGCTGATCTTCGCTCTGTCCGCCTGTTCGACGAAGGAGACAAGCAGCAGAACGACCGAGCAGACGATTGACCAAACCGAGAAGGGCACCGCGCCCCCCTTGCAGGGGTTTTCGAAAACTCCCTCGGAGGAGGCGGTGAAGCCGCCCCCACCCACCGTGACGGCCAAGGCCGATCAAGCCGAGATCGCGATGCGCCAGGCGCGAGAAGCATTGAAGCGGGCACTCGGGAATGTCTACTTTGAGTTCGATCGCTGGGCTCTGTCCACTGAGGGGAAGAAGAATCTGGCCGAGAGCGCGGCGGCGCTGAAGCAGAACCCCGCGGTGAAGATCCTCATCGAGGGCCACTGCGACGAGCGGGGCACCACGGAATACAATCTTGTGCTGGGCGAGAAGCGGGCGCAAGAAACTCGACGCTACTTGCTGAGCTTGGGAATCTCGAATTCGGTGGGCGTCACGAGTTACGGCAAGGAGCGGCCGGTGTGCACCGAGCACGACGAGTCCTGTTACTGGAAGAACCGCCGGGCGCACCTTGCGGTTGAAGAGGGGAAAGGGAAATGACGAATCACAGCGCACGGGTTCTGGTCGGTCTCCTGGCGTCGAGCTTGGGGGGGCTCTTAGTCGCCTGCGCGACGCAGGCGGATCTCCGCACGACGTCCCGGGACCTCACGAGTAAGAATGAAGAGCTCCGCAGCGAGCTGAAGGAGGCCCGTCAACGTAGTGCCGAGGTGGAGACCAGCCTCCGCGAAATCAAAGGGCAGGACCTCTCTCAGATGCTCGGGCAATTGGAGACCCAACGCCGGGACGTCGAAATGCTCCACAGCGCGCTGGACGACCAAAAGGCCCAGGTCTATTCCCTCGAGAAGAAGCTTCAGGATCGCCTGGGCGGCTCTGAGAAGCGCGCTGAAGCGACCGACAGGAGTGTGGCCCAGGTGACCGAGAAGGTCCGGGAGATCGGGACCAAGCTGTCGACCCAGATGGATCAGCAGGCGGGAGCCTTGGGCAAGCTGGAGGAGGCGATTAAACACTCGGACCTCCAGATGCGAGCGCTCTCGGCGGAGGTCAATCGGTTTCAGGGTGTGCTCGCAGAATTTGATAAAGTTCTCCGCGCATTGAATGACAAGGCGATCGACGTCGACCGACGGGTCACCGAGTTGACCGGCCGGATAGAGGTGAAAGTTGGGACCCTGGCAACCCAGCAGGGAGACCAGGCGGTCAAGCTGGATGCGCTGGAGAAGACCGTCGACGCCGCGGTGGCCACTGTCAACGAGAACTCGCGCGGGCTCGGCGAGTTGAAGCGGGTCATGGAGGATTCGTTGGGCAAACAGGCCGTGGGGGGCGAAGTCCCAGAGGCGACCGGACCGGCCGGCCCCGGGTCGGCAGCGAAGGACCCGTCCAACGGCGCCTCGCGGACGGCGCCGGCGTCCACGCTGAGCGACAAAGAAGCCTACGATCGGGCCCAGCAGCACTTTGGGCAAGGGCACTACGACGTGGCGCTCACGTCGTTCCGGGTGTTCCTGGTCCAGTATCCGGACTCGCCGCTGGTTCCCAACGCCCACTTCTGGATGGGGGAGTGCTACGTCCGGGCGCGCGACTACGAGCGCGGCCTCGAGCAATACGAGCACGTCGTCAGGAAATATCCCAAGAGCACAAAGGCAGCGCCGGCGCTCTATCGCAAGGCCATGACCTTCCTCGAGCTCAACAACAAGGAGGCCGCCAAGTCGGCCCTCCGGCAACTGATCGCGGACTACCCCAAGTCCGAGGACTCCCAACGGGCAAAAGCCAAGCTGGCCTCCCTTAGATGAGACGTGCCATCCTCCTGTCCCTCAGTCTGATCGTGGGCGGGTGCGTGCCGACGGCGGATTTCGTGGAGCTGCGCGACCAGGTCCGCCAGATCCAAGACGAGAAACGGAAGCTCAAGGAGACCGAGGCGGAGCTGCGCAAGCGCCTGGAGGACGCGGACCGCCTCCAGAAGCCGGGCGACATCGCGAAGCAGTTGGACGTGTTGGAGGCCAAGATCGAGAGCCTGCGGATCAGGCAGCAGGGCTTCGACCAGAAGCTGGGCGAGTTGCTCCGGCGCATGGATGAGTCCGCTCGCCAGGAGGAGAAGGAGCCTGCCCCGCCTCAGGCCAAGGCTCCGACGCCGAGCGCCAAGCCCGACGATACTGCCAAGCCCAGGGCGGGCGGGCTCGACGCCCCCACCGCCGCGCTCACGCCCACGGCCGCTTACAATCAGGCATACAACGACTACCTGAAGGGCAACTATGACCTGGCGGTCGCAGGTTTTGAGGAGTTCCTCAAGAGATTTCCCGAGACCAGCCTGACGGCCCACGCGCAGTACTGGATCGGCGAGGCTTACTTCAACAAGAGGAGTTATTCCAGAGCGATCGAAGCGTATGAGCGCGTGATCGCCAACTATCCCAAGAGCGACAAGGTTCCTGCCGCGTTGGCGAAGGCGGGCGTCGCCTATGCCGAAATGGGCAACGCCATTAAGGCGCGCGTCCTGCTCAAGCGCGTGGTGGATGAGTTCCCGCAGTCAGCCGAGGCAACTCTGGCCAGGCGACGGCTCGCCGAGCTCCGATGACACCCCCAATCGCGGTCCTCCCGGGCGACGTCATCAACAAGATCGCCGCCGGCGAAGTCGTCGAGCGGCCCGCCTCCGTCGTGAAGGAACTGGTGGAGAACGCCATCGACGCCGGGGCCACCCGCGTGTCGGTGGATGTCGAGCAGGTCGGGCGGCGTTCCATCAGGGTGACGGACGACGGGCAAGGCATTGCGTCGGAGGAGGCCGCGCTCGCGTTCCAGCGTCATGCAACCAGTAAGATCCGTACCGAGGCCGACCTCTCGACCATCCAATCCATGGGCTTTCGCGGCGAAGCCCTTCCCAGCATCGCGGCGGTGTCCAAGGTGCGGCTCGTCACCGTCGCGGCCGGCTCCTCGATGGGCACGGAGGTCCGGCTCGAGGGCGGTGCGTTGCTCGCCCAGCGGGAGACGGCGGCGGCTCCCGGCACCACGGTCGAAGTGATGGACCTGTTCTACAACACCCCTGCCCGCAAGAAGTTTCTCAAGAGCCCCGCCACGGAGTTCGGGCATGTCTGCCAGGCGGTGCAGCGACAGGCGCTCGCGTTTCCAAAGATCCACTTCCGGTTGACGCACAACGGCCATGTGGTGGCGGACTATCCCGCGGTCCCTACCTTGCGGGATCGTGTGCAGCAGGTGTACGGCGCGCAACTGGTGGACACCTGCGTAGATCTGCAGGAGGAGGCCGGGCGGTTGCGCCTGGAGGGGCTCTGCACGCGCCCGCTGGAGACGGCACACACGAAGACGCCCCAGGATTTGTTCGTGAACCGCCGCTGGGTGAAGAACGCCGCGATCGTGCACGCCCTCTACGAAGGCTACGGGACGTACCTGGCCAGAGGGCACCAGCCCCGGTTCGTCCTGTCGCTTTGGGTGGATCCGCGGCAGGTGGACGTGAACGTCCACCCGACGAAGCGCGAAGTGCGCTTTTCGGATCAGGAACAGGTGCATGAGTGGGTCCGCTCACGGATCCAGGCTTCGGTGAAACCCGCATCCGTCGCCTCCCGGACGACTGTGGTGTCGGCGTGGTCACCGTCGCAGATAAGCGACCGTCCCGTTGCAACGGACGGCTCCCGCGATGTGCCCGGGTATGCCAACCCGGCACCGGATGTGCTGGCCGGACGGCAACCCCGCCCGGCGGGGGTGGCGGAGCTGGGGCAGGCGTATCTGCCGACGGTGGAGCAGGAAGAGGTCCGGCCGCTGGGGCAGGTCGCCAACCGGTACCTGGTCGCCCAGGTCGGCGATGAGTTGCAGATCGTGGATCAGCACACCGCGCACGAGCGGGTGCTGTTCGAGCGCCTGCTGCGGCAGTTCGACGCTGGCCAGATCACCTCCCAACAGGCGCTCCTGCCGCAGGTCGTGGAGCTGTCCGCCGCCGAAGCCGTCGCGGTCCGCGCGCATCTTGAGGACCTGGGCCGCCTCGGGTTCGAGGTCGAGGAGTTCGGTCAAGGCAGCTTCGTCGTGCGGGCCATGCCGGCGCTCTTCGGCCAAGGCGATCCGCAGGCCTTGCTGCGCGCGCTGGTGGAAGATTGGGATGCGTGTCCCTCGACGCCTTCGATGCAGGAGCGCTACAATACCGTCCTCGCGTCCGTGGCCTGCCACAGCGCGGTGCGGGCGGGACGGGCGCTGGAAGTCCCGGAGATGCGGCGGCTGCTGGAGGATTGGCGTGAGGCGGGGTTGCCCAGCACGTGTCCGCACGGGCGCCGCATCGCCATGCGCTTGACGATCGAGGAGCTCGACCGCATCTTCGGACGATTGGGATGGACATGATGGTTCGCGACACGCTGCCAGTGGTGTTTCTCGTCGGGCCGACGGCCATCGGGAAGAGTCGGGTGGCAATCTCTGTCGCGAAGGCGCTCGGCACCGAAATTCTCACGGCCGATTCCACGCAGGTGTACCGCGGCATGGACATCGGCACGGACAAGCCGACGCCGGCGGAGCGGGAGAGAGTGCCCCATCGTCTCATCGACCTCGTCGAGCCGGACGAGCCCTTCAACGTCGGCCTGTACCGCCGGCTGGCGTTGCAGGAGATCGCCCGACTGCATGCGGAAGGGCGCATGCCGCTCGTCGTGGGCGGGACGGGTCTGTACGTTCGCGCTCTGGCTTACGGCCTGTGGGAGGGACCTCCGGCCGACTGGGGTCTGCGGCGGCAACTGCTCGAAGAAGAAGAGGCCCACGGCTCTGGCCACCTGTGGCGCCGGTTGGCGCAGGCGGACCCCGCGCTGGCCGCCACCCTCCATGCCCGCGACCGGAACAAGATCGTGCGGGCCTTGGAGGTGGCGATCCGGACCGGCGTGCCGCTCTCCGAATGGCACGACCGCCACCAGTTCCGGGAGCGCCCGTTCCCGTCTGTCATGATCGGGCTCACGATGGACCGCTCGGCGCTGTACCGGCGGATCGACGCCCGCGTGCTCCGCGAGATCGACGACGGGCTGGTCGAAGAGACGCGCGGCCTGTTGGCCCTCGGCTACGACGAATCGCTGGGCTCGATGAAGGCGCTCGGCTACCGGCAGATGACCGGTTATCTCAAGGGCCGGTACGGGTGGGAGGAGGCAGTCCGGCGCCTGCAGCGGGACACCCGCCACTTTGCGAAACGCCAGCTCACGTGGTTCCGGAGCGATCCCGCCCTCACGTGGCTGACCATCACCGAGCAGGATTCGGCCGGGCCGGTCGCGCAGCGCATCCTGGATCACCTGAGCCGGGCCGGGATCGTCCCCATGGGAACGCCGCTCCGCCAAGACCTCGCGGCTACGGACGCCGCAGGCGCTGGCACGCAGCGTGCCGGGCAGGTGGCCTGAGTGAAGACGGCCCACGCTCCCTTCCTCGGGGTCATCGGAGGCAGCGGGCTGTACGAGATGAAGGGCCTGACGCGCGTCACGCGCGTCCACGTGTCCACGCCATTCGGTCCGCCGTCCGACGCGATCGTGGTGGGCGACCTGGAGGGCGTGCGCGTCGCCTTTCTGGCTCGCCATGGACGTGGACATCGACTCTCTCCAAGCGAGATCAATTACCGCGCGAACATCTACGCGCTCAAGAAGCTGGGCGTAGAGCGCGTCGTCTCCGTCAGCGCCGTGGGCAGCATGAAAGAGACGTTGCATCCGGGGCACGTCGTCATCCCCCACCAGTTCTACGACCAGACCAAGCGCCGCATCGGCACGTTCTTCGAACGGGGCTTGGTGGCGCACGTCGCCCTGGCGGATCCCGTCTGTCGGGATGAAGCCGGCAAGCTGGCCGAGGCCGCGCGCAAGTGCGGGGCCACGGTCCATGAAGGCGGAGTTTACCTCTGTATCGAGGGCCCGCAGTTTTCCACGCGCGGCGAATCGCTCATCTACAGACAATGGGGCGTGGACGTGATCGGCATGACCAATCTCCCGGAGGCCAAGCTCGCGCGCGAGGCCCAACTGTGCTACGCCACCCTGGCGCTCGTCACCGACTACGACTGCTGGCATCCGGGGCACGATGCGGTCACGGTGGACGCCGTCATCGAGACCCTGCATCGCAACGTCGCCCTGTCCCAGCAGATCATCCGGACCGTCGCGCCGACTCTGACCGGGCACCGCCCGTGTGCCTGCGCCCGCGCGCTCGAAACCGCGGTGCTGACGCCCCGCCACCAGATCCCGGCGGCGACCCGCAAGCGACTGTCGCTCCTGCTGGGACCGTCGGCCCAACTCAAGAAAGGCGCGTAGGGTCCGCCATGCTGAAACTTCTCGTGGTCGGGTCGGTGGCCCTCGATTCCGTCAAGACCCCGTTCGGCGAGCAGAGCGAGGTACTGGGGGGCTCGGCCGCCTTCTTCGCGACCGCCGCGAGCTACTTCACCCCGGTCAGCCTGATCGCGGTAGTGGGAGAGGACTTTCCGGAGGTCCATCTCAAGTTCCTACGGATGCGGGGGATCGATCTGACCGGGCTGGAGCGACGTCCGGGCAAGACCTTCCGCTGGCGGGGGGAGTACTCCCACCAACTCAACGAGGCGAAGACCCTCGAAACACAACTTAACGTCTTCGAGACCTTCCGTCCCCGGATCCCGGAGGCCTACCGGTCGCCGGACCTGCTCTTCCTGGCCAACATCGATCCGGAGTTGCAGCACACCGTCCTGCAGCAGGTGAAGCGGCCCAGCTTGGTGGCCTGTGACACGATGAACTTTTGGATCGAGGGCAAGCGCACGGCGCTCATTCGTCTCCTCAAGGACGTGGACGTGCTCATCATCAACGACGGGGAGGCCCGCGCGCTGGGGGGCGATCCGAATCTCGTGAAGGTGGCACGAACAATCCGGGAGGCCGGGCCCGCGACGCTGATCGTCAAGCGCGGCGAGTACGGCGCCCTCATGTTCAGCCGCGATCGCGTCTTCGCCGCCCCCGCGTTCCCGCTCGAGCAGGTGAAGGACCCGACCGGCGCCGGGGACTGCTTCGCCGGCGGCTTTATGGGATACCTGGCTAGCACGGGCAATCTCAGCGAAGAGGCCTTCTGCCGGGCCGTCGTCTTCGGGAGCGTGATGGCCTCCTTCGCGGTCGAAGAGTTCAGTCTTGATCGGCTGCGCCAGTTGGACTACAAGGAAATAGAGGGCCGGTTCAAGGCATTCAAGCGGCTCACGTTCTTCGAGGACATCTAAGGAGGAAAAGGCTATGGCTGAGTGCGGTCGTCTCGGGCCCGGCGGTGGGTGGTCGCGCATACTGGTGGCCTTCGTCACCGGCAGTTTCCTCGCCGGCTGTGTCAGCGTGGAGACGATCAAGAAGCGGGAAAAGGAGTCAGAAGGGTATTACCAGCAGGGCCTGTCCGTACTGGACAACGACCAGCAGCGGGCGTTCGTTTCTTTCCAGAAAGCGATCCAGGCCAATCCGAACAACTACGATGCGCACTACTTGCTCGGGCATGTCTACTTCCTCCGGAAGGAATACACTGACGCCGAGCGGGAGTTCCGCACGTGTGTGAATCTGGACCCCAACAACGGGGAGGCCCTCAATTACCGGGGCCGGACCTTGATCTTCATGTCGCGCCTGCCGGAGGCGATCGAGGTACTCAGAAAAGCGGTCACGCTGCCGCTCTACGCGACGCCGGACAAGGCGTACGTCAACCTCGGTTGGGCCCTGCACCAGCAGGGCGACATCCCCGGCGCCATCCGGGTCTATCAGGAAGCCTTGAAGATCGACCCCCCGAATGTGCCACGCGCGCTGGTCTATCTCGAGTTGGGGAGGCTGCACATGCAGCAAGGCGAGGACGGCAAGGCCCGTGAGGCATTCGCCCAGGTTAAGGCCTTGGACCCGCAGGGCACCGCCGGCGCGGAGGCAGCCAAGATGATGAAGCAGCTTCGGTAACGACCGTGGTTTGAGATCGCGGCGAGCCGTGCAGGAGATGCATGGGAGACTCATTGGGCGAATATTTTCAGCGGGCCCGCGAGGCCAAGGGCCTGACGCTGGAAGAGGCGGCGGCCCGGACCCGCATCCTGCCGCAGTACCTGAAGGCGGTCGAGGAAAACAACTACGCGCGCCTGCCGGACGAAGTCTTCGCCAAGGGGTTCGTGCGATCCTATGCCCGCATCTTGGGCTTGAACGAGGACGCGGTCATCCGCAAATTCGACGAGTCGGGCGGCCAGTTCTACGCCAAGCGCGCGGAACGGGAGACCCTCAGGCAGCAAATCGAGGAGGAGGAGCGCCGCAAGAAGGTCAACCGCAACCTCGTGGTCGGAGTGGTCGGCGTCGCGTTGCTCCTCTTGTTCGTGCTCGTCGGACGGGACCGCGACCGGTCCGAACGGCTGCCTGACTCCGAGCCGATCCCCGCCGTCTCCGGGCAGGTACCAGCCCCCACGCCGCCGGCGGCGGAACCGGCCGAGCCGGTGAACGAGCCCGCGCCCCGTCCCTCGTCTGGCCAGCTCGAGGTCGAACGCAATTTCTCCAGCGCGCTGCCACTCGAAGGAGTCGCCCCTGACGACCGGAAGAAGATGGTCCTGGACGTCGAGGCCGTCGAGCGGTGCTGGGTGAAGGTGCAGACCGACCATGTCGGGCCCCAGGAAGTGCTGTTGAATCCCGGCGACCGCGTTCGGTGGAAGGCCCAGGAGCGGCTGGCGCTGACGCTCGGCAATGCCGGCGGGGTCCGCGTGATGCTCAACGGAAAGCTCCAGGGCCCATTCGGAGTCCGAGGCCAAGTCGTCAGGGAAATCGTCTTCACGCCTTGAGGCCGGGTGTGCTTCAGATGCCTGCGGGACTGTCCATGAAGGAGCGCGTCGAGCAGGCTGTGCGGACAGTGCGGGACCGCTGCGCCGCGACGCCCGCAGTGGGGCTGGTGTTGGGATCAGGATGGGGGCCGATCGCCGAGCGCAGCCGGACGGCGACGATCATCCCCTATGCGGAAATTCCCGGCTTTCCCCGGTGTGCCGTGGAAGGGCATGCGGGCAATCTGGTCATTGACGCAAGCTGGGGGCCGCTCACGGCCATCCTGCAGGGCCGCGCCCATCGCTATGAGGGGTGGTCGCTCGAGGAGGTGACCTTTCCCGTGCGCGTCCTCGCCACATGTGGCGTGAAGACCTTGGTGGTTACCAACGCGTCCGGGGGATTGCAGGGGGTTGAACCGGGCGAGCTGGTCTTGATCGCCGATCACCTGAACTTGATGGGGGACAATCCGCTCATCGGGATCGGCGCGTCCGAACGGCGCTTTGTGGAGATGGTTGACGCCTACGACCCCGGTCTCTTACAGCTGGCCGAAGAGGTGGCGCGCAAAAACGGCCGCCTCCTGAAGCGCGTCACCCTCGCAGCGGTCACAGGTCCGACTTATGAGACCCCGGCGGAAGCGCAGATGTTGCGGGTGCTGGGCGCGCAGGTCGTGTGCATGTCCACGGTCCCCGAAGTGACCGTAGCGCGGTCCTTGGGACTGCGGGTGCTCGGCCTCTCCCTGGTCACGAACGTGGCCGGGCGACCGGGACCAGGTGGCAAGACCCACGAGACAGTTGTGGCGGTGGGCTTGCAGCAGGCGCCGTTGATGGAACGGCTGTTGCGGGACATCATCAGCCGTCTGTAGAAACGATGGACAAGGCAGAGCTGCTGACCAGGGCGCGTGCGGCCATGGAGATGGCGGTGGCGCCATCGTCCAAGTTCAGAGTGGGGGCTGCGCTCCTGTGCGACGATGGCTCCGTGTTCACGGGATGCAACATCGAGAGCCCGACGTACCTGGGGATCTGCGCGGAACGGGTCGCGCTCTTCAAGGCTCTCTCGGAGGGAAGGCGGAGCTTCACGGCGATCGCGATCGCGGGCGGGGCCAACGGAGGCTGTCCCCCCTGCGGCGCCTGCCGTCAAATACTCTGGGAGTTCGCGCCGTCGCTGGAGGTGTTGCTGGAGGACGGACGCGGCGGGTTTACACAGCGACGGATCACGTACTACTTCCCCGAGCCGTTTGACCGCAGCAAAATAGACCCGACAAGGCCTCCAACCGGTAGACTGCGCGATCGCAAAACATCTTGACACCCACAGGGGCCCACGCTATAGTGGCGCGGTTTTTGGCCTGTTTTATCGAGCATATATAACCTAAAAGTCGTAGCGTTTAACCAAAAGGAGGAGTGAGATGGGTTATCTGAGGTCAGGTCTGATAGCAATGTCAGTTTGCGCGATGGTGGCCTCGGTGGCTTTTGCCGAGGAGAAGGACCCGACGATTCCCCGCGTGCCGGGTGATCAGCGCGCCGCAGCCAAGGCGATGAAGAACCCGGTCGCGAAGACGCCTGAGAACATCGCGAAAGGGAAGGCGATCTACGAGGGCAAGGGGACGTGCTTCAATTGCCATGGGCTGAGCGGCAAGGGGGATGGCCCCGCCGGTGCGATCCTGAATCCTACGCCGCGGAACTTCACCAACCCGAAGTTCCACAAGAACCGGACCGATGGCGAGATGTTCTGGGTCATCAAGAACGGGAGCGCGGGGACCGGCATGGTGCCGCTGATCGGGACGGCGATCACGGAGGAAGAGGCCTGGTTCGTGATCAACTACGAGCGGAGCTTCGAGGGCAAGTAAGCGCACACGCGCAGCGTTTTCGCGAGGGCAGGCGTTCTTAGGGGACGCCTGCCTTTTTTTTACCGCGCCGCGAGTCCAGCCGGCGTGGAGCGCCGTCCCGACAACCGGCAGGCCAGCCAGGCTTTCAGGGCGACGGCTAGGCGGTGCGGAGGCGAGAGCGTGATGCGCCGGCTGAACACCCGGTAGCGGCAGGCTTCGATGCGTTCCAGGATGGTGTGATAGATCGCCCGCATGATTTCGGCGGGCACCAGCGCGCGGCGGTCGGCTTCGGGCAGCGCGGCATCAGCGGCTCGATAGTACTCCTGGGCGCGACGGCATTCGAACTCCATCAGGTTGACGAAAGCCGGTGTGTAGGCGCCGGCCAAGAGATCCTGCTCGCTGTGCCCGAATCGCGTCAGGTCTTCCATCGGCAGGTAGATGCGCCCACGCGCGCCGTCCGTCTTCAGGTCGCGCAGGATGTTCGTCAACTGGAAGGCGATGCCGAGGTTGATGGCGTAGGTCTGGGCTTCGGGTGCGCGGGCCCCGAAAATCTTTAGGCAGACGAGTCCGACCGCCGACGCGACCCGATAGCAGTACTGGTAGAGGTCGCGAAACGTGGCGTAGCGCTTGATGGTGAGGTCCATCGCCACGCCTGCGATGATGTCGTCGAAGTATTCCCTGGGGATGCCCAGCCGCCGAATGTGTCCTCCCAGGCAGGTCATCACGGGCGAGAGTACTTCGACTGGGGGCGACACGGTGTTGCGCTCTGTTCGGTACTGGCCGGCGAGCTCCTCGCGCCAGCGCGCCAGACGGTCGTGCGGGTTCGAGCCAGGCTCCGGCTCGTCCACGACGCTGTCCACCTCCCGGCAGAAGGCGTAGACCGCGTGCATCGCGTCGCGACGGTCCGGGGGAAGAAAGAAAAACGAGTAGTAGAAATTGCTGCCGCTTCGCTTGGCGAGCGCGGTGCAGTAGGCCTGCGCTTCCTGACTCGTCATGGTGACGGGATTCCAGCCGACCAGTGGGTCATGTGATCCGGCGCGCTCCCTCAGGGAGACGATGCCCAAACCGGCGGGGATGGAACAGCGCAGCCAGCAACTCCACGCCGTCCACCAGGCGGGGGCCGGAGCGGTTGAAGTACGCCGGCCCTTCGACGGCATAGACCGCGCCGGCTTGGACAGCCGGCAGGTCCTTCCAGCCTGGGCGGGCGGTCAGGAGGTCCAACTCGGTCGTTGTCCGGTCGAGGCTGAAGCCGCAGGGCATCAGCACGAGCACATCCGGCTGACAGCCCACGACGCGCTCCCAGGAGACGACCGTGGACGGGACGCCGGCTTCTGCCAGCAGATCCACACCTCCCGCCCTTCGCACCATTTCCGGCACCCAGTGGCCCGCGCAGTACAGCGGTTCCAGCCATTCGAGGCAGGCCACGCGACGGGGATGCTCCCCGTGAAACTGGGCCTGCACCTTGGCGACCCTGCCTCTTAGCGCGTCGACCAGCCGGTGGGCTTGCACATCCCGTCCGGTGGCTTTGCCGATGGCTTCGATGTCGCGGTACACGTCCTCCAAGGAGGTGGGATTGAGCGAGAGGAGCTGAGGCGTCCGCTTCAGCCCGTCCAAGGCCCGCTGGACTTCGCTTGGCGTCACCGCACAGACTTCGCAGAGACTCTGCGTGATGATGAGGTCCGGCTCCAACCGGCGCAGCAAGGCCTCGTCGATGCGGTACAGGCCGCTCCCGTTTTTGAGGGCGTCCCGGACCTGCCGGTCGATGGCCGGACTGCTGGTCTTCCGGGGGTCCACGGCACTGCGGATGATCACGGGCTTGTGCCGGATTTCAGGCGGGTAGTCGCATTCGTGGCTGATGGCCACAAGGTCGTCCACCAAGCCGAGGGCGGCCACGACTTCCGTGGCTCCAGGGAGCAGGGAGCAGATTCGCATGGTCAGCTCCAGAACCGACGCTCGATGGCTTCGAGGTCGTATCCCTTCAGTGTGGACACGACGGCATCCGCGCCCGCGAGCTGGTCGGCCGGATAGGTCGTGGAGACCGCCAGGCACCGCATCCCGGCCGCATGGGCCGCCTGGATGCCGGCAATGGTGTCTTCAATGACGAGGCAGTCCGATGCCTGGACAGCCGCCCCTCTGTTCAAGGCCCGCCAGGCGTGCAGGTATCCTTCCGGATCGGGCTTCCCGTTCCGAATGTCCTCGGCCGAGGTGATGTGCTCGAAACTGGACCGCAGACCGACGGACTTCAGTATTAGTTCGATCTCGTGGCGCAGCGCGCCCGACACGATCGCCAGGCGGTAGCGGCCAGCCGCCCGCTTGATGAAGTCCTCGATGCCCGGATAGATGACTGGCGTGACCTTGATCCGCTCGAGCATCAGGGCGGCTTTCCGTTCGACGAGACGACGAACGGTCTCCGGCGGGGCGGGCCGCCCGTGGGCCGACAGGATGGTCTGGAAACACCCTTTGTCGTCCAGGCCCACGTACTTCTGGTAATAGTCCTGTTCACTGAGCGGGAGCCCTTCCTCGTGCAAGACCCGCTGGAACATCTTGAAGTGAAGCGGCTCGGTGTCAGCCAGGACGCCGTCGAAATCGAGGATGATCGCCTTCAGCACGGGCTTGTTCTGCGTTCTCCTGGAAAGGCCGCATTATAGCATTTCTCCGGAACTGGCTTCGGAGAAAGAAACGCCGCTTTCCCCGGCTAGTTCAGGAGCATGCCGGCGTATCCGACCACGTGATGGACGTCGCCGCTGACATCCGCCGACGTCGCGTAGCGGACGAGTTGTGCCTGGCGTGCGCCCAAGGTCCGGGCGGCGAAGAGCACGGCGGTGGTGGGCACGTACCCGCACATGGTCACCTGCTGGATCTCGACGGTCTGGTGGAGACGCTCCCCGTCGAGCGCGTAGATGGCCTCGATCGCCAACCTGTCCTGCTGGTGGGCGAAAGCCTCGGCGGTCAGCCCCGAAGGGGGGGACTGGCCGAAGCCAGGCCCGCAGTGCGTGAGATCGGTGCTCGCGATGAGGAGTGGAGGCGTGGGGGCTTCCTCGATCACGGCGGCGAGCGCGGAGCCCACGGCCCGGCAGGTCTCGAGATTGCGGAAGCCGAGAACGATGGGCAGGATCTGAATGTCCGGTCGCAGCGCGTGCAAAAACGGGAGCTGGACCTCGAGACAGTGCTCGTTGAGATGGGCGACGTGGTCCGGCTGCGCCTGCGGGCAGCGCGTCAGAAACGACCGAGCCAGGTCTGCCGCGACCGTCAGCGAGCCGCCAGGGAGCAGCCATTCGCCCTCACTATAGACCGAGAGAGGCGGGCCAAAGCCTGTGTGGTTGGGACCGACCAGAATCGCGGTGGCAGGGAGCGTGACCCGGCTGTACACCGCTCCCGCGACGGCGCCGGAGTACATCAGCCCGGCGTGCGGACAGATGATGGCGGGCACGGCTACGCGGGGTGCGTCGGGCTCGAGCAGGGCACGCACCTGCTCGCGCAAGCGCTCCGGCGTCCCATCGTAGAAGCGCCCGGCGCAGGAGGGAAGGCGTTGTGCTGGTAGTGTTCCCATGATCCTCTCGCGGGTCCTGTCGCCGCATCACCCGGACGTGCTCAGATCCTTTCGCCGTCGCAGCCCCGAGGACTCGGCTGTAGGCTCTTCCGCTCCGCCCGGGGCCCATGCGGCGCCACCCGCTTCAATCGACACCCTCGCCTCCGCTAGGATTGACGCCGGGCCACGAGCGCGGCGGTGAACGGTCCCGTGCGCGGGTCCAGGGCCCCTTCGCGATAGGCGAGCACGCGGAGTTCTCGGCACAGGGTGAGCAGCTCGTTGTGGCCCAGGCAGAACTCACGCCGCCGGGGATGGTTGAACCGTTCGTGATTGTCGATGAGAAAGGTTTCATACACAAGCAGGCCGCCCGGCTTGAGAGCGCGCATGATCTGCGGAAACAGGTCCCGCTGCAGGTAGTAGAACACGGCGATCAACTCGAAGGAGGCGGGAGGGATCGCCGGCTCCTGCTCGAGGTCCACCAGGCGTGTCGTGATGGTGGAGAGCCCGAGCGTTTGGGCCGTGGTCCGCACCGCCTCGAGCGCTGCTGCGTCCCGGTCCCAGGCCTCGACGCGGAATCCTTCCTGGGCAAGATAGAGCGTGTGCCGGCCGTGGCCGCAGGCTAAGTCGAGCGCGTGCCCCGGAGTCAGGAAATGTCGGTGTTGGGTGAGCCAGTCGGCGGGCCGCTCACCGTGCGCGCCACTGACTGCTTGTCGCGTGATCCTGGCGCCGGTGGATTCGCGGACGCCGTGCACCGGCGGCTTGAGCTTGCGGACCCAGAGCTCCACGGCCGACACGGAGAACTGCGCGAGGATGGCCTGGGCGAGCCGTTCGGCCAAGGCTTCCAGCAAGTGGAACCGTTCGGTCTGGGCGATGGTGAGGACCCGGTCGGCGACCTGCGTGTAGTCCACCGTGTGCGCCACGTCGTCTGTGGCGGCCGCCAAACGCATGTCGCAGAACAGCTCGAGATCCACCGCCATCGGTTGAGGGGTCTCGCGCTCGCGCTCCGAGACGCCGCAATAGCCTTGAAACTCCAGGCGTTCAATGACCAGCCGGTCGCTCACGGTGAGGCTCCTGCATGGGGTTCGCGAGGACACGCTACCGAGACTCTGCGGGCAATGTCAAGGCGAAGGCCTCCTGGGATTCCCCTTGACTTGGATTCCGGCCGGCTCCTACAATTCACTGAATGATCGGGCTTTTTTTGATTCTAGAGGGCCGGGGTCTATGAGCGAGTTCACCCATTTCAACGAATCCGGTCGGGCGCGGATGGTCGATGTCTCCGAGAAGGCAGCCACCCACCGGACGGCGACCGCCCAAGCGCGGATCCTCATGCAGCCGGAAACCCTGGAGAAGATCCGCCGCGGGAAGATCGCCAAGGGGGACGTCCTCGCCGTAGCCCAAACGGCCGGGATCATGGGAGCGAAGCGCACGCCGGACCTGATCCCCATGTGCCACCCGCTCCTGCTCACCAGCGTGGATATCGATTTCAAGGAAGACCCGCAGCCCGACCGCAACGGCTACTGCAGTATCACGGCGACGGCGACCATCAAGACCACCGGGCAGACCGGGGTTGAGATGGAGGCCCTCACGGCGGTGTCCGTGGCGGCGCTCACGATTTACGACATGTGCAAGGCCGTGGACCGGGGGATGGTGTTCACCGACATTGGCCTGCTGGAGAAGGCCGGAGGCAAGTCCGGCACGTATACCCGGAAAGCGTGAGGGCAGCATGATCACGCTCAAGCTGTTCGGTATGCTGAAAACGCTGGCGGGGAACCAAGCCGAACTGCGATTCTCGCTCAACGGCAGCCGCACGGTGGGCGATCTGGTCGGCCTTCTGGAAAAAGACTACCCTGAGATGGCCGAGCTGATTCATAAGAAGAAGGTCCTGGTCTCTGTCAACCACGAGATCGCCCATCCAGACACGGTCATCCGCGAGGAGGATGAGGTGGCGTTACTGCCCCCGTTCGCCGGCGGGGCGCCTGCCGGTCCCGAGGGCATGCTGGTGCGGATCCAGCGGGAGGACTTCTCGATCGACGCCGAGCTGGCGCGGGTGCGGGCCCGCTCGAACCGCATCGGGGGGATCGCGGTTTTCCTGGGCACCGCCCGGGACCGGTCCCAGGGCCACGACGTTTCCGGCATCAAGTTCGAGTATTACGAGGGGATGGCCCAGAAGAAGCTCCGCGAGATCCGGGAGCGCGCCCTGAAGGACTTCGACGTGATCGAAATCCTCATCGTCCACCGGTACGGGGACATCCAAGTCGGCGAGAACATCGTGCTGGTCATCGCTGCCGCCGAGCACCGGGCCGAGGCGTTCCGGGCCTGCAAGTGGAGCATCGACGAGCTCAAGCAGATCACCCCCATCTGGAAGCTCGAGAGCACACCGCAAGGCGAGGTCTGGGTCGAGGAACATCCATGAGCACGCTCCCGCTCAGCCGCGAGATGCCGACCGTCACCGACACCTTCGGCCGGCCGCTCCGCAGCCTGCGCATTTCGGTCACGGACCGGTGCAACCTGCGCTGCAAGTACTGCATGCCGGAGGAGGAGTACACCTGGCTGCCGCGCGAGACCATCCTCTCGTTCGAGGAGATCGACGCGCTGGCCGGCATCTTCACGGAGCTCGGCGTGGACAAGGTGCGCCTGACCGGCGGCGAGCCCCTGCTGCGCAAGGACCTGTCGGGACTGATGCGCATGCTCCGGCGCAATCCCCGGATCAAGGACCTCGCCCTGACTACCAACGGCGTCTTGCTGGCGGAGCAGGCGCAGGCGTTCCACGACGCTGGCCTGCACCGGGTGACTGTGAGCCTGGATACGCTCAAGCCTGAGCGGTTCAAGGCCTTGACGCGACGGGACTCCTTCCAGCAGGTGCTGGAAGGCATCGAGATGGCGGTGCGGGTCGGGTTCAAGGGGTTGAAGTTCGACACCGTGGCCATTCTTGGCTACAACGACGACGAGCTTGTCGACCTGATCGAGTATGGCAAGCGCTTCGGCGGCGAGGTGCGCTTCATCGAGTACATGGATGTCGGGGGCGCGACGGACTGGTCGATGGACAAGGTCCTCTCCAGGGCCGCCATTCTGAGGTTGCTCAGCCAGCACTACGGGCCGATTGAACCGGTCCTGGAAAAGAGCTCCGCGCCGGCGCAGCGGTTCGCCCTGCCGGACGGCACGACGTTTGGTATCATCGCATCCACGACGACGCCCTTCTGCGCCACCTGCGACCGGAGCCGGCTCACGGCCGACGGCATGTGGTTTCTGTGCCTCTACGCGACAGAAGGGATCGATCTGAGGCAACCGTTGCGCGCCGGCGCTTCGCGGGATGAGATCAAGGCCCTGCTTCTCGCAGGGTGGCAGGCCCGTCGGGATCGCGGCGCCGAACAGCGCAAGGAGCTCGAGCGGGTCGGAATCAGAGCGAGGCTGGTCGAAATCGAACGTCTTCGCCAGGACCCCCGTCTCGAGATGCACACCAGAGGTGGATGACAGCTGAGCTTCCGTTCTTGACCGTGCTGGGTCTGGGCTTCCTGCTGGGCGCGAAGCATGCGCTCGACGCCGACCACGTCGTCGCCATCTCGACGATCGCGACCGAGCAGCGGAGCCTGTGGCGCTCCAGCGCGATCGGGTTCTGCTGGGGAATCGGCCACACGCTGGTGTTGCTGCTCGCCGGCTTGACGATCCTGAGCTTCAAGCTCACGATATCGGGCGAGTGGGTCCGGCTCTTCGAAGCCGCGGTGGGGCTCATGCTGGTCGGGCTCGGCGTGTCGGTCGGGCTGACGCTCTGGCGCGAGCGGCTGCATGTGCACGCTCACGCGCATGCGGATGGAGCCGCGCACCTGCACGTCCATTCCCACCGGGACGGTCCACATCACGCCCACCTACACCGGTATCGGTTGGAGTACCGATCTCTCGCCGTCGGCATGGTCCATGGCCTAGCCGGGAGCGCGGCGCTGCTCCTGCTCGTCCTCTCCACCGCTCGTTCCGTCCTGGACGGCGTGCTCTACATCCTGGCGTTCGGCGCCGGTTCAATCGCCGCAATGGTCCTGCTGGGGATCATGCTGAGCCTGCCGTTCGTCTTCACTCCGGCGCATCTCGTCCGCACCCATCTGGCGCTGCGAGCGCTCGCAGGCCTGGCCAGCGTGAGCCTGGGAGGGATTATCCTGTATGAGTCCTTTGTGCTGTGACGGCCTTGGGGACGCTGCGTTTCGGTCTGGTGTCACATTGACTTATACCTCTTATTTTGTCTACGCTAGGCGACCTTTATCTCCAAGCGCTCAATGACTTCGCGCGCAGCGCATCCCCCAGGTATGTGCTCCGGGCATGCGGGGATGAAACGATTCTTTGTTGCATTCTTGCGCAGTTGCGGGTGGACCGGGAGGATGTTACATGAACATCGTTGTCGGGGCCAAGACCGATGTCGGTCTGAAGCGCCCCCACAACGAGGACTATTTGTGCGTCGATCCCGAGGTTGGGCTCTTCGTTGTGTGCGATGGGTTGGGTGGGCGGAATGCGGGGGAAGTCGCTAGCCGCCTGGCGGTCGAGGTTATCCAAAAGCATGTCCGCGAAGCGCAGCGGAATGCGAACCTGCCCATGGTCGGGGCGTACGACCGGCAGTTCTCTCCCTTGACCAATCGGTTGGCCAGCGCGATCCGGCTGGCGAATCAAGCCATCTGCGACGCGGCAACGGATCAACCGGATCAGGAGGGGATGGGGACGACCGTCGTCTCAGCCATGCTCAACGGGCAGACACTGTCAGTCGCCCATGTGGGGGACAGTCGTCTGTACCTGATCCGCGGGGACACGATCGAGCCGTTGACGGCGGATCATTCGCTGGTCGCCGAACAGGTCCGGAGGGGGATGCTGACGGAGGCGGAGGCTGAGCGGTCGCCTCAGAAGAACATCATCACCCGCGCCCTGGGTATCGACGCCGCCGTTGACGTCGAACTCGCTGAGGTCCCGCTGATGCAGGGGGACCAACTGCTCCTGTGTTCCGATGGCTTGACGCGCGACGTGAAGCCAGCCGAGATCCTCACAACCGTCCGGCAGGAGAAGGATCCCCAGGCTGCGGCAGAGCGCCTGGTCGAGCTGGCCAATGCGGCTGGCGGCCTGGACAACACCACCGTGATTCTCGTCTCCATCCAGCACGCCGCCAGCGAGACGCCCATGCAACGTGTCTGGCATTGGCTGGTGAGCTAACGCGTGAGCGAAGGGAATGTCATGCCGAAGATCTTTCTGAAGTTCAACGAGCGGGTTCTTAAAGAGATCCCGCTTGACAAGCCCCGGTTCACGATCGGTCGCAAGCCGGACAACGATCTCGTGATCGACAACCCGGTGGTGTCTGGCCACCACGCCCTGATCGTCAGCGAGGAAGGCGTCTTCTTTATCGAAGATCTGGGAAGCACCAACGGCACCTTCGTCAACGACGCGAAGATCCAGAAAGAGAAGCTGAAAAACAGCGATTGTATCATTGTCGGCAAGCATGTCCTGATTTACCAGGACGAAATCGCCGCACCTCCGCCTCTCCCCAAGGAGACCGAGTCGCACACGACGATGATTCTGGAGACGGCCAAGCCGAAAGAACCGGTGAAGGCCGCTCACGGAACCATGAAGCCCGTCGTGGTGGGAGGGAAGACGACGGAGAAGGGCGGGTGGTTGACCGTGGTCTCGGGCGAGACCGACCGGAAAGAGTACGAACTGACGGGCCGGCTGACCGTGATCGGTGCGGAAGACACGGCGACGGTCAAGCTCGCTGGTTGGTTCGCTCCGAAGAATGCGGCGCTCATCAGCCGTCGAGGCTCAGCGTATTTCGTCAGCGTGCCGGAAGGGGCCAAGAAGATCACCGTGAACGAAGAGGCAGTCCAGGGACAGAAGCAATTGCATGACGCTGACACCATTATCATCGCTGGCGTTCATTTTCAGTTTTTTCTGAAGTAAGGCGCCAGAGCCGGTGCGGATGATCACTGAGAGGTATTGGTAAGCTTCCGTGGCTAGCAAAAAAGAACAGCTCAGCACCGATCTCGCCAAGTTCGTCGAACAGAGTCAATGGGCCAAGGCTGTCGCGAGCCTGCAGGGTCTGGTCCAGCTCGAGCCGGCGAATGCGAATTACTATCTCCGCATGGGTGACTACAACGTCAAGGCCGGTAACAAGCCCGGGGCGGTCAAGGCCTATTACCAGGCGGGCAAGCTGTTCGTGGATTCCGGCTTCTCGGTGAAGGGCATCGCGACCTACAAAATGATCCTGCGATTGGCTCCGGCCGAGAAGCAGGCTCGAGAGCTGATGCTGGCCATCAATTCCAGCCCTGCGGTCGCCGGCGAGCTTATGTCACCTCCTCCTTTCGCTCCTGAAGCTCCTGCCCCCCCTCCCCCAACGGAGGCTGCCCCGCCGCCTGCCGCGGAAGCGGCGCCCCCTCCATCCCCGCCGGCTCCGGTCGAAGTCGCGCCTCCACCTGAGCTCGAGCTCGAGCAGGAGCCAGTCTTGGAGCTTGAGATCGAGATGATAGGATCCGAGGAGCCGGAAGAAAAGGAAGAGAAGAAGGAAAAGGAAGAGAAGAAGGACATCAACCCGCTCTTCGCTGCCTTTACCAAGGAGGAGTTCGGGGCTTTTGTGGACAAGCTCGAGCCTATGCAGTTCATGTCGGGCGAGCGCATGATTGCCGAGGGCGATGAGGGCGATGCGATGTACTTAATCAGCCGGGGCGGCGGGAGGGTGGTCAAAGAGATTGATGGTCAGGAAGTGGTCCTAGACGAACTCGGCGAAGGCGAGTTTTTCGGCGAGATGTCTCTCCTGGTGGGAGGGCCCCGCAGCGCGTCCGTCTTCTCGACCGCCGATACCGAAGTGCTGCGGCTGAAGTCTTCCGACCTGTTCGACATCATGAAGCAGTATCCCCGCATCGAAGGCGTCCTGGAGCAGTTCTACGATAAGCGATCGAAAGCGATGCGACTGAAGATGAAGGAAATTCGCAAGTGATCATCAGGGTCCTCGGGTGCCACGGTTCCGAGTTGATCGTCGCGGACGGCAAGGGCCATACCCACGAATGCCGGACCTGCGGGTTTCTCGTCAACGAGACCTGCATGGTGGATGCCGGCTCCGTCAGCGCCGGACTCCAAGAGGCCGAGCAGGGCAAGATCCGTCACGTCCTCCTCTCGCACGCGCACTTCGACCACATCAAAGGCCTCCCGCTGCTGGCCGACAACTTGGCCGGGCGGGTCCAGGACGGACCGGTGAAGATCCACGCGCTCTCCGAAGTGCTCGACAGCTTGCGCCGCCACATCTTCAATGACGTCGTGTATCCGGACTTCACGCGCCTTCCCACAGTGAACTCGGCGCCGCTGGCGTACCACGCGTTCGACGAAGAGAAGGTGTTTACCGCTGACAATTTGGAAGTGACGGCCGTCCGGGTCAATCACATCGTGCCGACCGCCGGGTTCATCGTCCGCCAAGGGGATTCCGCCCTCCTCTACAGCGGGGATACCTCCGAGACGCGACGCATCTGGGAAGTGGCGGCCAAGGAGCCGCGGCTCAAGGCTGCGTTCATCGAGACCTCCTTCCCGAACGACTTCCGCGACCTGGCCAAGTTCAGCGGCCACCTGACCCCGGATATGTTCGCCCGCGAGTTCGCCAAGCTGGGGCGGCCGGATCTGCCGGTGTACATCTACCACATTAAACCGTCGTACCGGCATGTCATCGCGGCCGAACTGAAACGGCTGAACCTGCCCAACCTGCACGTGCTCGAAGAGGACCAGGTCGTCCGCATCTGAGCGGGCATCCGGCCAACCCCGCCATGGCGTGGTTCAAGAAAGAGCGCTCAGCCCCGGAGGATCAGGACCGCAAGAAGGTCAAGGTTCCCGAGGGCCTCTGGCTCAAGTGCAACCACTGCCGCGCGATCGTGTATCGCAAGGAGGTGGAGCGGAGCGCCAGGGTTTGCCCGAAGTGTGAGTACCATTTTCCCATCTCCGTTGAGGAACGGATCGACCTGCTGCTGGACCTGGGTACCTTCCGCGAGTGGTCTGCCGGGCTGGAGCCGACGGACCCGCTGCATTTCAAGGACACCCAGCGCTACAGCGAGCGCCTGCAGGCGGCCCAGCAGAGTACCGGCAAGAAGGACGCCATCGTGATTGGGGAGGGGCGGATCAACGGCGCCCGGGTGGTGCTGGGCGTGTTTCACTTCGGGTTCATGGGCGGCAGCATGGGCTCGGTGGTGGGCGAGAAGGTGGTCCACGCCGCCGAGGGCGCCTTGCGCGAGCGCATCCCCTTGGTGCTGGTGACCACGTCGGGTGGGGCGCGGATGCAGGAGGGAATTCTCTCACTGATGCAGATGGCCAAGACCGCGGCTACCATCGGCCGCCTCGCCGAGGCACGCCTCCCGTATTTCTCCATCCTCGCCGACCCGACCTTCGGTGGCGTGACGGCCAGCTTCGCGATGCTGGCGGACGTCATCCTGGCCGAGCCTAAGGCCCTCATCGGGTTCGCCGGCCCGCGCGTCATCCAGCAGACTATCAAGCAACAGCTCCCGCCGGAGTTTCAGCGAGCGGAGTTCCTGCTGGAACACGGCATGATCGATTTGATCGTGCCCCGCAAGCGCCTCAAGGAGACTGTCTCCAGCCTCGTGGAGTATTTTTAGTCCTTCGCGGAGGCCGTATGGATGGAGGCATCGAGCGCAGCATCGCCTTCCTGTATGGCCTCCAACGTCACGGGATCAAGCCGGGCCTCGGCCGTACCCTGGCGCTGTTGCGTGCGTTGGGCGACCCGCATCGCGCATTCCCCGCGATTCATGTGGGCGGGACGAACGGCAAGGGATCCACGGCCGCCATGCTGGCCGCCATGCTGGCGAGCCAGGGCTATCGCGTCGGCCTCTACACCTCCCCCCATCTCGTGGATTTCTCGGAGCGCATTCAGATCAACGGCCACGCCATCCCTTCCGAATGGATCGGAGAGCTCACCGAACGGGTGCGAGTGGCCTCCGAGGCCCATCTGACGGAAACGCCGACGTTCTTTGAGGCGACGACCGTCGTGGCGTTCGCCTACTTCGCCGAGATGCGGGTCGAGCATGCGGTGGTGGAAGTCGGTCTGGGGGGACGCTTCGATGCTACCAATGTGATCGCCCCGCGTGTCTCGCTCATCACCACGATCGGGCTTGACCACCAGGAGTACTTGGGAAACACGCTCGAAGACATCGCGTTCGAGAAGGCCGGGATCATCAAGCACGGGACGCCCATCGTCGTGGGCCGGATGGACGAGGGGCCCTTGTCTGTAATCCGCGCCGCGGCGGCGCAGCGACGGGCCGCCTGCGTCGTGCTCGGCCAGGACTTCCACGCGACTGGCGAGGGACCGGAGTGTTTTGCCTATCGCGGGCTGCGGTGGCGCGAAGAGGGGCTGGCATGCCCTCTTCCGGGTCGCCATCAGTTGGACAACGCCGCGTGTGCGCTGGCCGCCTTGGAGATGGCCGCCCAGCGGGGGGTGCGAGTATCCGAGCGCGCGCTGCGGGACGGATTGCGCGCGGTGCGCTGGCCCGGGCGGTTGGAGTTGGTCGGACGACGGCCGGACATCTGGCTTGATGGGGCGCACAATCCTCACGCCGCCGAAGCGCTGGCTGAGTATCTGAGAACCTTGTGGGCCCGTCGAGGCGAGCCGGCCATCGGACGGCTCATCCTAGTGGTCGGGATGATGCGGGACAAGGATCGGCGGAGAGTCCTGACTGTCCTGACCGCCGTCCCAGGCGCGAGCCAGCTCATTCTCACACGTGCGTCCCACCCCCGCGCCGCCGCGCCCGAAGAGCTGGCAGGGGATGCGGCGGACCTGGGGGTGCCCATCACCGTCAAGCCGACGGTAGGGGAAGCCCTGGCGTGCGCGCGGGCGCTCGCCGGAGAGGACGATACCATCTGCGTCACCGGGTCCTTGCTGGTAGCCGGTGAGGCCAAGGCCATGCTCGAAGGGACGACCGTGTCCGGACTCCGCGGCTAATGGGGCTGCTGAGCCGCCGGCTGGTTGTCCCCCTGACAGTCCTCCTGTTCTTATTGGAAGCCACACCAGCCCTGGCGGAGGGGCCATCATCCTCGGCCCGTCCCATCCACATCCAGGCCGACACGCTCGTCTATAGCAAGGAGACGCAGACCTACCACGGCAAGGGATCCGTGGTCGTCGTGCAGGGCCCCTATCGCCTAGAGGCCGACGAAGCGACGCTGAACGTGGCCACTGGGCAGGTGACGGCGGTGGGACGGGTGCACCTCAACGACGGCGTTCACGACATCCACGGCGAGCGTCTCGATTTCAACTTCAATACCACGAAGGGCGTGATCTTCCACGGCCGGCTCTTCGTTCTGGAAGGCAACTTCACGGTGGACGCGCAGGTTATGGAGCGCCTGTCCGAGGAGCAATACCGGCTGGAAGACGCCTCGTTTACGACCTGCAGCGTGCTGGAGGGGGAACGGACTCCCTGGCAGTTCAAAGCAGAGAAGGCCGAGCTGGAAGTGGAAGGGTACCTGTACGCGCGGAACGTTCAGTTTTGCATCTTGGACGTGCCGGTCATGTACCTGCCGGCCGTCCTCTTTCCCGCCAAGCGGGAGCGGGCGACCGGTTTCCTCATACCCGTCATAGGTTCCAGCAGTGTGCAAGGCTTCAAGGTGCGGGAGGCTTTCTTTTGGAACATCAGTCCAAGCCAGGACGCGACCATCACGCTCGACGAGCGCGGCAAGCTCGGGACAGGCGGCACGCTGGAATATCGGTATAAACTTTCGAGGAACTCTGACGGCTATTTCTGGACCCAGTACTTCCGTGATGTCCCAGACCAGACCACACGCTGGGACGTCATTTACAAACACACGTCGAAGTTTTCCGACGATCTGCAGGGGAGGGTTAATATCAATTACGTCAACCAGCGCGCCAACCTTTTCGTCCTGAGCGAGGACGTGCTCCAACGGGTGGCGACGTACCAGGAATCCAATGCCTTTTTGAGCAATCGTTGGGACAACCAGGTGTTGTATGGGTTGGCGCGCTACTCGCAGAACTTGACCAATCTGTCAGACAAGGCGGTGGTGCAGACCCTGCCAGAGATCGGGTACAGCCTTACGCCGTGGCGTGTGGGGGGGCTTCCAGTTTACGCCGGGCTGGATGCCACCTTCGACGACTTCGCTCGCTTGCAGGGGACCGGCGCCCTCCGCACAGATCTTTTCCCAAGGTTGTGGGCCTCCCTGCCATGGGACCGCTACGTCACCATGACGCCGTTGGTGGGCTTCCGCGAAACCGCCTACAATCGGAGCCTTCTTCAGTCCGACCGGCCGACTTCGCGGGAAGCGCTGTACTTCAGCAACTCGGTGGATACCCGGCTGGTGCGTCGTTTTGCGCAAGAAGGCGGTGTGGGGATCACCCACAAGATCGAGCCGGCCGTCATTTATGAATACCTGACCCCGACAAGGCAGGCGAATCTCCCGGTCTTCAACGACGTCGATCGATTGACGCCGAAGAACCTCCTCACATACGAACTGACCAATCGGTTGTCGACGATGGTCTCAGCCGGCGATACCATGCGATACCTGGAATTCGGCTATCTCAGGCTGACCCAAAGCCAGCATCTGGCGTCCTCGCCGACAGGAAAGCCCTTCTCCGACCTCCGAGGAGAGCTGATTCTGAGGACGCTTCAACCCATCCCGGCATCCCTGGATGTGGACACCTTTTACAATCACTCGGAGTCCGCGGTCTCGGTCCTCAATACCGACCTGAACTTCGAGTTGCGAAACGGATACTTCCTCTCCTTGGGCCAGCGCTTTACGAGGGCCGGCCCGGTCCCTGTCCGAGGGGATCTCTTCAATCCCCTGACGCTCAATGATGTGCTGATTCAGTCGGAGAAGACGCACTTCTATACTGCGGAGGTAGGAACAGCGCTGCCGTTCAACCTCTACGCCGTGCTCCGAGGCTACTATGACGCGCAGACGGGAAGATTTCCGGAGGTTGACTATGGGTTATACTATGTGAATCCGAGTCGCTGCTGGGGAGTCGGGGTGCTGCTGATCGAGCGAGGGCAGATTCCTGGTGTGGCGCCGGCTCAGACGGAATTTGCTTTCCTCTTCACGTTGGGCGGAGTGGGCTCCACGGATTCGCCGTTCAATGCCGTCTATCAAAGGCTCTTCCAGCGCCTGGGGCTCGATATCCAAAAGCTCCGCGAGGTGTCTCCGCCTCCTCCATCCGCCAGACCTTTTTGAAGGGCGGAGCTTCTTCCGCGACGCTCTTGACAAGCCATCGGGCGCAGTCCGCATAATCGCGTATGCGTGCGCGCCTGGCATGGGCAATGGCGTCGGTGAGCCTCTTCGGAGTCGCCCTGGCCAGTGCGGGCACTCCGACGCCCCTGTCCCATACCGACAATGGCCGGCGGATCTTCCTGCACGGCACCACCTCGGCTGGGCGGGTCGTGGAGAACAGCCACGGCATGGAAGGGGTGGGGTGCGCCATGTGCCATGGCCCCGATGGGCGCGGAGGCATGATGCACGGCATCCCGGCACCCGACATCACCTACGGGGCTTTGACAGACCCCAACGGGCACGAGCACGCGTTCATGGCCCGCCGCCATTCCCCCTTCAACCGGGAGACGATCAAGGCGGCCATCGTCGCCGGCATCGACCCGGCGGGCAATACGCTCCATGAAGAGATGCCGCGCTGGACCGGCCTCAGCCCCGCCGACCTCGACGATCTGATCGACTACCTCCAGGTCCTCTCGCAAGGCAAGCGCCGCGCCCTGCCGGGACCTGAGCGGATGTAGCCGAGTCGTTCGTTGACAGCTTCGTGACCGGTACGGTAGGCTACGGAATCGCGTAGCGATGAAATGAACATTTCTAATTGTGGAGGACTTAGCGTGGGGAAGGCAATAGCAGTGAGCTCAACGACTTGGGACACCGAGGTGGGCAAAGCCGATGGCCTGGTGCTGGTGGACTTCTGGGCCGTGTGGTGCGGGCCGTGCCAGATGGTCGCGCCCATCGTCGAGGAGCTGGCGAAGGAATACGACGGTAAAATAAAAGTCTTGAAGCTCAACACGGATGAGAACCCGGACATCGCGGGCAAATACGGCATCATGAGCATTCCCACCCTGCTCTTCTTCAAGGGCGGCCAGCCGGTCGAAAAGGTCATCGGGGCCGTGCCGAAACGGATCCTGAAGGAGGCAATAGACAAACTCCTCTCAACCACTGTCTAAGCTGTGTGCTGACAGAACTCCGCATCTGCAACTTCGCCATCATCGATGCGATCGAGTTGGAGTTTGCGGACGGCTTCACGGTCTTCACCGGCGAGACGGGCGCCGGAAAGTCCATCCTCGTGGATGCGGTGGACCTCCTGGTAGGGGGGCGCGCCTCGGCTGATCTGATCCGATCGGGCGCTGAGGAAGCCGAAGTCTCGGGGGTCTTCTCCCTCAAGGAAGCCAGTCCCGTCGCACAGCTCCTGCACGAGCAGGATCTTCTGGAGCGCGGCGCAACCGAGGTGATTCTCCGCCGCATCCTCTCGCGCGCGGGGCGGCACCGTATCCATGTCAATGGCCGGCCGGCCCCGCTCGGCGTCCTCCAAGCTCTCCGTGGACTCCTCGTGGACATCCACGGCCAGCACGATCACCAGTCCCTCTTCCGACCGACGGTGCAACTGGACCTGCTCGACGAGTTCGGCGGGCTTGCCGACGCACGCGTGGCTTACGAGGCGGCGTTTGCGCGGTGGCGGGAGCTCGAGGCGCGCCTGACCGAGCGCCGGGACACGCTGGCGGATCGGCGGGCGCGCGAAGACCTGCTGCGCTATCAGGTCGAGGAGATCACCACCGCGAACCTCCGGCCTGGCGAGGATCGAGAGCTGGAGCGCGAGAAGCTGCTGCGGTCTCAGGGGAGGCGTTTGGCTGAGCTGGTGCAGGCCACGTATGGGCCGCTCTACGAAGAGGATCCCTCGATCCTGCAAGGCTTAGGTTCACTGACCGGTTCCCTGAAAGAATTGGCCGCAATCGATGCGGAGCTGGTGGAAGACCGTGACCGCTTCGCGGAAGCTTTGGCGCAGTTGACGGACCTCGCCCAGCGCCTGCGCGCCTATCGGGACCGCTTGGAGTTCGATCCTGACAAGCTGGAGAAAGTGGAGGAGCGGTTGGACCTTATCCGACGGCTCGTGAAGAAGTACGGAGGTTCGCTCGAGGAGGTCGTCCGACGCGGCGAACAGGCGCAGCAGCAACTGCGCGAGCTAGAGACTGGCGAGGCGGATCTCAAGGAGCTTTCCGTTCAGGTCGCTGACGCTCATGAGAAAGTCGCGAAGCTGGCGCAGGCCCTCTCCCGCAAGCGGACGAAGACAGCGAGCGACCTGGAGAAGCGATTGGAGCGCGAGCTGAAGGACCTACGGATGGCTCATGCCCGGGTCTGCATCGCGGTCGAGCAGGAGTCCGATTCAGGTGGGCTGAAGCTGACGGCCACCGGCAGCGACCGCGTGGAGTTCCTGTTCTCCTCCAATCTGGGCGAAGGCCCGCAGCCGCTGGCCCGGATCGCGTCGGGCGGGGAGTTGTCGCGCGTGATGCTGGCCATGAAGACGGGGCTGGCCGAGCAGGACCGCGTGCCGGTCCTGGTCTTCGATGAGGTGGATTCTGGCATCGGCGGGGCGGCCTCCGAGGTGGTGGGGAAGCGGCTCCGGCATCTGAGCCAGCACGGGCACCAGGTCTTCTGCATCACGCATCTCGCGCCGATCGCGGCGCAGGCGCGGCGGCACTTCGCGGTCACCAAGGTGACGAAGGACGGACGGACGGTGACGCAGGTGGCGTTGCTGGACAAGGCGGGCCGGGTGGAAGAAGTGGCGCGCATGCTCGGCGGCGAGAAGATTACGCCGACGATCCGCTCCACCGCCACCGAAATGCTCAAGCAGAAATAATCGCCTTCAGAGCGGGTCCTGCCGCCGAGCCACCCTGACGTGCTCGCTCCGCCAAGGGCAAGCAAGTCGCTGCGCTCCGCCAGGGTCCCGCTCGGCGCCACCCGCGCCTCGTCGATTTTTCTGTCCCTTCGGCGTATACTCTTTGGATTCCCAAGGAGTTTCCATGACCGACTTGTGGGAGAATTACCGCAAACCGATTCCGGTCTTGCAGTGGCTCGTGGTGATCGTGCTGGCCGCCCACGTGCTCGCAAGTAGCCACTCCACTCTCACAACCGGTCAAGCAGAGGCCTTTGCGTTGGTCTTAGTGGGAGGGAACCTGCTTCTTCTTTATGGACTTCCCCGGATCCTCCCCTGGCCTGCCGTCTTGACCAGCCTCGTCGTCATTGACTCTCTGCTCGTACCGGTCACCCTCTATGCGACCGGGATCAGTGACACAAGCCTGTACGTGGTGTACTTCGGAATTATCATGATCGCGGGAGCAGCAGGCAATCTCAAACGGGCGGTGGTTCTGGCATCCGTGATGTGCGTCGCGTACGGTGCCGTGGAATTCGGAAGACTGACGCTGCTGCACGAGCAGGTGTCCGAACACCTCGGCACGATCCTGTTGCGCGTGCCGTTTTTTCTCGCGATGACGGCGTATTACGGGGCGATGGGGGAGTTTGCTCAGCAAGAACGCATCGCCAAGGAGACCCACGAGAAGCAGGCCAAAGAGATCCGGAGAATCTTCTCTAGTTATGTGAGTCCCCGGATCGTCGAAGAAATGATCAAGGATCCCAGCAAGGCGACGCTGGGAGGTCAGCGCAAAGAACTGACCATGCTGTTCGCGGACTTGTTCGGATTCACGAGCTTTACCGAGAAGCATTCGCCCGAGGAGGTGGTCACTCAACTCAACGAGTACCTTGGGGCAATGACGGAGGTGGTCTTCCAGTGGGATGGCACCCTGGATAAGTTTGTCGGCGATGGGATCGTCGTCTACTGGGGGGCCCCGCTCGTCCAGCCCGACCATGTCGAGCTCGCGGTCAAGTGCGCCCTTCACATGCAGAAGCAGCTAGCCGAGTTGCAGGAGAAGTGGAAGGCCGGGGGGCGGGTTCCCTTCAAGGCTGGGATCGGGATCCATACCGGCGAGGTTGTGGTGGGGAATATCGGTGCTGAAGGCAAGAAAATGGACTATACGATGATCGGGGACCATGTGAACCTCACGTCCCGCGTCCAGGAGCTGACACGGGAGTTTGGGTGTTCCCTTGTCGTCAGTGAGGAGACGGCCGCGCGCCTGAGGGATCTGCTCGGGAAAGAGGAAAGTGATGACAACCGTGGACATCTGGGTCACGTGAGCTTGCGCAAATTGCCTCCAGTCAAGGTCAAGGGAAAGGTTCAACCGGTGGTCGTCTATGCCCTAGAATCCTTGGAGCGGGGCGAGATCTCGATCGTCGACGCATAGTCTGAGTCCCTTCTTAACCGCTAACCAGCCTCCTTCCGCCCGCACTGCTGGCGCTGACCCTTTTAACGGGTATTTCCTCAATCGTATTTGAAGCTTCCATTTGAATTGCAATAACTTCATATAACTTCAGCAGTAGTCTTTCACAGGAAATCTGCCCTCCTAAAACCAGGTGTTTCAGCCAACATGAATCCATGAATTACCTGATTAAGGTTTGATGTATTTCAGTGAAAGATGGGGGCTGTCTTAACGTAGCTCCAGGCCTGAATTGTGAGCCACACACAGAGGAGGTTCGTATGGACCCTATAACATCACACGACTGGAAGCTGCTGATGCTTACTGGAGTTCTGGTTAGTCTTCTGGCGTGGCCGGGATCCAGCGAAGCCCAAACCGTCACGGGCCAGGCCAGTGCAGTGCAGGCCACCGTGTTCGGCGCGCTCGGGCTCGGAACGACGACCGCGCTCTCTGACACCGGAACTCTCGGCGGAACGCGTGACGCACGAGAGGCGTCTCTCGTCACAGGCGCTGTTCCCTCCCTGCTCACAGGGGAAGCCCTCCATGCCGTCACCATCGGCTGGCCCGATCAGGTGGCCTCTGAGGCCTCGCTGGGGAGCCTGGCACTGACCGTTGCTGGAACCGGCATCTCGGCCGACTCCGTGATGGTGAGGGCGCTGGCGGTGTTGGGCAGCGCCGGCACCGGCCGCACGGACATCACCGGGCTTTCGATCAACGGGATTCCCATCCTCCCGACCGGCTCGCCGAACCAGACGATCGCAATTCCTGGAGGCCGGGTGGTGATCGACGAACAGATCTCGTCGGTAGGCGCGAGCGTTGTGAATGCGCTTCATGTCGTCGTTGACGGCGTGGCGGACGTGGTCATCGCGTCGGCGAAGGCGGGCATCTTCTAACGACGAAGGGAGGCGTCACCATGCGCTTGGAGACCAGAACACCAATCCTCTTCACTTTAATGGCAGCAGTATTCATGGCAGGAGCAGTACCGCTAGTGACCGCTGACTCCGCCAGCGCGCTGGATTGCGAACCGAGCGACTTCGTGACCGGGGGCGGCTTCATCGTCTTCCCCAACGGCGCCCACGGGAACTTTGGCGTAGCTGGCGGGTGCAAGAACGGGGCTTTCTGGGGGCACCTGGAGTACGTCGACCATGGCAGCGGGCTAGCCCCGGCCTCGGCGCCCACTCCCTTTCGCGTGCACGGGACGGAAGTCATCGGGTATGTCTCCTTCGACGCGACAACCCGTGAGTTTGCTGGAAGAGCCGAGACCAACGACCCCAATCATCCCACAGTTACCTACTGCGTCCGGGTGACGGACAACGGCGAAGGCCAATCCGGCACAGGCGATTTTTTCGGGATCGAGCTCTCGAATGACTCTCTCTTTTATTTTGCCTTTGACACCCTGGTCAGTGGCAACATCCAGCCCCAAAAGGGTAATCAGCCGCCGAATGGTGTGTGTTTTATACCACCACCGTAGGGGCCGGTTAATGGCTCGTGAGTAGAAAAGGGGACAGGCACCTTTTTCATCACTTCTTCGCTAGTTCCTCCAACACCGCGCGCATCTTTTTGAGTTCCTCGCCGTAGCGGGTCCAGTCCTGGTCACGGAGGGCAGCCTGGGCGCGGTTGAAGTGCTCGAGCGCCTGTTTGGCGAGGACCGCAGGCGGGGACGGACCCAGCGTGCTTGTCGAGCTTGACGCCGGAACCGGCGCTGCTTTCGCCACGGCGCCCTGCTTGCCTGAGGGCGTGGCGCCGCCGCCGAAGATGCCCTCCAACGCCGCTTCGAGATTGGTGTCCATCCGCAGTTGGTTGCCGTAGGCGACGATGACGCGTCGCAGTTCCGGCAGCGCCCCTTCCGACGCCGAGAGATAGAGCGGCTGGACATACAGGAGCGCATCCTCGATCGGAATCGCGAGGAGGCTCCCGCGGATCGCTTGGGAGCCGCGCTGGCTCCAGAGGGTCAGTTGCTGCGAGATAGCAGAGTCTTGATCGATCCGGGCGTCGACCTGCCGCGGGCCGTAGACGAGCTTCTGCTTCGGGAACAGGTAGACGATCAGCTTGCCGTAATGCGGCACGTCGGAGCGGGCCGCGAGCCACGCGGCCATGTTGTCCCGCTTGGCCGGCGTGAAGGGGATCAGCAGGATGAACTCTTCCTTCGGCGTCTCCTTGGCGTTGCTGCCCTTGGGCAGCTTCATGATCGTGTAGTACGGCTCCATATCCTTGTCCTGCTTCTTCGGAATGCTCCAGAGATCTTCCTTGTTGTAGAAGATCTGCGGGTCCTGCATGTGGTACGTGGCGTAGACATGGGACTGGATGGTGAACAAATCTTGAGGGTAGCGCAGGTGCGCCCTGAGGTCGCTGGGCATCTGCTCGAGCGGCTTCAGCAGCCCGGGGAAGATCCGCTGGTAGGCCTGGATCAGCGGGTCCTGGGGATCGCTGACGTAGAGGTCCACGGAGCCGTCGTAGGCGTCCACCGTCGCCTTCACCGAGTTGCGGATGTAGTTGCCGACCCGGCCGAACGGCTGGGCATAGGGCATCCGGTCGCTGATCGTGTAGCCGTCCACGAGCCACACCAGCCGTCCGCCCTGCGTGATCACCAGGTACGGGTCCTGGTCGAGGCGGAGGAACGGCGCGACCTTGGCGACCCGCTCGCGGATGTGCCGGTGGTACAGAATCCGGGACTCGGGCATAATGTCGTTGGAGAGCAGGATCTTCAAGCTGCCGAAGTAGGCCGCAAACACGAGCTTACGGGAGAACGAGAGTCCCGTCACGCCCCCGCGGCCGGTGTAGGTCGCTGGCACGTTCTTCTCGCCCGAGGGGTAATCGAACTCCTCGGCCTTGGTCCGCACGAAGACGTACTCGTTGGGAATCTCGCCGTAGTAGATCTCCGGGCGCGTCACCTTGAGGTCAATGGTCGAGATCGGGGGGATGTTCTGGATGAAGAACTCCGGCAGCCCTTCGGCCGAGATGCGGTTGACCGGGCCGAGCGTCACCCCGTAGCCGTGCGTGTACGTGAAGTGTTCGTTGATCCAGATCCGGCTTGGGAGGTTCTTGTAGGACAGCTCGCGCGGCGAGAGCATGACCTGGCGGTACTCGCCGTTGACCACGTACCGGTCGTTGTCCACGTCCACGAAATCGTAGTAGGTCCGGATCTGCTGGAGCTGCCGGTAGGTGGCGAGCAGGGGCCGGTGGTCCCAGAGCCGCACGTTCTTGATCGTCAGGTCGTTGCGGACCAGGTCGGCCGCGGTCAGCTCGCGCTCGGCGGGGAACACCTCCTCCTGGACGTCGGTCAGGCCGAAGGCCAGCCGCGTGAGGCGGATGTTCTGCGCGATGTACGGCCGCTCCATCATGCTCTCGTTCGGCACGACCTGGAAGCGGTGCACAAACTCGGGATAAAGCGAGAGGCCGACCGTCGCGACCACGAGCGTCAGTCCGCCGAGCAGGATGGCCGGGCGCCAGATCGCCAGGAGGGCGAAGAGCAGGCAGGCCAGCGCGGTGAGCGCGCAGAGCACGATGAGTGCTTGTAAGATGGGCAGCGCGGCATGGATGTCGGCATAGACTGCGCCGAAGACGACGCCGCGGCGCGAGTAGAGCAGTTCGTAGGCGTCAAGCTGGTACCCCCAGGCTTTCACACCGATCAGCACTGTCGCCAGGAGGCCCAGATGGAGACGCGCCTGCCGCTCCACGTGCACGGTGCGTGGCCCGATCACAATCCCGTGCGTGAGAAAATAGAGGGCTGCTGCTCCGACAGTGGTGAACAGCAAAAGGCCGACCAGCCATTCCTGGAGGTACGTCAGGAACGGCAACGCGAAGATGTAGAACCCCAGGTCCTTGCCGAAGAGCGGGTCGGTCTGGCCGAAGGGGATGGCCTGGCGAAACAGGAGGTAGTCCTCCCAGTGGGTCGCGCTCCCGAGGGCGGCGATCAAGGCCAGAACGCCAGCCACGCCGCCGACGGTGCGACCCAGGTGGCTCCGGAGCGGCTCCGCAAAGCGGAGCAGCACGAGGGTGTCCACTGTGCCCCAGTAGCGGGTCGGCTGGTGCCGTCCGGCCAGGTACACGTTGGCGAAGAACACGAGGAGGAAGACCGCGCCGAACAGCCCGCCGACCGATGCCTGAGTCAACAAGATGGTCATGAAGACGGCCTGGTAGCCGACCTCGCCAAACCAGAGCCAGTCCACGTAGAGCACGAGGGAATTGCTGAGCGAGAAGAGGAGGGCAACGAGGAGGACAAAGAGAAGGAGCAGTCGTCCTGGGGTCACTGAGAGAGAGCACCGAGGGGCACGCCTGCCCGGCGGGCCTCGTCGGGGATGGCGGTGTTGATGTCGTTTTCCTTCTTCTTGATTTTCTCGTCTAGCTCGGCCAGTTTGGCCCTGAGCTTGGCGTCTTTCTCAGGATCAGCGAATGACCGCACGTAAAATTCGGCCCGCAGGGTGTCATACTCTTTTTGAACCCCTTGGCGTTGCTTTTTCAGCTCTTCCAGTTCGGCGCGGGCTGCCGTCATGCGTTGTCGCAAAACAGCGGAGGGGTCGCCCTGGTCGGTCGGCGCAGACGGCATTGTGGTGCTCCGACTGGGCGGCGTGGGAACTCTTTGGAACGATTTCGTTGACTCTTTGATTTCCTCCAAACGTTTCGCGGATTGCCGATACTGCGGAGGCACCTTCTCCAGGCTGTCTGTAAATCCCACGGTCCCGTCTTTGTCGGTCCACTGGTACGTTTCGGCGGCCGCGGGATCGGGCAGGAGCAGCCCCAGGCAGGCGGCGAGCGCAAGCGCTCCGGTCAAGGGGATGCTGGAACGATGAATCATAGGGTATTCTAGCCTTGCTTTTGGCGGGAAAACAAGTTAACTAAATGCTGCGAAGGTGAAGGATGAGCAACGAAGCGCTGCCGGTCAAGATCACGGTGGGTGGGGTGACGCTCGATGCGGAGCTCAAGCCCACCCGCACGGCGAGAGCCGTCTACGAGCTGCTGCCCGTCGAAACGGACCTGCATAGCTGGGGCGAGGAGTTCTATTTCAAGATCCCGTTCATCAAGGATCACCGGGAGACGGCCACGTTGAAGGTGGCTGTAGGGGACATCGCGTACTGGGGCAACGGCGGGGCCGTGGCGATCTTCTTCGGCCGCACGCCGGTCAGCACTGGGCCTGACCCGGCGCCCGCCGACCGGGTGAACCTGATCGGCAAAGTGAAAGGCGATGCCACCGTGCTGCGGACGGTCATGAACGCCACCAAGATCAAGATGGAGAAGGCGGCGTGAAGCTCTCCCCTGAGCGCATTGCTGCCCTGGCCGGCCAACTGGTCGAAAAGCTTGTGGCCGGCGGGATGATCCAGCCGGTTGCGGACCGCCGGGTTCTGACCGTGTCGCTGGAGCGGGTGATCATCGACGAGCTGAGCGTGGAGGACCGCATCAGCGCGGAGGCCAAGGAATTGATGCGCCAGTACGAGTCCGAGATCGCGCGGGGCAAGCTGAACGAGCAGCAGCTCTTCCAGATGATCAAGAAGCAGCTCGTGAAGGAGAAAGGGGCGATCCTCTGATGATCCTGAGCGACGAGAAGGTGACGCACCTCTCGCACCTGATCCTGAACCACGTCAAGAACCCCGCCAACGCGCGGCTCAAGGTGGAGGAGGTGGCGGTCTTGCGCGAGATCAAGCGTATCTTGGCGGCCGAACTTCGTGTGAGCGACGAGGTGGACGCCCTCGTCCGCCGGCGCCTGGCCTCCTATTCCCGTCCGCTGGCGGAGGGCTCGCCGGAATGGGAAACACTGCACCGCAAGACTTTCGAAGAAGAGATGCGCAAGCGGAAAAAGCTGTAAGCCGACCTGAAAGGAACCCCATGGCGGAGTCAAAACAGTCTGAGAAGTTCTACCTGGAGCGGTTCGGGGTGACCGACCGCGAGCTCCTCGCCGCGATGGGGCGGGTCAAGGTCCGCGACGTGGACTACGCGGACCTCTATTTCGAGCACACCGTGGACGAATCCATCTCGATGGAGGAGAGCCTGGTGAAGCGCGCCTCGAAGAGCGTCTCCCAGGGGGTCGGAGTGCGGGCGACGGCCGGCGAGAAGACCGGCTACGCCTACTCGGATGAGATCACGCTGAGACAGCTGGAACAGGCCGCCGATACGGCCCGCTACATCGCCCGCTCGCCGGCGGGGGCCGGCTTTGTGCCGGCGATCCGAGTGGGGCGGCCCGGCCGAGACCTCTACCCGGTGCTCGTGCCGGCCACGGAGATCGCGACACCGGAGAAGGTCGCGCTCCTGGAGCGGATTGACAAGGTCGCGCGCGCTTACGATCCGCGGATCAAGAACGTCATGGCCTCTTTCACCACGGAGTACAAGATCGTCCTGATCGCCAATTCAGAAGGCGAGTTGGTCGGGGACGTGCAGCCCTTGTCCAGGCTACAAGTCACCTGCATCGCCGAGGAGCACGGGCAGCGGCAGGCGGGGAGCTTCGGGGGCGGCGGCCGCGGGGAGTACACGTTCTTCCTGGAAGACAACCGTTGGGAGCGCTACGCGAAAGAGGCGGCCCGCCAGGCCGTGCTGAACCTGAAGGCGGTGGACGCGCCGGCCGGGCCCATGGTGGTGGTGCTCGGTTCGGGTTGGCCGGGTATCCTGCTCCATGAGGCGATAGGCCACGGGTTGGAGGCCGACTTCAACCGCAAGAAGACCTCCGCCTTCACGGACCGCATGGACCAGGTGGTCGCCTCCGAGTTGTGCACCATCGTGGACGACGGGACACTGCCGTTCCGCCGGGGTTCGCTGAATGTGGATGACGAGGGCACGCCGACGAGCCGGACGGTGCTGATCGAGAAGGGGATCCTGAGGGGGTACATGACGGACAAGCTCAATGCCCGGCTCATGGGCATCCCGCTGACCGGCAACGGGCGGCGGGAAAGCTTTCAGTGCATCCCGATGCCGCGCATGACCAATACCTTCATGCTGCCGGGCGAGTCCACGCCCGAGGAGATCATCCATTCGGTCAAGCGCGGGCTCTACGCGGTGTATTTCGGCGGCGGGCAGGTGGACATCACCAACGGCAAGTTCGTCTTCTCGGCCAGCGAGGCCTACCTGATCGAGGATGGCCGGGTGACGACGCCGGTGAAAGGCGCGACGCTGATCGGCAGCGGGCCGGAGATCCTCAAGAAGGTGTCGATGGTGGGCAACGATCTGAAGTTGGACGAGGGGATCGGCACTTGCGGGAAGGACGGGCAGTCCGTGCCGGTCGGGGTGGGCCTGCCGACGATCAGGGTCGATGAGATTACCGTTGGAGGCACGCAGGCATGACGAGCAGGCGCATTGACCAGAACCTGACGTCTGAGTTGCTTGCCCAGGCGAAACGGAAGGGCGCGACCGCGGCAGATGTTGTGGCCGTCGAGGGTGACTCCGCCTCGGTGCAGGTGCGCCTGTCAGCCGTGGACAAGCTCTCGAAGGCGCAGGAGAAGCGGCTCGGCCTGCGCGTGTATTTCGGCCAGCGCTCGGCGGGAGCCTCCACGTCGGACTTATCCCTGTCTTCGCTGGACGAGTTGGTCGAGACGACGTGCGCCTTGGCCCAGGCGGTCGTGGAAGACCCCTGCGCCAGCCTGCCCGATCCGGCTGCCCTGGCGAAAGAGTGGCCGGATCTCGACCTCTACGACAGCCAGACGGTGCCGATGGACGGGATGATCGAGCTGGCCACCCGCGCCGAGAAGGCGGCGCTGGCGGTGGATTCCCGGTTGACCAACTCCGAGGGAGCGGATTTCAGCGCGTTCGGCGGTCGCACGGTCTTCGCGAACAGCCACGGCTTCTTCGGGGAATATCAGGGCTCCAGTTTCTCGTGCGCCGTCGCGCCGATCGCTGTGCAGAACGGCCTGATGCAGCGCGATTACTGGTACGCCGTTGGCCGGAAGTTGAACCGGCTGGACTCGCCGGAGGCCGTCGGGCAGGAGGCCGGCCGGCGGACCGTCCGCCGGCTGGGCGCGCGCAAGATCGCCACCTGTCGCGTGCCGGTGGTCTTCGAGCCGGAGATCGCCGGCAGCTTCCTGGGCAATCTCTGCAGCGCGGTGAACGGCTACGCCATATACAAGGGCACATCCTACCTCGTCGGACGACTGGGGGAGCGCATCGCTCCCGACTTGGTCACGGTCTGCGACGACGGCCGCATGCCCGGAGACCTGGGCTCCAAGCCGTTCGATGGGGAGGGGCTCCCCACGCGTAAGAACGTCGTCGTGGAACGGGGCGTCCTCAAGAGCTACCTGCTGGACACCTACGCGGCCCGTAAGCTGGGGCTCGCCTCGACCGGCAACGCGTCGCGCAGCATCGGCGAGGCGTCCTCGGTCGGGGCAACCAACTTCTACCTGGCGCCAGGCACGGCCACGCCCGAGGAGATCATCCGCTCGGTCCAGCGCGGGCTCTATGTCACGGAGCTGATTGGGTTTGGGATCAACATGGTGACCGGCGACTATTCACGCGGCGCGGTCGGCTTTTGGATCGAGAACGGCGAGCTCGCGTATCCGGTCGAGGAGATCACGATCGCGGGCAACCTGAAAGACATGTGGATGGGCGTCCAGGCGATCGGAAACGACCTCGTGTTTCGCGGGCGCATCGCCAGTCCGACGGTGAAGATCGCCGAAATGACGGTGGCGGGAGAGTAAAGCGGTGCCCTCGTCGCCGCACCTGCTCTCGACCCTCCATTCCGAAGACTGGCATACTCCGAAGGGCCGGTTCATCCGCGAAGTCATGTTCGGGATGAACGACGGCCTGGTCTCGACGATTGGCTTCGTCGCCGGCGCGACGGGCGCGCTCATGCAGACGCGCGTGGTCCTGCTGGCGGGCATCGCGTCCGTCGTGGCCGGCGCCCTGGCCATGGGCATCGGCGCGTACCTCGCGAGCAAGTCCCAGCGCGATTTCTTCGAGAGCGAGAAGGAGCGGGAGCGGCGTGAGATCGAGGAAGTTCCCGAGTTGGAGCGCAAAGAGATCCGGGACATCTTCACCAAGCTTGGGTTCCTGAAGGACGAAGTGGAGATGATCGTCAACCGCGTCACCTCGGACAAGGCCCTGTGGGTGCGATTCATGATGCGGGAGGAGCTGGGGATCCTCGAGGAGTCCTTCGACAATCCCGTGACGGTCGGCTTTTTGATGGCCGGGGCCTACGTCGTGGGCGGAATCGCGCCGCTGTTGCCGTACCTGGTGATGGAAGATGTCCTGATGGCCCTGAAGGTGGCGGTTGCCGTCTCGCTTGTGGCGCTCTTCATCATCGGCGTGGGCAAGACGGTCCTGACGAAGCAGCCGTGGCTGAAAAGCGGGATGGAAGTGATGTTGCTCGGATCGCTCGCGGCCGGGGTCGGGTTCGGGATCGGCAAGCTCGTCGCCTTGCTCTGGCCGGAGGTCGGAGCGGTGGGGATATGAGGGTGTGATAGCCGTGGATGGCGAGGAGGAGAAGGGGAGGGCAGGGAGATGAACAGAGTGAACGCACTCATAGCAGGATGTCTCATGGCCATGGTCGCAGCGCAGCCGGCTTTTGCGGCGGTGGATCGGGAAAAGCTCCTGACCGAGCCAGGGGTCTTCGGCACCTTTGCGGTCTTCAAGGTGGACGACAGCTGGTGGAAGCTGGACAAGGCAGCGCGTACCTTCGCAGCGACAGAGGTCAAAGCGGTGTTTCAGAAGCACGGCGACAACATCATCACGGATACCTATCTGCTGCGGGGGCTCATGGGGAAGGCCGACTTCTTTGTCCGGGTACACTCGACCGAGATGCTGCACAACCAGAACTTCCTCGTGGATCTGATGGGCACGAGGCTCGGGAAGTACCTGGCGAACACGTACACGTTCAACGGCATCACTAAGAAGCCCAACTACGTGCCGAGTCTTCCTGACGATCTCAAGACGGCGCTGAAGACGCCGCCGGACCCAGGCCCCAAGCCGTACGCGATTGTGGTGCCGGTTCGGAAGGACGCGGAGTGGTGGCTGATGCCGCAGGAGAGCCGGAACGCCATGATGAAAGAGCACACGGAGGCGACGGTCGCGTACCTGAAGACGGTCAAACGCAAGCTGTACCACGCCAGCGGGCTCGACGACCTCGACTTCATCACGTACTTCGAGACGGCGAAGCTGGACGAGTTCAACAACCTGATCATCGCCCTGGAGCGGGTCAAGGAGAACCAGCACAACAAGCAGTTCGGGAGCCCGACGCTCCTTGGCACGATCCGCCCGATGGACGAGATCCTGGAGATCCTCGCGCGCTAGGACTGGGCGTTAGTTGCCTGTTGGCCTGATGACGGCCGAGACTTCGTTGGCCAGCAGGATGGTGATGGAGTACGGGACCGCTTGGTCCCCCATCGCGATGGCATAGAGCGGGCAGAGTTGCGGGACCGGCTCCGGAGGGAACGGGAGCAGCGCTGGAAATTCCATAGCCGGGGAGGCCACAGGGATCGTTGCGAGACGTAGTCTGAGCGCTATGAGCACATCCCGGACGCGTGACTCGTGCTGTTCGTCCGGCAGCGTGTGGGAGGCGGTGATGACGAAGTCCCAGAGCGGCTTGCTGAAGCAGACCGGCACCGGCAGGCCTACGCTCTGCGCGATGGGCGTGACGTCGATCAAGTACCCGGTCTGGAGGGCCTCTTCCCGGGTCATGATCGGAGTCTGTGAGCCCTCACCCTGAGGGTTTGACGAGGCTCCTGTCTCACCCTCGGTCGGCGTCTTCGGTTGGGCGTGCCCATCTGCCTGGGAGTTAACCGTCTCGGCCATCGCTCCTTCGAGGATGGGGGCTCGGGTTCCCATCGTCTGTAAAATACCGTCATAGACGGCGCGGGCTGCGTCGGACCACTTAGGATCAAACGGGTCCCTGCGGAATGCCGCCTCCGCGGCTTTCTTCTCGTCCGTGGTTAATGGACGCGGCGTTGATTGGGTGCTCATGCCTGACAGATAGATACGAAGGCAGGCCTTGTCAACCCCCTTATTACCCGAACAGGTTCATCTGTTCGACCGGCGGGACTGGCTCTTGCTGGCGGTCCAGGAAGGCCTTGAGCTTGCGGAAGTCTTCCCGGAGCGGCTCGTTCAGGTTGCCCTGATGCAACGCAGCGGCGGGGTGGAGCATGGGGAAGACGAAGAAGTCCTTGACCTGAAACGATTGCCCGCGCACCTTCATGATGCCGACCTTCTTACCCAGCAGCGTCTGCATGGCGAAGTTGCCGAGCGTACAGACGACCTTCGGCTTGATCAGCTCGATCTGCTGAAGTAGGAATGGCTTGCAGGTCTCGACCTCGTCCGTCATCGGGTCGCGGTTGTCCGGCGGACGGCACTTGATCACGTTGGCGATGTAGACGTCGTCTCGGGAGAGGCCGGCCCCTTCCAGCAGCTCGTTCAGCAGCTTCCCGGCCGCGCCGACGAAGGGGATGCCTTGCTTGTCTTCGTAGAAGCCGGGGGCCTCGCCGACAAACATGATCTTCGCATGGGGGTTCCCGGTCCCGAAGACCACCTGAGTCCGCCCGGACGCCAGGCGGCAGCGTTGACAGTCCTTGATGGAATCGTGGAGTTCCTGGAGCGTCACGATGGGTTTCAGGGTTGGGTGGATTGCATGATAGGTGTCAGTTATGACGAAGTCAATCCGATTTTTCCAGAAAATTGACCGCTTCCGAAGGCTCTGTTAGACTCGCCAAATTATGGACGCAGGCCACAAGATTCAGGCCTTGAGAAGCAACATCGAACGGGTCATCAAGGGCAAGCCCGCGGTGGTCGAGATGGCAGTGGTGGCCCTGCTGGCGCGCGGGCATCTTCTCATCGAAGATGTGCCCGGAGTGGGGAAGACCACGCTGGCCCACAGCCTTGCCCGCTCCCTGGGCTGCTCCTTTCGGCGAATCCAGTTCACGAGCGACCTGCTCCCGGCCGACATCCTGGGAGTCTCAGTCTTCCATCAACAGAAGCAGACGTTCGAGTTCAAGTCGGGGCCCATCTTCGCACACATCGTGCTTGCGGACGAGATCAACCGCACCACGCCCAAGACGCAGAGCAGCCTCCTGGAAGCGATGAACGACGCCCAGGTGTCCGTGGACAGCCAGACCTACCCGCTTCCCCGGCCGTTCATGGTGATCGCCACGCAGAACCCGTGGGAATACCACGGGACGTTCCCTCTGCCGGAGTCGCAGCTCGATCGCTTCATGATGCGGATCCGGATCGGCTACCCAGACCGGGCCGACGAGAAGAAAGTGCTGGACCGCCCACAATTGCTGCACCCGGCCGACGAACTAGAGCCTGTGCTGACGACCCAGGAGGTCTTGGATCTGCAGGAGCGGGTCGAGAAAGTCCGGCTCGACGACAGCCTGATGGAGTACCTCCTGGCCATCATCGCGGCGACCCGCCGCAGTGCCCTCTTGATGCTGGGGGTCAGCCCGCGCGGGGCGATGGCGCTCCATAAAACGGCCAAGGCCCTCGCCCTTGTCCGCCAGCGGGACTACTGCCTGCCCGACGACATCAAGGAGTTAGCGCCGATGGTCCTCGCGCACCGCGTGATGCTGAAGACGAGCCAGGGCTCGCGCGGGCATCGCTCGGAAGAGGCCGAGCGGGTCATCCAGGAAGTCGTGGAGTCGGTCCCCGTCCCGCTATAGCCCGCATGCGGTTCGAACGCATCCGCGAGTTTTTCCGCTGGTTCTACCGCTACCGGTCCCTGCGCCTGACGCCGGAGGGCGTGCGGTTCCTGCTGTTGACCCTCGCGGTGGGGGTCGCTGCGCTCAACACGGGAAACAACCTGCTCTACCTGCTGCTGGCGATGATGCTCAGCCTTATCGTCATGTCCGGCATCCTCTCCGAGCAATGCCTGCGTCACCTTGTCATTCGCCGCCGGATTCCTGAGCATGTCTTCGCCAACAGCCCGGCGTTGATCGCGCTGTCCCTCACGAACCGCAAGCCACGGTTGCCCAGCTTTTCGCTCCGCGTCCTGGACGTCGTCGAAGGCAAGAGCGTGGACCGGGGCGTCCATGTCCTACACCTACCGGCCGGCGCCTCGGTGATCCAGTCCTATCCGATCCTGTTCCCACGACGAGGGCGGCACCGGATCGAGGGGCTCAAAGTCCAGACGCGCTTTCCCTTCGGCCTCTTCATCAAGGCGGCGCACGTTCCCCTGAGCTCCGACTTGGTGGTGTACCCTGAACTGCGGCCGCTGCCGGAGGGTTTCCTCCATGACCTCGCCGTGCTGGGGCACGACCAGGCCGTCTCCCGGCGGGGACAGGGGGTCGGCCTTTACAACCTCCGGGAATACCTCCCGGGTGATGATTCGCGCATGATTCATTGGAAGACCTCGGCGCGCCAGGCGCGGTTGATGGTGCGGGAGACCGAGACCGAGGATCTGCGACAGGTGACCCTGGCGTTGCCCACGGTCATCCCTGCAGACGGCCAGCGCTTTTTCGAACAGGCTGTCAGCTTGACGGCCTCCCTGGCGGCCTATTTTCAGGAACAAGGATTTACGATGAGCCTGCTGGTCGGCGAGCAGGAGATCCTGCACGGCGTGGGGGAGGAGCATCTCTACCACATGATGCACGTCTTGGCGCTCTGCGCACCGACGCCGGCTGAGGGGGGGGCGTCAAGCGCCCCCGAGGGTTTCGGGATGCTGGGGGAGCGGACGATGCGTGGCGAGATCACTCTTGTCGTCCTACCCTGGCCCGACCCGTCGATTCAACGACTGGCTCGGGGTGTAAGCCGGGTCTTTCACGTCTGGGAACGGCCATGATTCTTGAACGCGCGTTTCCGGTGAGCTCGATCCTGTTGGCCGCCATCGGGTTTCTGGGCCTCGTGCTCACCGGTGAGATTCCCGGGGGGTTGATCCTGCTAGGTCTGGCCAGCCTGGTCGTGAGCGCGGCCCAGGCAATGGAGTTCGCCGGAGAGCGGCTGGCCCGCCAGATCGCCAACCTCTCAAGCGCCACCTGGAATGTGTTCCTGATCGCGGTCTTCGTGTTCTTCGGCGCGGATCTCCTGCTGATCTCCCGGGACATCCTGCCGGCGGCCGTGCATTTCCTGATCCTGCTGATGAGCATCAAGCTCTTTCATCTGCGACAGCGCAAGGACTTTCTGCAGCTCTACGCGATCAGTTTCCTGGAACTCCTGGCTGCGGCGGCGCTGACAGTGGACCTCTGGTACGCGGGCGTGTTCATCGCCTACGTGTTCGCGGCGATCTGGACGCTCATCCTCTATCATTTGAGAAACGAGGCTGAAGAGGCGCGGGCGGCCGTGCAGGCCGGGAAGGAATTGCATGATCCCTCTCCGATCCCGCGCCCGGTCACTGCGCAGTTCTTCTGGGCAACGAACGGGATCGCGGTGGTCTCCTTCTGCCTGACGATGGCCATTTTCTTTCTGATCCCGCGCATCGGGGCCGGGTTCTTTCAGAAGAATCGTGTGGACCTGATCCGCACGTCGGGATTTTCCGAAAAGGTGGATCTGGGGGTCATCGGCGCGGTCAAGCTCGACCCCACCGTGGTCATGCGAGTCGAACTACCGGACCAGAAAGCGCCGATTCCTGAGGGGCTGTACTTTCGAGGCGCGGCCTACGACACCTATGACGGCCGCTCCTGGGCCAACCGGTTGGCGGCCCGGCGGCTGCTGGGCCGCACCCCTGACGGGGGGTTCCTGGTGCCTTCCGAGCTGACGCTGGCCGTCCCAGAGTCGGCCGTGATGCGTCAGGAGATCCTCATTGAGGCGCTCGATACTACCGTGTTGTTCGGGGCGTCGTTTGTGGAGTCAGTCAAAGGCAATTTTGTGGTGGTGCAGATGGACGGGATGCGGGGGCTCTTCGTACCGTTTCCGACCTCCGCGCGCTTCCAGTACGGCGTGCGCTCAATTCCCAGTCGCCTGCTGGAAGCCGATCGTGTCGCGCCGTCCTTCACCTATCCTGCTATCATCCGGGAACATTACCTCCAGTTGCCGGACACCAGCCCGCGCGTGGCGGCGTTCGCTCGCGATGTGACCAGCGGCGCGTCCACCCCGTACGGGAGGGCTCGGGCGATCGAGCAGCACCTCCGTCGGAGCTACCAGTACAGTCTCGACGTCGGCACGACCGTGTCGGCCGACCCCGTGGACGACTTCCTGTTCACCCGGAAGACCGGCTACTGCGAGCACTATGCGACGGCGATGGTCGTGCTGCTCCGGACCTTGGGGATCCCCGCGCGACTGGTCACCGGATTTCTCCCTGGGGTGTGGAACGACTTCGGCAATTACTACACGATCCGACAGCAGGACGCGCACGCTTGGGTGGAGGTGTATTTCCCCCGCTCTGGCTGGGTGACGTTTGACCCGACGCCCTCTGTGCCCGCCGCTGTGCCTTCCTGGGTATGGTGGAACATCGGCAAAATCGTGGACTCGATCCGGCTCCGGTGGGACCGCTATGTGGTCCAGTACAGCTTCCGCGATCAAATGGCGGTGGCAAAGTCGCTCCGGGATCGGAGCGAGAAGGTGCGCTCGGAAGTGTCCGACTTCGTGTCAACCGTCACGCGTGGACTGGCGTCTGCGCGGGCCTGGCTGGTCGAATTGGCGCACGCGGGTGGGTGGGCCCTCGCAATAGGACTGGCGGCTGGCACGCTCGTAATCGGCATGGTCCTCGCCGTGCTCTTGCGCGGGCATGGGCGCCGACAGCAGCAGCTGGATCCCCGCACACCCCGGCAAGTCGCTGCCATCCAGCTCTATACCCGGATGCTGCGGATCTTGGAAATCCGCGGGCTGCCGAAGTCCCCTGGGGCAACCCCGCTGGAATTCGCCCGACAGGTGGCGCGCGAATGGCGGGACGCTGCCCCCTTCGTGCGTCCCCTGACCGACCTCTATTACCAGGTTCGCTTCGGGCAGACCTCGCTCTCGTCGGATGAGACCCAAAAGGTTCACGATCTGCTTGCCCGGCTGCGCGCCGTCAGGCGGTAGCGCTCGGTTTCGCCTCTCCTTGACAGGGTAGGGGGTGGAGACTACGATACCTCTAGGCTGAACTGATCATGGCAAGCAGACCACAGGCCTCTCATCTGCCATCCCTCCGATTCACGGTTTCTCTCCTTCTCAGCGGCTGTTTTCTTCTGTCAGCGTCGGCCGGGTTTGGCAAGTCTGAAGACAGCGCACCAGGGACTGTGTACGTGGGGACCTATGAGGGCGTGATCAATCCGGTGACCGCCGAATACTTCAATCGCGTACTGACGGACGCCCAGGAGGCGGGGGCCGTGGCCGTCGTCCTTCGCCTGGACACGCCAGGCGGGCTCGATACCTCCATGCGACTGATCATTAAGGACATCACGGCCTCCCCGATCCCGGTAATCGTCTATGTCGCGCCGAGCGGCGGGAGGGCAGCTTCGGCGGGGGTGTTCATCCTCTATTCCGCGCACATTGCGGCCATGGCGCCCGGCACGAACGTGGGCGCGGCCCATCCCGTGGCGATGGGAGGTGGTGAGATGGACGCCGTGATGAAGGTCAAGGTGGAGAACGATGCCGCAGCCTATATCAAGTCCATCGCCGAGAAGCGGGGGCGAAACGTCAAGTGGGCGGAGGATGCGGTACGCAAGAGCGTGTCGGTGACGGAGAAGGAAGCCTTGTCGTTGAAAGTGATCGACCTGATTGCGGACGACGTGCCGTCTCTGCTGTCGGCCGTGGATGGCCGGGAGATCGTGACGGGCGCCGGCAAGGTCGTGCTCCGGACGAAGGGGGCACGGCTGAAGGAGAGCCCCATGGGCTGGCGGCTCGAAGCGCTCAAAGCCCTGAGCGATCCGAACATTGCGTTCATCCTCATGACCTTGGGCACCATCGGGCTGCTCGCGGAGTTGTACAATCCGGGCGCCATCCTGCCCGGGATCGTCGGGGCCATTAGCCTCATCCTGGCCTTTTATTCCCTGCAGACCCTGCCGATCAACTACGCGGGCGTGCTGCTCCTCCTCCTGGGCATTGTGTTGTTCATCCTCGAGATCAAGGTGATGAGCTACGGCCTTCTGAGCCTGGGGGGAATAGCCTCGATGGTCCTGGGGGCCCTCTTGCTGGTGAAGACCGACGCGCCGTTTCTGAAGGTGTCCCTGTCCGTCATCATCCCAACGGTGGTGACCTTTAGTGCCCTGCTCATGGTCGTGGTCGGGATGGCCGTGAAGTCCCAGTTACGCCGGCCGGTGACGGGGCCCGAGGGCATGGTCGGCAGCATCGCCGTCGCCAAGACCGATCTGGCCCCGCGTGGGAAGGTGTTCCTGCAGGGGGAGATCTGGGACGCGGTCAGCGAGGAGCCGCTCCGAGAAGGCGAAGAAGCCGAAGTGAAGGCCGTCGCCGGCCTCACCCTGACCGTGCGACCACACCGCAAGTAATCCACGAGAGGAGTTGTCGATGATACCGTATCTCATCCCACTTGTTCTGGTGGCCGCCATTATCTATAACAGCATTAAAATCCTGATGGAGTACGAGCGCGGGGTGATCTTCTTCTTGGGAAAGTTTCAAACGGTCAAGGGGCCGGGTCTCATCATCGTGATCCCGGTTGTTCAGAAAATGCTCCGGGTGAATCTCCAGACCGTGACGATAGAGGTGCCGGCGCAGGACGTGATCACCCGCGACAACGTGTCGGTCAAGGTCACTGCCGTCATCTTCTTTCGCGTGGTGGATCCCCAGCAGGCGATCCTCGCCGTGCAGGATTACCTGTATTCGACCTCCCAGATCGCCCAGACGACCCTGCGGAGTGTGCTGGGCCAGAGCCAGTTGGACGAACTGCTGTCCAAGAGGGAACAGATCAACATAGAGCTCCAGCGGATCATTGATCAGCAGACCGAGCCGTGGGGGGTCAAAGTCTCGGTGGTGGAGGTCAAGAACGTGGACCTGCCGCCGGAGATGCTCCGCGCCATTGCCAAGCAGGCCGAGGCCGAGCGTGAGCGACGCGCCAAGGTGATCCATGCCGAAGGAGAGTTCCAGGCTGCGCAGAAGCTCTACGAGGCCGCCGAAATCATTTCGCGGAACCCCACAGCCCTGCAGCTGCGGTTCCTCCAGACGCTCGTGGAGGTGGCGTCCGAGAAGAACTCGACGACGATCTTTCCCATTCCCATCGACATCCTGTCCCCCTTCATCCAGGCCATGAAAAAGCCCTGATCATCCCGTTCATGGAGCAGGCGCTGACTTATCGCGGGGTGACCAGAAAGGCCTTGGACTGGGCCCGCGAGTCCCGGTACACCAGCACTCAGATTGTGGTCGGGGCATTTTTGGCCCTGATTCTGGTCGGCACGCTCTTCCTGATGCTCCCCTTTGCCACGACGGGCCCGGGCATCCGGTTCGTGGACGCGCTCTTCACCATGACGTCGGCGGTCTGCGTCACGGGTTTGATCGTCCTGGACACCCCGAAAGATTTCACGCTGTTCGGTCAACTCGTCATCCTTCTGGGCATGCAGATAGGAGGGCTCGGCTACTCAGCGACCGCCACGCTCCTGCTGCTGGCGCTGGGCCGCCGCATCGGCCTGCGGGAGCGCATGATGATGATGGAAGTGCTGAACACGTTGAGCATGGAGGGTCTCGTGCGGTTTGTGAAGGTCATCGTGACGATCACGCTCATCGTGGAAGGCGTCGGGGCGCTGATCCTTGCGGCCCGATTCTCCGTTGAAATGGACGTCCTGCGCGCCCTCTACTTCGGGATCTTCCATGCGGTCTCGGCTTTCAACAACGCCGGGTTCTCCCTGTTCTCCGAGAATTTCACCTTGCGGGCGTACCGGACGGACCTGACCATCAACCTGACGATCACGACGCTGATCGTGTTGGGCGGGATCGGATTTCTCGTCTACCGAGATATCTTGGAGAATCTGCGTGGCCACCGGTTTCGCCTGTCGACCCATACCAAGCTGGCTGTGCTGGTTTCGGTGTTGCTGATTGTCGGAGGAACGGTCGGGATTTGGGCCTTTGAGGTTCAGAATGAAAAGACGCTGGCGCCGATGCCCTTCGGCGATCAGGTCCTCGTGGCCTACTTTCATTCCATCTCGGCCAGAACGGCAGGGTTTAACACGATCGATATCGGGCTCGTCGGCACCGCCACGCTCTATTTCCTCATCCTCTTGATGATCGTCGGGGCCTCGCCGGGCGGGACTGGAGGCGGGATTAAGACGACGACGTTCGGGATCATCTGCGCGGCGATCTGGGCGACGTTGAAGGGGCGAGCCGATGTCATGATGTTCCACCGGCGGATTCCCCAGGAGATCGTCCACAAAGCGTTCGTGCTCTCCGCTCTCGCCTTCGGGCTTGTCACCGCGTTTACCATGGGGCTGTCGTACTTAGAGAGCCAGAAGTTCATCGGGATTATGTTCGAGGTCGCGTCGGCGGCCGGGACTGTGGGGCTGTCCACCGGAGACGGCGGCGTGCTGAGCCTGTCGGCATTGTTCAGCGATTTCGGCAAGTTCATCATCATCATCACGATGTTTCTGGGGCGGTTGGGTCCTCTGACCGTTGGCCTCTTTGCCGTCAAGAGCCACGAGGATTTGCGGTACCGGTACCCGGAAGCACGGGTCGTGATAGGATAGGTCTAGGACGGGCACACACCGGTGGAGGTGAATGTATGAAACGTCAGGTGGCGGTTATCGGGCTCGGGCGCTTTGGGTATTGGGTCGCCGAGACGCTGGTCAAGGAAGGGTGCGAGGTGTTGGCTATCGATACAGATCCGGAGAAAATCCAGGCCATCAGCGATCTGGCGACGTTCGCTGTCCAGTGCGACGCGACCGACGAGAGAGCCCTCAAGGCCGTCAGCGTGCAGAATGTGGATGTGGCTGTGGTCAGCATTGGCGAGAACATCGAGGCCAGCATCCTCATTGTGCAGACGTTGAAGGAGATGGGCATCAAGCAGGTCATCGCCAAGGGGGTCACCGCCCAACATGGCAAGATCCTGAAAAATCTCGGCGTGTCGGAAGTCATCTTTCCGGAGCGAGATGCTGCCATCCGGCTGGCCAGGCGACTGGTGTCCCCGAACGTGCTGGAGTATTTGGAGCTCGCCCCGGGCTTTAGCGTCGAGGAGCTGACCGTCCCTGACCACATGTCAGGACTTCGCCTGTGCGAGGCTAAGATTCAGGAAGCCTACAATGTCAACCTCATCGGCATCCGAAAGAAGGTGACGCGGATGGTCAAGGGACGGATGACCACTGATGAGGTGTTCAATGTGACGCCCTCCCTTGATGATGTCATCGAAAAGGGCGACATTCTCGTCCTCGTGGGCAAACAGGAAGATCTGCAGCGGCTGACCAAGTCCGAATAACCGCCCGGAAGTCCAGAAGATTCTTCCAACATAGCCCTTGATCTTGCGTTCCCCCTGGTTATCCATAACTAAAGGTTGAAAAGACCTTAGTTTTTGTTCGCTCTGTTGATGTATTTTGTACATATTTTCAACTAGTTAGAAGGTTTAAACGATGAGAGAACTTTTTCGTCGTAGGGATTAGACATCCGAGGGCGTTCGCGTGTCCGTAGAAATGACAGAGGTTAAAGCTCTCAATGAGGACCAGCTTGTGATGGATGATCTGACGAAAGACAAGGTGTTGCTGGATGAGAACACCCTGCTCGAGGAGTCCGATCAGGACACTGTTCCATCTTCCATGCCGGAAGCCCTGCTGGTAGAGGCGGTGGAAGGCTCAAGCGCGGCCGACCCCCAGGAGACGGCGCCGACTGAGGCGAATCTTGCCGAACTGGAATGGCTGTATTTCCAGTCCTTCGGCAAGAAGGCCTTGCTGACGCGCGAAGACGAAGTCGCGCTGGGAAAGCGGATCGAGCAGGGCGATCGGCAGGTGCGCCGCGCCCTCCGAGCGGTCCTGTCCATCACGCGCGGGCTCCGTCAGACGGAGTTGTTGAAGGTCTGCCAGTCGGACCTGAAAGCCGTGGTCGGTGTCAGCGGACTCTCGGCGACAGATCTTGAAAAGGGGAAGCGTGTCATCCAGCAGGTCATCAAGGCGGTCTTTGGGCCGAGTCGTCGAATGACCCGCAAGGCTCGGCAAGTGAAGGCTGTCCTGAAGCAGTACCACGAAGGGTGGGCCCAACTGGAAAAGGCCAAGGAAGAAATGGTCTTGTCCAATCTGCGCCTGGTCGTGGACATCGCCAAGCACTACAACGGACGTGGCATGAGCCTTCTGGATCTCGTCCAGGAAGGCAATATCGGCCTGATGAAAGCGGCGGAGCGATTCGACCACCGGCGCGGCTTCAAGTTCAGCACCTATGCCACATGGTGGATCCGTCAGGGAATCACCCGCGCGCTGGCGGATCAGTCCCGCACCATTCGGGTGCCTGTGCACATGACCGAAGCGTATCAGCGGGTCTCCAAGGCGACTCGTCGGCTGGCGCAGCGGCTCGGCCGGCAGCCTTCCCTGGAAGAAGTGGCCGGCGCGGTCAAGACCGCGAGCGACAAGGTAGGACAGACCATCCAGGTCTTCCAAGATGTCATCGCCCTGGAGCACCCGATCGGGGACGGGGAAACCCTCCTCGGGGACTTCATTCCTGACCGGGAGACCCCGCAGGCCGACAGCCAGGTCGGCCTCAAGGAGATGACGCGGGAAGTCGCGCGGGCGCTTGGTTCGCTCAGCCCTCGCGAGGAAGCCGTGATCCGTCTCCGGTTCGGCATCGGGCAGGGCGAGCCGATGACCCTGGAGGAAGTCGGCCGTACCTTGGGGGTCACCCGTGAACGAATTCGCCAGATCGAGGAAAAGGCCTTGATGAAGCTGCGGGCTCCCGAGTTCCAGCAGATCCTCCGCCCCCTTCTGTAAGCGCTCGCCCCGTTCGTCACCGGGGCGGGTCCCCTTCCGCCTTCCGCCTGAATATGCGACAATAGCGCCGTCGTCGTGGAGAGCTACGGATGGCGTGGGGCCAGCGGGCAAGCTTGAGCGTGGCAGGCAGTATCCTCCTGATGGGCTGCGCGTTGTCCTCGGTGGCGGCGGTCCCCGATGACAGCCTTCCGCTCAAATCGCTCTCGGTGCCGGACGCGGTGGCGGAGGCTCTGCCCTCCGTCGTCAGCGTCATGGCCCACGGACCCATCCGGCTGGCCCCTTCCCAGACGCTTCCCTCCGGCTCGGGATCGGGCATCATCATTTCACCAGGCTACATCCTGACGTCCAACCATCTCGTGACGGGAGCGACGCGCTTGGTGGTGGGTCTCTATGATGGCCGGCTGGTGCCTGGACGAGTCGTCGGCCGGGACTTTCTAACCGACTTGGCCCTGGTCAAGGTCGAGATCGAAGGGCTGGTCCCAGCCAAACTGGGGAGGTCGTCCCGCCTCCGCATCGGGGAGACGGTCGTCGCCATTGGTAACCCGCTGGCGATGAAAGGCGGGGCGACGGTGTCGGTGGGGGTGGTCAGCGCCCTCGACCGGGCGATCGTCCCGCCGTCCGGGGAGACGTTGTACAGCCTGATCCAGTCGGATGCGGCCCTCAACCCAGGAAGCAGCGGAGGTCCTCTGGTGGATCTGTCAGGCCGGGTCGTCGGCATCAACACGGCGGTGGCGCCGGCCGCTCAGAACATCAGTTATGCGGTCGCCATCGACGAGGCCATCCCCGTGGTCCAGTCCCTGCTTGTGCGAGGCAGCATGCTCCGGCCTTCCTTGGGGTTCATCCCGGTCACGATCACGGGCAGTGTCGTGGCCTCATTCGGCCTGGATGTGGAACGGGGCGTCTTGGTCGTCTGGGTCGAACCGGAGAGCCTCGCGGCTCAGGCCGGCCTTCGCGAAGGGGATGTCGTCACTGCCGTGGACATCACGCAGGTCTACAACATGTCAGACCTCTGGCACGCGCTGCTAAAAGACGGGTCGACGTCTCCGACCGTGACCCTGTCGGTGGTGCGCAAGACCACCCAGGAGAAGATCCAGCTCAAGCGACCGGTGACCAAGTGATCGGTCACCTGCTTGATCTCGGCCTGACTGACTATCAGGAAGCCTCTCGCCTCCAGGTGGCTCTACACCAGGCGCGCGTGCAAAACGCGATCGGCGACACCCTGCTGCTCACGGAGCATCTTCCGGTCTACACGCTGGGACGCACCACCCGCCCGGCGCATGTCGGTGAGGGGTGGGCGCGAGGGATGATCAACGGGATTCCAGTGCTGAGCACGGACCGGGGCGGCTCCGTGACCTACCACGGGCCTGGCCAGGTGGTGGGTTACCCCATTCTCCGGCTGCGGACGTACTGTGACGGGCCGAAAGCGTACGTAAATCGTCTGGAGGAGGTGCTGATCCGGGCGTTGGATCCGCTCAAAGTGCCCGCCGGGCGGCGTGCGGGGATGCCCGGGGTGTGGGTGGGGGATCGCAAGATCGCGGCGGTGGGGGTCCGGATCTCTGAGGGAGTGACGCGGCACGGGTTCGCGCTCAACGTCGCGAATGTTCTATCGCCGTTCGCGGCGATCGTCCCCTGTGGGTTGGCCGGTGCGGGCATGACGTCGGTCGCGCTCGTCACGGGCGCGGCGCTCGAACTCGAAGCGGTGGGCCTGGCGGTGATCGGGGCCTTCCAGGAGGTCTTCGGGCTTGCGTTGCAAAAAGAACATGTCGCGGAGTGGCTTGCGTCCACTGACGCTAGGCCAGGGCCGATCGAATGCGTCAACAGCAAAGGAGCGTGAGATGGAGCCCCGCGACCAGATCCGGTATCGCCTGTTGAATTATCTGATCGAGGCTCACGAATCGCAGCTGATTTCGGCGAACGTCGCCATCCTCAACGAGATCGCCGAGGCGGACTGGGCTCAGGTCCGTGAAGTCTTGAATGACATGTTTCTCGCCGGCGATATCGTGCTCTCTAAGGACGGCCAACCCTATCGTGTGGAAGTCAACGCCGGCTGGTTCTTCCACACGGGCAACTTCCAGATCAAGTCGACAGTCCGGGGCCGGCGTGAATATGCCAAGGTCCAGGTGGCGATGGAGAAGGTGCGGGCCGCGCAAGAAGCGGCGGCCGATGCGCCCCCGGATGAACCCACGCCCCAACAAGCCTGAGCGGCGGGATTATGTCTGAGCTCTATCGGGAACTGGACACCCCGACGTTTCGGTTGGCCGTGGCGCAGTTTGAAGAGGCCGCCGAGCGCCTCGGCTTGGATCGGAACCTCCGCGAGCGGCTCAAGATCCCCCAACGGGCGCTGATCGTGTCTGTCCCGGTCCGGATGGACGACGGTAGCGTCAAGGTGTTTGTCGGCTATCGCGTACAACACGACACGGCCCTGGGGCCCTCCAAGGGTGGAGTCCGTTTTCATCCTGAGGTGAACCTCGGGGAAGTGGCGGCGCTGGCCATGTGGATGACCTGGAAGTGCGCCCTGGTGGAGCTTCCTTACGGAGGGGCCAAGGGGGGCGTCCGCGTGGCCCCCGAGCGACTCTCGCGGGCCGAACTCCAGCGGCTGACCCGCCGGTATACGGCTGAGATTCTCCCGCTGCTCGGTCCGGAGAAAGACGTCCCGGCCCCGGATGTCGGCACCAACGCGCAGGTCATGGCCTGGATGATGGACACCTACAGCCAGCAGGTTGGTTACGCTGTGCCCGGTGTTGTTACAGGCAAGCCACTGGCGATCGGCGGGAGTCTGGGCCGTGAGGACGCGACCGGACGTGGGGTCGCTGACGTGATCCTGGAAGCGATGCAGTACCTGAAATTGGATCTCGCGAACGCGACGGTGGCAGTCCAGGGCTTCGGGAACGTGGGCATGCACACCGCGAGGATTCTGCACGAGATCGGCGCGAAGGTCATCGCCGTCAGTGATGCGAAGGAGGGGGTGTACAACCCGCGCGGGCTGGACATCCCGACCCTCCGGTCTCGCTACCAGAGCAACGTCCGCCCGCTGCACGAATGCGGGGTGGGCGAGCAAATTTCCAACCAGGACCTCCTCCAGCTCGACTGCACGATCTTGGTTCCGGCCGCGCTTTCGGAGCAGATCACGGAGAAGAACGCCGGCTCGCTCCGCTGTCGGATCCTCGCGGAAGGCGCGAACGGGCCGACGACGCTGGGCGCCGACCGCATCCTGGAGGAGAAGGGCGTCTTTGTCATCCCGGACATCCTGGCGAATTCCGGCGGCGTGATCGTCTCTTATTTCGAATGGGTCCAGGATGTGCAGAAATATTTCTGGAAGGAACAGGACATCCGGGATCGCCTGCACGAGATCATCACGGCCGCTTTCCGGAGAACCCTCGAGTTCGCCCAGGCGAAGAAGGTCTCCATGCGTATGGCCGCGCTCATGAACGGCATCAACAAGATCGTTCAGGCGCATCTGGCCCGCGGACTCTATCCGTGAGGGCGTTTCTCTTCAGTTGCGTCGGAGTGGTCTGGTTCGCGTTGGGGCTTGGTCTGATCATCGCACCGGCATGGATGGTGGAGATCCTGGAACGACTGGTCTCGGACGAGTTTCGGCTGTTCGTGCTCATCCAGGTGGGCATGGTGATCAATCTCGCGCTGGTGATCGGGACGGCCGGGCTCACCTTCCGGGCGCTGTGGGTCGTGGTCGGATGCGTGGGGCTCGCCAAAGGGCTGTTTTTGATCGGAGCCCCGCTTGGTCGACGAGAGGCGGTACTGGACTGGTGGTTCAAGCGGCCATTCTGGGAGTACCGCGTGCGGGGATTCGTGTTGGTCAGCCTTGCGACGACCCTGGCGTATGGGATCATCTCGTTGTAGGGCGCTGGCCATGAAGGACGACATTCTCTCGCTCTGGCACGCGCACCGCCAGGCCGCCCTTCCCGATGTTCCGCGGGAGAGCATGGGAGAGCTCTGGGTCCTGGACGAGGTCATCGGGGGGTGCGTGAACTTTTACTTGCAGGCCGGCGGGGCTCTGGATGCGCCGAGGAGGGCCATGCTGGAGGATTGTCGGGCGGATTTGGCGCGGTTACTGCCAGACTTGGAGGAAACAGCAGCCTCCTACTTCAGCCGGTTGGAAGCCCTCGCCGGGTTGCTCGTCCAGGCCTATGAGGAAGGCGCAGAGAAAAGCGGGGCCGGGCCCGGTTGACGACCATCTGGGCACTTGCAACTCCGAGGCGTGTCCGTTACCATTGCGCCGCCGTATTTCGAAGGCTTTCAACAGGGCTTTAGGATAACGGATTCATCTAACCCTGATAACGGGAGGAAGCATGGGCACTCGGGGCGGGGGCATGGGATTGGTGGCGTGGGCTTGTTCGTTGGTGTTCCTGATGTCGTCGGCGGTGAACGCCGAGCAGTACGAGCTCACAGAGTCCGAAGTCATGGACATTGCGCATTTTAATACTACCGACGTGTCGCTCTTCGGGATCAAAATCGGGGATTCGGAAGCGAAGGTCAAACAAAACCTCATCAAGATCAAAATCCCTGGAGTGAAGGTCGAAGTGCAAGACGTCTTCGTCATGCTGTATGACAGACGAAACCCCAGTAATGCCATGGCGGGGGTCCGGCTCATGGACGGGAAAGTGGACTATATCTTTATTACGCAGCGGTTTGCCCACCTTGCCGCCGGGGTTTTCCGCCTCGTTTTACGAGGCGAAGGAATCGAAGAGACCCGGAAACTACTGGGCAAGGAGGAGTTCACAGAAGACTCAACCACCTTCACCCGGTTGAATTACAAGGGAGGCACGATGGTGATTCTCTTTTCCGGCCGGGATATCACCGTGGAGTTCAACACTGGTGTCTAGAGGCGGCGATAGGCACTCACTATTGCCGGATCAAGGGACGGTTGCACCAGTACTTTCTTCGGAGGTCGCTCCGGCACTTTCTTCGGAAGCCTGTAGGCCGAGCTCGATCAGTTCCTGAGCCCGCCCCCAGCGCTGGCGGGCGTTCAACAGCACAAGCAGCAACTCTTTGTCTTCGCGCGTCACGACGGCTATCAGACAGCGTCCTGCTTCCCTTGTATAACCGGTTTTCACCCCGACCACGCCATCCATGGTGCCCAACAGGCGGTTGGTCGTTCGGGCGATGAACCTCTTTCGCTGATCGGCTGTGCGGATGACGGCGGCCGGCTCCCTGACGATAGCGGCGAAGGTCTCATTCCCCATGGCGTAGGTGGTCAAGGCGGCGAGGTCTTCGGCAGTCGAATAATGGTCGGGCATGTCGAAGCCGCAGGCGTTCTGGAAGTGCGTCCGGGTCAGTCCGAGGGTGGTTGCCTTGGCATTCATCCTCGCGACGAAGGACTCCTCATCGCCTGCCACGTGCTCGACAGCGGCCAAACAGGCGTCGTTCGCCGAGCGGATCAACATGGCTTGCAGGAGGCCACGTAGCGAGACCAATTGGCCGGGCTTCAGGTGGAGCTTGATCCGGTGGGCCGCCGCTGCCCGTCGGCTTACCGTTACCTGGTCTTCGAGGTTACCTTCTTCGAGGACCACGATGGCCGACATGATCTTGGTGAGGCTGGCGGGGGCCATGGGCCGGTCAGCTTGATTTTCGAGCAGGATGCGGCCGCTCTTGAGGTCTTTCAGCAGAATGCCTTCCGGCGAGTCAAGGTGTCGCGGGACCTGCCGCGAATAGGCCTTGGGGGTCTTGACTTGAGCGGGGCTCCCCTTCGATGCGCGGAGAGAATGGGAAGGAGGATCCGATGCCGAGCCGGCCGCATGGCCGACCGGCTGAAGGAAGAGCACGACCGAGGCCACCGAGGCGGCAACCAGGCGACCGCGGAAGCGCCTCATGAAGGAATCGTGACTCGGAACTTCAGATCTTTCAATCCGGCCTCCAGCACCTGGTGGAAGAATCGCAGCAGGTCAGCCAAGTCCAGCCAGAATCCGCAGTTTAGACACCGGGCGTACAGGCGGCGACTGTCCAGCGTGTACTGGCGCTCGAACATCATGAACCCCTGGCATTTCAGGCACATCATGGGTCGACACTCTGGCATGGCGATGGGTGGGAGTCAAGCGAAAAGACGCGCCACATGCGCATTCATTTGATCCGGTTCATGATGATGGCGACGCATCCGGCGAGCAGGCCGCCGCCGGTGATGGTGAGCACTAAATTGGCGGGACTCTTGTTCCCACTGATCAGATCCTGCACCCCTCCCTGCACCATCAACACCGCAAGCGTCATGACCGCTCCTGTCGCAAACCACCAGAGAAATGTCTTCACGGGCTCGACTCCATGTCTTCCGGAGCCAATCTAGCCGTGATCCCTCTGAAATGTCAAGCTTACGGAATTTGCCTCAGTTCCGAGGCACGAGATTGGAACGCGGGTCCTTGGCCAGAAAGATCGAGATCGTGTTGGCAAGGTTGTTCGCGGTCACCAGGCCTGGCCTGGGATCCTGGGGCGCGAACGAGACGGCCGTGACCGCGAAGGGCGCGGCGCCGGTGCGGTAGCTGCGGGGAGGCTGCCAGAAGGTGCCGTCTCCCTTCCCGAGAAGGACAGAGAGGTCGCTCGACAGGTTGTTCGCGACGGCGATGTCCGTCTTGCCGTCCCCGTCGAAGTCCTGGGTCACCGTCGCGATCGGACCGGCGTTCGCACCGAAGGAGACCCCTTGCGTAAACGTGCCATCTCCCTTGCCGAAGAACACGCTGATGTCGTCCCGTTCGCCGTTGACGACGAGCAGGTCCAGATGGCGATCGCCGTTGAGGTCCAAGACGGACACGTTGAGCGGGCTGTGACCGGTCTTGTAGGCGACAGGTGAGCGGAAGGTGCCATCCCCGTTACCCAGAAAGACCACAACGCTGCTGCTCATTTTCCCCCCGTGAGTCACCACGAGGTCCGGTAGGCCGTCTTCATTGACGTCCGCGGCCACGACGGAGGTCGGGGTATCTCCGTATTCGTAGACGGCCTTTTGCAGGAAGCTGCCGTCCCCACGCCCGAGAAGGACCAGGAGCTTGTCGTTGCGGAGCGCCACGGCGAGGTCTGCCTTGCGGTCGTGGTTGAAGTCTCCGACGGCTAAGCTGACCGGCGACCTGACCGCCGGATAGCTGTCTCCTCGCGTGAACTGGCCGGTCCCGTCGCCCAGAAGGATCGTCACCCGATTGTTGCCGGCAGTCGCCACGGCCATATCGAGCTTCCCGTCCTCGTTGAAGTCGTGAAGCACCACCGCCCGCGGCTGTTCCGGCATTCGGATGGTCACCGGGTCGCGAAAGTTACCGTCGCCGATGCCGATCAGCACGCTGAGCGAGTCACTGCCAATGTTGGTTGTGATCAGATCGGCGATGCGGTCCCCGTTCAGGTCCCCCGTGACGACGCTCGTCGGATTTTTTCCGACCTCGACGGTTTTGTAGAGGTAAAAAAGGTCGGGGGCCTGGTGGGATTCGCTCCGCGTGCACCCGGTCCCTACCAGCAGGAGGAGACAGGCCGAAAGACGCAGGCACATGTGGCGCGGACTGTTCACAAACCGACTATTCTACGGAGTCGGCATCGGTGGCGCAACCAGACTGCCTGCGTCTTGCGCCGACCGTGACCCTGATATAGACTCGCCCCATGCCGATCTCGGATGTCAAAGATATTGCGCGGTATGCGGGACAGGAGGCGACGGTTCGAGGGTGGCTTCGCCACAAGCGGGTCGGAGGCAAGATCGCATTCCTCGTCGTGCGGGATGGGACGGGCGATATACAGGCCGTCGTCAGCAAGGCTGCGGTCGGGGACGAAGCGTTCGAGCTGACCAGCCGGCTGACCCAAGAATCGTCCCTCGTGCTGACCGGAGCCGTCCAGGCCGACGCGCGGGCACCGGGCGGGCACGAGCTGCATGTCAACCGACTAGAGGTGCTCCATCTCGTTCAGGAAGAGTTCCCGATCCAGCCCAAAGAGCACGGGACCGGCTTCCTGATGGAGCATCGGCATCTCTGGATCCGATCCCACCGCCAGCAAGCGATCTTGCGCATCCGTCACGAGATCATCCGCGCCTGCCGCACTTTTTTCGATGATCGCGGGTTCCTCCTGGTCGACACGCCCATCTTCACCCCGAACGCCTGCGAGGGGACGACCACGCTGTTCGAGACCGACTATTTCGGCGAAAAGGCCTATCTGACCCAAAGCGGCCAACTCTACAACGAAGCGACCGCCGCGGCGTTCGGCAAAGTGTATTGTTTCGGACCGACCTTCCGGGCCGAGAAGTCCAAGACTAGACGCCACCTCATGGAGTTCTGGATGGTGGAGCCGGAGGTCGCCTTTGCGGAGCTCGCCGATGTCATGGCGCTGGCCGAGGAGTTTCTGACGTCTATCGTCGCCCGTGTGCTGGAGCGCCGGCGGGAAGAGTTGAAGGTCCTGGAACGGGATATGAACAAGCTGGAGGTCGTCGTTGCCCCGTTTCCCCGGATCACTTACGCCGAAGCGGTGGAACGGCTGCAGAAGAAGGGCAACCCGATCCAACCGGGTGACGACTTCGGCGGCGACGAGGAGACGATCCTCTCCAATGAATTCGACCGCCCGGTGATCATTCACCGCTATCCGACGGCTTTGAAGGCGTTTTACATGCAAAATGATCCTGAGAACTCGGATCTGGCTCTGTGCATGGACGTTCTGGCCCCGGAAGGGTATGGCGAGATCATCGGTGGCGGGCAGCGCATCCACGAGCGCGACAAGCTGCTCGCGCGCCTGAAAGCCCACCAGTTGTCCGAAGACGCCTACCGGTGGTACGTGGAGCTTCGCACGTTCGGATCGGTCCCTCACGCCGGTTTCGGGATGGGTATCGAACGAGCGGTGGCCTGGATCTGTGGGCTGGAGCATGTCCGGGAGACCATTCCTTTCCCTCGCATGCTGTACAAGATTTACCCCTAACCCGTTCGCCTCTCACAACTGGTCGTGGTAGGCTTCGCTACCAATCCCTAGGCAAGCCAACTAGGATGTCCATATTTATCCACAGGCCATAGCATTAGGGAAGATTTTCCAATCCATTCAAAAACCATAAATTTTTCTTGACAATGCCTTGGCGGCAGGTATACTTGCGCCGAATAGTGGGTGAAAGTGGGTATGAGTGGTTCTCTCCTAATGGTAAAACTTTAGAATGAGCGACCTTCTTATTGTTGGCCGCTGATGATGGAACCTGGTCAGGATTGCAGTCATGCACCGCCCTGTGATGCTGCAAGAAGTGTTGGCTTGGCTGCAACCAAGGGCTGGAGGGATCTATCTCGACGGGACGACCGGGGCGGGAGGACACAGCTTGGCCATCCTTGAAGCGAGTGGGCCAGATGGGCGGATCGTCGCGTTGGATCGTGACGCAACAGCAGTGGCGACCGCCCGGCAGGCACTCCGCCCGTACGGCGATCGGGCGGTGGTCGTGCAGGCTACTTATGGTGATGCCCCGTATGTGGTGCGAGAAACGACAGAGCGCAATCTCGATGGTGCCCTGCTGGACCTGGGTGTCTCCTCCCTGCAACTGGACACGCCCGCCCGGGGGTTCAGTTTTCTGGCGAACGGACCGCTGGACATGCGGATGGACGTGCGGGACTCCGTGACGGCTGCGGATCTCGTCAATCGCCTGCCGGAGAAGGAGCTGGCCCGGATCCTTGAGGAACACGGAGAGGAGCGCTACGCACGACGCATTACTAAGGGAATCGTCCGAAGGCGAGCCCAAAGCCCCGTTCTGACGACGCTGGCGTTGGTCGAGGTCATCCGAGAAGCGGTGCCGCCGGTGTACCTGCACGGACGGCTCCACTTCGCCACGCGGACCTTTCAGGCGCTACGGATCGCCGTAAACCACGAACTCGAAAGCCTCGAACCAGCGCTGCGACAGATCGCTGCGCTGTTGCGTCCCGGCGGTCGGCTTGTGGTCCTCGCCTTCCATTCGCTCGAAGACCGCATCGTGAAGCACACGTTCCGGGCACTGGCGCAGGGACCGGCGGCGGGTTTCACTGTCCTGACCAAGCGCCCGATCACACCGTCGGCCGAGGAATGTGTGGAGAATCCCCGTGCCCGAAGCGCCAAACTGCGGGTACTGGCTGCGCGGGAGGCCGCCGCATGAAATTCCTGGCAGGAACGGTGCTGTTAGCTCTCGCTCTCTGCGCCGTGTGGGAGAAAATGGATATCTACCGGACCGGGTATGCGATTGAGCAGCTCCAGGCATGGAAGAAGCAGGCGCAGCAGGAGCAGAAAATGCTGAAGCTGGAGTTCGCCCGGTTGACCGCGCCGGATCAGATCGAACGGGTGGCAGTGTCTCGGCTTGGCATGACGCAGCCCCGGTACAATCAGGTCGTGTTGGTGCAGGGCGTTTCACCGCCATCGAGGAACGAGCCGGCGGGACGCGTAGTCCGGGCGTCGCATACCCGATGAGGGAGGGTCGGCGTCTGCCATGATGGAAGAGGACGCCAGACGCTGGCGGACAGTCGCGGCGGGGATACTGCTGGGCCTTGGTTTTCTCGTCGCCTTGGGACGCCTCTTCCAGTTGCAGGTCATCCGCGCGGACGAGTTGGCCCAGTTGGCCGGCCGCCAGTACCAAAAGATGCTTACGGTGGAGGGCGGGCGTGGCGCGATCTTCGATCGTAACGGTAAGATCTTAGCGATCACCATGGATGTGCCATCGGTCTTCGGCGCTCCCAAATACGTGTCGGACCCCCGGGCCACGGCCGTCCGGCTCAGCCGTGTGCTCAAGGCGGACGCGCGGCAACTGGAAGCCAAGTTGAAGAGCGAGCGGGACTTTGTCTGGCTGCAGCGACATCTCACGCCCGAGCGGGCAGAGGGGTTACAGGGTCTTGCCCTCGATGGCATTGGGGTAATTCCTGAGGGGCGTCGGTTCTATCCCAAAGGTGTTATGCTGTCGCACGTCCTCGGGTTTGGCAATATCGACAACCAAGGGTTGGAGGGGCTGGAGCGGCGGTACGATGCCGCGCTGCGGGGTGAGCGGGGTCGGCTGGTGGTAGAACGGGATGCCTTCGGCGGGGCTGTGTTCCCGAAAGGGCTCAATTACGTCGCGCCGTCCCCGGGCAAGGATCTGGTCCTCACGATCGATGAGGTGATTCAATATATCGCAGACCAGGAGCTGGCCAATGTGGTCGCGCGCACGCGGGCGGTCTCGGGCGTCGTCATCGTGGTGGAGCCGAAGACCGGCGCGATCCTGGCCATGGCCGTGCGGCCGACCTTCGATCCTAATGAACCCAAGGCAGATCCGAACCTGTGGCGCAACCGCGCCATCAGCGACGCGTACGAGCCCGGCTCAACGTTCAAGCTTGTGGTCGCCGCGGCGGCGCTCGAAGAGAGACTGGTCTCGCCGCGCGAGTTCATCTATGGCGAGAACGGTCGGTACGTCGTGGAGAACACGGTAGTCCACGATCACCACAAGAACGGGTGGATGACCTTCGCCCAAGTCCTTCAGCGGTCCAGCAACATCGGGATGATCAAAGTGGCGCAGCAACTGGCGCCGGCAAAGCTCGCCTGGTACCTCAACGCCTTCGGATTTGGTCAAAAGACAGACGTCGATCTGACAGGAGAACAGCGAGGCCTGACCAAGGAACTCCACGAGTGGGGCCGCCGCACGCGGGCTTCGATCGCTATTGGCCAAGAGATCGGGGTGACCCCCTTGCAGTTGGTGATGGCGGTGGCGGCCATTGCCAACGGAGGCTGGCTGATGCGGCCCTACGTGGTGTCCGAGGTCCGATCCTCGACCGGGGAGACCGTTGCTCGCTTCGAGCCGGTCGTCCGCCGCCGCCCCATCTCCACGAAAACGGCCAAGGACCTGACCGAGATCATGCGCGGCGCCGTCCTGCCCGGCGGGACCGGCATGCTCGGGGCTGTGCCCGGGTACGACGTGGCCGGCAAGACCGGGACCGCGCAGAAGATCGATCCGCTCACCGGAGCCTATTCGGCAACGCGGATGGTCAGCTCGTTCGTCGGGTTCCTGCCAGCGGACGATCCCAAGCTGGCCATCCTGGTCGTGGTGGATGAGCCGCGGACCGAGCACTGGGGAGGCACTGTGGCGGCGCCCGTCTTCCAGCGGATTGCGACGCAGGCGGTACGCCATCTGGGCATCGTACCGAAAACGGAGCAAGGCCAGATTCTTGCAGCGCGATGAGACTTCGGGAATGCGGGGACGTCCTCGATGGGGTGACGGTGCGGGGCAGTCTGGATCGGGAGATCACCGGGCTCACGGATGATTCGCGGCGGGTGTCTCCTGGCTGGCTGTTCGTCGCGGTGAAGGGAACGCAATCGGACGGCCATCGCTTTCTCGCGCAGGCCGTCGCGGCCGGAGCCGGCGCGATCGTAGTGGAGACGGGGCGGGTGTCCGGAGAGACTCTGGCGTCGATCGGGATACCTGTGATCCAGGTCGGCGACTCGCGCCGGGCCTTGGGTCTCCTGGCAAGTCGGTTCTATGGGGATCCGTCCCGCCGGCTGAAGATGATCGGCGTGACCGGCACCAACGGGAAGACGACGGCGACCTATCTTTGCAAGGCGATCCTGGAGGCCGCCGGCGTGCGGGCGGGACTGATCGGCACCGTGGCTTACCTGTTCGGCGAAGAACGGGTGGCGGCGACCCACACGACCCCCGGCCCGTTGGAGTTACAGGGCTTGCTTCGGAGAATGGCGGACGCAGGCATGCAAGCGGTGGTGATGGAGGTGTCCTCTCATGCGCTCGCGCTCGATCGGACGGCGGGATGCCAATTCGGGACAGCGGTGTTCACCAATCTCACGCAGGACCACCTGGATTTCCATGCCGACATGGAAGACTACTTTCGCGCAAAGCTGCGGCTCTTCACGGCGCTGGACTCAGAGGCGCACGCGATCGTGAACGGCGACGATCCCTATGGCGGACGTGTCGTCGAGGCAACGCAGGCAAAGGTGTGGACCTACGCTATCGATCGTCCGGCCGATCTTCGCGCCGAAGACGTGCAGATTTCCCTGAACGGCGTGCGGTTCACGGCCCGTGGGCCGGGGGGATCGGTCGCACTCCGGTCTCCACTCGTGGGCCGACACAACGTCTACAATATCCTGGCGGCGGTCGGGGTCGGGCTGGTGCAGGGCGTGCCGCTGGAGACGAGTGCCGCGGGAGTCGCCACGCTCAAGACTGTCCCGGGTCGGTTCGAGCAGGTGGATGCCGGCCAGCCGTTCACAGTGGTTGTGGACTACGCCCACACCGAGGATGCGCTCTACCGGTTGCTGACCACAGCCCAGACGGTCAGGACGGGCCGGATCATCACCGTGTTCGGCTGCGGGGGCGATCGGGATCGGGGCAAGCGGCCCAAGATGGGGCGGGTGGCCGCGCGCTACAGCGATGTCGTGGTGGTCACGTCCGACAATCCCCGCACCGAGGATCCCGACGCCATCATCCGGGAGATTCTCCCTGGCGTGGAAGCCGGGCTGCGGGAAGCGGGACACGGCCGCTACCTGGTCCAGGCGGATCGGCGCGCAGCGATTGCAGAAGCCATGAGGCTTGCACGGCCCGGCGATCTGGTGCTGATTGCCGGGAAAGGGCATGAGGATTACCAAATTATCGGGCAGGAGAAGCATCCCTTTGATGACCGCGTGGTGGCGCGGGAGGCCATCGAGGCTCTGGCCCGATGAGTCTGCTGCTGCAGACCGCGGAGTGTTCGGATCAGGAGTCGGATGACGCCGTGCCCCTGTTCACGACCGACGAAATAGCCACGATCACCGGCGGGGTTTTGGCTCAGGCCTTGCCGAATACGGCGATCCGACGGCTCTGGACGGATTCGCGAACGGTTCGGCGCGGCGATCTGTTCGTGGCGCTGACCGGAGCCCGCTTTGACGGTCACCAGTTCGTGGCCGACGCGCTGAAGAAGGGCGCCGTCGGGGCAATCGTGCGGCGCGGGTTCGTGGGTGCGGGAGGGGCGTCTGCGGGGCCCCATCCCGCTAGAAAGAAAGCGTGGAAGGCGCTCTTGATCGAGGTGGAGGATCCCCTCCGCGCGTTTCAGGAGTTGGCACGCGCGCACCGTCGCCGCTTCGCCATCCCGGTGGTGGCAGTCAGCGGGAGCAACGGTAAGACGACGACCAAGGAGATGATCGGGGCCATCCTCGCGGAATGCTTCCCTGTGTTGAAGACCGACGGCAACCTCAACAATCACATTGGCGTGCCGCAGACCCTGCTGCGCTTGACGGCTCGCCATGAGGCGGCGGTCATCGAGATGGGTATCAGCAGGCTGGGGGAGATGGCGCGGCTCTGCGAGATCGCCGAGCCGACCCACGGCGTGTTGACCAATATCGGACCGACCCATCTGGAGACCCTCGGGGATCTCCGTACCGTGGCGCAGGCCAAGGGCGAGATGCTGGACCGGCTGCCCCGGGACGGCACGGCCGTCCTCAACGCGGACGACGCGTTCTTCAAGGACCTCGCCGCGCGGGTGCGGGGACAGGTGCGCTCCTTCGGATTCTCCGAGCGGGCCGACGTGCGGGCTTTGCAGGTCGAGCGACGGGGACTGGCTTTTTCCTTCGTTCGCGTCGGCGTGCGCGGCCGCGCGCGTCCGCTCTCGGTCACGCTGGGCGTGGCCGGGGCCCACAACATTGCTAACGCCCTGGCGGCGATCGCGACGGGGCTTGCGTTGGGCGTCGGCGAAAGCGCGATCCGAGCGGGCCTTGCTCGTTTCCGCCCGACTGCCATGCGCTCCGAGGTGCGCCGGTGGCGGGGGGTGACGTGGCTGAACGATTGTTATAACGCGAATCCCTCATCGATGCGGGCCGCGCTCCGCTGGCTGGCTGAACTCAAGGGTGAGTTGAAGGGGAACGGACGCGCGATCGCCGTGCTGGGGGACATGCTGGAGCTGGGCGAGGGATCCGTACGGATCCACCGGGATATCGGAGAGGAGTTGGCCCGCCAGGGGACCGATTATCTCCTGACCGTCGGGGATCTGGCGGCGGAGATCGCCGCTGGTGCGCGGGGGGTGGGGATGCCGGTGGATCGCGTGATCGTGACGCAGGAGCACGCGGGCCTGGCCGAACGACTCAAGGACATTCTGCGCGCGGGCGATGTCGTGCTGCTCAAGGGCTCGCGGGGCACGCGAATGGAACGCGTGATGGAGGAGTTGGCGTAATGCTCTACCTCTTGCTCTATCCCCTTCACACGCAGTTCTCGATCTTCAACGTCTTCCGCTACCTCAGCTTCCGGCTCATCTACGCCGCGCTCACTGCCTTTGTGCTTGTCATCGTGCTCGCCCCTCCGGTGATCCGCGCGCTGCAGAGCTACGGCGTTGGCCAGCGAATCCGCGAGGACGGCCCCCGCCGGCACCAAGTCAAGGGTGGCACGCCTACCATGGGGGGCATCCTGATCCTCTTCGCGGTCATCATCTCGACGCTCCTCTGGACCGATCTGACCAATCGCTATGTCTGGCTGGCGGTCTTCGCAATACTCGGGTTCGGTGCGGTGGGTTTCTGGGACGACTATCTCAAGACTGTCCACGGGAAGAACGAGGGTCTGACGGCACTGCAGAAGATCATCGCCCAGGCCGTCGTGGCGCTCGGCATCGGGGCGCTGTTCTACTCCCTGCCGGCCTATTCCACGAAGCTCAGCGTGCCCTTCTTCAAGTTCTTTTCGCCGGACCTCGGGCTCTTCTACATTCCGTTCGCCGTGCTGATCATCGTGGGCGCATCCAATGCCGTCAACTTGACAGACGGACTGGACGGCCTGGCCATCGGCCCGGTCATGGTCGCCGCCCTGGCGTATACCGTGGTGGCCTATGTGTCGGGCCACAGGGTCTTCGCCGACTATCTCCTCATCCCCTACATCGAGGGCGCGGGCGAGCTGGCCATCTTCACGGGCGCCATCTTCGGAGCCAGCCTGGGCTTCCTCTGGTTCAACACCTATCCGGCGTCGGTCTTCATGGGGGACGTCGGGTCGCTGCCGTTGGGCGCCGCCCTCGGCACCGTCGCGGTGATCAGCAAGCACGAGCTGCTGCTACTGCTGGTCGGCGGTGTCTTCGTGCTCGAAGCGCTGTCGGTGATCTTTCAGGTGGCCTCCTTCAAGTCACGGGGCAAGCGGGTGTTCCTCATGGCGCCCATTCATCACCATTTCGAGTTGAAAGGCTGGGAGGAGCCGAAAGTGGTGGTCCGTCTGTGGATCATCGCCGTGCTGCTCGCGCTCTTCAGCCTGAGCACACTGAAGCTGCGATGAGCGTGGTCATGGGCGAACGGACGTCGGTGGAAGTGGCGGGGAAGCGGGTCGCCGTGATCGGCCTGGGACGGAGCGGCATCGCAGCGGTGCGGTTGCTCGGGGAGCTGGGCGCGCGCGTTGCGGTCGCGGACCAGAAACCGCTCGCCGAGTTGGCGGCCACACTGGAAGGCCTGCGGGCCGGCGATCTGGAAGTCCACAGCGGCGGTGCCTACGAGCCGGCGCTGCGGGGCGCGGACCTCGTCGTGGTCAGCCCGGGCGTTCCGCTGACGCTCGAGCCGCTCCGGCGTGCGCGCGCCGCCGGCGTCCGCGTGATCGGAGAACTGGAGCTCGCCGCCCGGTGCCTCACCGGCAAGCTCATTGCGGTGACGGGGACGAACGGGAAGAGCACGACGGTAACCTGGATCGGCGAGGTGCTGCAGCGGGCGGGCTACGAGCCGTTCGTCGGCGGCAACCTCGGGACGCCGCTGGCGGAGGCCGCCTATGCCGCCTTACACGGCAAGCGATGGGATTTTGTGGTGGTCGAAGTGTCCAGCTTTCAACTGGAGACGATCGAGACCTTCCACCCCTGGATCGGAGCGATCCTGAACGTGACGCCCGATCATCTGGACCGCTATACCTCCATGGAGGCATACGCCGCGGCGAAGCTCCGAATGTTCGAGAACCAGACCGCCAAGGACTATTCGGTCCTCAACGCCGATGATCCCCGGCTAGCTCGCGCCGCCGATGGCTTTGCGGGAACCCGCGTGCTGTTCAGCCGCACACGCGCCATCGAGCGGGGCGTGTTCGTGGACGGGGATGCCATCATCTCCACGGTGCGAGACGGCTTCGAAGAGGTCTGCCGGGTGAGCGCCCTTCAAGTACGCGGCCCCCACAACGTCGAGAACGCGATGGCGGTCGCCGCGGTGGCCACCCTGGCCGGCTGCCCGATCGCCACCATCGGCCAGGGACTGCGTGCGTTCCGGGGGTTGGAGCATGTGATGGAGGTCGTGCGGGTCCGGCGCGGGGTGGCGTACATCAACGATTCCAAAGGCACGAACGTGGACGCCACGATCAAGGCGCTGGAGAGCCTGCCGGCGCCCGTCATCCTGATCGCCGGTGGCCGCGAGAAGGGTGGCGAGTATCCGGGACTGGCCGAAGTGGTCCGGCGCAAGGCCAAGCAGGTCATCCTGCTCGGCGAGGCGCGCGCCCGCCTGCGTGAAATCTTGGCCGGGGTCTGCCCGGTGACGGAGGTCGGTAGCCTCGCCGAGGCGGTGCGAATTGCAGCGGCGCTGGCGGCGCCGGGCGACACGGTCCTGCTGTCCCCGGCCTGCGCCAGCTTCGACATGTTCGCGGACTATAGGGACCGCGGGCGCCAGTTCAAGGAGTACGTGCATGAGCTGGGTTGACCAGCAGACCATGGGCCTCCGATGGTCTGACGCCGCGGTGGCCGAGCGCCCGCGGCGCAGCGATCACACGATCCTTCTCCTGACACTCCTTCTGGTGGCGATCGGCCTCGGCGTGATCTACAGTGCGAGCGGGGTCTTGGCCGACAAACGCTTCGGCGCTCCCTCCTACTTTCTCAAGCGGCAACTGCTGTGGTGTGCCGTCGGACTGGTGGCCTTGCTGGTCGTGGCCCGGTGCGACCTCGCGACACTGCGGCGTTGGGCGGCGCCGGTCCTTCTCCTCGGCCTGCTCGGCCTCGTGCTCGTGCTGTTGCCATCCATCGGGGTGACGGTCAAGGGCGCGCGCCGATGGCTCCGGATCGGCGCGCTCACGATCCAGCCTTCCGAGGTGGTCAAGCTAGGCGTCGTGCTCTACCTGGCGCATTACCTGGCGAGGAAGGGGGATCGGATCGCCGACCTCTGGCGGGGCTTCGTGCCGCCCCTGGTGGTGGTCGGGCTGCTCGTCGCGCTCATCGTGATCGAGCCCGATATGGGGACCGCGGCTGTGATCGGTCTGGTGACCTTGGGCGTGCTCTTTGTGGGCGGCGCTCGGCTGAGCCATCTGCTGGTGATCTCCATGGCCGCCCTGCCAATCCTGTACGTCCTCCTCATGCGGGTCGCCTACCGCCGCCAGCGCCTCCTGAGCTTCTGGGACCCGTGGAGCGATCCCACGGGGACGGGTTTCCAGGTGATCCAGTCGTTTTTCGCGCTCGGGCGCGGGGGCCCATTCGGGGTAGGGCTCGGCGAGGGGCGGCAGAAGCTGTTCTACCTGCCGGAGCCCCATACGGATTTCGTGCTCGCGGCGTTGGGCGAGGAACTCGGGTTTGTCGGGACCGCCATGGTCATCCTGCTACTGGGGGCGTTTGTGGCGAAGGGCTTCACGATCGCATTGGAAGCGGACGACCCCTTCGCGCGCCATGTGGCCTTGGGAGTCAGTTTGCTGATCGGGTTCCACGTGTTGATCAATGTGGGGGTGATCACGGGTCTGCTGCCCACCAAGGGATTGACGTTGCCGTTCCTGAGTTACGGAGGGTCGTCTCTGGTCGTCAGCATGGTCGGGGCCGGGCTCCTCATGGCGGTCGCCCGGCACCGCCCACCCATTTGAAGAGGGGCATGCGGGTGCTTATCGCAGCCGGCGGTACCGGTGGTCATCTGTACCCGGGGGTGGCGTTGGCTCGTGAATTCGCCCGGCTGGAGCCCGGGAGCGAAGCGATTTTTGTGGGGACGGATCGGGGGCTGGAGACGAAGGTTGTGCCCAGAGAGGGATTCGAGTTGATCACGATCACGGCGCGGGGGGTGATGGGCCGGGGCATGTGGGGGGCCGTGCAGGGTCTCGCCGCGGTGCCGGTCGGCCTGCTCCAGTGCCTGGCGATCTGCCGCCAGCGGCGGCCGGATCTGGCGATCGGCATTGGCGGATACACCAGCCCGCCTCTGGTGCTGGCGGCGTTCCTACTGGGCATCAAGCGAGCGATCTTAGAGCCGAATGTGCATCCGGGCGTGGCCAATCGTGTGCTCTCGCCGTTCGCGAACCTCATCTTCGTGTCCTTCGCCGCCACGGTCCCCTTCTTCGCCCCGGGGAAGACGCGGATTGTGGGCACGCCCATTCGCCGGGAGTTTCTCGAAGCTCCTCCGGAGCCCCCTCCCGATAGAATTGTTGGCGGTCCCACCCTGGTGGTGCTGGGAGGCAGCCAGGGGGCCCGGTCCATCAATCGTGCGATGGTCGCCGCCTTGCCGAGGTTGTTGGCCGCGCATCCGACGGTGCGAGTGATCCACCAGACCGGCGAGCGCGATTACGAAGAAGTCGCGATGGCTTACAGGAACGCTCGACTCGAGGCTGAGGTTTCCCCGTTTCTCTTTGACGTCCCGCGGGCATTTCGCCAGGCGGATCTGATCGTGAGCCGGTCGGGCGCGACGACGGTCGCCGAGATCACGGCGTGCGGCAAGCCCGCCATCCTGATTCCCTTTCCCCATGCGATCCACGGGCATCAGGAGCGTAATGCGCGCATCCTGGAGGAAGCCGGGGCTGCGACGGTCATCCTGGATGCCGAGCTCACAGGCGAGGCGCTGGCTGCGGCGATCACGGCCTTGCTCGCGAACCCCGGTCGGCTGGGCGAGATGGGGCGCTGTAGCAAGGGCTTGGGTCGGGCCGATTCAGCAGAGCGGGTCGTTATGGCCTGCCGAGCATTAGTGGGTAAGGCAGGGGCGCTGGCGGGCGGGGCCCCCTCCCGTTGAATGGTTCAGAACGTTCAACGTTCAGCGTAAAACGGGAAGAGGGGGTCAGCGATTAACGAATAACGATTAACGTGGCACGATGTTCAGGAAGATTCAGCATATTCATTTCGTGGGCATTGGCGGTGCGGGCATGAGCGGCATCGCGGAAGTGCTCTTGACGCTCGGCTACCACGTGACCGGGTCGGACCTGCACGAATCGGAGTCCGTCCGGCGGATTCGCGCTCTCGGAGGCACCGTCTTCATCGGCCACGCCGCGTCGAACATCGGCAACGCACAGGTGGTGGTCGTCTCGTCGGCTGTACCGCCGACCAACCCGGAAGTCGTGGCCGCCAAGGCCAGGGTCATCCCGGTCATCCCGCGCGCCGAGATGCTGGCCGAGCTGATGCGGCTCAAGTACGGCGTGGCCATCGCGGGCGCGCATGGCAAGACCACAACGACCTCGTTGGTCGCCAACGTGCTGGCCGAGGGCGGGCTCGATCCCACGATCGTGATCGGAGGCAAGGTCAACGCGCTTGGCAGCCACGCGCGGCTGGGCCGGGGAGATCTGCTGGTCGCCGAAGCGGACGAGAGCGACGGCTCGTTCATGAAGCTCTCGCCGACCGTGGTGGTCGTGACCAACTTGGATCGCGAGCACTTGGATCACTACGGCACGATGGAGCGCCTCTGCGAGACCTTCCTGGACTTCATCAACAAGGTCCCGTTCTACGGTCTGTCGGTCCTCTGTGCCGACGATCCCTCTCTCGCCGCGCTGCTGCCCCGCGTGATCAAGCGCTACCAGACGTACGGGTTGACCTCGTCGGCCGACCTGGTAGGCACGGACGTGCAGCTCCACGTCGGCGTCGCCGAGTTCTCGGCGCGGCTGCGCGGCGCGCCGCTGGGCCGATTCAAGGTCGCGATGCCGGGCATCCATAACGTCCGGAACGCGCTGGCGGCGATCGCCGTCGGGTTGGAGCTGGGCGTGACGCTCCAGCACATCGACCAGGCGCTCGCCGGGTTCAAGGGAGTGGAGCGGCGGTTCCAAGTGCTGGGCGAAAAAGGCGGCGTGCTGGTGGTGGACGACTACGGCCACCATCCGACCGAAATCAAGGCGACTCTCGCCGCGGCGAAGAACGGATGGGGCCGACGGTTGGTGGTGTTGTTCCAACCGCACCGGTTCACGCGGACGAAGGACTTGCTCGAGGAATTCCCGGCGGCGTTCAAGCAGGCTGCCCACCTGTTCCTGACCGACATCTACCCGGCCGGGGAGGCGCCGATCCCGGGCGTCACCGGCGAACGGCTGGCGGAGGTCATCCGGAGAGTCGGCTCGCCGCCGCTGACCTACATCCCGCGCAAGGAGCAACTTGTCGAGGCGGTGCTGCCTGTGCTCAAGCCTGGGGACGTGGTCGTAGCGCTGGGCGCGGGCGACATCGGGCAGATCGGGCGGGCGCTCTTCGAACGATTGGGGTGAGGAGAAGGATCGGCATGCGAGAAATCCGGTCGGCCCTGTCGGGGGTGCAAGGCACGGTCCGGTTCCACGAACCCATGAGCCAGTACACCTCCTTCCGGATCGGGGGCCCGGCGGATGCGTTGATCGAACCTGAGGACGAAGAGGCGCTCCGGCTTCTCATGGTGCAGGCGCGCAAAGCGAAGGTGCCGGTCTTCGTCATAGGTGGGACCAATCTGTTGGTCCGGGACGGCGGCATCCGTGGGATTGTGGTGCGGCTCACCAAATTCGATCGGATCGAGGAGCACGAAGGCGGGCTCCTGTACGCGCAAGGAGGTGTGGGGATGCCGCGGCTGCTTAAGTACGCCCTTCAGCGCAAGCTGGCCGGGCTTGAATTCGCCGCGGGCATTCCTGGAACGCTGGCCGGCGCCATCGTCATGAACGCCGGGACCCGCTTGGGGGAGATGAAGGACGTCGTGCGACGCGTCCGTCTCGTGACGCCGTCGGGGGAGAGGCGCGAACTGTCTGCCGACGAGGTGGGGTTCGAGTACCGCCGCACCTTTCTGCCCGATGGCATCATCGTGGGCGCGTGGCTCCAACTCCGATGGGACCCCACCGCCCGCAGCGAAGCGACGGTGAAAGAAGCGTTGCATCGGAGGAAGGCCACGCAGCCGCTCGCGCTCCCTAACGCCGGCTGCGTCTTCAAGAACCCGGGCGGGGAGCCGGCCGGGTGGCTAATCGAAGCGGCCGGCCTGAAGGGGGCCCAGGTCGGGGACGCGCAGGTCTCCCCCCTGCATGCCAACTTCATCGTGAACCGCGGCCGCGCCACGGCCCGCGACGTGCTGGCGCTGATCCGCAAGGTCGGCCAGACCGTCGAGGAGAAGACGGGCGTGACGCTGCAGCTTGAAGTGAAGATCGTGGGGCGGGCGTGAAGTTGCTGACCACCAAGCGCATCGCGGTGCTGATGGGAGGGCTGTCCGCCGAGCGGGAGATCTCGCTCCGCAGCGGCCGGGCGGTCTGGGCGGCGCTGATCCGGAAGGGCTACGACGCCATCCCGCTGGAAGTGGACGCGTCTGTGGTCGCGCGCCTCCGGGAAGTCCGGGCGCAGATCGCTTTCATAGCGCTGCATGGGCCTGGAGGTGAGGACGGCACGATCCAGGGGATGCTCGAAGTGCTGCGGATGCCCTATACCGGGTCTGGGGTCCAGGCCTGTGCGGTGGCGATGGACAAGGCGATGACGAAGCGCCTGCTGGAACATGGGGGGCTGCCGGTGCCGCGTGGGTTTGTACGGACCCTCCGCGAGCGGAGAAGACCCCTCCCGTCCGGCTACAAGTTCCCCCTGGTGATCAAGCCTGTCAATCAGGGCTCGACGTTGGGGATCACTGTCATCCGCAAAACGCGAGCCCTCCGGGCCGCGCTCGACGCGGCGTTCGCCTACGGCCCGGCGGCGCTGATCGAGGAGTACATCGACGGCCGGGAACTCACGGTCGCGATCTTGAACGACCGTCCATTGCCGATCGTGGAGATCATTCCGAAGAACGGCTTTTACGATTTCGCCGCCAAGTACACCCCGGGCGCCAGCCATTACCAGGTTCCCGCCAAGCTCTCGAACCGGCTGACCAAGCAACTTCAGGAGCTCGCGCTGGACATGCATCGCCGCTTGGGGTGCCGGGGCGCCACCCGGGTGGACTTCCGGCTGGACAAGAGTGGACGGCCGTTCATCCTAGAGCTGAACACGGTGCCGGGGATGACAGAAACGAGCTTGTTGCCGATGGCGGCGAAGGCTGCGCGTCTGTCGTACGAGGATATGGTGGAGGCGATCCTCACATCGGCCCTTCAACGGGAGGCCGAGTGGGCGCCCTCCAGGGGTCGCGCATGATCAAGCGGATCCGTCCGAATCGGAGGTGCAACCTCGACGCACGGCCCCGGCGCAGGTGGAAGATCGCGCTTGCCAGGGTGCTGGTGGCGCTGACGGTGTTCGCAGCGGGTGCCGGCGCGGGCTGGTACGGCTGGCTGCGCGCGGGACCCGATCTGGTAGCCTGGGCCGACCGGTTCTTCGTGATTCGGACCGTGGACCTCACGGAGACGCGCCGGATCTCCCGGGACCAGGTGTTGGCGGTGCTCGATCTCCCGACGGAGCGGGGGCTGCTCCGGACCGATCCGGTGGCGCTGCGACGGGCGTTGGAAACGCATCCGTGGATCAGGCGCGCGGCCGTCCGGCGGGTGTTCCCTCATACCCTGGCGGTGGACGTGCAGGAACGGGAGCCGGTGGCCATCCTACGGACCGACAGACGGGATTTCCTCGTTGATTACGAGGGAGTCCTCTTGATGGAGCGCCCCCCGCGGCGCGACGACACGTTGCCGGTGTTGAAAGGCGTGGATTACGCGGAGGCGGTCCTCCGGGAGCCATGGACGGCCGAACGCCTGCAGACCGGGATCGCACTAGCCGGCCTGCTCGGGCAGGCCGTGGGCCGGCCGCCCGTGGTGGACCTCGGGACGCCGGGAGACTTCGTGGCGTATGACGCCGGGTTCCGCCTTCGGTTCGGCGACGGGCAATTCGGGGATAAGGTAGACCGGTATCGGCAGGTGTCGGAGCGGGTCCTCGATCGCTGGGGCGATCGGGAGCGGGCGGCGCCGGCGCGTAAGAAAGTGGAGGTGGATCTCCGGTTCCGGGACAAGGTCATCGTGCGGGAAGGGAGGTGAGGCGGGGCGTGGCGAGGAAAGACCAGATCATCGTGGGTCTGGACATAGGCACCACCAAGACGCGGGCGATCGTGGCGGAAGCCCGCGAGGACGGCAAGGCCCATGTCGTCGGGGTCGGGACGAGTCCTTCCCGGGGACTCCGCAAGGGCATGGTCGTCAACATCGAGAGCACCGTTGAATCCATCCGCCGGGCCGTGGACGAGGCCGAGATGAAATCAGGGACGCAGATCAACTCGGTCTACGTCGGCATCGCCGGCAGCCATATCAAAGGGCTGAACTCCGAGGCCGCGGTGGCAGTCAAAAGCGGCGAGGTGATCCGCAGTGACGTCACGCGCTCGGTCAAGGCGGCGCGGGCCGCCGCCATCATCACCCCGGACCATCGGGTGCTGCACGTCCTGCCCCGCGGATTCATCCTGGACGAACAGGACGGGATCCGAGACCCCCTGGGCATGTCGGGCGCGCATCTGAAAGTCAACGTGCACATCATCACGGGGGCCATGACGGCGATCCAGAACCTCGTCAAGAGCGTGGAGCGCGCGGGGCTCGACGTGATCGGCATCATCCTGCAACCTCTCGCCTCCAGCGAGGCCGTGCTCACAGACGACGAGCGGGAGCTGGGGGTGGCGATGGTGGATTTGGGCGGCGGGACCACGGACCTCGCGATCTTCGCCGAAGGCAGCGTGATGCACACCGCCGTGATCCCGGTCGGCGGGTCGCACTTCACCAACGACATCGCCATCGGCCTCAAGACGCCGATGCCCGACGCCGAGCGGATCAAGATCCAGTTCGGGTGCGCCATGGCCTCCCTTGTGAAGGACGACGAGATGATCGATGTGCCCAGCATGGGCGGGCGGCCGCCGCGCTCGCTCTCGTGCCGGTTGCTGGCGGACGTGATCGAGCCGCGTGCGGAGGAGGTCTTCGATCTCGTCGCGCGGGAGATCAAACGGGCGGGCTACGAGGGCATCGTCGCGGGCGGGGTGGTGCTCACCGGCGGGACGTCGTTGATGGAGGGAATGCCGGACGTTGCGGAGCGCGTGCTGGACCTCCCCGCGCGGCGAGGGTACCCCTGGGGAGTGGGTGGCATTCGCGAGCAGGTGGACAATCCCGTATACGCGACCGGCGTCGGCCTTATTCTCCATGCCCTGCACCATCATGACGATCTGGCTTTGAACGGGCGCCGCAGCCGGCGCGGACTGTGGCGGACCGTGGAGAACGTCACAGGGTGGTTCCGGGAGTTCTTTTGAGGTACGGGAAGGGGCGCAGGGCTCCCTCCCGCGACGAAGGGAGGAATCGCATGTTCCAGCTTGAAGAAGAGACGATCGCGGGTGCCAAGATCAAGGTCATCGGCATCGGCGGGGGCGGTTGTAACGCTGTCAACTCCATGATCGCGGCTGGCGTGGTCGGGGTCGAGTTCATCGCGGTCAATACGGATATGCAGGCGTTGGGGATCTCCAAGGCCCCGACCAAGGTCCGCATCGGGCAGAACGGACTCGGAGCCGGCGCAAACCCGGAAATCGGGCGCCAAGCGGCATTGCAAGACGCGGAGCAGATCCGCGAGGCGCTCGTCGGCGCCGACATGGTCTTCGTCACGGCGGGGATGGGCGGGGGGACCGGCACGGGGGCCGCGCCGATCATCGCCAACGTTGCCCGCGAACTCAACGCGCTGACGGTGGCGGTCGTCACCAAGCCGTTCCTGTTCGAAGGGGGCAAGCGCATGACGCGGGCCGAGGAAGGGCTGCGGGAGCTGCGCAAGCACGTGGACACCATGTTGGTGATCCCGAACCAGCGGCTGCTGGGGGTTGTGGACAAGACCACGCCATTGCGGGAGGCTTTCAAGGTGGCGGACGACGTGCTCCGGCAGGCGATCAAGGGCATCGCCGACGTTATCACGATCCCGGGACTCGTCAACGTGGACTTCGCAGACGTGCGCACGGTCATGGGGCACATGGGGCGCGCGGTCATGGGGATGGGCGTGGCGCACGGCGCCAACCGGGCCGTCGAAGCCACCCAGCGGGCGATCTCCAGCCCGCTGCTGGAGGACGGCTCGATCGACGGCGCGCGCGGGGTGCTGCTGAACATCACGGGAGGCGCGAGCCTGTCCCTGCACGAGGTGACCCAGGCCTCCTCGATCATCGAGCAGGCGGTGGACAAGGACGCCAACATCATCTTCGGCGCGGTGGTCGACGAGCGGTTGAAAGAGGAAGTGGTGATCACCGTCATTGCGACGGGGTTCGAGCGCGGGGAGCAGGCTGCGCAGCATGCGCCGAGTCAGACGGCGCTTCCGACGATCTCCACCAGGGAAACCCCGGTGCATGAGCTGCATCCCAAGACGGCGGACCGTCCGGCGTTCATGCGGCGCAACCCCGCCGCGCGTGACAGCGCCGACCGGGCCCTGGACCGGACGATGCTGGTGGTCGAGGAGGAATGGGATGTGCCAACGTTCTTAAGGAGGCAAGCCGACTAGCCATGGCCAGCGCGCTGGAAGCCATCATCACCGTTCCCCTCTTTGCCAAAGGATTGGTGGGGGTCTCTCACTTCTTCGGCACGAAGATCGCGCCCGATCCGCAGGGGCCGGGCAGAAACGGACCGTCGTTGCGCGTGGTAACCGTGCATCAGGTCCATGGCACGGCGGCCCTGGTTCTCGACCGCCGAAGCCCGAGTATGCGATCCATCGTAGCGGGAGAGGGGGAGGCCTCAACGGGCGCGCACGGGTATGACGCGATCGTGACCAATCAGCCTGGGGTGCTGGTCGCCGTCGAGACGGCCGACTGCGTGCCGATCCTATTGCTGGACCCGGTCCGCGGTGTGGCCGCCGCGGTGCATGCCGGGTGGCGAGGCACGCTGGGCGGCGTCGTTCCCAAGACCGTAGCGGTCATGCAGAACCGGTTTGGCTGCTCCCTCCGATCGATCCGAGCGGCCATCGGCCCGTCCATCGGCGTCTGTTGCTACGAGGTCAACGGGGCTGTCCTGGCGCCGCTGAAGAGAGGCTGTCCGTACTGGGCCGAGGTCGTGGAGGATGTGAAGGGGACGAAGGCCCACCTTGACCTGCGCGGGCTCAACCGCCGTCAACTGGAGGAGGTCGGCATCGGTCCGGCCCGGATCGAAAGCGTGAACCTCTGCACGGCCTGCCATCCCGACCTCTTCTACTCGTATCGCCGCGAAGGTGCCGGGACCGGCCGCATGATCAGCGGGATCGGGTTCACCGTCATGCTGTCCTGACAAACCCGCCCCCGTTGCGTAGAATAAGGCGTTAGGAGTCCAGGCATGGGCGACGACTTCAAGAGCCGGCTGGATGACGTGCGGGCTCGCATCGAGCGCGCGGCGCGGCGGGCCGGGCGCGATCCCGGGTGCGTCACCCTGGTGGCCGTGTCGAAATCGGTCCCCGTCGAGCGACTGCGCGAGGCGGCGACTTGCGGGTGCCGGGTGTTCGGCGAGAACCGCGTTCAGGAGGCGGACGTCAAGATGGAGGCTTTGAACGGATACCCGGGTCTGGAGTGGCATCTGATCGGTCCGCTCCAAATGAACAAGATCAAGGCGGCGGTCGGACGCTTCGCGCTGCTGCATGCCGTGGATCGACTGGAGGTGGCCGAGCGCCTCGATCGAGCGGCCAGGGAGCGCGGGCTCACGCAGGCGATCCTGCTTGAAGTGAACGTGGCGGGAGAAAAGACCAAGCATGGATTCACTCCCGATGAGTTGGCGCGCGTGACCGAGCGAATGGGAGCCTTAAAAGGCATCCGTGTGCTGGGGCTGATGGCCATCCCGCCGGCTGCGGGGGCGCCGGAAAAGGCGCGGCCGCACTTCCGGCGGTTGCGGATGTTGGCGGCGGAGGCGCAGGCGCTCAAGATTCCGGGCGTCACGATGCGGGAGCTATCCATGGGCATGTCGGGAGACTTCGAAGTGGCGGTGGAGGAAGGCGCCACGTTGGTGCGCATCGGGACGGCGCTCTTCGGGCCGCGTCCTGTCGGGTAGAGGTTGTGCGCGGGAGGAGAATGGTCAAGATCGCGATCATCGGCGGCGGGAACATGGGCGAAGCCCTGCTGGCAGGTTTCCTGGCGGAAGGGGTGGCGACGCCGAAGGAGCTTTGGGTCACGGACGTGGTCGCCGACCGGCTTGCCGCCGTACGACAGCGCTATGAGGTCCGGTCCGGCAACGACAACGGTGAAGCGGCGGCCTGGGCGGACGTGGTCATCCTGGCGGTCAAGCCCCAGGCGATGGATGCGGTTCTCGACGGTCTCAAGGACCGTCTGTCCGAACGGGCGCTCATCGTGTCCATTGCGGCGGGGATTCCCCTGTCGCGGATCACAGCCCGCCTGGGCGGCGCGCGCAAGCTGGTGCGGGTGATGCCCAACACGCCCTGCCTCGTGCGTGCGGGGGCGTCGGCCATTGCGATCTCGCCCGCCGTGTCCGTCGAAGAGCAGGCCCTGGTCGTCCGGCTGTTCGAGGCCGTGGGAACGGTCGTGGTTGTCGAGGAGCGGTTGATGGACGCAGTCACCGGCCTGAGCGGCAGCGGCCCGGCGTACGTTTTCCAGATCATCGAGGCCCTGGCGGACGGCGGCGTGAAGATGGGACTGCCGCGCGACACGGCCTTGACGCTGGCGGCGCAGACCGTGCTGGGCGCGGCCAAGCAGGTGCTTGAGACCGGCGAGCACCCGGCCCAGTTGAAGGACAAGGTGGCATCCCCCGGCGGCACCACCATCGCCGGACTGCACGCGCTCGAGGCGGGCGGTGTCCGGTCGGCCGTGATTGCCGCCATCGAAGCGGCGACGAAACGGTCGGAAGAATTGGGCCGGGGCTAGCCCTCGTGGCGCAAGGGGTGTAACATCGGTGTTCGTCGCGGGCAACTTCCTGACAGCCCTCGCCTCGGTCCTGCACCTGCTCTTGCAGGCCTATATCTGGGTGGTGATCGTCAGGGCTGTGATCAGCTGGGTGAACCCGGATCCGTGGAACCCGATCGTGCAGATGCTGAACCGTCTGACCGATCCTTTGCTCGAGCCGATCCGGCGTTGGATGTTCCGGATGATGGGGTACCGAGGCATCGGCATCGATATCTCGCCGTTGCTGCTGATCATGGCGATCTATTTCGTGGATTTTTTCCTGGTCGGGACCTTGAGCGACATCGGGATGCGTTTGCGATAGTATGGTAGGGCGGACAAGCTTGCGACTGGAAGTATTGAATATCCCGGCTAGTTCGAACGAATGGCCGGGCTCAGCAAGCTCGGATGGGAGGTGACCACATGAAGCTCACGCCGCTGGACATACAACAATGGGAGTTTAAGGTACGGGTCCGGGGCTACGACCGACAGGAGGTCCAGGCGTTTCTCCGCTCCGTCTCCCAGGCTGTCGAGCAACTGGTGAAAGAGAACACCCAGCTCAAAGAGCGAGCCGAGCACCTGGAGAGCCAGGTGAACGACTTGCGGAAGAAAGAGGCCACCCTCAACGACCTGCTCGTGACCACGCAGTCCATGGTGGACGGCATCAAGGAGACGGCCCGCAAGGAAGCCGATCTGACCCTGAAAGAGGCCCAGATCAAGGCCGAGGAACTCCTGAAGCGGGCCCATGCCGATTGTGAGGGGCTGCAGCGCGACATCCTGGGGCTCCGCAAGGAGCGGATCATGGCGTTGGAGAAGCTACGGGCCCTGCTGCATACCTTCATCAAGATGGTGGAGATGGAGGAGATCGATCTGCACTCCCTGACGGGCGACACCTCCGTGAATGATGTCACCCGCAACCGGTAAGCGGGTTGTCGGGCCTCACGTCACCCTTTCCCTCCGCGTCCAGCCACGAGCTTCGCGCAACGCGGTCGTCGGCTGGACCGGAGACACCCTGAACGTTCGGTTGACGGCGCCGCCGGTGGAGGGCGCGGCCAACGTCGCCTGCTTGGAATTCCTCGCCGACCTTCTTGACCTCCCTCAGTCCCAGCTCGAAATTCTCAGGGGTTCGCGTTCCCGCACTAAAGTCATCCGTATCTCCGGTTTGACGCAAGACGAAGTTCGCGCCCGCTTGGGGCGCTCCTAGTAGTGATGGCTGAGCCGATTGCCGAGAAGATGCGGGAGGGGGTGGAGCAGGGTGTCTTTCCCGGTGGAGTGCTGCTGGTGTCCTATCGGGGACAGACGGTCCATCACGCCGCCTATGGCGCTGCCTGCCTTGTTCCAGAGCCCGAGCCCGCGACTATCGACACGATCTACGACCTGGCCTCCTTGACCAAGCCACTTGTGACGACCACGGCGGTGGCGCTGCTGCTGGCGGATGGCCGGCTCAGCCTGGAGGATCCGCTGGAGCGGTTCGTCCCGGAGCTGACCCAAGTCGACCTGCGCCAGGCAACGATTCGCCACCTCCTCAACCACACGTCAGGTCTGCCGGCCTGGCGGCCTCTCTATGAACGGAACGTTCCGGACGGGCGCCGGCTGCGGGCCCAGCCGCTGGCGGCCCGTCGGGCAGCCGTCTTTGAGGCGATCCACCGCGAGCCGCTGGTCGAGCCCGTCGGCCGTCGCTGCCTGTACAGCGACCTGGGGTTCATGCTGCTGGGGGAGATCCTGGAGCGGGTCGTCAAGCAGGAATGGGCGGCCTTCTGCCATGCCGACGTGCTGGCACGGTTGGGCGTGTCCGGCCTGTTCTACATGAGCGAGAGCGGGCCCACGGGCGGCGTCTCAGTGGACGCGCGCCGGTTTGCGGCGGCGGAGCAAGACGAGTGGCGGGGCCGGCTGATCCGGGGCGAAGTCCACGACGAGAACGCGGCGGTGCTGGGCGGCGTGTCCACGCACGCCGGCCTCTTTGGCGCGGCCGCGGCGGTGCTCCGGTCTGTCACGCCCTGGCTCGCAGCGGTGCGGGGCGAGTCTTCGCCGATTCCTTCATGGTGGGCCCGCGAGTTCGTCCGACGACAGGGGATTGATCCCCACGGCAGTTGGGCGCTGGGGTGGGACACCCCCTCCACGGGTCCCGGCAACACACCCTCATCCGCAGGCCAGTACTTTTCGCCGGCGTCGTTCGGGCACCTCGGCTATGCAGGAACCTCGGTCTGGGTCGACCCCGAACGGGAGCTCATCGTGGTGCTGCTCACGAACCGCGTCCACCCGACGCGGAAGAACGACAAGATCCGCGCGTTCCGGCCGGTCCTCCACGATGTCGTCTTCACGAACGTCGTCGGTGGGTGAACGTCGGCTCCCGTTGCCAGTAATACAGCTTGCCGGGTTCGGCGGTCTCGCTTCCCGAATGGCCGGCCGGGAAGCGGTCGCGTTGATCGGGGTCGCGGGCCGTGCCAGTTCGGATCGGCCCCCCGTCGCGGAAGACCACGTAGTTGGTCGGGACAGCCGGCACGCGGGCGCCCGGCAGGACGACGCCGACCAGATTGAGCGGATCGGCGGCGGAGACCCTGATTTCCTGCGCCTGGTGCTTTCCTGCGTGTCCAGTTGCCCGACGTAGGGCGCGTAAGGACTCCACCGCCTCCGGCAGCGCGAACTGCTCGCCGATGAAGCCGCTGACGAATCGCCCGCCGCGGACAAGCCCGCGCAGCTCCATCTTCCGATAGCCCACCAGCAGGTCGCGCCAGGCCAGCGGCAGCGATTCGCGTTGGAGGAGATCCCGGAACACCACGCCGTACCGGCGCAACAATTGTCTCGCCACCTGTTCGACCGGCGGCGAGGGCTGAGGACTGAGTGCTGAGGACTGTGGGCTGAGAGCCGCTGCCTGATAGCTGATAGCCTGCCTGAGCAGCGACCACCGCCCGAGCGCATGCCTGGGGCGCTTGCTCCGTTCCTTTCCTTCCGCACGACGCCGGCGCGGGTCCAGCAACGCGCGGAGGTTGTCGAAGCCATCCGCCGAGACCGACCCGGCGGCCACGAGCTCCCACAGACCCTGCTCCACTTCCGAGGGGAGATGCCCCGTGCCTTTGACGATGTCCGAGAAGAAACTGGCGCCACGCGTTTGGATGAAGCGGTGAATGTCCTCGGCAAGAGGGCTGACAGGGAGAGACGAAGCCCCGTTTCCCGCCGTGCGAAGCAGCCACTCAGCATCCTCGCGCGGGAACAGACTGATCGGAGACAAGCTGGTGGGAACGATGCGGCGCCGTGGCGCGGAGTCGCCCTCGCTGGTGGCGTGTGCGGGCGGTGTGAGGCGTCCCCAGGCCACCGACCCGCTCAGGCAGAGCCGATCCAACAGTGCAGGATCGTATTTGGAGATTCTCGCTGGCAGCAGATACCGCTCCCAGGCCGAGGCCGCGGCCTCGAATCCGGCCAGTTGCCGGATGATCTCCAAGAGACCGGCTTCGCCGTAGAGCCGCGACCCTGCTGCGACATGCTGCCACTGAAACAGGAACTGCATGAAGTCGGCCGCCGTGACCGGCTCGATTTCCCGCCTGAGTCGCCCGATCGTGAGACGGTGAATCCGTGCGAGCAGCCGACGATCACACCATTCTTCCCCGGAACTATCCTTCCTGAACCGGCCGCGCAGCGCTTGACCGTCCGCCTCAAGGCGGAGGAACGCTCCCTGCACCTCCGAAGTCGACAGATGGAGCTTCCGGGCCAGTTCTTCGGCTGTCGTGGGGCCGGTGCTCTCCATCCAGCCTTGAACGATTCTACGGATCGCTTCATCCCGTTCCTGGAGTTCCTCTGCGCCAACTCCTTCTACCGCCGGACTGTACTCGGCGGCAGGAAAGACCGTGCGAACCGTAGCGAGGCGTTCGGTGGCGACCCAGCCGGAGAACTCCCCTCCCACTACGATGGCCGCGCGGCCAGCCTGGAGCAATGCGGGGAGGAAGGCCGCCCAGTCTCTTCCGAGTTCCTCCGGCACCCAGATCAACGTCAGCAAGGCGTCGTGCAATTCGTCCGCGTCGCGGACCACAGGCCAGGCCTCTTCTGCCACCTCGGCGATCGCTGCCGGGTCCAGCGCGCCGAGATCCCCGGCCAGGTCCGGCGGCAAGCTCCGGCGCATCTCGACGGCGCGCGCCCGCCGCTCCTCGAGCGGCGCGTCATCCAGGTACGCGTACGGGTTGGCGTTCAGGATCTCGTGGCAGAAGGGCGACGGCATGGGCGTGTCCACCGCGAGGCAGCGGATCTCGCCGCGCTCGATGCGCCGGAGCACGGCCACGAGGCCGTCCACGTCCATCGCCTCGGTCAGGCAGTCGCGGACGGTTTCCCGGACCAGCGGATGGTCGGGTAGGGCGGTCTCTTCGGGCGCGCCCCTCATGTTGTCCTGGCAGGCCAGCGCGGCGGGAAACACGGCCGCCAGCAGGTCTTCCGCACGCATCCGCTGGATCTGCGGGGGCACGCGCCGTCCGTGAGCGAAACGTAGCAAGGCCAGCGCGCGCGTCGCGTTCCAGCGCCAGCGGCTGGTGAACATGGGGGCGGCCAGAATGGCCTGGACCAGGACGTCACGCACGGTGTCGGCGCGAAGGAATCCGAAGACCGCCTCCAGCGGGAAGCTGTGCCGCTCGCCCAGCGAGAGGACGAGTCCCTCGTCCGTGGCGGCGGCTTGGAGCTCCTGGTCGAACGTCGCACAGAACCGCTTGCGCAGCGCGAGGCCCCAGGCGCGGTTCAACCGGCCGCCGAAAGGAGTGTGCAGGACCAGTTGCATCCCGCCCCCTTCGTCGAAGAACCGTTCCGCCATGATCGTCTCCTGCGTCGGCACCGCCCCGAGGAGCGCGCGGCCCCCCGCCACGTAGGCAGCAGCTTGCTCGGCCCCCCGACGTTCCAGGCCACACTCAGATTGCAGCCAGTCAATTACAGTGGAAGGGGGTGTGGGCTCTTTCGAAATTGGTAGTCGTCTTGCGATTTCTTCTCGGATCGCGGCGACTTCGGCGGAGAGTTCGATAGTGCGCGACGGCGCCTCGCCCCGCCAGAAGGGAATCGTCGGGGGCGCCCCATGGGCGTCCTCCACGCGGACCTTGCCGGTCTCCACGCCGCGGATGCGCCAGGAGGCATTGCCCAGCAGAATGATGTCGCCCGCGAGGCTTTCTACTGCGAAGTCTTCGTCCACAGACCCCACCTGTGTGCCGTCCGGCTCGGCGATCACCGCGTAGTTGAACGTGTCCGGGATGGCCCCGCCCGACGTGAGGGCCGCCAGACGGGCGCCGCGCCGCGCGCGGAGCCGGCGGTTGATCCGATCGTGATGGAGGTACGCCCTGCCTCGGCCCCGGCGCGTGGCGATCCCCTCGGTCAGCAGCCGAACCACCGAGTCGAACTCCACGCGCTCCAGCTCGCGGTAAGGAAAGGCGCGCCGACACAGGGCATAGAGGTCGTCCTCCCGCCACTCCTGGGCGGACACCTCCGCTACGATCTGCTGGGCTAGGATGTCCAGGGGCGCGGGAGGCACCCCGATGCGGTCGAGTACGCCTGCCCGAATCGCGCGCACCAGCGCCGCGCATTCGATCAGTTCGTCGCGGGTGGTCGCAAAGAACCGGCCTTTCGGCTGCGCACCGATCCAGTGGCCGGACCGGCCCACCCGCTGCAGACAGGTGGTGATCGCCCGCGGCGAGCCGATCTGGCATGCCAGGTCCACGGTGCCTACATCGATGCCGAGCTCCAGCGAGGCGGTCGCCACCACCACGCGGGTCTCCCCGCGCTTGAGGCGTTCTTCGGCCGACAGGCGGATCTGTCGGGACAGGCTGCCGTGATGGGCTGCGACGACCTGCGCGCCCAGATCGTGCAGGCGCTCTTCGAGGTGGTGGGCCACGCGTTCCGCCAGCCGTCGGGTGTTGACGAAGACCAGCGTGGAGCGGTGCTCCCGTACGAGATCGGCCACCCGGTCGTAGATGTCGCTCCAGATCGCGTTCGTCGCCACCGCCCCCAGCTCGTCCTTCGGCACCTCCACCGCCAGGTCCATCTCGCGGCGATGGCCGATGTCGACGATCCGGCACCCGGAGGGGGGGCTTAGAAAGCGCGCGATCGTCTCGATGGGTCGTTGCGTGGCCGACAGGCCGATGCGGACCGGTCTGGCGTGCGCGAGCGCGTCGAGTCGCTCTAACGACAGCGCCAAGTGCGTGCCGCGCTTGTTCGGCGCCACGGCGTGAATTTCATCCACGATGACGGTCCGGACGTCGTGCAGCATCCGGCGGCTCTTCTCGGCTGTGAGCAGCAGGTAGAGGGATTCCGGCGTCGTGATCAGGATGTGCGGCGGCCGCCGGACCATCTGCTGTCGCGCCGGGCCCGGGGTGTCGCCGGTGCGGACCGCAACGCGGATCTCCGGCCGCGGGAGCCCCGCCGCCTGGGCGCGCTCAGAAATTTCAGCCAGGGGCTCGTGCAGATTCTTCTGGATGTCGTTACTGAGCGCTTTGAGCGGAGAGACGTACACGACCTGCGTGCGATCTTCGAGGCCGCCGGCGAGTGCCTGCTTGAACAGGGCATCGAGACAGGAGAGGAAGGCGGCGAGCGTCTTGCCGGAGCCGGTGGGCGCGGCGATCAGGACGTCGTCGCCCGGCGCGATCGCCGGCCAGCTGCGGGCCTGCACGTCGGTGGGCGAGCCGAAGCGCGCGCGGAACCACTCCGCGATGATCGGATGAAACCGGGACAGGGACATGGCTGTGCGGATGGTACCATGCCCGAGCCGGGCAGCTCCAACAAGCGGCGGTGGGCGCTCTTGTCATCGGGGCTGCGACGGCGTTTCGACCCGTTGCAATCGAGCGGGTGACACCGCATGGGTGCCCATATGCAGCGTGGGGCGTACAGCCGGGTCTGCGGGGCCTCGACGGCGAAACGCCTAGCTGCACTGGGCTATGCGGGGGCAGGACCCGCTCAAAGAGCAACGGGTACCCCGTCGCACGTCCGGGTGACTCGCCGACAGGACCCGCTCAGGCCGGGTCCGGGTAGTCCACCCAGGACTCTTTCTCGGCGTAGTATTTTTTGCCGCGGAAGTTCAAGCGCGTCCGCAACCGCGAGAACCCCATTTTCTGGAGCTGGCCGGCGAGGTGCCGGAGGGCCTCGGCGATGGTCGGCAGGGAGGGAGTTTCAGCGATCACGGATTCATACTGAACCTTGGCCGTATAGCCGGTCGCGGTGCGCGTGATCAGCACGGCGCGGCTGAAAGACCGGCCGGGCGGGTCGTTGCCCTCGAGCTGATGTTTCTCGATGAGGGTGTTCTTCCGGAAAATCAGCGGCGTCGCACTCATGGCGGGCGGCATTATACGAAGCGCCTGGCGGGAATGCAAACGGACTTCATGGTCGTCATCGGCGCGGCGATGGGTGTACGATAGGGGCGACGGGGAGGGAGTACGGGAACACCGAGCAGAGTCGGAGGGGAAGCATGAAGATCCGCGTTGTGGTGGTCAGCCTAGCGGTCCTGTTGAGCCTGTGGGCCTGCGCCACGTCCTCAAATCGCATCACCGAGTATCTCTCCGGCTTTCAATTGCCCCCGGATGGCGCGCAACCAGTCGCTCTGCCGCTGACCGCAGGCTTGGTCGTGGTTCTGCCTGAAGACGAGCTGGGCAAGCCCACGACGCCGTCACGGGAAATGCTGCAAGCCGTCGCAGAACGGTTGCAGAAAGAAATACAGACGTCGCCGAATCTTGTGATCCAGCGGGTTTTCCCTTCGATCACCATTCCGGCGAGCGGCCTGCATGGGCTGGACCTTGAGCGGCTCCAAAGTCTTGCCCGAGAGGGGAGCCTTACACGGATGCTCGTGGTCGTGGCTACGTCGCGGTCCGCGAGTAAGCTTCGGTTCTGGCCGATCATGGAGAATCAGCTCTACGTCCGGATGGATGCGGCCCTCGTGGAGGTCCCCACGGGCCGGGTGCTGACGACTGAATCCGGGGAAGACGATTACGTGATGGCGGAGGCGCTGGACTATGTTGAACGAATCAGCTATCCGCGCCTTTATTATCGAAACTTCACCTTCGGCGGGCCCTTCACCATCGTGACAGGGGATCCGTATAAGGCTCTGGGCGAGCAAACCTTCCGCGGCGCCGCCGCCCAACTGGGCATGAAGCTACGGCATTGTTTGGACCCGGAGCGTGCCGGCGCGTCACGCAGCCGATCATCCATGGCCGGATTTTAGAAGAGGGGTTCTTGCGGTCCCGGGCGCATGCCGGCGAGGTCCGGGTCTTCTCCACCAGCCGGTCGTGGGCGAACTACCTTTTCCGCCTTCCGCTGGGCCCGGCGTGCCTCTTTTTGTTGCTGCTTGACGCGCTTGGCCTTCTCACGATCGCGTTTTGCGAGGGTCGCTTTTCCTGGTCTTGAGATGGGAACCTCCCGGGCTTGTCAGCGCGTCCATTGAATGAGAAGCAGGGACGCCGTCTCCGGGCGTCCCTGCCTTGTTTGCTGAGGTCGGCTGTAACCTAGTACAGGACGTTTACCAACGTCCGCCGCGTCCTCCTCGGTCCCCGCCGCCGCCGCCGGTGCGCTTCTCCTGGGGCCTGGCCTCGTTCACGGTGAGCGTCCGGCCATCCAGTTGAGTGCCGTTCAGCGCCGTGATCGCCTTCTGGGCCTCTTCACCGGTGGCCATCTCCACGAATCCGAAGCCACGAGACTGGCCGGTGTACTTGTCGGTGATGATCTTGGCCGACGTCACCGACCCGTGCTGTGAGAACAGCTCCTGAAGCTGTTGCTCGGTGGATGAATAGGGCAGGCCGCCCACATACAACTTCGTACCCATTGGGTACCTCCTTTACTGATGCGATGCGGTCTTGGGAGTAAGGAACGAGACGGGCTGGCAGAGAACTGAAGTCGCGCCCAAATTCCTACTGCAAGGCACACTCGCGTTGGGGTCCTTCTTTTTCTGCGCTCCATCGCCAGACCCCCTTCGCCGATGAAGTGCATTATCACGCTACCATAGGCCTCCGATAGATGCAAGCCCTGAATGTCAAGACATCGAGATTTCGAATTCCGCCCACAAGAAGGTGTGGTCGGACGCGTTCGGGTCCCGCCGCGGTTCGACATCCACGTCGCACTTCGTGCAGTGCTCGGCCAGGGGCGGGGTCGCCAGAATGTGGTCGATGCGCCAGCCCTTATTGGCGTCCAGCGAGCTCGGCTTGCGGTAGTCCCAGAAAGTGTATTGCTGCCGGTCGGGATAGAGCTTACGAAAGACGTCCACGAAACCCCAGGAGACCGCCTCCTGGTAGGCCTTGCGTGCGTCTTCGTGATAGCAGACGTGCTTGAGGTGTTTCTCCGGGCTGTGCACGTCGATCGGCGTCGGCGCCACGTTCATGTCCCCGCACCAGATCGCCGGCTTGGTCGGCGAGAGATGCTTCTGGAAGTACGTGCGCAACCGCTTGAACCAGTTCAGCTTGTAAGCGTACTTCGGCGAGTCTAGCTCGAAACCCTGGGGGACGTAGGTGTTGATGATTGGAATCCCCCGGACGACGACCCGGATGAGCCGCTCCTCGTCGGGGCTACCGCCATCGTCCAGCCCGTACGAGACGGCTTCCGGCTCGGTGCGGCTCAGCACGGCGACACCGTTGTAGGACTTTCCACCGCGGAACGTGACGTGGTAGCTGGTTGAGGCGAGCGCCAGCGAGGGAAAGTCCGAGTCCTGCACCTTGGTCTCCTGCAGGCACAGCACGTCCGGCTTGTGGCGCTCAAGCCAGTCGAGCACGAGCGGCAGGCGCTTGCGGATAGAGTTGACGTTGAAGGTGGCGATCTTCACTAAACGGGGGAGGGCAGGGCGCGACCGGTGGCGAGCATCACAGGCACCACCGTGATGGCCGCCGCCCCGGCGTTCTTACGAGTACCCGGAGTTGCAGCCGGCAATGAAGCAGACGATGAGAAACAGCCCCCAGGCCCATCCTAATCCGTTACGCAAGTTCATTGTGTTCCCTCACCCTCCTCCCACCTCGCGGTACGAGATCTGGACGATCTGATCGCCGATCGTCGCCTCGGACTGACCCCACTGGTACAGGAACTTCTGGGTACCAGCCGCATCGGGTATGGTGATCTCGACGATGTACTTGGGTGACGTCAGCTTGATGAGCTTGCCCTTGCGTTCAATCTTGATCGGGCAGCCGGTTGCTTGAAGATTGAAGACCTGTTCTTCGGTGGCCGAGACCTCGCCGAAGATGAAGCAATCCTGGGACGTGTGTTGGGCGGACAACCAAGCCACAAACATGGCTTCTAGGAGCATCACCGGGCCTCCTTTTCGTTCGGGAGTTGCTCTCCTGCCGGGCCGTTGCGCCTATTATAAAAACCGTTCAGGTCGCTTGCAACGAAAAAACCTTCCTTGCCCGGATTGCGCATTTCATTTACGCTTTGGCGGCACCACTCCGAGGTGGATCTGGAAGCTGCCCCGGCTTCGGTCCTGGACGTAGCGGTGCAAGGTTTCGTGAATGACAGGGAAGGCCAACGAGTCCCAGGGGATGTCCGCATGCTTGAAAAGCTGGACCTCCAGGCTCTCGGCGCTAGTGCCGAAGGAGGGGGTGCGCATCCTGCCGCGGAAAATCATATAGACCTGGCTGATATGCGGGATGCTGAAGACGGCGTAAAGCGAGGTGATCTCGACGTCCACCTTGGCTTCCTCCAGGGCCTCCCTGGCGGCGGCCTGCTCGGCGGTTTCGCCTTGCTCCATGAACCCGGCGGGCACCGTCCACAGACCGTATTTCGGCTCGATGGCCCGCCGGCAAAGCAGGATCTGCTCCCCCCACTCGGGGATGCACCCGACCACGATCTTGGGGTTTTCATAATGGATGGCCTGGCAGGCGTCGCACACAAAACGGGGCAGATTGTCGCCGGGCGGAACTTTCTGCGAGACCGGCGCCCCGCAATTGCTGCAGAAGTTCATGGCCAGGTTCCCTTCGCCGGGATTATGCCACAGGTCAACGGGCGTGGATAAGCTGGTGGAACGCTTCTTCGCACCATGCCCGCGCAGGCTGGAGGGCATGCTTGCCGCCGAGTTGGAGGAGTTGGGCGCGCGCGACCTCAATTCGACCGCCGGCGGCGTCGGGTTTGCCGGTCCCTTCAGCCTCTGCTACCGGGTCAATCTGGAAGGCCGGATCGCCAGTCGGGTACTTTGGCGCGTCTTTCACGGCCGCTACCGGACCGAGCAGGACGTGTACCAGGCGGCCTATGACCTGCCTTGGCGCGACTGGTTTGCCGCGCGCCGCACGATCAAGATCAAGGTCAGCGCGCAACACTGCCCGCTCACGAGCCTTGATTACGTCACGCTCAGGATCAAAGACGCCGTCTGCGACAAGTTCCGTGCTGCGACCGGCGCTCGGCCCAGCGTGGACACCCGCCAACCGGACCTTCGCATTGACGCCTTTCTGGACGACCAGCACGTGACCCTGTACCTCGACACTTCGGGCGAGCCGTTGTTCAAGCGTGGGTTGCGCAAGGCGAGCGGCGAGGCGCCGCTCCGAGAGAACCTGGCTGCGGGCATCCTGCGCCTGTCCGGGTGGACCACGGAGCAGGCATTGCTCGATCCCATGTGCGGAGGCGGCACGATCCTGATGGAAGCTGTCCTCATGGCGCGACACATCGCCCCGGGCCTGGGTCGCCGCTTTGCGTTCGAGAAGCTGCATAACTTCGATTCGAAAGCGTGGCGCGACCTGTGCGAGGCCAGTCGGGCGGCGCAGACGCCGAAGGCTGCCCATGCCGTCTATGGAAGCGACCGTGACAGGCGCGCGCTCCAGGCGGCGCACGCCAACTTCAAGGCCGCCGGGTTGGCCGACGCAGTGGTCCTGACGCAGGCCGACGTGCTGGACGTGAAGCCACCAGCCGCTGCAGGCGTCATCGTCACGAACCCGCCGTATGGCGTACGCTTGGGCGACCAGGCGGTTCTGGCCGCGTTCTACCCGCGCCTGGGTGATGCGCTCAAACGCACCTTCGCCGGCTGGCGCGCCTACATCTTCACGGCGGACCTGCGCCTGCCCAAGCTGATCGGGTTGGCGCCCTCGCGCCGAACGCCCCTCTTCAACGGCGCGCTGGAGTGCCGCCTCTTTGAATTCAAGCTGGTTCGTGGCACCATGCGTCGGCCACACGGCGCGGCCCAGGCCGGACCGTAGGTCACGCGCGGAGCGATCCGATGCCCACGTTCAAGAGCGGGGCCTTCGTCCAGCAATGTTTCGCCTCGCATCCGCTGTCACTGAGTGTCCAGGCGCTCGCCTTGCCCGACCGGGTTGTGGTGATGTGCACAAGTTGCGACATGCGCCACCGGTTCCTCGTGCGGACCTTCACCACCCGTGCGGATGAGGTGGGGAATCCTGAGAGGGAGGCGAAGGACGACCTGGCGCAGTGCGTCGCGGCGCACCCGGCGGACCTGCGTGTCAGCACGGTGGACGTGGTGCACGACTCCGTAAAGCTCCGGTGCGGCGCGTGCAGCCGCACCTATAAGCTCACCGTGTCGGCGTTCGAGACCTACCACAAGGACGCGTGAGCCGAGCGGTGCCGCGCGCTGCTCCACAGCTAGCCGATGGGTTTTAATACTCCAGTCTCACCCCAGCCATCACGAGAAACGGCGCGCCCAGGGTTTTGATCGTGCCGGTCTGCGTCGCGATGTACCGTCTGTCGGTCAGGTTCTCCCCGTCCAGGAAGAGCCGGACGAACCGGCCGAGCTTCTTCTGGATCGAGGCGTCGAGCACCACGAAATCCGCGACCGGTTGCGTGTTGAGGTCATCCGCGAACTGGCGGGACAGGTACCGGCCCAGCAGCGTGACCTGCACGCGGTCCGGATGGCCCAGCGTCAGCGCGAGGGTCGCCTGGTGGCGGGACACTGCGGGAACCCTCAAGCCTTCCCGCGTCTGGTTGCCCGGAAAGCTCGTCACCACCGAGTCAGCGTACGCGTACCCGGCCGTGATGGAGACCTGCTCCCAGGGCCGGGCTGTGAGGTCCGCTTCCCCGCCGATCGTTCTCGTGCGGCCGACGTTCTGCCGCTGCTGGATCGTGGGGCTGGCGGGGTTGGGCGTGACGAAGATGATCTGGTCTTTGACCGTATCGTAATGGCCCGTGAGCCGCATCGTCAGTCGGCGGTCTCCCAAGAGGTCGCTCTCGATCATCAACTCACCGCCGGTCAGGCGCTCCGGCGTCAAGTTCTCGTTCGGCAGGAACGTGAACGTGCCGAAGCTGAAGCTCCGATACAGCTCGTTCAAAGTCGGCGCCCGGAAGGCCTGGTACACTGACGCCCCGACGCGGGCCCGATCCGTGAGCTGGTACTGCACTGCAAGCTTGGGGTTCAGGGCGCTCTCGACGTTGTCTCGCGGCACCTGCACCACGCCGGACACGCTTTCGATCCGCGCGTCGAAGTTCTTCCACCAGTCCCAGCGCACGCTCGGCACGATGGTCCACCGGTCAGTGGGCGTGCTGATCCACTCGCCGAACAGGCCCCAGCCGACCTGCTTGCCTCCTGCCAGACTGCGCCCGACCGGCGCGAAGACCTGGTCTTCCGACTGGCCCAGGATCGCGCGCGCATCCGTTCCGACGACGAGTTGATGGCGTGGCGCGACCGGGATCGTCCATTGCCACAGTCCGCCGTAGTCATCGCTGGGAATGACCTGGATGCGATCCAGGGCCTCGCTGAGCCGCAGCGTCGATGGAGGCGGGGGCAGCACCTGGCTGGTCTGATTGCGGAAGGTCTGCCATTGGGCGAAGAGCTTGGCCTCCCAGCGGCCGCTTGCGCCAAGCTCGTGCTCCAGGCCAAGGGTGGCGCTGCCGATCGTGCGGGCGGCCACGCTCAGGGTTGTCCCGAACGTGCGGTCCTCGCGAAACAGGTTCCCGCCGAGAGTGACCGTCGTGCTAGCGTCCGGCGCGATCCGTAAGGTGCCGGCGAAGTTCTCGTGCCGCGAGTCGTCGGTGCGATCCACGGGGCCCCGCTGATAGGCCGGGACCGTGATGAACCCGTTCGTGTGGAACCACCGATAGCCCAGGCTCAGGCCGATCCGGTCGGTGCCATAGCGGCCCGACAGCGATTCGGTGTACGTGTTGAGGTTCCCGGCGCGGCTCACCGCGCGGACGTGTTCGCCCGGCCCCGGCTGCTCCGTCAGGATCTGGACGACGCCGCCCATGGCCCACGTGCCGTACAGGTTGGAGCTGCCGCCCGGGACCACTTCGACCCGCTCGATGGAGTCCGGCACGCGACCCCAGTTGATCCATCCCCCAAAGCCGTCGTTGAGCGGCACGCCATCGAGGAGCACCAGCCCGCGCCGATTGCCGAGCCCGTGCAAACCGAAGAGCTGCGCGGTCGGGTGGTTGTACCGGCTGCTGAGGAGGCTGGGCTGCATGCCGGGCACCGCGCGCAGCAGGTCGTCGGTCTGGGGCCCGCTCCGGAACGGCGTCGCGTCGATCTGCTCACGGGTCAGGATCGTGGGGGAACCCGGGGCCTGGCGTGCCGGCATGGGCGTGCGCGTGGCGGTGACCACGACTTCTTCCAGCTCGGAGTCCGGAGCTTCGGGGCCGGCCGCCGGGGCGGGCAACGCGATCGCCAGCGTGCTACACCAGACTCCCAACAGGAGCCACCCCCGACCCATCCGCGTCCTCCTCATGACGGCCTGATGCATGAGACATTGGAACGGGATTGTCAACCTCCAGCGTCCCGGTTCGCCTTGCTTCGTTATGCAAGATCATGGAGAATGCCTGCATGCCTGTCACGATCCAGCCGGATGACGAATTCAACCGCGCGCTCGTCCATAACGTGCATCCTTCCGACTGGGTCAATCCGGAGCCGGCCAGCCGGTACAACCTGGTGGTGATCGGCGCCGGCACGGCCGGCCTCGTGACGGCCGCCGGCGCGGCTGGGCTGGGCGCCCGCGTCGCCCTGGTCGAAAAGCACCTGCTGGGCGGCGACTGCCTCAACGTCGGGTGCGTCCCCTCGAAGGCCCTCATCCGGGCTTCGCGCGCCTGCGCGCAGGTCCGCGACGCGGCGGCATTCGGCATCCGGATCAAGGGCGACGTGGACTACGACTTCGGAGCCGCGATGGCGCGCCTGCGGAAGCTGCGGGCCATCATCAGCCAGAACGATTCGGTCCATCGCTACACCAAGCTGGGCGTGGACGTCTTCCTGGGCGAGGGACGCTTCACGGGGCCCGACACCGTCGAGGTGGGCGGCAAGACTCTGCGGTTCGCCAAGGCCGCGATCTGCACGGGCGCGCGCGCCGCCGCGCCGCCGCTCCTCGGACTGGAGCAGGCCGGGTACCTGACCAACGAAAGCGTCTTTTCGCTGACCCAACTGCCGCGGCGGCTGGCCGTGATCGGGGCCGGTCCCATCGGCTGCGAGCTGGCCCAGGCCTTCGCGCGATTCGGGAGCCAGGTGACGGTCCTCGAGCGGATGGACCGCGTCCTGCCGCGCGAGGATACCGACGCGGCTGACCTGGTCAGGCAGGCCATGGTCCGTGACGGCGTGCGGTTCGTCTTTGGCGCGCAGGTCCTTCAAGTACTGCAGCACGGGGCTGAGAAGGTGCTGTATCACAAGGTGAACGGGGTGATCGAAAATCTGGCCGTTGATGAGATTCTGGTAGGAGTCGGGCGGGCGCCGAACGTGGAAGGGCTCAACCTGGAGGTCGCCGGCGTGCTGTGCGATCAGGATGGGATCATCGTCAACGATCAACTGCAGACCTCCAATCCACGGGTATTCGCGGCCGGCGACGTCTGCTCGAAGTACAAGTTCACGCATGCCGCCGACGCCATGGCGCGGATCGTGATCGCCAACGCCCTGTTCCGGGGCTGGCAGAAGGCCAGCGCGCTCGTGATTCCCTGGTGCACTTACACCGATCCCGAGCTGGCCCATGTCGGGCTGTACGAGAAAGAGGCCAGAGGCCAGGGCTTGAACGTGCAGACCTTCATGTGGAAGCTCGACGAGGTGGATCGGGCCGTGCTGGACGGCGAGGAGAGCGGATTCGCGCGGGTCTTGGTGCGCAAGGGGTCCGATAAGATCCTCGGCGCCACGATCGTGGCGGCGCACGCCGGCGATGTGATCAGCGAGATCACGCTGGCCATGACCAACAGACTGGGGTTGGGCGACGTCGTGAGAACGATTCACCCGTATCCGACCCAGGCGGAAGTGGTCAAGAAGCTGGGGGATGCTTATAATCGGACGCGCTTGACGCCGTTCGTGAAAAAGATCTTGGAAAAGTGGTTGTCCAGAAGCAGGCGGGGATGAATGCGATGGAGACCAAAGCAAAGAACCCGTGGGTCGCGGGAATCCTCTCAGGTGTCTTACCGGGGCTGGGGCAGTTCTACAACCGTCAGCTGGGAAAGGGCGCCGGATTCCTGATCGGGTTTCTGGTACTGGCGGGAGTCCTGGTCTTTGGCGTCGACTTGCAGGCGCTCGAAAAGGCGATGGCCTCGGGCGCGCGGCCGGAGAACCTCTGGCTAATCCTGGCGGGGGAAGTGCTCATGCTGATCCTGGTGATCTGGAGCATCACGGACGCCGCCCGGACCGCCAAGCGTACCAATCAGTAATAGCTCTCTCCTTCCAATCCGCAGACCCTCCGCGCTCCGTAGAGCACGATGCCCTGTAACGATTCCATACTAGCCGGGACTCTGTGTAAGACGGCATATTGAAACGGAGGGTTTACGCTCATGCTTAGTCCTGGGGTGGTTCTTACCCTTCTCCTCGCCCTGACCGTGACGTCGGTCAGTTACGCTGAGATGCCATCCGTCATCGAAGTCGGCAAATTCTCGACCGCAGCTCCCGGTGAGAACCTGCCGGACGGCTGGAAGCCGCTGATCTTCAAGAAGATCGAGAAGCACACGGTGTACACGGTGGTGAAAGACGAAGACACCGCCGCCATCAAGGCGGTCAGCGAAGCGTCGGCCTCCGGCCTCACGCGGGAGATCAAGATCAATCTCAGGGAGTACCCGATCGTGCAGTGGCGTTGGAAGGTGGCGAACGTCCTCCAAAAGGGGGA
>Ga0209158_1000029_pt1 | contig 111607 bp, 103 predicted proteins | sample GraSoiAngelo_140_FD_185897 | JGI IMG/M metagenome (GOLD analysis project Ga0209158, IMG submission 185897) | Grasslands soil microbial communities from the Angelo Coastal Reserve, California, USA - 14_0929_12_30cm (SPAdes) (version 2) | ecosystem: Environmental > Terrestrial > Soil >...
GTATTCGATCACAATCTTTCCCTTGCCTTTTCGATCGCGGATGCGTACCCGCACGCCTAAAACCCGCTCCAGTTCCTGCTGGGCGGCGCGCACGTTGGGGTCAACCCAGCGTGCCTGCGGTGTTTCCGCGCCCTTCTCGACCGGGACATTGATCTCGAAGACCAGATCCTCCAACTGCACAACCGACAAATGGTCTTTGATCGCTCGCTCTGCCACCTTGACGACCTGGCTAGGGTCGATCAGGGTCAGGAGCACGCGCGCCATGCTGAAGTCCAGCTGGCCTTCGATCAGCAGCTTCTGCACCTCGAAGGGCAGCTTGAGCAGGCGCATGTAGTTGGAGACTGATTCGCGCGAGCATCCGGTGCGCTGCCCGATCTGTTCCTGGGTGAGACCGAAGTCCTGGCTCAGCCGCGCAAACGCTCGTGCCTGCTCCATGCAGTTCAGGTCGGCGCGCTGCAGGTTCTCGATGATGGTCATCTCGGCAGCTTGCTCGTCGGAGACCAGCCGCAGGATGGCCGGGATTTTTTCCTTGCCCGCGAGCTTCGACGCCCGGCAGCGCCGTTCGCCGACGATCAGCACGTAGCGCGCGTCTTTCGGCCGCACAACAATGGGCTGGAGAACGCCGCTGGCCTTGATCGAGTCCGCCAGTTCGCGGAGTTCGTCTTCGCGGAAGATGCCGCGCGTCTGGTAAGGATTGTTGTCGATTAGGTCAAGAGCGATTTCGCGAATCTCGCCATCCGAGGGCTGGTGCGGCTTCGGTTGAACCGCAACTGCCCCGGCTACCGCGGGCCGCGGAGTGGTGGCTAGGATCGTACTAGTCGCGCGCGGCGTTACCGGCAGCAAGGACTCCAGGCCGCGCCCCAAGGCTTTGCGTTTTTCAACTGTGGTGGTGGTCATACTTTGCGGAGCCTCTCCTCCTGTTTCTTCCCGACGATCTCGGCGGTGAATGATTCCCGCGACTACATCGATGATAGTCAATGTATTAGATATCGACGAACATCAATCTATGCCGGCTTCTCCATCTCCACCGGAGCCGGCATTTCCGTGGGCGCCGGCAACTCTGCAGTAGCCTGCGCCGCCATGTAGTGCGCGATGATCTCCTTGGCCAGGCGGATATAGCTTTCCGCACCGCGAGAGCGTACGTCGTATACCAGCGCCGGCTTCCCATGGCTGGGCGCTTCGGCCAGCCGAATGTTGCGCGGAATCGACGTCTTACACAACTTGTCGGCAAAGAACCGCCGGAGTTCGGCCGTCACCTGTTGAGCCAGGTTGGTGCGCTCGTCGAACATGGTGAGAACCACGCCTTCAATCCCGAGATCGGCGTTGAAGCTTCCACGAATCCGCTCGATGGTGTCGAGCAGCTCGCTGATGCCTTCCAGCGCGAAGTACTCCGCTTGCATCGGGATCAGCACCGTATCCGCCGCCACCAGCGCGTTCAAGGTGAGCAGGTCCAGAGCCGGCGGACAGTCCAGGACAATGAACTGATAGCGATCCCGCAGCGAAGCCAAAGCGTTACGCAGGCGAAATTCGCGCTGATCCGCACCCACCAGCTCGATATTGGCGCCGATGAGGTTCTTGTGGGAGGGAATCAGCCACAACTGCTCGAGCTCGGTCTTCTGCAGCGCATCTTCGGCCGAGGCTGCCCCCATAAGCAGGTGGTAGGTGCTGATTCGTTCCGGGTCTTTGGCCAAGCCTAGGCCGCTGGTGGCGTTAGACTGCGGATCGCAGTCTACAAGGAGGCTATTTACTTCCGCCGCAGCAAAGGACGAGGCCAAATTGATGGCGGTCGTTGTCTTGCCCACGCCGCCCTTCTGGTTGGCTACCGCTATGACGCGTCCCATTTGGTTCTTGGAGAATCCAGAGATGGGCGCAGCATAAGGCGAGTGCGCCTGTGATTGCAATGCACAAATGTTGTGCAAAACGAAAATTTCTGTGCAAGCTGTGGTGGGAATTAGATTTTCAGCCTGTTAATCAGAAGTGTTCCACATGGAACATTCTTGGCTGGAGCGAGCCGCAGCATCGTTCGAGCCGAGTGTTCCACGTGGAACGTAATTGAGCGCACCTAGCTACCTTTTGCTTATCCGGTTGTTTCATCTAGGCACAAGCTGTCAGGCATTCTATTCGAGCTTCACACAAGATATGGTAGTTTGCTGAATCAACCGGATAACCACGGCTTTTGCACGGAACACACACGGATCAGAGCCTCTGTAGTGTGATCCGTGGATATCCGTGCAATCCGTGCTGTCATGCGGAAGTAAAATTCGGGGACACTCCTGCTAGCGGCCGCTCTGGGTTCTTTCCGTCCCTGCGAATCTCGGCGTGCTTGGCGCGGAACGTGACCACGCGATGCACGAAGAATTGTTCCACGTGGAACACGGGCGTGCTTGCGTTCCTCCAAGGGAGGCGGTAGAACATCGTAAAAAAAGAAGCCCGCGGATGTACCTGGATTCCCACGGATCAGAGTCCGCGTGTCGTGATCCGTGAATGTCCGTGCACGCTCTGGGTTCTTTCCGTCTCTGCGATTCTCGGTGTACTAGGCGGTAAGAAAGCCTTGCTGAAGACATTCGAGTCTCATTGTCGCGGCACGATTCTTCATGCCCCGTATTCACGGTGCCCTACGAGCAGAACCCGTTCGGACGACAGCGGTATCGCTAACGGGTCCATCCAATCGAAACCAGGCGCAAGCGAACGAACCCGAGGGCTCTGCTTTTCTCCAATAAACAGGGCCAGACGGCCGCTCGGAGCAACCAAGCGCGCTGCGACCGGCAACACCGAGTCGAACCGTTCGACAGCTCGCAAAGTGACCAGGTCCGGTGAGTTCTCTGATAACTCTTCGGCCCGCCCAGAAAATACTTCAACGTTTGCCAGTCCGAGCGAACGCACGACTTCGCGTAAGAAAGTTCCTTTCTTGTGATTGGACTCAATCAGCGTCAGATGGATTTCAGGAGCCCAGATCTGGATCGGCAATCCCGGGAATCCCGCGCCCGCTCCCACATCAGCAACACGCAATGCCGAGCTGGGCTCGGCCTGGGCGGGTCGGAGACCCGCCCCCACACCAACAAATAGGTGCTGGGCTGCGAACAGCGATTCCCCGAAGTGCCGTGTCACGATCTCTTCCGGATCGCGCACTGCAGTCAGGTTCAGCTTCTGATTCCATTGGATTAGTATATCGATGTACATCGATATATCTGTAAGCTGCGCTTCTGATAGCGGACAGGCCAGGAACGGCGACAGCAGGTCGGCAATTCGCGCGCTGTCCATGTAGGCTTCAGATTGTAATTGCTCGCACAGCCCGGCACAGTGGATATCGCGAACCAAATTCAGCAAGCATCAGGAGAGTTACAAGTGGGACAACTCTGACGGCTTCCGCCTTCAAATACGTTTACAATCACACGACGAGTCGCCAATAGCATTGAAAGTGGGAAACGCAATCTAGCTCTTCGGCCCGGCTCTGGCTAGAATATTTCGTTCTATGCCCGAAAACAATGGTTCCAGGAAGATCTACGTGTCGTTCGCAGGCCTGCCGCTGACGTTTGATCTCAAGTGGCCATTCCACCCCTCGACCTCCGGCTCAGACTGGTGGGTCTTGCACGGCACCATCGGCGTGGAGAATGCCAGCGGCCCGCACGCGCTGGTTGCGGTGAATCTCTCGGCCACGATCAAGGAGGTCATGCCGTCGCTTGATCCGAAAGACGCACAGGGCCCGGTGGTTAACGCGCTCCGTAAAGAGATAGACCGAAAGCAGATCGAGTTTGTGAAGTCACCGAAACTCTTGCCCGTGCACTTCTCGAGCCGCCATTACAATTTCAAGCGCAACCAGTTCATCTTCGAGAAGGCCAGCGACGAGCAGATTGCAACCTTCCTTGAGCGCAAGGTGTACTGGCAGACTCGCGCCACTGGCGGCGAGGTCTGGATCGCGGACGAGGTCGAGGCACAGTACTTGGACACCACAGCCCACCATCTCTCTGAAGTCGCCGGCCAACTGGCCAAGCAGGGCCTGTGGCGGATGGAGCGTGCCTACGCCACCGCAACAGACAAGCTGATGTCGCAATCGGCACGCTTCGAGCGGGATGTGAAGACTGCGCTAGAAGAGCTGGAGAAAAAGCACGTGTTCGAACGCGGGTGAGCTCCCTCGATGTTAGACACAGAGCTTCTGCAGTCGATTGCCACACAACTCGCTCGCGGCACCGAGGTCGTAGTCGCCGGCAAGACCCTGCGTGCTGCACGCACCAGTACCCGTCTGAAGTCTTTGCGCTTTGAGATGAATGGCCGCGACTACCAGGCCATCGAGCAGAATCCACGCAAGCCCAGCCGCTGGGGCCAATTGGCGCGCGACGGACACCAGGTCGTGCAATTCCGCGATGTGCAGAGCAATAAGTATGTAGCGGTCGCGGTGGACGGAGCAGTCGAGGAATACGGGCCGATGCGCCACTCCACGCAGGATGCTTCCCAAAACCAACACCGTTCAGAATAGTTGAATCTCTTTTACGCAGACGCCTTCTCCAGTTCTTTGCGATTCCACTTTCCCAGATCGGCGCCGGCGTCGTAAGTGGTCTGCAGAAATTCCAGCAGCGTGCCACGAGGCGAATAAGAACGGCGCACGTCGTCGTACATCAAGAAGAATTCCTTCATCTGTGCATGATAAAAAGCCCGCGGCGGCCGGAGCGGATACTGGGCGAAGCCAGGCGGCTCGGGCGCAGCATAGGCGTAGAAGGCCGCCCCTTTAATCTCTCCGCCGCCGGGCCAGAATCCATGGCTGATCACCTCGTGCGAGTAGGCCTCGCGCGTGATAGAGTCAGCGCCTTCGCGCTCAGGTGCACGGCGTCCTGAGAAGCGCGTCACTGCCAGATCGAAACTGCCCCAGAAGAAGTGAACCGGGCTCACCTTGCCGATGAACGCGGCACGGAACTCCTTGAAAATCGCGTCAACCATCACCAGGATCCGCCAAAAACGATTGGCATACTCCCGGTCGTAGGAGGCATGTCCTGTGTCGCGATCGAACGGAATCGGGTGGGGAATTTCCACCGGCCTTTTCCAGATCTTTACCTCGATACCAAGCTCCGCCAATGCTGCCATGAACTCGCGATAGAAGTCAGCCACCGACTGCGGCGCCAAAGCAAGGGTTCGGCCATCCCCATCGTTCTTGTGAATGGTTAGCTGGTGATGGAGAAAATCAAACTGGATCTCGAATATGCCGCCTTCATAGGGAATCGGCGACGTAGTAAGTCCTAAACAGTTGACGTACAGGGGCACTTCCCACCAGTGATTAATCTTCGGACTCAAGGCCAGCCGTACTTTGCCCACAATCTGCGACCACATGTGCAGCGTGGCGTAGGTGTCCTGCCACGCTTCCAAAGGCAATTCCGGCCAGAGATCGCGAGGCGGGCTTTGCGTGGTCCTCTTCATGGGTGCCTCCCGGTTCGGTTAAACCCCTTACGAATTCGCAATTGTAAGTCAGCTCAAGCCGGAACCGACATCAAGGGTTCGAGTTCGACATCGCATTGTCTGCCGCTGTGCTAAGGTTGCACAGTGTTCTCCTCGATGCGGTGGCTGCTGCAAGTCAACGTGGTCCTATGCCTGCTGATGGCGGTCTGCCTGGCGCAGGCACCCAACCCATCGCCTGATTCGCACAAGACTCAGGAGGAAACCAAACAAGAATCGCGGCTGCACAAACTCCGCCACTTGCCCGCTGACTGGCTCGTTGGACCTTACGTTCCCCGCACACACCCGCTGCAGCCCCTGACCAATCGAGAACGCATAAGCATCTACGTCCATCAAACCTTTCTCAACGCGGGGACGTATGCGGCCCGGATGTTCGCGGCAGGTATCGACCAGGCGCGGGGCGTACCTCGCGAGTGGGGTGGCGGAATGCCCGGTTACGGACGCCGCTTCGGCTCGCGCTATGGCGAGTTCGTCATCGCCAATACCCTGCAATCAGCCGGAAACGCCGCCTTAGGCTATGAGCCGCGCTATGACCTTTGCCGCTGCACTGGGTTCTGGCCGCGTACCCGGCATGCCATCGCGCGAAACTTTGTTACCTACAACCGAACCGAACGGGAACGGCGTGCCGCAATCCCGCTTTACGCCGGATCGTTCGGTGCGGGCATGATTTCCAGCCTATGGTTGCCCGGCCACCGCAATCCGTGGAAAGAAGGCGCTTACAGTGCGCTGGTTCAGGCGGGACTTGGCAGCGGCGTAAACTGGGCGAGCGAGTTCGCGATCGACATTTTCCGCAAGATCACCAACAACCGGTATCCAAAACCAGAGTAGGACGGGCCGGTGCCCGTCCCGCGCTATTCTCCACGCTTCATGGTGTCAATCAACTGGAACAACTGGCTGCGATCAGCCACTTCCACAAAGGGCTTGCCGACATTCTTGCTGGAGACCACGTAAATCGTCGGTGTGTGGCTCAAGCCGAGGCTGTTGCCCAGATTGCGATCTTTCTCGATTTCAGCCGCCAGCTTGCCCTGTGGGTCGAGGACAAAGGGCAGCTCGATTTTGCGCTCCGCGGCAAACTTCTCCGCGAATGCTCGCAGATTATCTTTGCTGATTTCGAGCTGGTTCTTGAAAACCGTATCGCGGAACTCATTGCCGATTTTTTTCGAGTGCGTATCGAAATAGCGGGCCAGAACCGCGGCATCCATCGCCCAGGGATGCATAGCCAACGGAAAATCATGGCGCACCACAGGGATGTTGTAAGTCCGGGCGGCCTCTTCCAGCAAGGGCGCAGCGCGAGCGCAGTCAGGACACTCCAGGTCCTCGAAAACTACGATGGCGACTTGCGCGCCCTTGGGCGGCTTGAGCGCCGGGTTGCTGTTCAGACTCTCGTTCTGGGCCGCTAGGAATGCAGCTAGCCACAGAACGCAGACAAGCAGGCTCGGTTTCATTCTCATATTCTGATTAGATGCAGGATTGGCGGCATTTTGCGGGCCGCGTGCGCCTATCCATGGTAATCGAACTCCGCGAGAACAGAAACTAACAAGACTCTGTCATTTTGGCCGGATCTCACGGTTTCTTCGTGATCCGTCGAATCCCTGTTAATCGGTGGCCCGCGAAACGAGGAATTTGCTTTTCTCCGCGCGCGGTCGCATCGTTTCCTTCTGCCCCTTTAATATCTGAACCGGTATTTCACCTGCACCGACAACTCTCTCGGATTCGCATAGTGCGTTCCGCCAAACGTGTTGCTGTTATCCAGCAAGTAGCGGCTGTTATTCAGATTCAGCGCGCTGAGTTGCACCCTCCAGCTCTCTCCGAAAGACTTGCCCAGCGACCAGTCAAGACCGGTATGAGAGGGCAGACGAGAGGGCCCATCGCCATCCAGGAACCCGGAGCCGTAGGAAAGGTTTCCATCGGTCCAGGAGTGCCATGGCAGATCCAGGTGAAAGCCAGTCGAGATGGTATTCCGCTGGTCGTGATCGAGGGGATAATACCCCTCATCCGGAGGCGAGAAGTCGGTCAGGCCGCCGGTCACGCCGCCACGTCCCTCCACGTATTGATGAGAGTAGGCGAGATGCCACTGGGCGCGGCCGGCGATGCGCGCCGAATTGATGCTTGCCTCCCAGCCGCGTATGCGAGCGCGATCAAGAGTCACAGGAAAGAAGGTATTGGAATTCCCCAGCACATCATGATCGAAGAAGTTCTTCGCGCCGGTGCGGAAATGGCTGAGGTCCAGCGTCCACCCGCGGAAGGGCACCGTCAGTCCAAACTCATGTTGCTGGTCGCGCTCGCCGCGCAGCGGCAAAAAGCTGAAGCCCTGTTGCGCGGCCAGGTCGAGAACGGGCCCGGTAACGGTCAGCAGAGGAGGCGCCTGATAGTAACGCCCCCAGAAGCCACGCAATACCCAACCGAGGTGCGGGATTCGCAGGGCCGCGCCCAATCGCGGATCGGCCGCATTCTCGCTCAGCAATCCGGAGGAGTGCGTCAGACGCAGGCCGCCGTTTAATGTGAACCAAGGTGTGAGCTTGAACTGATCTTCCACAAACACAGCTTCCTGGTTTCCCCAGCGAATGGCGTGTTGCGGCGAAACTCCCGTATTACCGGGGGCGATAATCTCGAGAAAGTGATTATCCCGCTGGCCGATGACCTGAAAACCGACGTGCGCATTATGCCGGCCGCGGACGACAGCTAACGAAGTAGCGCCACCGACATAGTTCGAACTGCGGTCATCAGTCGGGAAGGCCAAGGTGTCGCTCGCGCACAAAATGCAATGGGCTCGATTGAAATGATAGAAGGGCGAGACCGTGAGCACGACACCGTCTCCCGCCGTGTGCAACCAGGAGAAGTTCACGAAGTCATCGCGCTCGTTCTCTACCCCCCGAATTCCGCCGCTCTGTTGCTCAGGGGTGTTCGGTATCTGGTAATGGTCGCCGCGGATGGAGGTGACCAGCCGCAGCTGGTCATTCGAAGCCTTGTTAAAGATAAGAGACCCGAAACCGCTCAGGCCGCTCGCCTGACCATGAAGAATTTGCGGTACCGGAGTCTCCAGGCCCAGGTCTGCGCGATTGCCCGACAGGCTTCCATAATACGCAAACCGTTCCGAATGGTCGCCGAAACTGATCTGGTCATTCGTGTCGTTGTAGCTGCCATAGCTGGCCACCAGCTCGCCCTGCCGATTGCGCTCGAACCCGGAGCGCGTGACGACGTTGAAGACACCGTAGGTACGGTCTCCGTATTCGGCCGAGTAGCCGCCACGCTGTACTTCCAGGTAGTCGATGTCCTTGGGATCGAACTGCGGGCCGACGTTCGATGCGATATTGGTGTTCGGCACAGGAACACCATCGAGCAGCCAGGTGACCTGGTGCCCGCCGCGAATGTGCAGCTGGTCATGAACCACGTAGGCGCCTGGAACGTAATCGGTGATCATTGCCAGGCTGCTGGTCCTGTCGGCGCCGGGAGTCTCCGCAATCTGCTCGCGGCTGACAACGTTCGAGGTCGTGGAAGACTCAGGGTTCACTCCCGGCGCCGTCTCGGTCACTTGCACCGTTTCACCCTTCGCTGCCACATTCAGGCCGAAGTGTAGCTTGGCATCCCGGCCGGAAGTGAGCGTCAACCTTTGTTCCTGCGGCGTGAAACCAGGCATACCCACCGTCACTATGTACTCGCCCAGTGGAACAGCCTCAAAATGAAACTCGCCTGCATTGTCACTGACGACCGTCTTGCTCCAATTGGAGTCTGCGGACCGCAGGGTTACCTGGGCGCCGGCCACGGGCCGGTGCTGAGGGTCATGAATAAGACCGCGAACACTTCCGAAAATTGTTGCGTTCAGGGTGGCGGCAAAAACCAGCAGCCCACCGAGAAGTGCCTTCTGGATGACTTTCATCGGCTCTCCCGTTTCTTTGGCCCTATCGCGGGGCGATCCCGCCGGGACCGAATTCCCTGGCCCAAAGCGCAATGCTTGTGGAATGTGTCCCATACAGCAAGTGTCCCGTCAGCAACAGCACTTATCTGGCGGGTTTAGACGATTCTCGTCGGAGTCAGAGAGAGGAGACGGCGGGAGGCGCACGAACAGCAAGGGAGTTCCGCTGTTCGAACCTGCGTGGATGACTGTCCTTAGGAAGAACTGCGGTTTGACGATGCTCTATCCCGGAAGGAAGAATCGACGGGCGCGGTTGTGCCCACTGGCTGGTAGCCGGCAAGCGGCAGCAATCGCCGCCAAAATGCCGGGAATCAAAACTCAGTTCCGGGGAGCCGCCCGAATGCTTGCGCAAACAGCAGGCGTGCGGCGGGGTCGCGGAAAAGGCCAGCGCCACCGGGGCATAGCTCCCCGCCAGCAAGGCGATCAGCAGCAATCGGGCAGTCAGGCGATGCATGATTAGGCCGGCCCCACACCCGCCTACAAAGAAGAATAGTTATAACAGATATGCTAGGGTCGGCCAAGAGGGCAATAGGGCCAAAGTGCCACCCAGATTTAGCCTATGTGGGCCCGGGCCCGTGACCAGGCAGGGCGGGTCAAAGACCCGCCTCCACACGGCTATCTGAGCAACACATAATTTCCCCCGCCGGTGAACATGATCACCAGGTTCATCACCGTCAGCATGAGGTCGTAGTGCCAGCCGGAAGCCTTCTCGCCCCAGAATCCCGTGTGCCAGGCAAAGATCTTCTTCTGGATAGCGCCCAACATCACCAGGATCAGGCCCAGAGCCGCGATCTGCGTCAGAACGCCAAACATCACGCCTAGGCTCCCCGCCACTTCTGCGGCGCCCAAGAAGATCGTAAAGCCCTTGCTCATCCCGATGCTCTTGCCTCGCTCTTCGGGATTGCGCAAATGGCTCCAGCCACTCGTGATGAACATGATGCCGACCATCAGCCGCAGAAGCAGGAACCCAAAATCAGTCAGGCGGGCAAGTTGCGGAAAGACCATGGCGTTCGTCCTCCAATGGCAGGAGCCTCGAACATTGCAGATTTCAAATTTTAGATTGTGCTTGAGCCGCGGTAAGCCTTAATCTGCAATCTGAAATCTAAAATCTGAAATTTCATCGTTCTCTGCCGCCGGTTATGCTTTGAAGATGCACTTCCGATTCGACGCGGTCTTCTACTATGTTTCCGATTTCGAACGCGCCATCCGTTTCTATTCGGATGTCCTCGGTTTCAAGCTGAACTCTCGCGATGCGGTTGCTCGATTTGACCTGAACGGCATTCTATTCGAGATTGTTCCCGCTCGGGATAAGAGTAAGTTCAGCGGACAAGGGAATGCCCGGCTTTGTTTGGAAGTCGACGACGTGCAGCAGGCTCTCGACGAATTGCGCAGCCAGGGAGTGCCCACATCCGCCGCTCAGAACAAAGACAAGGGCGTGCTCGCCTCATTCCAGGATCCGGATGGCAACGAGCTCTGTATCTGGCAGTACTCGTGAGCTACGAAACGCCTGCGACTGATCAGGCTGTCCGTCCGTGGACCACGTAGCTCTTGCGGATTTCGCTGAGCTGTCTCCGCCGGAGCTGATCCTGCTGCAGCCCGTCCGCCAGTTGCTTGACAGCGGGTGGATTGGATTCGACACTGACTTTCTGGGGATCTTGCTTCGATCCTCAGCCATGGCATGACCTCCTACCCATGCCTGGGTAACTTCGCCAGGAAAATTATGGCACATTCCCGCACATCGAGAGCTGCCCGCGGGCTGCACCCAGCGGCTGCTTCCGAGTTGAGCCCCTAAATTCTGGTGTGTTAGCATCTTAGGTTTTCGCAGGCTCTCTAGAGTTGGCCTTCTTTCCTGTCCTCTCTTTTCAAGGCCCACCGGGGTTCGCCAATCGTGCCGGGAGCGGAGCAGTCGGGCGAAAAAAGCTTAACCAAGGAGTGAACCCGTGAAAGTCTACGAAGGGGCAAACATCCGCAATCTTGTGCTGGTCGGTCACGGACACGCGGGCAAGACCTCGCTGGTGTCGGCCATGCTGTTTACCGCGGGCGCGAGCCAGCGCCTGGGGCGCGTGGACGACGGCTCCGCCGTGACCGACTACGATGACGAGGAGATCGCCCGCCAGATGTCGATATCCACGGGCGTAGCTTTCGCGGAGTGGAGCAAGACCAAGATCAACCTGCTCGACACACCCGGGTTCAACATGTTCGTCCATGAGGCCAAGATGGTGCTGCCGGCGGTCGAGGCGGCACTGGTCGTGGTAGATGGAGTCTCGGGTGTGGAAGTGGTCACCGAGCGCGTCTGGGGCTATTGCGAAGAGGCCAACATGCCGCGCGTGATCGTGGTCAGCCGCATGGATCGCGAGCGCGCCGATGCCAACCGGGTTCTCGAATCTCTCACCAAATCCTTTGGCCGCGGGGTTACGCCACTGCAGTTGCCCATCGGAAGCGAGAAAAATCTTACCGGTGTCGTCGACCTAGTGCGTATGAAGGCTTACACTTACGAGCTCGGCGGAAGCGGTAAAGGCAAGGAAGGTGAGATACCCGCCAATCTGGCCGGCGCCGCCAAGGAGGCGCACGAAAAGCTGGTCGAGTTGATTGCCGAAGGCGACGACAAGCTGATGGAAGAATTCTTCGACAAAGGCACGATTCCCGAAGAGGATTTGATTCCCGCCCTGCACAATGCCATCCGCGAGGACAAGCTGTTCCCCGTGCTGTTCACGTCGGGCCTGGGCAACGTCGGGGCCGACAAGTTGATGGATTTCATCGTGGACTATGCCCCCACTGCGGTCGAGCGGGGGAGCGTGCAAGGTGGCCCGGGCTCCAATGGCGAGCCGCCCACGCGCAAGGTCGCCGACTCGGAACCGCTCTCGATGTACGTTTTCAAGACCGTCTCTGATCCCTTTGCCGGGCGCATTTCTTATTTCAAGGTTTACTCCGGGGTCGTGAAGAACGACGCTGCGGTACAGAACTTCACCCGCAGCTCGCAGGAGAAGCTCGCGCATATTTCTGTCATGCAGGGCAAGACTGCTGTGCCGGTGACCGAAGTTCATGCCGGCGACATCGGTGCGGTGGCCAAGCTCAAAGACACCTTGACCGGCGACACAATAGGCGACAAGTCGGCGCCGGTTCAGTATCCGCCGGTCAAGCTGCCGGAGCCCGCCATCACGTTTGCTATCGAGCCCAAGAGCCGAGCCGACGAAGACAAGCTGGGCGTCGGCGTCCATAAGCTCATGGAAGAAGATGCCATGCTTCGCTTCTTTCGCGACCCGCAGACGAAAGAATTCCTCATAGCGGGCACGGGACAGCAGCACATCGAAGTCGCGGTTGCCAAGATGAAGAAGCGCTATCACACCGAAGTAATCTTGAAGGCGCCCAAGGTCCCCTATCGGGAAACCATTCGGGGCAGAGCCGACGTGCAGGGCCGCCACAAGAAACAGACCGGCGGCCATGGCCAGTTCGGCGATTGCAAGATCAAGATGGAACCGCTCCCTCGCGGCGCCGAGTTCGAGTTCGTCAACGATATCTTCGGCGGCGCCATTCCCAGGAACTTCATTCCCGCCGTCGAAAAGGGAATCAAGGACGCGGCCGCGCGCGGCTATCTCGCCGGCTATCCGGTGGTGGACTTCAAAGTCGTCCTCTACGACGGCTCCTATCACGAAGTGGATTCCAACGACCTCTCCTTCCAGATGGCCGGCCGTATCGCTTTCAAGAAAGCCATGGAGCAGGCCAAACCCACGTTGCTGGAGCCCATCATGTCGGTGGAGATCACTGTGCCCGACGAATTCGCCGGCAGCATTATGGGAGATCTGAACAGCCGTCGAGGGCGCATCCAGGGCATGGACAACAAGGGCGGCACCACCGTGGTCAAAGCCGAGGTCCCCATGGCGGAGATGCTGACTTATGGCGTGGATTTAACTTCCATGACCCAGGGCCGCGGCAGCTTCAACATGGAAATGCACCACTACGATATCGTGCCCGCCCAGTTACAAGAGAAGATCATTGAAAAAGCCAAGGCCGCCCGCGGCGACGTGAAAGAAGACGAAGAATAGCCCCCCATGGCCTGTGTGGGGACCGGTTTGTGTGGGGACCGGTCTCGGACCCGTCCAGCGCGGGTCAAAGACCCGCGTCCGCACAATCTCAACTACGACTCACTTCTGGCTCTCGGTTTTCGCATAATGCAGTACCTTGCTCCCCTCAGAGAAAGCCGTCAACGTCTCGATGGCAATGCTCAACAACCATGCGCCCTTTTTGTGCGAGCAACTCGGCACTGCTAGTACTTCCTCTTCTTCTGGACTCAGTGGCCGAGTCTCGATCACCACTTTTGCTTCCGGCGAAAATCCAACAACGTGCACATCCAGCGAGCACTCCAACCCAAAATGACGGCTGAAAATGTGATTCAGGTCCGGCTGTTGGAAGACTCCATAATTGACATCGTAGACAACCGGCATCCGGCTGACACCGGGGGATTCATATGGCCACTGCGCCAACTCGAAGAGCAATCGACGGCTGTCGGCCGACCAGTCCACCACTCGTAATGAGTTCCCGGTCTCCACATCGCTCGGTTCTTCGAGGAAGACGACTTTGAAGTCCGAGGCGTTCGAGCCCACCACCAGCCGTGAGCTGTTCACGCATACCGGTCCGGAATAACCTACGACGCTGGGCCGGATCGCCCGTGCCTCGACTTCCGCATAGGCGCGGTGCTTGTTGTCGGGCGAGATAAAGATGTCACTGCGAACCGTGCGGGAGTTGCCTGGATTGTCCCCGCAGGTCAAGTAAGAAGCATCGACGGGATTCACGGGCGCTTGAGCCGAGGAATTCGCTTGTCCCCAGAGACCCGACGCCGCGATGAGAACCAGGGCGAAGCTCGATGCCGATGCCACGACGGAATTGTAGAACAGTACTTTTCGCTCGCAAGTGCCATAAGTGCGACTGTCCCGGCAAGCGCGCTCAAACCTTCACCCACTGTCATTTTTCACCCGCTTGTCATTCCGTCAAGCGAAGCTCGGAATCTGCTTTTTCTCGCCACAGCACGCAAACCTCCCCGGAACCGCACCCAAGCTCGTGGTACTATCCGCCCAGTGGCTTCTGTCAAAGAAAATCCCAACCTGAAAGATCGGCTGGTCTCGGCCGCGCCGGTCGAAGACGATTCTTCTTTTGAACTCAAACTGCGTCCCCGGCGCCTGGCGGAATTCATCGGCCAGCCCAAAGTCAAAGAAAACCTGGCGATAGCGATTGAGGCTGCCCGCTCTCGCGGGGAAGCGCTCGATCACGTGCTGCTCTACGGACCCCCGGGGCTGGGCAAAACTACCCTGGCCACCATCATTGCCAACGAGCTGGGCGTGGCCTTCCAGCAGACTTCAGGTCCAACTCTGCAGATCAAAGGCGATCTTACCGCCATACTGACGAACGTCCGCGACAAGCAAGTTTTGTTTATCGACGAAGTCCACCGCCTACAGCCCGCGTTGGAAGAACTCCTGTATTCCGCGCTCGAAGACTACAGGCTGGACATCATCATCGGCCAAGGCCCGTCCGCGCGCACCCACACCATGGACGTCAAGCCGTTCACCTTCGTGGGCGCCACCACTCGCGCCGGTCTGCTTTCTGCCCCGCTGCGCTCACGCTTCGGGATCGTCCTGCGCCTGGACTTTTACAGCCACAAAGATCTGCAAATCATCGTGGAGCGCTCAGCCGAAATTCTAGGCGTACAGATTGACGAAGCCGGAGCGGTGGAGATTGCCAGCCGTTCCCGCGGCACACCTCGCATCGCCAATCGCCTGCTGCGCCGGGTGCGGGATTACGCGCAGGTGCGCAGCGCCGGCAAGATCGACCTGCCCACCGCTCAAGCCGCGCTCCAGATGCTGGAAGTTGACCGCCACGGTTTCGATGACATCGACCGCAAGCTGCTGCTGACGATCATCGAGAAATACCAGGGCGGACCAGTAGGCGTGAACACATTGGCCGCCGCCCTCGCCGAAGAGCCTGAGGCGATCGAGGAAATCTACGAGCCCTTCCTGATCCAGATTGGATTCCTGAACCGCACACCCCGCGGCCGGATTGCCACGCAACTCGCCTACGAACACTTCGGAATTACTCCCAGCCGAAGGCAGAGCGCGCTGTTCTGAACCGCGGGAGGTGACGCTAGCCTGATGGTTCATCAATGGGTGGAGCAGGCCTTCAGGCCTGCATTTGAGGAGTATGACAGGTGGGCTTCATCCCCCGAGGTAATTTTCTATTCAGGCGTCCCCCTGCAGGGCTGAAGCCCTGCTCCACCCGATTGTTGCCCCTTGCATGAATGATCCAAGCTAGCTAGCTAGGCCACAACCGACTTCGCCACCCAGCGCTTGACAATCTGACGCAGCCGGTCGAGTGCCTTGGGGAACTGGTCGCCGCTGGCGGCAAAGCCCAGTCTGAAATGGGCGGGCATGTCGAAACAATCTCCCGGCACCAGTAGAATCCCGCCGTCGGCTGCTGCCTTGCAGAAACCCCTTGCATCCTCTCCCCCCACCAGCCAGGGAAAGGCTGTCACCCCGCCGCTTGGACGAATCCAGCCTAGAGTCTCGCGGTGATCGGCCATGAACCGGTCGAGGTACTCGAGATTCCGGCTCGCCACATCTTGAGTCTTACCCAAGACGACATCTCGGTCACGGACTGCAATCTCGGCAAGCATCTCCCCGGCGGTATTGTTCGTGACCGAAAAGTAGGCGCGAGCATTCCAGTATTGCTGCCGCCGCTTGGGATCAGGCTCGATCATCCAACCGGTGCGGACTCCTGCCACGGGGAAAGCCTTGGAGAAATCGTGGATCACCGTCGCGTGCGGCAACCGTGCCGCCGATTTCGTCGGCCGCCCATGGTAGATCGGGTGATAGACCTCGTCACTCACGAGTTGGATGCCGCGTGTCGATGTGAACTCGTGCAGGCTCTCCATCTCCTCGTCGCTGACCGTCGCTCCCGTGGGATTGTGCGGGCTGTTCACCAGGATGAGTTTGGTCCTGCCATCCACCAGCCTCTTGATCTCCTCGAGGTCAATGCGGAAGTCGTTTTCTTTTCGAAGACGGTAGAAGCGTGTTTCGAGGCCAAGGGACTCAGGAAGCGCCGAGAACGTCGTAAAGCCGGGCAGTGGAATAACGACGTTGGCTCCAGGTTCTGACGCCAGCCAGAACAGGACGAGCAGCGCCTCGGACGCGCCCGTCACCACTTGTACAGACTCCACGCTCACGCCCTGCATTTCGGCAATCGCCGCCCGCAGGCTGTCCGCTCCCGCTGGCCGACTGTAGACCAGCTTGTGATTCAGGAACCGCTGCCGCTCGCCCTCGCCCGCCAGCGTTAGCAAATCATTCACAGTCCAAGTCGGTCCGGTGCTCGCCGCCAGGTTGAACTCAATATTGTGCTCGTGTGCGTCCAACCACATATCCAGCAAGAATGGCTTCAATTGCATGAGTCACCTCGACCTGGCTCAGGCGTTTAGATTCCATGGCTGTGTTTCCGGATGCGGAAAGGATATTCCCTGAAGAGAGCGCCTGTCGGGCGGCAAACGAGCCCCTATTTCAGCGCGCCTTCATCGCAATCGTGCTGGCAGCGGCGCCGGCAGGAATGCCAGCCTCAGCAACTCCCGCGTAACCAAGGCCTCCGGCCACTCCGGATGCTCTTGCTGGATTCGCTCGCATGCCAACTCCCGCGGGAACCTACTCATACCCGTCGGGTTCACCCGCCGGCAATGGCGCCAAGGACGACAAAGGGCTCTTTCCCCGACGTGACCGCCTCGGGCAGGGGAGCGTCCGGGGGTTCGTGCGTCAGGTCTTCCTCGCACGCGAAGAACCGCAGAAAAGGCCGGCGCTGTAGGGTTACGTGGTCGCGGATCGTGCCGCGCAGCATAGGATAGCGAGCCTCGAGTGCGTCGAGGACCGAGCGCTGCGTCGCTGGGCCCTCGAGTTCGAGCTTCACCTCGCCGTCGACCTTCGCCAGGGTTCGCAAGTGTGGCGGAAGTATGAGGCGGATCATGGCAAGGTCTGGACCTCAACCGAAAGGACGGCGGGAAGATCTCGCACAATAGGAGACCAGCTGTCGCCGGCGTCCGGCGACACGTAAACCTGTCCGCCAGTAGTTCCGAAGTAGATTCCGCACTTGTCGAGCGAGTCTACGGCCATAGCGTCGCGCAGCACATTGACGTAGCAGTCCTTCTGCGGCAGACCTTTAGTCAATGCCTCCCACTCGTTGCCGCCCGTTCGGCTGCGATAGACGCGTAGCTTGCCCTCATGCACGTAGTGCTCCCCGTCGCTCTTGATCGGGACGACGTAGATGGTCTCGGGCTCGTGCGCATGCACGTCAATGACGAACCCAAAATCGGTAGGCAAGTTGCCGCTGACCTCCGTCCAAGAGTCGCCGGCGTTATCGCTGCGCATCACGTCCCAATGCTTCTGCATGAACAACACGCCCGGCCGCGACTTATTCATGGCAATGTGATGAACGCAGTGGCCTATCTCCGCGTTTGGGTCGGGAATGTATTGCGAGCGCAGTCCGCGGTTGATCGGCTTCCAGGTCTTGCCCCCATCGTCGGTGCGGAAAGCGCCCGCCGCCGAGATGGCAATGTAGATCCGGCCCGGATCTTTCGGATCCAGGATGATGCTGTGCAGGCACATCCCGCCGGCACCGGGCTGCCATTTCGGACCAGTACCGTGCCCGCGCAACCCGGAAAGTTCGTGCCAGTTCTTACCGCCGTCAGTGGAGCGAAACAGGGCTGCATCCTCCACTCCGGCATAGACCGTGTCAGGATCGTTCGGCGAGGGTTCGAGGTGCCAGACGCGCTTGAACTCCCAAGCATGTTGCGTTCCGTCGTACCACTGGTGTGTGGTAAGTGGTTTGCCGGTTTGAGGAGAGGTGTCGTAAACAAACTTATTGCTCTCGCCTTTGGGCGCGCCACCCGGCCCCGTCGTGGGTTCTCCCGGAGGTGTTCCGGGTTGATGCCAGGTCTTGCCGCCATCGTCCGAGCGCTGAATGACCTGCCCAAACCAGCCGCTCGTCTGGGACGCATACAGCCGGTTGGGGTCAGCCGGCGAACCTTTGAGGTGATAGAGCTCCCAGCCCGCAAAAAGCGGCCCACTGACATCCCACTTTTCGCGCTTGCCATCCGAGGTCAGAATGAATGCTCCCTTGCGCGTGCCAACCAGTACTCGTGCCTTGCTCATGCTTGCTCCTTTCAGAATTCTGGGGACCGCTATTGAACCTCTCAGGTAGAAAACCTACACGTCTGCTTGGAACCACCTCGACTAATTTTTCAGCGGGATCAGTGCGCGCAGCCGTTCATCGCGAAAGAAAAGCCCTGCCCAAACCAGCACTCCGAAAACAACCGGAAGCACGAAGGATGGGTCCTTGACGCGCACGTTGGTAGCCGCCGCGCCGCCGAGAAAACCTGTCGCCAAAATCGCGCCCAGGACAGAGGTACGTGGAATCAGATACACCACCGCGCAAACCATCTCGAGAATTCCGATGATGACGACGAGACTCTCAGGGTAACCGTACTGAGCCAGCCCTTGGATCATAGAAGGCGGCTTGAGCAGTTTCATGATGCCAGCGAATAACAACATCAGTGCCGGAATGGCGCTCAGGATGCGCCCCGCCCAGAGTCGCCCCTTCGATACTGGAGCAGTTTGTGCAGCTGATTGCATAGGTGTCGCCTCCATATTCTGCTGTTCCCCACTGTATAGACGATTGGACGGCTTAGAAATCGACAGGTCCTAAAAATTTTCGCTGTGATGTCTGCTGAAAATTCGTGCCCAGTTATTGAACGTCGTCGTCCTGAGGGACCGTTGGAGGTCTCGCAGGATCTCGTGCGCACGGCTCCACCGTTGATGTACGCAAGATTCTTCGCGGGCTGGAGCCCGCTCAGGATGACAACATCGAGAATTCCTCGCTACGGTTCCAGATGTCCACCTCCGAACCACGGCAGCAGCGGAGTCGAATCCCGTTCTTGCCAGCGCCGCCGCGCTTCGGCAAGTACTGGTTCACGATTCTTAGCCATCTTCTCAATCACGACGCAGGGAACTCCCGTCTGCTCGTGGCGCGCGCCCCAAATGAGCAACTCCAGAAGCACCGGCGCCAGGTCAATTCCCTTCTCAGTCAGGCGATAGTTGACCCGTCGTCCGTCCTTCTCCTCGGCCTCGTGTGTGATGATCCAGGATGCTTCCAGCCGCTTCAGCCGGTTCGCCAGGATGTTGCTGGCAATACCTTCGCCCGATTTCTGAAACTCCTTGAATGTCCGAAAGCCGCGGACCATCAGATCGCGGATGATCAGCAACGACCAGCGGTCTCCAAACGCTTCAAGCGAGATACTGACCGGGCAGCCGGACCGCCGTTTTGACTTAGGCTTCCCAGGCACGCCGCACACACTACCAAGTTCACTTGCAAAATGCAAGTTACAGCATGGCTCTTTAAACACAGCACCGCCATGGTAGTTATCTCTCGTCTGTTCTGATCGTGGAACAGGGCACTGGTTCTTATCAGGACCGGCCAGGATTGGTGTATTCTCCAACATAACGCTATCTGTCAGTCCTGTGAGGAGGCGTGCTGGGCAGTTTGGGCCAATTGTTAAGGAGGATACTGCGCCTCCTTTGTGTGCTGGCTTTGTTGTCCGTCGGCTCGTTGGCAGAAGCGGGGCCGCCCACCCTGGTTATCCCGCAGCTCTCCAACCCGCCAGCCCTGGAAAATTTCCTGACCATGCAGCCTGACGGAGAAGCTGCCCGCGAAATGGTCGAGGTAACCGGCTTCGTGCAGCGCAATCCCCACGACGGCCAGCCAGTTTCGCAGCGCACCGAAGCCTATCTCGGCTACGACCACAAGAACCTCTACGTGGTGTTTATCTGTTTCGATGACCCATCGAAAGTCCGTGCCCGCCGTGCCCGCCGCGAGAACATTTTCGAGGATGACCAGGTCGAAATCATGCTCGATACCTTCCACGACCAGCGGCGCGGCTACGCCTTCCAGACCAATCCGCTGGGCGTGCAGTGGGATGCCATCTGGACGGAAACGTCGCAGAGCGACTTTGGCGCTCTATCCGATGTCTATCACTTTGATTCCAGTTTCGACACGCTCTGGTACTCTCACGGCCGGCTCACTGATCAAGGCTATGTCGTTTGGATGGCGATTCCCTTCCGCAGCTTGCGCTTTATCAGCGAATCGGATCAGAGTTGGGGGATCATCCTGTACCGCGGAATCGTTCGCGAGAATGAAGACGCTTTCTGGCCGGCAATGTCGAGCCGGGCAGAAGGACGGCTCGATCGCGCTGCCGTGGCCAACGGCATGCACGGCATCGAACCCGGGCGCAACCTGCAGTTCACTCCTTACGGACTGTTCAATTCGTTCCGCACTCTCGACACTAGGGATTCTTCAAACCCGCATTTTGACAACCGCGCCGCAGGCGGCAGAATTGGGCTCGACTCCAAGTTCATCTTCCACGACGGCCTGGTGCTGGACGTCACCGGAAATCCCGACTTCAGCCAGGTGGAATCCGACGATCCACAGGTCACCGTCAACCAGCGTTTTGAGGTGTTCTTCCCAGAAAAGCGACCGTTTTTTATGGAGAATGCCGACTACTTTCGCACCCCGATTGATCTGCTGTTCACGCGCCGCATCGCTGATCCCGAGTTCGGCACGCGCCTGAGCGGACGCGCCGGCCACTATGCGATGGGCCTGCTCCTCGCGGACGACAAGTCGCCAGGGGAAATTGTCCCCCGCTCTGACCCTGACTTCGGAAAGAAAGCCTATTTCGCAATTGCGCGCCTCAACCGGGATATCTCTCGTCAATCTAGTGTTGGCGCGATCTACACGGACCGCGAGTTCCATGGTTCCTTCAACCGCGTCGGTGGCCTCGATACCCGCCTGAAATTCTCCAACAACTGGACAGGAGCTTTTCAGGGCGTGGTGACCTCAACCCAGGACGCCTCCGGCTATCACGCCGGTCCCGGCTACAAGGCGGACGTTGTACGCAGCGGTCTCCATCTGAACTATGAAGGCATCTACAACGACTTCAGCCCCGGCTTCGTCGCCGGGCCCAGCTTCGTAAACCGGGTCGACATTCGCGAAATGCAGCACACGCTTACTTACCGCTTCCGCCCCAGGAACAGCATATTGGTGGACTGGGGCCCGAACCTGCTCACCGACCAGATCTGGGATCACAGAAACCTGCGCTTGGACACGCAATACTTCACCGGCCTGAGTTTTGATTTCAAACGGCAGACTGCACTGAAGCTCAGACCGTATGTGCCCTATCGCCAGCGCTTGCGGCCCTCGGAGTTCCACACGCTCTCGCAAAATCAGGATTACAACGAGAGCTACCACGAAGCCTATATGTCTAGTGCCTTCTTTAAGCAGGTGACGGTTAATGTCGACTATCTTTGGGGTGGGCAAATCGATTTTCTGCCCCTGATAAATCAGCCACCAAGGCTCGTATCGGGGGATCTGGGCAGTGCCGGGATCACCGTGCGTCCGAGCACCGGCTTTAGTCTTGAGAACACCTATTTATTTAGCCGCTTGAGAGACAAGACTGCCAGGCACGCTATTCTCAACAACCACATCCTCCGCAGCAAAGCCAACTGGCAGCTCAACAACGAGTTGTCGCTGCGCTTTATCCTGCAGTACACCACCACCCTTACCAATCCCGACTTCACTTCGTTACCAACGACAAAGCAGTTGAGCCCGCAATTCCTGATCACTTATCTGCTGCATCCCGGGACCGCGATTTATGTCGGCTATAACAGCGACCTGCAGAATCCTGATCTGACTAAGCCGATTCTGTCGCGCACCCGAAGCCGCTTGATCAACGACGACCGCGAGTTCTTCGTGAAGGTCTCCTATTTGTTACGTTTCTAATACGGCTTTGTCATCCTGAGCGCAGCGAAGGATCTCTGCATTTCTCTGGGCTCTTGGCTCTGGGCTCTCGGTTCTGCGACTCACCTTCCATCTTGTCATTCCGGGCGCAGCGGGGAATCTCGGTTTCCCAGAACAGAGAACAGTGCTAGCTAAGCTAGCACGGATTCATCGGTTCGCTCCTAGACCGGATCGGGGCTACAATGCTCGCAGCATGATTGCCCATCTCCGTGGACGTCTGCTCGCCAAGCATCCCAATCAGGCTATCGTCGACACCGGCGGCGTGGGATACGACGTCACCATCAGCGTGCCCACGTTCTCTGATTTGCCCGCCCCCGGCAGCGAAGTTGCTTTGCACATCCATACGCACGTGCGAGAAGACTTGATAGCGCTCTACGGATTTCTGCGTCCAGCGGAAAAACAACTATTCGAGAAGCTGATCACCGTCAGCGGTATCGGTCCCAAGCTGGCCATCACCATCCTGAGCGGCATGCCCACCGATGAAATGGTCGGAGCGATCCGGGGAAATGATGTCTCGAAACTCACTCGCATTCCGGGAATCGGCAAAAAGACGGCCGAGCGTATGGTCCTGGAACTCCGTGACAAGCTGCCCAGCGAGGCCTTTGGAGAAGCGGCCGCGGCAGCGGCAGTATCTCCGTTGGAAGAAGATGTCCTCTCTGCTCTGATGAACCTTGGCTACCAGCGCCCCGCCGCCGAGCACGCGCTAGCAACAGTCTCGCGAAATGGAAAGGGCGGATCGTTCGAGGTGCTTTTTCGGGAGGCGCTGGCGGCGCTGTCTAGATAACTCAGCGGCGAACCCGCCGCGGTATTCTCGGCGTACTTGGCGAGCTCTGCGGTGCGTGCTTTCCTCAGTTCCCGACAAATCTCAGGTACAGGTCCCGATCGCGCTGGCAGTGCTGGGCCATGTCTTTTACTTTCTGCCAGGCCTCTCGCTGAGCCTCATCCTTGGCGCGGTCGCGCACCCGTTCCCACTCTCCAAGGAAAGCTTCCATCTGCAGGTGATTGAAAACTGTTTTCCCGTAAGGATCGATCCCGCGCAGGACGGGGAAGCCCAGCTCCCCACGCGGCGGAATCACGCCGTGCAGCATGACCCATTCGCTGTGCTCCCCGAGATCGTCTTCCAGCTTCACCACCAGAGACATTGCTAACCTCCCGCCGCAGCCCGGCCGTGCGTCTCAAGAAACAAGCCACGCTCCGGCGATGCCCGCCAGCAGAAGCTTGACCATCCAGCCCAGCGAATGGGCGACTACGGTTAGAGGATGCATTTTAATGAATAGTGAGTTCGTGATCAGGAGCGGCAGAGGGGCGATCAGCCAGACAGCCAGCGCGAACCGAATTGCCGCCACATACCCGTGCACCTGAAACGAGGAGTACGTCAGAACAAATACGCCGCAAGTCAGAAAACCAAGCACAACCGACCAGACGATGGCTCTTCGTTCGCCAGCGGCATCTCCCACGCGCCGCCAGACTTCGGGATAGGCTAGGTACTTATCGTGAAACAGTACGCCTCCGAAAAACCAGTCAGTCATAGTGGCGGCCACACCCGAGACGAGAATCGCAAGCGCGACGTGACCCATGTAGCGACTCCTTGTGCGCGCGCATTCTACTTCACTTGCCGATGCAGAATGTGCTGAAAATCAGGTTCAGGATGTCGTCCGTTGTCGTAGCGCCGGTGATCTCATCCAGCGGGCGCAATGCATTGTAGAGATCGAGCAGCAGCATCTCGTGCGGAACTTTGTTCCCGACAGCATGGTTCGCCGCCGCGAGGGCCACCAGCGAATCGCGTACCAATCCCTGGTGCCGCACGCTGGTCAAAAGCCCACTCTCGACCTGCACTCCGGAATCGCCCCCGATCTGCCGCAGAATTTCGCTGCGCAGTTCAGCGATCCCAGCGCCGGAGGTCGCCGAGGTTTGCACGCGCCTCAACCGAGAACTGGGAACCGAAAACTGAGAACTTAAAATATCAGTCTTATTTTCCACCGCAATGGCTGGCCGATGTGCCGCCTGCTCGAGCAACTCTTCATCCTCGCTGCTGACTGGTTGAGAGGCATCGAGCACAACCAGAACCATGTCGGCATCGGCCAGCGCCTCCATCGATTTGCGAATGCCGATGCTCTCCGCTTCATCGAGTGCTCGGCGAATTCCGGCCGTATCTACCAGCCTGACGGGAATACCGCCCAGCGCAACCGTTTCGCTGACCAAGTCGCGCGTGGTCCCCGGAGTTGCAGTGACAATCGCTCGTTCGCGTTCTACCAGGCGGTTAAAGAGGCTCGATTTCCCCACGTTCGGCCGGCCCACGATCGCCAGCGTCAAACCTTCGTGCACGATCTTGCCGTAAGAGAAACTGTCCACCAGTTGATTGAGGAGCGCGCTGACTTCGGCAATGTGCTTGAGGATCTGGTCTCCGGGAAGGACCGAGACATCGTCTTCCGCGAAATCTATGCCGGCCTCGAGCAGCGCAACCAATTCGACCAGCTTCTGCTTAATTGGCTGCAATCGCTTCGACAGCGCTCCTTCCAATTGCTGCGCCGCCACCTTGGCCTGAAATAGGGTTTGCGATTCGATTAAATCGCGCACCGCCTCGGCCTGAGTCAGATCGATGCGCCCGTTGAGGAATGCCCGCATGGTGAACTCGCCCGGCTCAGCCACCCGGGCTCCGCGCGAGACGGCCACCTCGACAATATGCCGCAGCACAATAGGTGATCCGTGTGCAGAGATCTCGATGATGTTGTCGGTCGTGTAAGAATGCGGCTTCTGAAAGTAAGTGACCACAACCTCATCAATCCGTGTAGGCCTAGACGTCCCCGTCTGGGCGGCCCAGCACAGCTCGGCTCCCTCCGGCTCGATCAGTTCTCCAAACACTGCTCGCCCGGCTTCGAGAGCATGCTTCAGGCGGAGCATGGGGTCGGCAATCGCCCTAGCATCAGGTCCCGCCAGACGCACAACCCCAATCCCACCTCGACCCGGAGGAGTTGCGATGGCGACGATGGTGTCGTCGAGGTTCACGAAAAAGATTGTAGCGAAATCGAGAGGAGACATCCGGCCACAGATCGCACGGATACCCCAGGATCACCTCTGCGGTCCATCCGTGGAATCCGTGGCCAGTTTTTAGGGAATTGTCTTGGGAGCAGGCCGCCCTGCCTGCCGGTAATTCTTAGGCGACACAACTACAAACCTTCGTCCGCCTTCGCCCTGGCTCTCAGTTTGCAGGTCATCATGATCGCGCAGCGCAAGATGAACAATGCGCCGCTCGCGCGAAGACATCGGAGCAAACTTGTAGGGCACACCGCTCTTACGAACCCGCTCCGCCGCGACGCTGGCCGCCATACGCAACTCTTCCAGCCGCATACTCCGATGATTCATGCAGTCGAAGCAGATCTTCTCGTGTTCATTCCCGGGCAGGCGAAACATCTCCATAGCCAACAATTCCAGTGAGCGCAGCAACTCCGCGCCCCGCTCCAGCAACAAAGGACTGTCCGGTCCCGAGAGTTCAACCAGAATCTCCGGTTTCTCCCAGTCGCGATCCTCGGCCATGGGAGGATCGACGGAAATGCGGTATTTCAGACGCAAACCGGCGTTGGCCACAACGCCGCGCAGAAATTCGTTGATCTGTTTGGCAGCAGCGATTTTGTCGGGAATCGGCATAAGCAGCTATCCGCCGTCAGCTCTCAGCGTGGAGAGTTAAAGGCTGTCAAAGTTTCTTCCATCCCAAAATCAAAGCGAGAACCAAAGTCGGAGCAAAGAGCTGACCGACTGATGGCTGAAGGCTGACAGCTACTTCTTATTCTTCCTCGCCCGCTTTTCCATCATCTCGCGCATTTCCTGTCCCAGGGAACTGCGATTCAGGAACACCTGCTGCACGATTCCGATCAGCGTGCTCTCCGCCCAATACAGGCACAGCCCCGCCGCCAGGTTCCAGCTAATGACCCCGAGAAACACCGGCATCATGAAGTTCATCATCTTCTGCTGTGCCGGATCCATGCCCGTCTGCGGGGTCATGCGCTGGGTCAGGAACATGGTGATGATAATGCCGATGGGCAGCAGATGCCACGGGTCGGGCCCCGACAAGTCGCGGATCCACAGCCAGTGCGCGTGGCGCAGATCGATCGCCACCCCCAGCATTGCATAGTAAGCATACAAAAAGGGCAACTGGATCAGCATTGGCAGGCAGCCCCCCACCGGGTTCACGCCTTCCTTCTTGTACAGCGCCGATATCTCCTGCTGCATTTCCTGCTTGCGCGGATCGCGCATGCTGTACTTCTTGTATTTCTCCTGGATGGACTTGATCTGCGGCTGGACCTTCTGCATCTTCAGCATCGACTTCATCTGCGAGATGCGCAGCGGCAGCAACGCGATGTTGATGATCAGCGTCTGGATGGCGATGGCCCAGCCCCAGTTGTGCACCATGTGCTGGAACGTCCACTTCAACCAGATGAACAGAGCGCGGGCGATAATGCCGAAGAACCCGAAGTTGACGAGGTCGCGCAGATCGGCATGACTACCCGCGCCGGGCACGCGTACGGACTCGAGCACGTCGAGCGCCTTGGGTCCGACAAAGATACGCTCCACGGTCGGGCCGTGCAGGTTCCCCACTCCTGCGCCCAGCACTTCCACCCTCGTCGTCTCTTGCGGATTCTTGGGAACCTTCGGGAGGTCGAGAGCGTTGCGCAGGGTGACCATGGCCGCGGTGGGCGGATCCTGCGGCAGGAAGACGGCGGCGAAATATTGGTCGACAACTCCGCCCCAATGGAACGGCCCGTTCAGAGTACCGCCGCCACTGATCTTCTTGATCGCCAGCCGTTCAACTTTGTCGCTGTACAGGTATTGAATCTGGCTCGCGGCATACGCTGCCGGGTTACCTTCATCCCCCAACCCGGAAGGCCACATGAGGAAAGCAGCGAGATCGCTGCCCTGGTAGCGCACCGAGGTTTCAACCCGAACCACGTAGCTGTGATCGAAGCTGAATTTCTTGACCACGGCAACATCCAGGTCGCCGTATTCAAACGTGATGTCGGCCGGTGCCTTCAGAGTTCCCGATTGTGACACGACGTACAACGCCGAATTCAACTTGCTTCTCAGGCCCTCGTCGTAAACCCACAGCGAGAGCGGAAGCCCAAATTTCGGCGCCGCCGCCAGGTTCACGAGCTCGAGCGGTTTGCCTTGATCGTCATCGAATTTCTTGAGAATCCACGACTTAACCTGTCCGCCTCGGTTAGTGAACGTGATCTTGTAGAGATCGTTCTCGATGACCGTCTCTGTCTCGGAACCCGCCTGCTTGGTTACTCCTTTGACCGGGGTTGGCGCCTCTGCCGCCTGCGGAGGGGTCGGGGTTCCAGGCGCTGCGGCGGGCTGTGTTTTTTTCTCAGGCTCGGCAGGAGGCTGGGGCCCGTACTTCTTCAGCAGCGGCTGAAAGAGGAGGATGGCCAGGAAGGTCAGCGCAAACACCAGCAGCAGCTTACGCTCCATCCCGGGCTCTTGTTGAGGATTGCGATATTCGGGCAAATTTGGTTCCGCTCAAGTTCCTGATTCATACGTAGGGACAGCCGTCCGCGGCTGTCCGGCCGAGCGAAGCTCGGCTTTGTCTACCTTCATCACCGGATCGTACCCACCCTTCGCAAAGGGATGGCAGCGCAGCACACGCCAGATCGCCATCCCTCCGCCGCGCACCACGCCGTGCCGATCTACTGCCTCCATTGCGTACTCGGAACAGCTCGGCACATAGCGGCAAGCCGGTGGCAGCATGGGCGAGATCAGCCACTTGTACCCGCGAAGCAATTGCAGGACTGAAGCCCTGGCGATCTCTTTCATATCCGTCATGATCCGTGTCAATACCTGGCTGCTTACGTTCTTGTCTTCTGCGCCACCACTTCGAAAGCCCGCCCTACTTCCTTTAACAAATCTTCAAACTCAGCGCTGAGCACCGACTTCTTAGGATTGATTACGACGTCTACAGGAAAATTATTCGCCGGCCGCTGCAAACGAACCGCCTCCCGCAGTCGCCGTTTCATGCGATTGCGATCCACCGCGCCGCCCAGCGCGCGGCCGACGGTGAATCCCACGCGCAGCCCTTCACCGCGCTCCCGCCGCAGATAGAAAACTGTCATGCGCGCTGAGAAGTGCCGCCGGCCTTGCTGATAGACGCGCTCGAAATCCGCGTGCCGGAGCAGCCGCATGCTCCGCGGAAACTTCATTCCTGCGCCGCCGGATTCTCCACTCGCTGCAAGCGCGCTCACAACAATCACGCCGCCAGACTCAGTTGATGAACTTCCCGTCAAGGAATGGAAACTTTCTTGTCTGCTACTCGCGGAACCCGGGCTTGACCGAAACCCGCTTGCGGCCCTTCGCGCGCCGGCGCGAGATGACTGCCCGCCCGCTCTTGGTCTTCATCCGGGTGCGAAATCCATGCGTCTTCGAGCGGTGACGCCGGTTGGGTTGGAACGTGCGCTTGGGCATGAAACGTACCTGCTCCTAATTCGGAAAATAGCGACGGAATAAACAAAAAGTATAAATGACGGGCCAACTCAGGGGCAAACCATCAAAAGGGTAGAAGGGTAAGGTGTGGCAACGGGAAAAACGGCTCCAGCCCCTCCAGATCGATGTTGCGTCGATCCTGGGCGGGACCGGGGCCCGGCGCGCTAGCGGGTGAGAGAGCGGGAGTGGGGGTCTTTGAAGTGACTACACCCGCTGGAGAGGAAAATGATTCCGACCATCAGGCGCAGGAGGGCGAGAACCGAAGCAGTTGAGGGAAAACCATGCTGTGCCGCCTTTCTTAGGTGCGCTGCATGGGCCGAGGATGAGGAAATTATTCTACCCAAGTAAGAAAGCAAATACCTTCACTCAGTAATGGTTACCTGCTTAGAACGGCCATCGAACCTGATCACCCAGTTTCGCAGAGAATGTCTCGACCGATCAGGATTGCATCAGGATTGCCTACGATCGCGCTTTCGCGAACACAGCCGAGACAATGCGAATGGGATCTCTTGGCCGCAGGTCAGTGCCGGGAAAACTTATGGCACCGGCGTGTTCGCCGCAGCGGTGAGTGGCACCGATTGCTGATATCTCGGTGCCTTCGCTGGTCTGAAAAGCTTGCAGCGATTAGCAAATACCTTGCGGATGACCGTAACGGACGCTCCGGTGTCCAGAAGTGCCCTCCTATGGCGCGATTCAAGGTTCTGCGTCGTGGGAGCTTGGCGTCCAAAGTACGGACGCGAACCTGGGGCACACGGCAGTCATCCATCGTGCCCGATTCGGAACCAGCACTTGCACCACTCGCGCTGCATTTACCGACTCGCCACTTGACAACAACTCTGCTTCGCGTTCTGAGTTGGGAAACTCCCAAATTTTTGCCAAGAAGATTTCCACACAGACAAAAATTTTGTGCTAGTATGCGACTCTGTTCCCTGATTCGGAGATTTTCCACTAAGTATCACTCATACGAAGGCTGTTCTACTGAGAAACATCATTCTTATATCGCAATATTAGAAAGCGGCGCGCTGTCGAAATCTGAGCCAATGGTTTTTATGTCTGTTCCGAGTACAACTTTTGCTCCCAATCCGTGGATTCGCATTCTTGACGCCCTGGAAAAGAAAATTAACCGGCACTCTTACGATACCTGGCTCAAGCCCACCCGCTATAGTCATGCCAGCGGCAGCATTCTGTTCGTCCGCGTTCCTACTGCGGAGTTCCAGCATGTAGGCGATAAATACGCCGACCTGATTCAGGAAGCCATTGACAACCTCGGCCTAGAATACCAAGACGTAAAATTCGTGACTCCCGAGGATGATCCGGCTGCCACTCCCATTCGTCACGATGGCGGCCTCTCCGGCCCGACCCCGGTTCCTTCCCTGGGTGCCGCGAGCCAGGCGCGCTTCGACTGGGACGGCGCGGCCCAACTGAATCCGCGCTACACGTTCGACGCTTTCGTCATCGGGAACGGCAACCAGTTCGCCCACGCGGCCTGCCAGGCAGTCGCTGAGCGGCCTTCCAAGGCCTACAACCCGCTGTTTCTGTACGGCGGCGTCGGGATGGGCAAAACCCACCTCATGCAGGCCATCGGTCATGAAGTCAGGCGTCGCCTGCAGCAGGCTTCTATCTGCTACGTCTCCAGCGAGAAGTTTACCAACGAGATGATTAACTCGCTGCGTTACGATAAGATGACCAGCTTCCGCGACAAGTTCCGCAACGTCGACGTGCTGCTCATCGACGACATTCAGTTCCTGGCTCAGAAGGAGCGCACCCAGGAAGAGTTCTTCCACACCTTTAACGCGCTACACGAGTCCATGAAGCAGATCGTGATCGCCAGCGACCGCCCGCCCAAAGAGCTGGCCGAGATCGAAGATCGCCTGCGCAGCCGATTCGAATGGGGATTGATTGCCGACATCCAGCCGCCCGACTTGGAAACCAAGGTTGCTATTCTTCAGAAGAAAGCTGAGCAGGAAAAAGTCACGCTGCCGACCGATGTAGCTCTCTATATCGCGTCCAACATCCGTTCCAATGTGCGCGAGTTGGAAGGTGCACTGATCCGCCTGGTGGCACACTCGTCCCTTATCGGCACCGCCATAACATTGCCCTATGCTCAGCAGGTTCTGAAGAATTTCATAGACTCGCAGGCCCGTAAGGTCACCATAGAAGCCATTCAAAAAGCCGTTGCCGAGCAATTCGGCCTTCGCCTGGTCGAGATCAAGGCCAAAAACAACTCGCGCGCGATTGTTTACCCTCGCCAGATCGCCATGTACTTAGCCAAGCACCTGACCGAAGCCTCGCTGCCGGAAATCGGACGCCAGTTTGGCGGCAAGCACCACACGACGGTCCTGCACTCGGTCGAGAAGATCGATGAAGTTCGCAAGACCGATAAGGATTTGAACAGGTTGATCAACAAACTGACCGAGCAGCTAGGCGGATGAATCGCGGCTCGCGCACACATTTCCACTCAGGAACCCACTCTTCCTCGATCCTCGCTGTGGAGCGCCTGTGGAACCTGTGTAAGAGCCAGAAGGAATGTCTCAGACCAGCCCTGATTCACCCTCCCCTCCGCCACGACCGGACCCGGTTTTAGAAAACTTTCCCAGCCGGAAGGTGAGGACAGGAAGCGACTTGGGAACAATTTCCACTTTTCCCTCCCCCCTACTGTTACTGCTGGTTTTATAGGTTTTTGTTTTGATATAAGGGAGTGTTTAATAGTAGCGTTGCCGCCAGGGGGATCCGCATATGCCGGTCGAAGCTGTGGCCACTCCGACAGGGACAACGACCATGGAGATCACGGTCGGTAAATTCGAACTTCTGCGAGAACTCACCGCGACCCAGGGTGTGGTCGAACGCAAAACAACCATCCCAATCTTATCCAATTATTTATTTGAGGCCGCTGGGGACAAATTATCCCTGACTGCCACTGACCTTGATCTCAGTCTGCGTACCTGCTGCACTGCCAAGGTCAAGAAGGAAGGCTCCTGCACGATCCCCGCGCGCAAGCTGCACGATTACGTAAAACTGCTGCCCGACGCCGACATCACTATCAAGTTACTGGAGAACCACTGGGTCAGCATTCGCTGTGGCCGGTCGAATACCAAGATGGTCGGCATGGCGCGGTCTAATTTCCCCAGTCTGCCGGCATTTCCGACGGCTGGCGTGGTGAGAATTCCCTCTGGTGTCCTGCGTCAGATGATTGCGAAAACCACCTTTGCCATCGCCAATGAAGAATCGCGGTACACCTTGAATGGCGGGCTGATGGTGCTAAAGCCTGAGTCCATCACCATGGTGGCAACCGATGGTCATCGTTTGGCGCACATCGAGCGTGCCGGACAGAAGTTTGATGGGGTCTCGGGCGAGATGAAAACCCTTGTGCCCAAGAAGGCCATGGACGAGTTGAAGACCCTGCTCGATTCGACCGACGTAGACTCGATCGATTTTGCCAAAGACGAATCCACGCTCTATTTCCGAGTTGGTCCCCGTTTATTGACCTCGCGCCAACTCACCGGACAGTTCCCCAACTACGAAGCTGTGCTCCCCAAGGACAACAACAAGTCGGTGACGATAAATTGCGAAGATCTGAGCGGAGCCATCCAGCGCGTCGCCCAGTTTGCCGACGAGCGCTCCCGTGCAGTTCGGCTGAAGATAGAGAAGGGTGAACTGAAGATCTCGGCCTCGTCCAGCGAGACGGGCGAGTCAGAAGATTCCATTGAAACCAATTACAACGGCGACAGCGTCACCATCGGCTTCAACGCCGCCTACCTGCTTGATTTCCTGAAGGCGACCGGCTCCGGCGAAGTCCGCATCGAATTCAAAGACGCCCAATCCGCCGGCCAACTCCGCCCCGGCGAAGGCGACGAGTATAAGTACCGCTACATTGTGATGCCTATGAGGATCTGAGAGACTCCGACAGGTGCGCGGCCGTGATCCTAAGCGAGGAAGGAATAAAACGGGCAATCAAGGACGGTCAACTAGGCATAACACCTGCCCCTCAGCAAGAACAGTACACCACCTCGGCGGTCGATCTTTGTCTTGGGATGCTCTTCCAAGGTTGGGCCGAGGCGGGCTTTAAAGTTCCAGGCGCAAGAGTGGAGTTGAATCTGGCGGAGCAGAAACCGTGCCGATACAGCTGAGGGATACCTGAAACGGATTACGAGGTTTTCCCGTGACGCAACTCCTTGACCATGCGTGCCCTTCCACCGTACCTTTGACACAACTCAGCTTCTCGGGAGGCGTTTATGCTCAAGGGTTTCAAGCAATTCATCCTGCGCGGCAATGTGGTGGACATGGCGGTCGGCGTAGTCATTGGCGCGGCGTTTGCCAGTGTAGTGGGTGCCTTCACCAAGGACCTGTTGACGCCCTTCCTTGCAGCTATCGTCGGCAAGCCGGACTTCTCCGCTATCAAATTCACGATCAACGGCAGCATCTTCGCCGTGGGCGACTTCATCAACGCCCTGGTCTCGTTCCTGCTCGTGTCCGCGGCCGTCTACTTCTTCGTCGTTACGCCGATCAACGCCCTGGTTGCGCGCATGCGCAAGGCTCCGGCACCCGCCGATCCGACCACCAAGAAGTGTCCCGAGTGCCTGAGCGAGATCCCGATTGACGCCAAGCGCTGCGCCCACTGCGCCCAGCCCTTGGTCCTGGGACACGCGGCTTAGTCGACTCCTGTAGCATAGACGCATGGTATTTTTTCGCGCCGCCTGCGCCATTCTGGTTTTCGCCACCTTGCCGGCCGCAGCCCAGCATGTCCCAACTCAGTCTTCGTCTTCAAAGCCGCACGCGCATCTCAACGCGCCTTCCGATCCCGGCGAAGTCCGCGAAGGCGTCTATCGAAACCCGACGTTCGGATTCAGCTACAAACTTCCCTTCGGATGGGTGGAGCGTACCGAACAAATGCGCCAGGATTCATCGGGCTCCAAGTCGCTCGTGCTCCTGTCGGCCTTCGAACGCCCTCCCGAAGCCGCTGGCGACACCGTGAATTCGGCCGTGCTGATCGCCGCCGAAAGCGTTTCTTCCTATCCTGGCCTCAAAGCTGCGGAAGACTATTTCCGTCCACTCACGGAAGTCGCAACCAGCAGAGGCTTCAAAGTCGCTAACGAACCTTATGAAGTCGAGCTCGGTGCCAGGCGACTGGTCCGCAGCGACTTCAGCAAGGAACTCGGCAAGCTGACCATGTACCAGGCCTCGCTGGTCACTCGGGAGAAAGCGTACGTCGTTTCGTTCACCTTTATTGGGAGCAGTCAAGACGAAGTGGAACAGCTAATCGAAGGGCTTCAGTTCGGCACTTCGCCCAAGGTCCATGCGGCCAAGCCAGCGCACTAACTTTGCTCGCCGCGGGCAAACGCCCGGCTCCAGCCCCACAGGGCAGACACCAGGAACCCGACCACCATTACCAGGACGGCCAGTTCGGCTGTCGGCCAATCGTCGGGAATTCTGTGAGCCCTGCCAGCCGTCGCCAGGTCCCTAATCAGATCGCCGCCAATACAGACCACAAAGAAGAGGGAGTACAGCACCAGGAGTTTTCCTCCCACTCTGCGCCGCAACAGGAGCAACACTATCGCGCCGATCCCGCACAAGCCAACCGGCACCGTTACCCACAACGCTGCCCTGCCGCGCGCCTGAAGCAAACCGAGCCCCAGGTTGAATTCTGACTCGCGCACCGCGAACCAGGAGGTAAACAGCATAACCATGGCCGTGAACCCGGTCCACAGACAAGCAAAGGTGGACAGTGCTCCCCACCACCACGGCTTGATGGAATCGTCTGCCATCATGCGGAAGTCCGGACTCAAGCCCCCACAACCTTACCGGAACAAGCACAAAATTCAAGGGTTACCGTCCCGGTTCCGGGCTCGAAAAGTAGCCTCCTTTGTGGTACAATTTGTTTAGCTCTGGATGCCCGTAAGTAGGAATAATTTCAATAATTTGAACATCATCCAGGGGCGCTCGCGAAGCATCCAATCCCTAGGCTTAGATCGGGCATTCTCCACGGAGTTGAATGGCCACTAAAGAGACACTGAACACTACTGCCATCGAAGAAACCAAGACCAAAAACGGGAAGGTGACGTCGATCAACGGCGGCAATGGCGACTACACCGCCGACTCCATCAAGGTGCTCGGCGGCATGGAAGCCGTCCGCAAACGTCCGGCTATGTACATCGGGTCGACCGGTGAGCTGGGCCTCCACCATCTCGTCTATGAAGTCGTGGACAACTCCGTTGACGAAGCTCTCGCCGGTTTCGCCGATAAGATCGAAGTCACGATCCACATCGACAACTCCATCACGGTGGTCGACAACGGGCGAGGTATTCCCGTGGACTCGATGGACATCGATGGCGAGAAAGTCCCTGCCGCGGAAGTCGTCATGACCAAGTTGCATGCCGGCGGCAAGTTCGATACTTCTTCTTACAAAGTTTCCGGTGGATTACACGGTGTGGGCGTCTCCTGCGTAAATGCGCTCAGTCACGAACTTGAACTGGAGATCTGGCGCGATGGTTTTACCTGGGAGCAGACCTATTCCAAGGGCGAGCCCACCAGCAAGCTGAAGAAAGCCGGCGCTACTAAGAAGCGCGGCACCAAGGTCCACTTTGTTCCTGATAAAGAAATCCTTACTGCGACCGAGTACAACTTTGACACGCTGGCGCAACGTCTGCGCGAGTTGGCTTTCCTGAACAAGGGCCTGCTCATCACGCTTACCGATGAGCGCACGACCGATCCCAAAACCGGCGAGCCTAAAAAGGTCGAGTTCAAGTACAACGGCGGCATCGCAGAATTCATCAAGCACCTGAACCGCGGCAAGTCGGTGCTGCATGATCGCCCTATCTACATGGAAGCCGACCGTGACGGCGTGAACATGGAGATTGGCCTGCAGTACAACGACGGCTACTCCGAGACAGTCTTCAGCTTCGCCAACAACATCAACACGGTAGATGGCGGATCGCATCTTTCCGGTTTCCGCACTTCCCTGACGCGCACCATCAACTACGCGGGCCAGCAACTCGGCCTCTTCAAAGATGTGAAAGAGAATCTGACCGGCGACGACGTCCGTGAGGGCCTAGTGGCCGTGATCAGCGTGAAGTTGCCGCAGCCCCAGTTTGAAGGCCAGACCAAGGGCAAGCTGAATTCCGACATCGCCGGCGTGGTGCAGGCATTCGTTAACGAGCGCCTCGGTGCGTACCTCGAGCAGAACCCTCCCGTCGCTCGCAAGATCATCAACAAGGCGTTGGAGGCCGCCCGCGCGCGTGAAGCCGCCCGCAAGGCCCGCGATCTCACCCGCCGTAAAGGCGCGCTCGATGGCGGTGGTCTGCCCGGCAAACTCGCGGACTGCTCCGAGCGCCAGCCCGAACGCTGCGAGCTGTTCCTGGTCGAGGGTGAGTCAGCAGGCGGCACCGCCAAGCAGGGCCGCGACCGCCGGTTCCAGGCGATCCTTCCACTTAAAGGAAAAATTCTGAACGTCGAGAAGGCGCGCTACGACAAGATGCTCGCTCACGAAGAAATTCGCGCCATGATTACCGCCCTGGGCACGGGCATCGCGAAGGATGACTTCGATCCCACCAAGCTCCGTTACGGCAAAATCATCCTCATGACCGACGCCGACGTAGACGGCAGCCACATTCGCACCCTGCTGCTCACGTTCTTCTTCCGCCACATGCAGGAGCTGATCAAGCGCGGCAACGTGTTCATTGCTCAGCCACCGCTTTACGGCATCAAGAAAGGCAAGTCGCACCAGTACATTAAGGACGATCGCGAGTTCGTGAAGGTGATGGTGAAGCGCGCCGCCGAAGGCCTGGTTGTCCGTTATGGTGAAGGCGCCGCCAAACTGGAAGGCGCAAACCTGGCCCGTTTCATGACTACGCTGAAGGAGTACCTCGATTTCTTTGACAAGGTGGACAAGCGCATTCGCGACCAGCGTGTCACGAACGTGTTGCCCAAGCTCGACCTCTCCAAGCGCGCCGACTTTGAAGGCGACAAGAAGACCCCGTCCAAGAAGATCGAGAAACTGGAAAAAGAGCTGAAGAAGGTCAGCAAAGAGTGCGTTTTTAAGAGCGTCGAGATGCGTTTCGATGAGGAGCACAACCTGTGGGAAGTCGCTTTCGTCAACTCACAGGGCGCTGAGCATTGCATCAACTGGGAACTGGCTTCCAGCGCCGAATATCGCCAGATGACCTCGAAGTTCAAGCAGATCGAGGCCAACATGGAACCGCCCTTCATCGTAGAAGGCGTGATCAAGGCTCAAGCTCCAACCAACGGCAACGAGGAAGAGTTAAGCGACGCTGAGCGCGAAGAACTGGAAAAGGCTGCCAAGAAAACGGCCAAGCCGCCCAAGGTGAAGGGCAAAGGGCCAGACGTGGTGGAAAAGACCAGCGCCCGCGAGCTGTTTGATTACGTGCTCTCCGAAGGTAAGAAAGATTTCAGCGTGCAGCGCTATAAAGGCCTAGGCGAGATGAGCGCCGCGCAACTCTGGGAAACGACCATGGATCCGGAGCGCCGCACCCTGCTCTCGGTGAAACTGGAAGACATCGCCGAAACCGAAAACATCTTCACGACGCTAATGGGCGAAGATGTCGAAGCTCGCCGCAAATTCATCGAAGACAACGCCCTCGATGTAAAGAACCTGGATATCTAATCGAATTGTGTGGAGGCGGGTCTCGGACGCGCCTCACTTCTTTTCCTCTGGTTCGACTCTTGTCATTCCTTGGGCGCCGAGGAATCTCGGTTTTATCCCCAAACTGTCGGGTGAGAATTCCGCTACAACGCGACGTGCGCGGCAAGCGTGGGGATCCCTCGACTGCGCCGGACGATTCGTAAGCGAATCCTCCGGCTTCGCTTGACAGGTGTGCAGGTTAGGTTAGCCGCGGGGGCGGCGAAATTCATTAGCCCTGGGCGTAAGCCCGGGGTGATGCCCGAACAAATGTCCCGAGTCCCGGAGGGGCTATAAGGTTACCCTGCATTACCTCCGTGCCTTCTGTCTTCCACTGCAAGTCTTCTCCCCTTCCGCGTTCTACTCACAGGACCGGAAACCCGCCTCCTCCTCCCGTCCAGACCGAACCAAAGGGAACCCATATGAAGAGACTTTTTCTGGCCGTACTGTTCTTGTGTATTTCCGTTGCCGCAGAGGAGACTCAGCCCTCTCTCACCATCTACAACCAGAACTTCGTAGTCGTTCGCGAGCGCCTGCCGCTGGACCTGAAGCCTGGCGTGAATCAGATCGAATTCAAAGGCATCACCGCGCACCTTGAGCCCGACTCTGTCCTGCTGCGCGATCCCGCCGGTCGCGCGCTGCAAATCCTGGAGCAGAACTATCGCAACGATCCGATCTCGCAGGAACTCCTGCTCTCGCGCTATGTCGGCAAGACCATCGACTTCATCGTAGAGCACAAGGGGGCCAAAATCGAAACCGTGAAAGGTAAGATCATCCGCAGCGGCTACATCCCCAGTTCCGCCTACAACCAGGGTGATCAGACGCCCGGTATGGGCCAGCCCATCATTGAAGTCGACGGCGTCCTGCGCTTTGGACTTCCCGGCCAGCCGCTCTTTCCTGCGCTCGACAGCGACTCGATCCTGAAGCCCACTCTCAACTGGCTGCTCCAGACCATCCAGCCTGGCGCCTTCGATGCCGAGATCTCCTACGTCAGCGGAGGCATGAGCTGGCAGGCCGACTACAACCTCGTCATTGCCGACAAGAATGAAGGCAGGAGCAACGTCAATCTGGTGGATCTTGTTGGCTGGGTCACCATGCACAACCAGAGCGGCAAGGCGTTCGAGAATGCTCGTATCAAGCTGATGGCCGGAGATGTCAACAAGATCGCCAACCAGCTCGCCGTGCCGCGCGCCGCGGCCGTGATGAAGATGGCCGACGAAGCCAATATGGCCCCGGTGGTCCGCGAGAAATCCTTCGACGAATTCCACCTTTACACCCTCGAGCGTGCCACGACACTCCGCGATGAAGAAACCAAGCAAGTGGAATTTGTGCGTGCGACCGGCGTTCGCTCACAGCGGCTGTATGTCTATGACGGAGCCGCCCTCGGCTACTACTCCTACTACAACTCTGACCAGATCCTGCAGGATCCCAGCTATGGCACGCAGTCCAATCCGAGAGTCTGGGTCATGCAGGAATTCAAGAACTCCGAAGGAAATCACCTCGGCGTGCCGCTACCCAAGGGCCGCCTGCGTTTCTATCGCCGCGACACCGACGGCCACCTGGAATTCATCGGCGAGAACACGATTGACCACACGCCCAAAGACGAAACCATCCGCCTTTACACCGGCAATGCCTTCGACGTCACCGGCGAGCGCAAGCGCACCAACTTCCGCGCTGACTCGCATCAGCACTGGATGGATGAGTCGTTCGAAATTCGTGTCCGCAATCACAAGAAGGAGCCGGTGCAGGTTCGCGTGCTCGAGCACCTGTACCGCTGGACGAACTGGAAGATGGTCGAGAACTCCGACGACTACCGCAAGAAGGATGCGCAGACAGTCGAATTCCCCGTGACCATCGCACCTGACGGCGAGCAGGTAGTCGCTTACACCGTGCATTACTCATGGTAGGAAATCCGCCGCGCTCACGGTTGTCATGCTGAGCGACGCTAGGAGCCCGTTAGTCATGTCGTCATCCTGAGCCAAGCCCCCAGCTTGGCGAAGGATCTTGCGCGCCGTCGGTTGTGCACGCCAGATCCTTCGCAGACGCACGTCTTCTCAGGATGACGACATGGAGTGGCCGGATCCATTGTCGGTTGACTCTTCAGCATCACGATATTCGAGAGTGGATTATAACAATCATCCATTTACCGACGGCAATAAGCGTGCCGGATTCTTGACGGCGGGCCTGTTTCTCGCCTTGAACGGCTTTGAGCTGGCCAGTGATCAAGTGGAGGCTGTGCAAACCATTATGGGTGTTGCGGCAGGCAAGGTCAGCGAGAAGGTCCTGGCCGATTGGATTCGCTCACCTCGCTCGCCTGAAATGATTTCAGACGCGGTATCGCACCTCAGGATACATCCGATCAAAGGCTAGCCACAGCGCTGCAATCAGCACAAAGACGAATACGCTCCCTTCCGGGCCAACGCTGCCCCCCGACAGCCACTTCGGACCCTGCAAGGATGAACTCAGTAAATGCCCCGGGAACACGTTTCCACTGTTGGGGACGGAATAAAGAAAGGTCTCTCCCCAGTCAAAGGAGGAATGGAATCCGACCGCGAACCAGAGGGTTCCGGTCCGGCGGAGGGTCAGGCAAAAAAAGAAGCCGATTAATCCTGCGCTAAGGGCGCCGACCCAAGCCTCGCCCTGGTTTTCCAGGTGGATCCGCCCGAATAACGCTGACAGGAGCACGGCGGTCGGCCAGAAGCTAATTCCCGTGGTCAGCGTGAACTGTGTGTATCCGCGGAACAGGAACTCTTCGAAGCATCCGACCAGCAGGAAGAACAATCCCCAGAAAAAAGCGAATTTCAGGATGCGTAGGCCATGCAATGCCAGGTGTCCGAAGTAAAAAGCGTGCACGCCCCGCATCGCTCCCAGCAGTACGCTAATGGCCACAACGCCCCAGAGCGTGCCCACCCAAAAAAACTTCCCAAAGGCGCCCTGCGTCGGCAATCCGTAATCGCCGCATGGCCGCTTTTCGACCGACGCCATGACAAATGCCGGAATCAACACCGCGAGGAATAAGCAGAATTCGCTGACCAGCCCTCGCCACAACCGCGCTGCGCCCTGCGGATGCCACCCTTGCAGCAGGAAAGCAAGGGCCGCCCCAACCGCCACCACCATCACCAGGTACAAGGCGAATCGCCAGCCCGCGCGGATTCCGTGCGGCCCAACGAAAACGCGGCGAATCCCAGACGGCTTTTCCGGCGACGACACCTCCGGCGGCGAAGGATTCGGCTCGGGCAACGGCGAGGTATTTACGTCATCCATTGCAGAACTTCCCCGGAACAACGACCAGACATGGTAAAACAGCGCTTCGCCTGATGAGCACCTTTTTCACCCGCGAGCGCTTTGGAAAGCCACAATTTCTCGCGGCTTTGCTGCTGCTGGTATTTCTAGGGCAGTGCGTGTGGCTGGCGTCGCGTGCCATGCGCGATGCCAATGCTGATCCTGGCGAGATCAGCCGCATCGCCCGGGGACTTAGTCTCTGGCATGGCGGGATTACAGGCGTGACTGCTGCCAGGCCGCCCGAAGTGTTGCCGGAGACCAAATTCGAGGTCCGAGCGACGGGCGAACCGGACCCGCATCATTCTCGCTTGTATTACCTGATCGCCTCTGCACCTTTACTGCTATGGCCGGGACCCTTCGCGTCAAATTCGAGGCTGTCCTGGCTTTGGCTGGCGCGCGTCCATTTTTTTTGCTTCGGTGTGCTGTTGGGGGCTTCGCTCTGGTATGTTGCCCGCCGTCTTTATGGGAATGCAGGCGGATACGTTGCGCTCACCCTGTACTGCTTTTCTCCTCGCATGATCCGCAGCAGCGCCCTTTGGCTGGCTCAGCCCGAAGTGGGAGCCGTGTGGGGAGCCTTCGGGGCGGTGTTCACGGCCATTGCGGTTGCGCACACGCTCTACGCTCCGCGAGAAGTCGTGCTCTGGAACTGGCGCCGCATCGTACTGCTCGCAGTCTCGCTTACTCTCGCGATCGGCTCGCAGTTCTCTCTAGTCATCTTGATCCCGATCGTGCTGGCATTTCTGCTTTACCTCGCGCCTACCCGAAGGAAGGCCGCCGTCGTGATCTGGGCGGCTGCCTGTGCGATCGCTTTCCTTCTGCTGTTCGCGTCTTACTCTTTCCATCCCACGGCACTTTGGCAAGGTTTGGCTCATGCGCGCTTTTTCGGGGAGACCTGGCAAGCTCTTGCAATGCCCAGCGCGTATCAGCAGCTGTCTGTCCAACTGGGACGAATATGTCCGGCGCTGCTGATTGCATTTCCGGCAGCGCTGATCGCCTACTTGGCCTGGCCCCGCGCCCGTTACTTCGGCAATACGGCTCCGCTCATGATGGCTGTCCTTTTCCTGATCCTCGGACTTGCCACGCCCCACTACCCCGGCCTGGGTTTCAGGCTGGTAGCCGTGCCTTTCCTGTTTTTATTTGTTTCGGGGATTGTCGCTGACCTGTTGGAACCCCCCCAGCAATCCCTCGTGTTAGCCTGCATTTCCGGGCTGCTGGCCGCCAACGCAATCTTCAGCCTGATGGAGCTGGCGCAGGGTAGGCTAAGGGACCACGTGGGCCTCCACACAAAGAAGAGCCATACCATACAGGTAGACATGGTCAAATAACATGCTCACCCAACACTTCGCAGCGCGTCTGTAAACAACAAGGAGCTGCCCATGAACTCGAAATCCCGCCTCCTACTGTTGGTCTCACTGGCACTCACGCTGGCTTCAGCGGCTTACGCCCAAGGCGAGGGCCGTGAGTTCCGCTGGTCTGGCAAACTCGCTCCCGACCAGGTGGTTGAGATCAAGAACGTAAATGGCACCATTGAAGCGGAAGCCGCCAACGGCGATGAGATCCAGGTCACCGCCGAGAAGATCGGGCCGCGCGCCGAAGAAGTGAAGATCGAAGTCGTGCCCAGCAGTGAGGGTGTGACGATTTGCGCCATTTATCCCTCGGCTTCCGGCACTTGCGAACCCGGCACCCATTGGCACTCCGGCAACGTCCACGGCGACCGGGCGCAGGTCCGATTTCACGCGCTCATTCCCAGGAACCTCCGCTTCACAGGGATCAGCGTGAACGGCAATGTCTCGGCTGAAGACATGGGCCGCTTCGTTTATGCGGAAAGCGTCAATGGCTCGATTCGCGTTTCCACCACCGCTTGGGCGCACATGGAGACGGTAAACGGTTCCGTCAAAGGCCGGATGGGAAATGCCGGATGGAACGGTACTCTAAAGATTGCGTGCGTCAATGGCTCGGTCGAACTCGAGATGCCCGACGGCCTCAGCGCCAACGTTGACTTCAAATCGGTGAATGGCGGAATTAATTCTGATTTCCCGATCAGCATCAGCGGTTTCGTTGGCCACAGCGCTCACGGCCAGATCGGCAGCGGAGGCCGGGAGTTGGAGATCCGAACCGTAAACGGAAGCGTAACTCTGAAAAAAGCGGGCGGAATCTAGGGAGTAGCCCTCGCACCCTGGATCAGGTTGTTGGTCACGCACGCGGCCTCGACCCCGATTGCCACGTTCTGAAAAATGCGTTCCATCTTGTGGTGGCCGGTGCGGTGAAAGAAATATGAGGTTCCCATCCCGAAGGCAAATCCCAGGGAAGACGCGGCGAACTGTCCCGCGGCGCCATGTGTGACAAACGGCCGAGCCAGCGGATTCACCTCTCTACTGCCAGGCTTTCTCAATATGCGCTGAGTGCTAATGCTATCGGCGGCGATCAGGCCGGCGAGAATGGAAAATCGAATCCTGGCCGGACGGTCTAGAAATACCTGGTGCGCCTCGGGCGCAGTTTGCACGTTAGCAGAACTCGCTACGACCCGAAGGACCGGTTGCACCCACCCGGTGCTCGGCGCCTCAGGCAGGGCAGCTTCAACACTTGCACTGTTCAGCTCGGCAGCCCTAACTTCCGCGATCTGAGCGGCTGCGGGAATTGCCATTAAGAGACCGGCCAGTAAACCGACCGCGCCAAAGCGTTTCATGAGTGCGTCCTCGCCCGCCTTCCATAAGGCATCGATGGCCGGCTCTGGGGGGCGCGTTTCCGCAGCATGAACCGAATCGATCTACTGCCATAAGCGTAAGATCTGGGGCAACAACCGACAATGGTAGGAACGCCCTATGAGGCAGTACGGCGGTAACTCGGGAAAAAGGTTACTCGCGTGCCTTGTCTGATAGCCTGGGAGTGCCATACCGTTCGGTTCGCACGTCTTGCCAATGCGGCCCGTCCCCCGGATTCTCGCACGGACGGTTGAGAATTGCGTGTGACCGCGATCACACAAAGATGAGATGGTTAGTCTGCTAGCGGCATCCCGCGGCTGCGACCAGCTATCCGGTGCCTTACCGGATGAGGAATGAGCTCACCATAAAGCTGATCCCGATAGCACTACTGAGGAAAGAAATTCGCCAGTAGGCTCTCTTTCCTGTCAGCAGCGTAATAGAACACAGAACGATTGCGATTTCGAGAAAGATCTCAGACGTATCGAAGCGGTCGGCACGACGAGTCGTGATTCCCACCTCTCTTTCGAGATCTTCGGCCTTGGCGCGAACCACCTCAGCGCCTCGTTTCTGATCCTCCGACTTCTTCCTAAAATCCTCCGCTATGGAAGGGTCTCCCTGGATGAGTCCGGCCATCTCGGAATTTGCTTCGTACATATGGGAGCGGATGTTCTTCGCCTGGTAGTAGGCCCACTGGTCGTTGGCCTTCGTCTGGATCAAAACTTCTTCGGTGTGCGTTCGATGTCCCAGCATGGTCGCGAACGCAAGCAGCACGGCCATGATCGCCATCGTAAGGCCGATCGTCTTCTCGCCAAATTCCTTGGCCTGCTCTGACAATTCCTTGATCTCCCCGGGCTCCATCTCGCCTTCCTCGTGTTGAAGTTGGCCGCCATTGTACGAGGAAAAACTAAACAAAAGACTGCGATCTTCTTTCCGGGCGGTGCGCGAGGGACAGGGGGCTCTTAGAGCATTCTGAACTCAAGACTCATTCCGGCTGGGTTGGACGCCGGATGATTGGTGCAATGAGATTGCTATTAATTGACTGGTCCGTCGATTGGGACAGCGACCAGCCCGAGGCTCTGCCGGACGAGTCGCCAGGTCAGTACTTCGCCTTCCAGGACTCCGCAATCATCCAGATTCAACCCCGAGATCATGTCTAATTTGTTCCAGACATCTCTACTTTCCGGACGGAGGAAGCGACCAAAGGCATCGCTTCCATACGGTTTCCAGGAAGCGGCAGTTTGCAGGGTTTCAAGGAATCCGAGAGCAGCTAACTCCCGGACTTCGGCGGTGCCGTCGGTTAGGAATCGTTCTATGAGCTCGAAAGCGGCGCGTACTTGCTGATACTGCCCTTTTTCGTACAGTTCATCGGTGACGAAGCGCGCGAAACTCGACATGTCGAGATACGCTCCCGCATCATGTCGCCACTTGTTGCGGGCCTCTTCCCAGCGGTTCCGGAACTGAGGAAACTCGCGCAGGAGATGCGAGATGACGTGCTGCTTCTCCAGCATAGCTCGGAGACTCGGCTCAATTTGAGTATGCAGACTCGTTAAAATAACTGGGGCCGGTGAAACACCTGAATGGGGGGGGCTACCCTAAAAATAGCGTCGTGGTTGTCGAAACCCGAGGGAATGGCTCCTACAGGCCACTGCTTACCCCTATTATACAACGTACCTTACTTTTCATGATTTTAGGGCGTCCCCGTTGCCAGAGTTACGTTCCTCACGCGGCACGACTTCTGCGCCTTTTCCGGGTTAATAGAATCTTAAGTAAGGTAGGCAGTGGTCCGCCTATGAATTGAGGCGCCGCATGTCTTGCGAAACGCGCTATCATTGCTTTGTGAGTCGCTGGTTTGTACCCTTGATTGTGCTTCTGGCGTGGCTGCTCGCTCCCGCAGTCCAGGCCCAGATCAGGGCCGGGGGGCTTCCGCCGTCAGTAGCCTCCATTGGCTTCAGTCCGAACCCAGTTGCTCCCGGTATTCCGCCCAGTGTGACTTCGCTCGGCTTCGGCCAGCAGGCCCCGCTGTTTAATCAGCGGTTCTGCTGCCGGTTCTCGCACAGTCACAGCGCTTCGTTCTCTCATGAGCCTCATCATCATTTTTCCGGGTATGGCGGAGTAGCTCTGCCGATCTACTCCATGCCTTACTACTATCCGCCGACCATCATCGAGCCGGTTGACGACGCCATGGAGCAGGATTACGGCCCAGGCCCAACCATCTTTGATCGCCACGGTTCAAGCCGGAGTAATACGGCTATCGAGCAGTTCGACGAGCGCCTTGATCGGCTTGATCGCCTCATCGACGAAGCCAAGACCAAGCCCGCCGCTCCCCAGCCCGAACAAGAGCCGAAGCCCGCTGCCGATCAGCCGCCAACCATCCTGGTCTTTAAGGATGGCCACAGCGTCGAAGTAAAGAACTACGCCATTGTTAGCGAGGTGCTCTACGATTTTTGTGCGGACCGCCGTAAGAAGATCGACTTGGCCGATCTTGACCTGGCGGCCACGCAGAAACAAAACGAAGATCGTGGTATAGATTTCCGGCTGCCCGCTCACCCGGGAAATTGAGTTATGAGCCAATCCGCCGCCCACGCCCTGATCGCCGCGGTTCTTTGCTTGCCGTTCGAAGTGGCGGCGCAGGTGCGAAGCCCGGGAGTCATGGGCATGCCTCCACGCAGCGTGGCCCTTACTTTCGGGTCACAACCGCAATCACCATCATCCAATCCGTTCTTGCATCAGGCTATTTTCCTGGGTGGACCGATATGGTATCCGGACTACTACCAACCGCCTCCAGTCCCTCCGCCGCAGGTGGTGGTCGTGCAGGTTCCACCGGCCGCAATGGAAGGTAAGGGAGAGGCAAGAGGCGTCCATCCCTTGCTGATCGAATGGCAGGATGACCGTTTCGTGCGCGTCACCTCCGCAGAACAGAGCCCGAGTAAGCACCGCCGCGAGCGGCAGCATTATGGAACTGAATTCAACCTCGGCAGCAACTCACCGGCAAGCGTTCGCGAACTCCGGCCAGCGCTGTTGATTTTTCGCGATGGCCACCGCGAAGAATCCACGAACTATACCATTGTGGACGGCGTCCTTTACTCCTACCCGGATTACTGGACGGGCGGTGCTTGGGCGAAACGAATTCTGATTTCTGACCTTGATCTTCCTGCAACCTTCCAACAAAACCAGCAACGTGGCGTCAAATTCATCCTGCCTGCCGGGCCCAACCAGGTAGTCACCCGCCCCTAAGTTCAAGGACCGCACCCACACGGTTAATCAATCCTTACAGAACATTTGCGCCTTACAGAACATTTGCGGTCGAACTAGGGCATTCTCCCGATGCCGACAGCAAACAATTAATGCCCAAAATACAGTGGCGAAGTCCTAATCACGAGGTATCAAAATGCCAGACCAGAGTCTTGAAGGAATGCGTGTCGCCATCCTGGCGACAGATGATTTCGAACAAGTGGAACTCACTGAACCGCGCAAGGCGCTGGACGAGGCGGGTGCACGCACGACGGTCATTGCGCCTAAACTCGGGAAAATCCAGGGAATGAACCACGACGAAAAAGCTGACCAATTCGACGTCGACATGGCGCTTGATCGCGCCAATCCCGAGGAGTTCGATGCCGTGCTGCTGCCCGGGGGTGCGCTCAATGCCGACGCTCTGCGCGTAGCGAACGAAGCCCAGGAGTTCGTCCGTTACATGGACGACAGCGGCAAGCCCATCGCCGTGATTTGCCATGGCCCGTGGTTGCTGGTGTCAGCGGGCCTGGTGGATAGCCGCACCCTTACCAGCTATCACACCATCCGGGACGACATTCGCAACGCCGGCGGTCAATGGCTGGACAAGGAGGTTGTGCGCGATCAGAACTGGGTCAGCAGCCGCCAGCCCAGCGATATCCCGGCCTTTAACCGTGAGATGATCCGGCTCTTCACCGAGCACCGGACGAAAACCGGAGTGCCCTCCACCCCGAAGGCCGCGTAGTCGAATCGTGATTGTGTGGCCCGGTTCTTTGACCCGGGCAGGGCGGGTCAAGAGACCCGCCTCCACACAAGCTCCTCATCCCACTACTCACCGCCCTTTCCCAATCTGCCAAATCGCGTGACAATAGGCTACACAGCAAATCTCAAGGAGCCGAGCGTGGAGAAATCGATCAAGTATTTCCCCATCCGGCGGAGCACGCGTCTACCGCTGGAGATTCCGCTGCGTGTCACCAGCCTCGATCCCAAGATCGAGTTTGCCGAAGACTGCACGACGGTAACAGTCAACGCTCACGGCTGCGGCGTCATTTCATCCCGCCGTCTTGCTGCAGGAACCCGCGTGCGGCTTGAAATCACTGCTGACAAACGGGCCGCCAACGCTCGCGTCCATGATGTTGTTCCCCTCAGCGACGACAATACTTCTTGGCTCCTGGGCATGGAGATGGAGCACGCCGGCAATTTCTGGGGAATCAAATATGCTCCTGCCGACTGGGTGGACGAAGATACCACGTCGGGAGCTGCGCCATCGTCGCCCCAGGCAGGCTCGGCTACTGTCGCTGCGAGGCCCAGTTCCGCTGCGACCAAGGAAATTCCCGAGGCTGTCCTGAAGCGGCTGCTTTCCGAGTGCCGTCTCGCCGCCGTTAGCTTGGGTGCTTGTTACGTGCAGACCGGCACCACCTTCCCCATACACGCTCCGGTGATGGTAACGGTGCGTGCCGCCGATTCCGAGCACACCTTCCACGGAAACGTGCGCGTGGAATACGTAGGCTCAGGGATGGGAATTGAATTCACCGGTCAAGGCGAAGAGCATCGCAACCGCATCGCTGCCCTGATTGATGACCTGAGCAAGAACGGAGACAAGATTCCCGAGGTCCGCGTCGCCTTGGCGCCACCGGAAAAGACTGTCGCAAAACCAAAAGGCAAACCGTCGGGTACGGTTCAATATGACAGCCTCTTGGGATTAATCCTGGTGGGAGGCGCGCTTAAGCGAAGCGACTTCCTGCGCGAACTGGAAAAGCAACGCCGCCACGGCTAGCTGCGTGTGTATCGTTGCTAGCCCGGCGCGCCCGTCCACGGATACGCGAGTCCCGCAGGGACGAAATTCATTAGCCCAGCCGGTTAGCGCTGGGTCGTCGCCAATGAATGTGCAAGCCCCGTAGGGGCGGCACATACTCCCAACCTCAACTCATATACCATCCGCCGTTCACGTTGATCGTCTGCCCCGTGATGTATCCATTTCTCGCCAGCAACACCACAACCGACGCCACCTGCTCGACCGTTCCGAACCTTCCTACTGGAATGAGCCCTGGATTAGCCCGAGGATTCGCCGTCACCATTTCCGTCTCAATTAAAGCGGGTGCGATGGCGTTTACCGTGATTCCCTCTTTGGCCAGCAGTCCCGCAAAAGAATGCGTCAAGCCCAGCATTCCTGCTTTGGAAGCCGCATAGTGCGGTCCTACGACTCCGCCCGTCTGCGCAGCGACCGAAGACATATTGATGATGCGTCCCCACCGTTGTGCCCGCATGCCGGGCAGTGCTGCTTGTGTCACCAGGAAGGTAGATTTCAAGTTCGTATTGATCGCCTCATCCCAGTCCTCTTCTGTGATCTGGTCAAGGCTGCGCTGACGTCCCACCGCAGCGTTGTTCACCAGAATGCTAACCGTCCCAAGTTCCTTCTCGACTCGCGAAACCATCTCGCGAACCTTCGCGCTCTGAGAGACATCCGCCTGGATCGCCAGCGCGCGACGTCCCAACTGGCGAATTTCGGCGCACACCGCTTCGGCCTCTTTCGATCGGCTCCGATAGTTCACAGCCACATCCGTTCCTGCCTTCGCCAAGGAGGCAGCACAAGCCGCGCCAATTCCCCGGCTCGCTCCTGTCACCAGAGCAACTTTGCCTTGCAAATCGGCCATGTTGTGCATTATCTACCGAGATCGCACCGGGGACCTTGGTGAGCACCTATCCTGCTCCCAGAACGGCTCCCTGCGTGATATAATTTCTTTAGCTCTCAGGGCGATTAAACTACTGTAAATGCAAGTATTTACGAAATTGTCAGCGGACCCAAAACGGCCCCCACCTTCGCCCCGATCCGTGCCCATCCGTGGCCGAATTTTTTGCTGAGAGCCGACAGCTGATAGCCGAGAGCTAGCAGCTCATTAGCTAGGAGCTAGTAGCTACATGGCAGACGAAAACAATCCCCAACTCCCCTTGAATCCCCCCGGAGACGGCGGCGGCCCCGGCGCTGCCAACATTCAGCCCATCAACATTGAAGAGGAGATGCGCCGTTCGTATCTCGACTATTCAATGTCGGTCATTATTGGTCGCGCCTTGCCCGACGTGCGTGACGGCCTCAAGCCTGTGCATCGCCGCATTCTTTACGCCATGCACGACATGGGCATCCTGCACAACCGCAAGCACGTGAAGTGCGCCAAGGTGGTCGGCGAATGTCTCGGCAAATACCATCCCCACGGTGACACCGCGCTCTACGATGCGCTGGTACGCATGGCGCAACCCTTCTCCATGCGCTATCCGCTAGTCGATGGCCAGGGCAATTTCGGCTCCGTGGACGGAGATCCGCCCGCCGCCTACCGGTACACCGAGTGCCGCATGACCGCCATCTCGGAAGAGATGTTGATGGACATCGACAAAGATACGGTCGACTACGTCCCCAACTTCGACGAGACCACGATGGAGCCGGTCGTTCTGCCGACTCGTGTTCCCAATCTCCTCATCAATGGTTCCAATGGAATCGCGGTCGGGATGGCGACCAACATCCCGCCACACAATCTGACCGAGGTTGTGGACGCGACTATCACGCTGGTGAACAATCCGCAGGCAACGCTAGCCGACTTGTTGAAATTCGTGCAGGGCCCCGATTTCCCTACTTACGGCATCATTCATGGGAAGAGCGGCATCAAGCAGGCTTACGAGACCGGACGCGGCCGCTTCGTGATGCGCGCCAAGGCTGCCATCGAAAACATCAACAAAGACCGCCAGGCGATCATTGTCACCGAAATTCCCTACCAGGTGAACAAGCGCTACCTGATCGAGCGCATCGCCGAGCTGGTCAATAACAAGCACATCGAAGACATCTCTGACATTCGCGACGAAAGCGATCGCGACGGTATGCGCATCGTGCTCGAACTCAAGCGCGGCGCCGAGCCCCAAATCATTCTCAACCAGCTTTTCAAGCACACCCAGATGCAGGAAAGCTTCAGCATGATCTTCCTGGCCATCGTGCATAACCAGCCCAAGGAAATGGGCCTGAAGCAGGCGATTCAGCACTTCATCGACCACCGCGTCGAAGTCGTAGGCCGCCGCACTGCGTTCCTGCTCGCCAAAGCGAAAGACCGCGAGCACATTCTGGAAGGTTACAAGATCGCGCTCGATCATCTCGATAACGTGATCGCGATCATCCGCGGCAGCGCCAATCGCACCGACGCCCGCGAGAACCTGGTTGCCTATTTCGCCGGCAAGAAAATTGACATCAACACGACAGGCCGGGCCCCCAAGCTTGATCCTGAAAAGCCGTTCAGCAGCAAGCAGGCCGATGCCATCCTCGAACTGCAACTGCATCGCCTGACCAGGCTCTCCATCGACGAGATCACCAACGAGTTGAAGCAGGTGGGTGAGAGCATTGCCGAGTTCGAGTCCATCTTGGCCTCGGAGAAGAAGCTGCGCGGCGTCATTGTGACGGAACTGGAAGAGATCAAGAAACAATACGGCGACGAGCGCCGCACCGTGATCGAGGACGAAGCTGCCGAGATCAAGCTGGAAGACCTGATTGCCGACGAGCAGGTCGCCGTCACTGTCAGCCACTCCGGCTATTTCAAGCGGACCGCGATCTCCACCTATCGCATGCAGCGTCGCGGTGGAACTGGCCGCACCGGAATGAAGACGCGCGATGAAGACTTTGTGGAGCATCTGTTCATAGCGTCTACGCACGCCTACATCCTGATCTTCACCAACACCGGCCGCGTCTATTGGCTGAAGGTGTACGAGATCCCTGATGTAGGCGCTGCCGGAAAAGGCAAGCACGTCGGGAACCTGGTCGCCCTGCAGCCGGGCGAAAGCGTCCGCACCATGCTCGCCGTCCGCAATCTCGAAGAAGCAGGCCGTTATATTTTCTTCGCCACCCACAAGGGCACGGTGAAGAAGACCGAGCTGAAGGACTTCTCCAATGTGATGTCACGCGGCATCATCGCCATCGGCATTGACAAAGATGACGAACTGGTCGGCACCACCCTGACCGACGGCAACCAGATCGTCTTTCTGGCTTCGCACGACGGCCAAGCCATCCGCTTCGACGAAAACGACGTGCGCTCCATGGGCCGTCCAGCCTATGGCGTTCGCGGCATGAATCTCGATAAGGGCGACTACATCGTCGGTATGGCCACCACCCCGAAAGACGCCAAAAGAGCCGAGGCCGATGCCCAGAAAGCCAAGGCGAAAGCCGGAGTGCCGGAAGCGACCGCCACTGACGAGACCATCCCGGTTAAGGGCTCTCTGATCCTGTCCGTAACCGAGAACGGCTACGGCAAGCGCACGCCGGCTGATGAATACCGTCTCCAGGGACGCGGCGGCTCTGGCGTCATCAACGTCAAAACCACGGCGCGCAATGGCAAGGTCGTGGGCATCGCCCAGGTCACCGAGGATTCTGAAGTCATGCTGATCAGCCAATACGGCAAGATTATCCGCATGGACTCGAGCACGATCCGCGAATCCGGCCGTGCCGCCCAGGGTGTTCGCCTGCTGCAGCTCGAACCCGGCGACCGCGTAGCAGCGGCTGTGGTAATTCCGCCGGAAGAAGACAGCGGCACGTTAATTCAGTAATTACTTGTGGGGGGAGGGTCTCGGACCAGCCCTTCAGGATCGTGTTCATCAATCCTGGAATAGAGAATAGCCTGGAGCTCACGATTCTTGACTAATATGCGACACTAAGTTGATGACCTTTGAGCTGCAATTGCAAATCGAGATCTTTCGCCTCATGCTCCACGAACGTCGCCGGGAAGCCCGCGCCATGAGAGCCTTTAGCCGTGAGATGCGTAAGCAGGCAGCGGCTATGCGAGTGTCTACCCGTGCCGAAGTCGCTGAAAAGCTAAAGTGTTTGCTAACCGCCCAGCCGATCGCCACCATGCAATAAGAACCTTCCGCTTTTTCTTCTCAAGAAGGCTTGTCATCAAGCGCACCGAGGAATCTGCTTTTTATAAGTGTTATCGATGCCAGTTTGTGACCCAGGCGGAGCCGTCTGTGTGGGCCCGAGTCTCCGGCCCGGGCAGGGCGGGTCCAGGTCCACGACCCGCCATTAGATCTCTCACATCCCGTATGCGCAACTGTGACTGCGGTCCTTGCACTAAACTAAACAGGTCCGGCGGCAACACTCGTACTTGGGCAGCACGCGGGGCAAGCTGCTGAGCAGCTGACCCCAGTCTTTCCCAGATCGCGACCGCAAGTTCTTTGAAATCTGAGATTTTCAGGCTATGCCTTCTCAACTTATTGATTCCCCAAGACCAGCCGAGGGGAGGGACTACGGCGAGATGTCGTCGCCGAAACAGCAACTTCTGTCGAGTCCGACCATCGACAAGAAATTGCAACAGCAGCCAAGCTTCCCGAATCTCAGAGGTCACAAGGGATTCACAGCCAAAGACTAGCCCTGCCGTTGCATCGAATGAAAGTTTCCACACTTTGATAAGAAGGAGAATGAATTCATGAGACGAAACACCCGGAACAATCTTCTCAAGGTATTGCTGGGCGCTGGGCTCTATGCATTGGACCCCGTGCGCGAACGTCTTTCCGACCGTCTCGACGACCTGAGCGAGCGTGCCCAGGACACCTACGAGACCGCTTTCGACCGGCTCAGCGCGGTGAGCGATCGGCTCCGCGGCCGACGCAGCAGCGGCTGGAACAGCGCCATGTGGGCACTGCTTGGCGTTGGCGTCGGCGTCGGTGTCGGCATGCTGCTGGCTCCCGCCAGCGGAGAGGAAACCCGCACTAATCTTTCGGAGAAAGCCCAGGAGGTGGGCGGCAAAGTCCGCGGCCGCTTCAGCTCCGGACCGAAGTCTCCGACCGGGACCTTTGGTGGCGTATGAGATTTTGTCTGAATCTATTTCTCTTGGGGGCGCTGTTTGCTGGCCTGTTTGCGTTTGCCCAGCAGCCGCAAACTTCCCAACCGGTTGACCCCACACAACAGGCTCCAGCCACGCCGCCCCAACAGAGTACGCCGCCCACGTTTCCGCCAACGGCCAAGCACCCGCCCGACGAAACTCAGCCGAATTCGGTGGAAACCTCGCAGGATAAGAACCGAACTTTTATGGGCACGATCATTCTCAATGGCTCGTACCTGCTGCGGGCCGGGGACAAGGAGTACAAGCTCGATGATCAATCCAAAGCAAAAAAATATGCCGGCAAGGACGTGAAGGTTCTGGGTAGACTCGATAAGCAAAACAATGTCCTGCACGTGGAGAACATCGAGATCCATCCCTCAATGTAGAAAAGCGGGAAGCGTAAAGGCGCGAGCAATCGCGCCTTTTCTTCTTACATACGGATCAGTCGAGACGCAGCTTGCCGCGGCTTTCCCGGCCACTATTGCATGGGCGCAGACACGTGCTCATGCACGATCAGCCATTTGCCACCCTGTTTCTGGAAGACTGCGGTCCAGCGGAAGGTGGACAGCTCCCGCTTGCCATTCTTTTTCTCCATGTCCGACTTTATGGTGGCGGCCGCCCACGTGTACTCACCTGAGGGATGGACCTCGGCGTCATCGTTCACGGTGAAGGTGCCGCCTTTATAGTCCGCGAGCTCTTTGGCTACCCCGGTCTCGTACTCCTCCCAGCTGCTGTACTTCAACGGTGCGATGTCGAAGAACAAGTGCTTCCCCTTGGCATAAAACTCTGCTTGCTTGGTCGCATCGAGGGCGTCCCAGCCATCCCAAATCTTCTGGAGATACGCTTTGTCAACGCCGGCAGCACCGGTCGACTTCTTCGCAGCCGACTTCTTGGTCTGGCTGAAACCGACTACGCTAAGCGCGAACACGCACACAAGCACACACCAAATGCGCATCTGGTAAAAGCCTTGCATTGTTCCCTCCTAGAATTTGGCTGGGCATTGTCGCACAAATCACCTATGAGTAAGCCCCTCGGTCGCGCCCGCGTATTCGAAGCTGGAATGGCGGGAACAGTTTACTCGAGACAACGACCCGCTGCTTCTCCGTGACTCGGTGCCTCCGTGATGGAAGTTTTGTCGTTTGACCACCTTCCGCGACGCACGCTAAAATAGTTGGGTTTGCCTGTACCCGCGGCTCCGTTCTGGGGCCCGCCCGCGTCCGCAGCTAAATCAGCGCCGAGGCGGTAACACAGCAAGCGCCAAGAAATCAGCAGGTTGCCCGCGAGCGCCCGTGTGCGCCGGGATTAGGTTCAGGAGGAATGCGTATGTACGCGGTGATCCGCTCTGGTGGTAAACAGTATCGAGTGGCCCCCGGAGACGTGATCCGGGTGGAAAAGCTGGGCACCGCCGCTGACGACAAAGTCCAGTTCAACGATGTCCTGGTGGTCGCCGGAGACGAAGGCAAGATCAGCAAGCCGCAGTCGGAAGCGCTGGTGACCGGGCAGGTAGTCGAGCAGGGGCGCGCCGACAAGATCCTGGTCTTCCACTACAAACGCAAGAAGCAGTACAAAAAGCTGCGGGGGCATCGGCAGCCGTTTACCGCTGTGCGTATCACCGAGATCGCTTACGATGGCCAGAAATTCACGGCGCCGGATCAGCCGAAGAAGGAAGTGAAGCCAAAGAAAGCTGCTCCCGAGGTGGAAGCAGAGACGAAAGTCGAAGCCAAGGCTCCCGCCCAAAAAGCGGCTAAGAAGAAAGCCGTGGCCAAAAAAGCGGCTCCGAAGAAAAAGAAGTAGTCGTTCTGCTCCGCTCAGGACGACAAATTGTTTTACTGATAACTGAGAACCGAGAACTAAAGCATGGCACACAAAAAAGGATTAGGCAGTTCACGAAACGGGCGCGACTCGAATGCGCAGCGCCTGGGATTTAAGGCATTTGGCGGACAGGTTGTGCCCGGAGGCACAATCATCGTGCGGCAGCGTGGCACGCGCGTGAAGCCGGGCCTGAACGTCGGCCGCGGCAAAGACGACACCCTCTTTGCCAAGATTAGCGGCCGCATCAAGTTCCTGGACAAGGGCTCGATGGGTAAGTTCGTGATGATCGAGCCGGTGGAACTCGCGAAGAGCTAGTTTTTATATCAACGAACCGGCCGCGTGACGAATCTTAAGAGCGCGGCCCTGAGCCTCGCCTCCGGGTCGAGGCTTTTTTGTGTTTCTTAATTTAGTTCAACGTAGGCCCAGACGTCCTCGCCTGGGCGGCGGCCCTGCGCAGCTCGGCTCGGTTGAGCCATGTTCATTGACGAAGCCAAAATTCGGGTGAAGGCCGGCGATGGCGGCAATGGCTGTCTTGCGTTTCGCCACGAGAAGTTCGTTCCGCGCGGCGGACCTTCCGGCGGTGATGGCGGCAAGGGCGGCGACGTCATCATGGAATCCAGCGAGCGCCACAACACCCTGGTTCACTTCCGATTCAATCCGGAATACAAGGCCGAGCGCGGACGTCATGGCGAAGGCGCCAACAAAACCGGGCGCGAAGGCGCTGACGTCACCCTCAAGGTTCCCGTGGGAACGATCGTCTACGACGAGGAAACCGGAGAGAAGGTCCACGACTTCTCGCGTCCCGATGAGCGCCTCGTAATCGCGCACGGCGGCCGCGGTGGACGGGGCAATGCGCGATTTGCGACATCCACCCACCAGGCCCCCCGCGAACACGAAGCGGGCCGTCCCGGCGAGGAAAAGATCCTGCGGCTGGAACTGAAGTTGTTGGCCGACGTCGGGTTGGTTGGTTATCCTAACGTCGGCAAGTCCACGCTGATCTCCCGGATTTCAGCGGCACGGCCGAAGATTGCTGATTACCCCTTTACTACGCTGGAACCGAATCTCGGGGTCGTCGCTATCGGGGATAAGAATGTTCCCGAATTCAGTTTCGTCGTCGCCGATATTCCAGGCCTGATCGAGGGCGCGCACACGGGTGCAGGATTGGGGACCCAGTTCCTGCGGCACATCGAGCGCACTCGGTTGCTGGCGCACCTGGTGGATGTTTCCGATTCCAGCGGACGTCCGGATGTGGTGAGCGATATCGAAGTGATTGTGGGCGAGCTAAAGAGTTTCGGCGCGCGCCTCGAAGAGAAACCTATGATCATGGTTGCATCGAAGATCGATGTCGCCAACAAAGATAAGCTCGCTGTCCTCAAACGTTACTGCAAGAAGAACGAGCTCGATCTGTATCCGATTTCAGCCGTGACCGGAAAGGGAATCGAGGAGCTGAAATATGCGATGGCCGAGAAGGTCGGCGAACTGCGTTCAGTTCCGGAAGAAGACGCAGAAACCGCTGAGCCCGCCGAGAAAAAATGATGCTAAGCCGGCCACCGACCACTCGAAGGTTGCTGCTTTACGATCCGGGTGCTCATAATTGTGGGCATTGCGGGGTTCTTGTTGCTGAATGCTTGGCTAGATGCCGGTGAGCGCCGGGAGTCGTCCTACGGTTCTCTGTCCGGCGCGAAAAAAGATGGCGCGATCGATCTTGGCTGGCTTCCAGATTTCTTACTCTTCCTTGTGGGGGGCGCGGATTTTTTTATCGAGCACACGAGTAGCCCCAAGGTTTTCTCAGCGTACCCGGCGTTCTCTGCGGTGCAATCTTAATCTCTTACGCTTCCGGCATCGGCGAACCGTGCTGGAAGTGGTATTGGAGAATCTTCGCCGCCAGAGCGGGATTGGTGGCTGCGCTCTCCGCTTCGATGGTGCGCACAATCTCGCCGCGGCAGACTACTTCGGCGGCCGACAAGCCCGCGATTTCCGCCGGCAGCATCATGCTGATCTCAAGCTGGGCGGCCGGCTGCAACATCCCTTCCCCGCGGAACAGGAGTCCGGAGCGGCTGATATTCTCGGTGGTTCCTTTCCGCCAGTCCTCTTCTCCGATCAGGCGATAGCGCAGGGGAAGGTTTAACTTGAAGCGTTGCGCCCGCAAAGCAGGCATTCTGTCTCGTATCAGGGGCATTCTTTCCGCTTGCTGTGATCTCATGGCAACCTCCAGGGGAAGAGCTTCCGCGTCGAGCACCTCCCGCACTTTCTGTCTTAGTGCCTGGAGGGTAAAAGGTTTCTGAAGCAGCGTGATGCCGGTGTCCAAAGTGCCGTTGGAGCCGACGACGTTTTCGGTGTAGCCCGACATGTAGATCACTTTAGTGTCAGGCCGTTGTTCAAAGAAGCGTTGGGCCAGCTCGCGCCCGTTCATGCCCGGCATGATGACGTCGGTGAGCAGTAGGTGAAGGCGGCCGGGATGGGAGACACAGATCTGCAGGGCGCCCGCGCCATCGGCCGCTTCCAGCACCGTGTATCCCAGGTTTTCCAGGTATTGGCGAGCCATGCGGCGCAGGTTGGTCTCATCCTCTACGACCAGGACGGTCTCCATAGGCTGCGTCTGGGTTTGGGAAGTTGCATCGACGGGTTGAGCCGCAGCAAATTCCTCCATGTCGACAATACGCGGCAGATAAACCTTGAACGTGGTGCCCTTGCCCGGCTCGCTGTACACCCAGATGTATCCGCCACTCTGTTTGATGATGCCGTAAACCGTAGAAAGGCCCAGTCCCGTACCCTTGGTTCCCTTAGTCGAAAAGAAAGGCTCGAAGATATGGGACTGAGTTTCGGCGTCCATGCCTGAGCCGGTGTCGCTGATGGCCAGCATCACATATTCGCCGGGTTTCACCCCGGCGTGAAAGCGGGCGTAACTCTCGTCGAGCGTCACATTGGAGGTTTCAAGGGTCAACTTGCCGCCTTGCGGCATCGCATCGCGCGCATTGACGGCGAGGTTCAGAATGACCTGCTCGATCTGGCCTGGGTCGGCTTTGACAGGGCCCAATTCCGTGGCCGGAACCATGACCAGGTCAATATCCTCGCCGATCAACCGAGTCAGCATCTTCAGGTTTTCCGTCACTACGGCGTTAAGGTCGAGGATTTTGGGGGCCAGCATCTGCTTGCGGCTGAAGGCCAGCAGTTGCCGGGTCAAAGAAGTGGCGCGTTCGGCCGCATTCGAGATCTCCTGGGCCGGCCCGCGCAGCACCGGGTCAGGACCGATCTTGTCCAGCAGAAACTCGCAGTAGCCGGAGATCACCATGAGCAGATTGTTGAAGTCATGGGCGATGCCTCCCGCCAGCCGGCCGATTGCTTCCATCTTCTGTGCCTGGCGGAGTTGTTGCTCCAAGGCTCTGTGCTCGGTGACATCTTCGGCAAACAGCTCGAACGAGGTGGTGTCTTCCTCGTCGCGAATAGCTCGTCCCGAGAGCCGCAGGACCGTACCGCTGCCGTCTCTGCGCAGAAAGTCCGCAACCAAGCCGGTGAAATCCTTGCGGTCAGCGAAGTAGTCCGCCAGCTGGAACCATTCCTGGGAACTGCGATGGAGCGCTCCGAGGTGCCGGCCGACTATTTCCGAGTCGGATTCGTATCCCAGCATATGAATGAGTGCGGGGTTGACCTCCAGGACCGTCCCCTGCATGTCGCTCCGGCAGATGCCATAGGGCGAGTTGGTAACCAGGGAGCGGAAATTGGCTTCCGAGCGGCGCAACCCTTCCTGGGCGGAACGCAAAGCGGCATTGAAGGAGCAGATCAGCAGGGCGACAAAAATAAAGAGCGCCAGATGGATCAGGGCCTTGTGATATTCCACCTCCGTCTTGATGCCGTGTAGTGAGAAATATGCATTAACCGTAACCGCGAAGGCCGTTGCTACCAGGCCCGGCTTCCATCCGCCGTACCATGCGCTCACCATGACCGCGACGGCAAACACAACCAGCCGGCTTTCTAACACGTCGGAAAGGAACAGAGAGGGAATCAGGGCCAGAGTGGTGCTCAGCAGAGCGACGCCATAGCGCAGGACTGGCGCGGTATGGGGCGGAACGGCACCTCTGCGAAGACGGGGGAGTCTCACTTCGCAAAAACCTCTAGATAAATGGTATTCCTGGCGCGGGAATTCAGCGAGTTACGCTAGTACACTCATCATATCGCTTGAGGTACCCCCATCGGACAAGGCCCAAAGGTTTCCCCAACCGGTTACCCGGACAGCCAACGGCCATGGGGTCCCGGTCAAGTTTCGTGACAGGCCGCCATGGAAACTTGCAAGTGCCCGCGGAAAAGCCTAAAACTAGCGGTTTCATGTAATTCGCGGCACTCGCCGCTACCTGGCCAATGAACATCGGACTCTTTGGTGGCACCTTTGACCCTATCCATCGCGGGCACACGGCCTTGGCGCGGGCAGCGCAAGAACAGTTCCAACTCCGCCGGATTTACTTCGTGCCGGCTAATATACCGCCCCATAAACAGCAGCGTCCGCTGGCTTCATTCCCCAATCGGCACGCCATGGTCGCGCTGGCTACGGCCGACAACAAAGCCTTCGTGCCCTCTTTACTGGAGGCTCCCTCGGACGACCAAAAATCAACCCCGGTCAACTATTCCGTCGATACGGTGAAACGATTCAAGCAAACGCTCAAGAAAAGCGATCGGCTGTTCTTCCTGATCGGCATCGACGCATTCCGCGAGATCGCAACCTGGCGCGATCCGGAAGCGCTCTTCCGGGAATGCGAATTCATCGTAGCCAGCCGGCCGGGGTATTCGCTGGCCGATGTCGCCAACGCATTGCCCGAACGCCTTCGTCCGTCGCCATCGGTCACCAAGCCCTTTCAGAAACAGCCGGCCAAAGGCGATCTGGTGCTCACCGGGGCGACTGTACATTTGCTGGAAAGCGTCCATCACGACATTTCCGCGACCAAAGTTCGCGAAGCAGTCGCCGCGGGCAAGCCTTTGGGAAAGTATCTCGATCCCGCCGTAGCAGAGTACATCAAGAAAACAGAACTGTACAAAGCTGGCCGCGAGTGACGTGATAACCAGCCCCGCCCTTATCTTTAAATTCCGTTTAAAATGGCTAACGGCCGAGGACGAACGTCCGCCGGCCAATCGACGGCATGAAAAAGAATGATCTGAAGCGACAGGTATCGAAGGCCATCGGCGCCTGTCGGGAGAAAAAGGCCGAAGAGATCACAATCCTGGAGTTGGAGAAAGGCTCCGGGGCCTTCACCGACTACTTTGTAGTCTGCAGTGGCACGAACCCGCGGCAGATCCAAGCCATTTCCGACGAAGTGGAAGAACGATTGGAAAAGGCCGGCTTGCGCCCCACGCACGTGGAAGGTTATCAACAGGCGGAGTGGGTGCTGTTGGATTACGTTGATTTCGTAGTGCATGTTTTTTCCGAGAAAGCGCGCAAGTTTTACGATCTGGAACGCTTGTGGAAGTCCGCAAAACGCATGGCGCCAGCGGAACTGGAAGCGAGGCGTCCCCGTAAACGCGTCGCCAGCGGTGTGCGTAGGAAAAAGGCCTGATTGGTTTCCGATGTCGGCACTCTGAGGAGAGCGTGCCGTCCCCCCCGGAGGATCTCTCGCCCACTACTGGATGGCTCAGCGGCTCCGCCAATGATGGCTCTACCTGATTCACAAATCCCGTGGGGTGCCCCGTACCGGCTGATTGCGGCTGAGAAGTGGAAGGCCAAGTCGGCCGCCATGGGAATCCCTCTCACCGAGACGTTGGTGGAATTCGCGCAACCGCGCTCGGGAATGCAGGTCCTCGATTTGGCTACCGGCACGGGCGAGCCCGCAATTAGCCTGGCGCAGCGACTCACACCTACAGGGCACGTTTCCGGGGTCGATTTGAGCGCGGACCTGTTGGCGATCGCGGAAAAGCGCGCCCAGCAAAGAGGCCTTGCGAACATTTCTTTTCACCAGGGCGACGCCCACGAATTGCCATTCCCCGACCAGAGTTTTGATCTGGCCACCTGCCGCTTCGGCGTGATGTTCTTTGCCGATGTCGATAAGGCTTTGCGCGAGCTGCGGCGGGTTCTGCGACCGGGAGCGCAGGCCTGTTTTGTTGTTTGGGGTCCTTTTGACCAGCCCTACTGGCAAGCCACGATGGGCTTAGTTGTAAAGCACGCCGGTGAGCCGGCGATTATGCCTGGAGGTCAGGATCCCTTCCGCTTTGCCCAGGCGGGAAGCTTGTCGGAGGCCCTGCGGAAGGCAGGATTCAGCGCGACGACGGAGGAAACCAAAGCCGTGCCATGGAATTGGCCCGGCGAGCCAGAGGAACTTTGGGAGTACGCGCGATCAGTCTCGGTTCCATTTCGAGCGATGCTGGACCGGGTTCCCGAGGAGAAGTGGCCGGAGATCGAAGCCGAAGTGCATGCGGCCCTTCGTAGGCAGGCGGGCAAAGACGGAGTACACTTCGATGCTCTGGTGGTGATGGCCTCCGGAACTAAATGATCAAGATCAAGGTTGCCTGGGTTGGCAAAACCAAGGACCCCGCCATTCAAGCCCTCACCGCCGACTATCTGAAGCGGCTTGCGTATTATGCCGACGTTGAAGGCATGGCATTCCCCGGCGAGGCGGCGCTGTTGAAAATGCGGGGAAAAGTGGGCACCCGGCCGGCGCATTCCATCGTCTTGCTGGATGTGCGGGGTAAACAGCTGTCCTCGGAGGAATTTGCCAGATTTATCGAGAACCATCAGAACCGCAATCCGCACCCCTTATTGTTTGCGGTGGGCGGGGCGGAAGGGTTCAGCGAGCAGGCGCGTAAGTCAGCTTCCTTTGTTTTGTCCCTTGGGCGGATGACTCTAGCCCACGAATTGGCACGAATCGTCTTGCTGGAACAGCTTTACCGGGCTTTCAGTATCCTCAAAGGGCACCCTTACCATTTGGGTCACTAATGTACTTTGATGTACCTCCCAGTGTTCGGACCCTGTACCTTCGTGATATGTTCCTGGCTCTGGCCCAGATATAGATTGCACGAACCAGCGCTGCTAAAATTGCTGGAATCCCCTGGCGAGGTCGGCCATGAAAAGTGCTGCCGAAGTGCTCCTGATGAAAGAGCTGGAACTCGAGAGGCTCAAGAAAGAAATTGAAGCCTTGCGGATCACCGCCAAGCTGCTCGGCGAGGAAAAGCAGCAGCCGGCGGCGCAAATGCCACAGAAATACGCGAAGGTCGTCCAGCTCCCGTAGCTCGCCTTCGACCCTTCAGTATCTCCTTCCTCCGGCGTTTTCTGCCTGCGAGTCCGTGCGCCTATCCTTCTCATGGGCGGTGCCTTGGACGTAAACCAGATACAATCCTGAAGCAGTTTCTAGTTGCGAGTTTCTAGCGCGAATGGAAACCAGAAACTTGAAACCTGAAACTCGAAACTCGAAACTATGCCGGACGTCCGTCGTGGACTCATCATGGTGAATACCGGCCCTGGCAAGGGCAAGACCACGGCTGCCATGGGAACCGCTCTGCGCGCCGTTGGCCAGGGGATGCGCGTTCTCATGCTGCAGTTCCTGAAGGGTTCCTGGCATTACGGCGAGCTCGATGCCGTCAAAGCGTTTGGAGACAAGTTTGTGATGAAACAGATGGGACGCGGCTTCGTCAAGGTAGGCAAAGAGAAGCCCGATCCCAAGGATATTCGCATGGTAGAGGAAGCCTGGGCGGAAGCTGACAAGGCGATCCGCTCTGGCGAATGGGATTTGGTGATTCTGGACGAGATCAACTACGCTATCAGCTACGGCATGTTGGATGCCACGAGAGTAGCGGAGACGTTGAAGCAAAAGCCTGAGCTCGTGCATGTCATCTTGACGGGGCGCAACGCGCATCCGACAATTGTTGATCTTGCTGACACCGTGACGGATATGCGCCAGGTTAAGCACGCCTACCAAAAGGGAGTCATGGCGCAGAGAGGAATCGAATACTGATCGGGCAATTTCGTTATCGGTAATTGAGTAATTTAACCCGGCCTAGTGCTCTCGTTCTGGTTTTAGATTGCCCCATTTACCCAATTAACCGATTACCCAATTACAAAATTCTTCCATGGCTTGGTTCAAGCGCCAATCCGGCGAGCTGGACACCTCGGGCGAGAAAAGAGTCCGCACCGAAGGCCTGTGGGTCAAGTGCGATGGCTGCCGCCAGATCATCTGGAAGAAGGACCTGGAAGACAACCTGAACGTCTGCCCCAAATGCGAGAAGCATTTCCGGATAGACGCCCGCACGCGGTTGGCGCAATTAGTCGATGATAACCAATACGACGTTGACGACCAGGATATCGCGTCTACCGATCCCCTGAAGTTTGTCGATCTGAAGCCTTATGCGTCGCGCCTTAAGCAGGCGCAGTCCGACACGGGTCTGAAAGATGCGGTCCTCAACGTGCGCGGCAAACTGAGCGGGCGGCCGGTCATCGTCAGCGCGATGGAGTATTCGTTTATTGGCGGTAGTATGGGCGCGGTGGTCGGGGAGGCGATTACGCGCGCTGTGGAGAGGGCCGCCTCGAGCCGAACTCCGCTTATCATTGTTTCCGCTTCCGGCGGCGCCCGCATGATGGAAGGCGTGATCAGCCTGATACAGCTGGCTAAGATTTCCGCCGCCCTGGCCAGGCTGGATGACGCCAAGATCCCTTACATTTCTGTGCTTACCGATCCCACGACCGGCGGCGTCACCGCGTCCTATGCCATGTTAGGGGACCTCAATATCGCCGAGCCCGGGGCGTTGATTGGCTTCGCAGGACCACGTGTGATCGAACAGACCATCCGCCAGAAGTTGCCCCAGGGTTTCCAGCGCAGTGAGTTCCTGCTCGAACACGGCATGCTGGACGCCGTCGTTCCACGCAAGCAGCTCAAGCCCTACATCTCAAGGGCGCTGGATTTTATGATGCCGGCAGCATAGTAGCTTTCAGCTATATCAGCCTTCAGCCGAATCCAGCTAGGAGCTGTTTGACAGTTTGACATACCTGGCGTCACTCTGGCTGCAATCCGCTGGTAACTCGAAATTTGAAACTGGAAACTGCTAAGCTGAAAGCTGACAGCTGAGGGCTGATAGCTCTTCCCATGTCCTACGAAACCGCCATTGCACGCATCTACGCGCTCGGTCACGAGCTGGCGCAGACGTCTGGACGCAAGTTCGACTTGGCGCACATGCGGGTGCTGCTGGCCGGGTTGGAACATCCCGAGAGGCGTGTTCCCGGGGTATTGATAGCGGGCACTAACGGCAAGGGCTCGACTGCCGCCACGCTGGCATCGATTTTGCGTGCTTCCGGGTTGCGGACCGGGCTGTACACGTCGCCTCACCTGGTGCGCATCAACGAACGCATTTGCATCAACGGCGAGCCCATCGGCGATAACGACTTCGCGCTCCTGCATGACTTAGTCGACCGCACGGCCGAGCGACTGGTGGAAGAAGGCGAACTGCCATGGCATCCGAGCTTTTTTGAGATGCTGACGGCCATGGCATTTGAGCATTTCGCGCGTAAGCGAGTCGATGTTGCGGTGCTTGAGGTCGGCATGGGCGGGCGCTTGGACGCAACCAATGTGATCGAGCCTCTGGTCAGCGTGATCACCGACATTTCGCTAGACCACCAGAAATTTCTCGGCAACACCGTTGGCGAGATCGCGCATGAAAAGGTGGGAATCATCCGCCCGGGCCGCCCGGTCGTGGTTCTGCCGCAGCAACCTGCCGCTAACGACGTGATCGGCAACGCAATTCTGGAAGTCGGAGCCCGCGATATCAGCGCAGTACCTTACGTTCCTCCCGTGTCGCCTGCCGCTGCCCAACATCTGAAAGCCACACAAGAAAAACATCTCACCCCCGAGGGCGTCGAGAAAGAACGACGAGCCTGGGTGTCCCGCTATCCGGTCCGGGTAATGGGAAAAGAGATTTGGATCGAGTCACCTCTGGTCGGGCGCCATCAATTGCGGAATATTGCTCTTGCCATTGCCACGGCGGAAGAGCTGAAGCACCAGGGCTTTCTCATTGCGCCTGAATCCATCGAGCGAGGCATCCGCGAAACCCGCTGGCCAGGCCGTTTCCAGGTCATTCCGGCTACAAACGAATCTGCCGAGCTTGTCCTCGACGTCGCCCACAACCCAGCGGGGGCATGGGCGCTGCGCTCCACCCTTTCCGCATGCTATGAGGACCGGCGGCTCACTTTCGTGTTTGGCGCCATGCGTGACAAGGCCATCGGAGAGATGGCAGAAATCCTGTTTCCGCTTGCGGAGGGTGTGATCGCCACCCGGGCTGACAACCCGCGCTCGTCCGCCCCCGAGGAAATCCGGGAAGCGGCCATTCGGACTTCAGCAGAGATCCTGCTGGCTCCAAGTGTAGGCTCGGCGTTGAAGCAGGCTCAAGAACTGGCAGGGCGGGACGGGGTGATCGTGATTACCGGGTCAATTTACATCGTGGGAGAAGCGATGCGCCAGCTCGGGTGGGGCATCTAAACAGCGTGCCTTTAGATACTTCTGAAATCGACAAGCACACGGCTCGACCGAGCCGGATAGCAGAACTGCGCTCAACGCAGGCGGGTCAAAGACTCGCCTCCACGCGGAAATACGGAGTGCTCAGCCGCTTACGCTCGTATTTCATCTTCAACCCGCTAATCTGGCTGTACACGGTCGTGATGGGTCTGCTCTCTCTGCCGAGTTCGGTTTTCAGCAATAGTGGCCGCATCCAGCACGACTTTGCCCATGTCTGGGCCTGGCTGATCATGAAGACCATCTTCTCGCCGGTAACGGTCACCGGGCTGGAGAAGATCGACACTACCAGGCCCCACGTCTACGCCGTGAGTCACGGTTCGGCGCTCGACATCCCCGTGCTCTACGTTCACCTGCCATTCCAGTTTAGGATCGCTTTTAAGAAGGAGCTGCTGAAGTATCCCATCGTCGGCTGGCACTTGAGACGATCCGGGCAGGTCTGCATTGATCAGCAAAATCCGGCAGGCTCGATTGGCGCGATCCGCTCGGCGCTGAAGAGTCTCAAGCGCGGGATGCCGCTGGTGATTTTCCCCGAAGGCGGCAGAACTCAGGACGGCAAGATCCAGCCCTTTATGCCAGGTGCGTTTTTCCTTGCCATAAAATCGCAGGTAGACGTGGTGCCTGTTGCGCTGCTTGGAACCTATGAATTGCTGCCCCTGAATACCTTTCACATCAAGTGTCGCCCCTTGGAGATGCGGGTAGGCGAACCGATCTCGACGGCGGGTCTCACCCTGGACGACATGGACCAGCTCTCCGAAAACGTGCAAAAAGCCATGGAAGAGCTGTCTTGCGCAAACGAAAGCACGTAGGCCCAGACGCCCCCGTCGAGCAGGTAGGCCCAGAGGTCCTCGTCTGGGGGGGGCATAACCTCGCCAGCTTGGTTTGACGCGGACCAGCAGAAAGCTCCAAGATTATTGATGATGTATTTGGACGCCAGCGGCCGTGCCAGTTCGAGCAAAGTGCCGACGACTGACAAGATCGCAAGAACGGAGAAGATCCACACGTAAGGAAGCGTGGAACGGCGATGTGGATGGCGTCTGCCCTGTGGAACTCATCCGTACCCCCAGCTTGCGACGGGGACAGAGTTGGCGTGCTGGCAGTAAGGGCAGTGCCCACGGAACCCCGCCGTTTTCGGCGGGCTTCTTCCATCAGCGTCTTGAATCTGCGGCGCGACGGGACTGGCCGCGAAAGAGAATCCGGTTGGGCATTCATAAGAGAGAGTCGTGAATGCTTGATTAACCGTTGATTTTGCTACGCGCCCGCAGCGGGCTCCTTGGACGAAGACTCGAGCAATTCAAATTTGTAAAACGACCGTACGCCTGTCTCGGTTTCCGTGTAGACGAACCCGAGCTTTTCCAGCACGCGAATGGAGGCGGCATTCCCCACCTCTGCCACGGCAACAATTCGTTTGAGCCGTAGCTGGTCGAAGCCGAAGTTCACGAAAGCCCGGCCCGCCTCGGTGGCCAATCCTCTACCCCAGTACTCCCGGGCAAAGCAGAATGCTAGCACTGCTTCTCCCGGCACCGAACCTCCGGGGCGGAAGTTCGGATACAGCCCGGAGTAACCGATGTAGCGTCCTTCCGGCTTGAAGATCGTCGCCCGGAGCGCCAGTTCGCGCGAGGCGTTCTTGAGAAGCGTATCGCGAAACTTGCGCGCGGCAACCTCGTGCGGACGCGGAGCGCCGCCCACATAGCGCCGGACCTCCGGATCAGCTTCCAGCGTGCAGTAGGCCTCCATATCGCCGGGCTGATGCTCGCGAAACAGCAGCCGTTCCGATTCGAGAACAAACATGGAGAAAGTTCAATTACTACTCGCAGCGCAGCTCGGCCATGGAACCACGGCTTGCACGGGTGAGCGGCAGCACGCAGGGCAGCAGCCCGATCACTATTTATACCAGTTGGAAAACTCATCCAGCGGAACATGCGACGTGGAACTGACGGCCTGGACTCCGGGCAGCGCAGAGAAATCTTCTCTCCGGTTGCCGGTAGAAGCCGGTCATCTTGCGGTCGTCGATATAGCGGCTTTCGCCACAGCGAGATGGTAAAAGTCAGTACGCCGCTGGGGATCGACTCTAAAGCAAGTCCGCAGCATCAGGCCGGCACGGGTCAGTAGGATGAAGGCACCTCACGAGGGTGAGCAGCCGGGTTGAGCCACAAGCGGCCATACGAAGATCCAATATCAACTGGGATCGGCAACGACTTCGCGCGATAGGGCGACGTCGGCATCGACCAGGGGACCAGCGCCTGCGCCGCTCGGATTGAGCATGTCGCTCAATCGCCTGACCGTAAGCTGCGGATCCTGCCCGACCCACGCCAAGGACTGCGCCAGGCACTCAATTTGCTGCTGCCGGAAGCGCCCAACCTTCCAGCTGATTGCGCCGATCAGCTCTGTGGGGGTCTCCTCCAGATTGAAGATCAGCTCCAGCGAGCCCCGGCCCATCGCCATCGTATCAGCTGGGGGAGGAATTACAACATTGCAGCGTGTGCCGGGAAGCTGGAGCTTGGAGCTGGCCATCGGCTGCCAGAAAAAGGCCACCTGGAACAGATTGCTTGGATAAGCGCCCATCCCCGTCTGGAGCGCATGCGTCAGCACATCAAAGGGCAGCTCCTGGTGCGCTGCGGCATCGCAGACTCCATCATGCACCTGCCGGACAAACTCGGAGAAGGCGTTTCCAGGAGAATCCAAAGATGGCCTCCGCGTTTGCTCATTTCCAGCGCGGGCTCCACCTTGTCCTGCCAGAGGTAGTGCTGGAGCTTCAGAAGGTCTTCCATTGCGTTCTTGTAATCGGCATCGATGGCGACCCATTTACAACGCTGTGTGGAAGGGTTTATGGCGTACAGGCCGACCGTAATTTCGCCGACCAGCAGCTTGGTTTGACCCTCCCCAACGCCTCCGTTAGACTCAAAAGATTCAGTTAGAGTGCAAGGCTCCTTATGTCGGACAGCGTCCAAACCTCACCTCAAGTGGCCACGATCAAGGTCAAGCTCCCCGATGGCTCGACGAAAGAAGTTCCCAAGGGCACGACCGCCCTGGACATCGCTAAATCGATCAGCCCGCGCTTAGCCGATGCCGCCCTCGCGGCCAAGACTAATGGTGATCTAATTGACCTTACCCGGCCGCTGGAGGAAGACACCGACCTGCGAATTCTCACCGAGCGCGATCCCGAGGTGCTCGAGGTATTTCGGCATTCGTCCGCACACCTGCTGGCCGCATCCGTGCTGGAACTGTTCCCGGAAACCAAGCTGGGACATGGCCCCGCTACCGAGAGTGGGTTCTTCTACGACTTTTACCGTCCCACGCCGTTCACTCCCGAGGACCTCGAAAAGATCGAAAAGAAAATGCAGGAGCTGGTGCAGCAGAACATTCCCTACGCCCGCGAATTTCTGCCCCGGGAACAGGGCCTTGCCGAGTTCAAAAAAGAAGGCGACTTCATGAAATGCCATTTCATCGAGCAATTCACCAGGCCCGATGAAAAGATTTCCATTTATCGCACCGGCAAGTTCACCGACTTCTGCCGCGGGCCGCATATTCCTTCGACCGGCAAGATCAAGGCTTTCAAGCTGCTGAATATCGCCGGCGCCTATTGGCTGGGCGATGAACGGAATCCCCAACTGCAGCGCATCTACGGAGCCTCGTTCTTCTCCAAGAAGGAACTGGACGACTATCTGAACAAGATCGAGGAGGCCAAAAAGCGGGATCACCGCACCCTCGGCCAGCAGCTCGATCTGTTCTCTATCCAGGAACTCGCTGGGCCCGGGCTGATTTTCTGGCATCCCAAGGGCGGCATTATCCGCAAAGAGATGGAAGACTGGATGCGCGAGCAGTACGTGAAGCGCGGCTACTCGCTGGTGTACACCCCGCACGTCATGCGCAAGCAGCTGTGGCAGACCTCGGGCCATGAAGGCTACTACGTCCAGAACATGTTCGATGTCATGGAGCTCGACGACGCCGAATACCGCCTCAAGCCCATGAACTGCCCCGGCCACATTCTCATTTACAAAGATTCGCTGAAGTCATACCGCGACTTGCCGGTGCGACTGGGCGAACTAGGGACCGTCTATCGTTACGAGCGCTCGGGCGTGATGCACGGCCTGCTGCGCGTGCGCGGCTTTACCCAGGATGATGCCCACATCTTCTGTACTCCCGAGCAGATCGAAAAAGAGATTGCCGATTGTGTGGAGTTCGCCCGCGACGTGCTTCGGGATTTCGGTTTTGACAAGTTCCAGACCGAGCTTTCCACCTGGGACCCGAACGATCGTAAGAATTTTGTCGGAAGCGAAGAGCAATGGAACATGGCGACCCGCTCGCTCGAAAACGTTCTGCAGCGGTTGAATATTGAGTACAAGGTAATCCCCGGGGAGGCCGCGTTCTACGGGCCGAAAATCGATATCAAGCTGGTGGATGCGATCGGACGCCTGTGGCAGCTCTCGACCGTTCAGTTCGACTTCAACCTGCCGCAACGCTTTCAACTCGAATACGTCGCGGAAAACGGCTCGCGCAAGCAGCCGGTGATGGTTCACCGCGCGCTGTATGGCTCGGTCGAGCGTTTTTTCGGCGTGCTGATCGAACACTACGCTGGCGCATTTCCGGTCTGGCTGTCGCCGGTGCAAGCCGTGATGATTCCGATCGCTGAGCGCCACGCCGAGTACGCGAACAACGTTGCTGCGCAGTTAAAGGCGGCAGGCGTGCGCGTCGAAGTAGACGCCCGCAATGAAAAGATGAACGCCAAGATCCGCGAGCACGCCTTGCAGAAGGTGCCCTTCTTACTGGTTGTGGGCGACAAAGAGGCCGAATCGGGCAGAGTCAATGTCCGCACCCGCGGCAAAGAGAAGACGGAAGATATGCCCGCCAGTGACTTCGTTCAGAAAATCAAGAAGCTGATCGCGGACAAGAGCCCAGCCTTGTAATCCTGCACGGATCGCGTAGGCTGGTTCCCACCCAGCCCAGACGAGAGCCTGCCCTGAGCGAAGCGAAGGGACGTCTGGGCCTACGTAGTAGCGGGTTGTAGTATGTTTCTGTGCACCCTCTCGCCCGCCAGCTTCTGGAGCACCTCCGGCAGCAGCAACTGCTCAAGCCAGGAGACCGCGTCGGTGTGGCCGTTTCCGGCGGCGGCGATTCCGTCGGCTTGCTACGGCTTCTCCTGGAACTCTGCCCTGAGCTCGGAATTCTCCTTTCGGTCATTCACTTCAATCACGAACTCCGCGGAGCTGAGTCGGACGCCGATGCCGAGTTTGTTGCCGGCCTGGCGCGCGAGCACAAACTCCCGCTGCATTCGACAAGTGCCAATGTCGCGCAGCGGGCTAAAGAGACGCACCTCAGCATTGAAGCAGCCGCCCGGCAATTGCGTTACCAGTACTTCGCCGCGCTGTTGGGCGAAGACCTGCATAAAATCGCCACCGGTCACACTCTCGATGACCAGGCAGAGACGGTTCTGCTACGCCTCATCCGGGGCACCGGAATGCGTGGTTTGAGAGCCATTCAGCCGCGGCTGGAATTTCAAGATGGAGAAATCATTCGCCCTCTGCTTGGAATGCGCCGAAGTGAGCTTGAGCAGTACCTGCAGGGTTGCGGCCAGCCATGGCGGGATGACACAACCAACCGCGATCCGAAATTCACGCGCAATCGGGTTCGTCAGCTCCTGCTTCCTTTGCTGGAGCGAGATTTCAATCCAGCAATCGCCGAGAATCTGGCGGAGCTGGCCGAGATCGCGCGCGGAGAAGAGGATTACTGGGAAAACGAGATTTCCGGTTGGATGGGTACGGTGGTCCACTGGAACTCGCGCGAACGTCATCGTCCTGCGCTTGTGCAACCGGCCACAGGCCGCCAGGCTGGTGCCGAGCTGGAAACGTGTGGCTCCGGGGTGGAGAATGCGTCACTTGATCTCGGGTGGCTACGAGCCGAGTCGCTCGCCTGCCAGAGGCGAGTCATCAAGGCGATTGGCGACTCTGCTGGAATCCCGCTGGAGCACAAACACGTTGGTGCGATTTTGCGATTCGCGGACAACCAGGAGAGCAGTGGCAAACAACTGGTTCTTCCGCGCGGGTGGAGAGTCGTGCACGATGGGATCAGCCTCGAATTCCGAGTCCCGGTGCAGGAACCAGTAGCATCCGATTTCGAGTACTGTCTCTCCGTACCCGGGGAAGTCACCTTGTCGGAAACGGGGACTCTTTTTCAGGCGGTTCGAATCCTCCCCGGATCTTCTCCTCCCTGCGGAGCCAATCCCGCCCACCTTTTCGATCCGAAACATCTGTCTAAGGAACTGGTCGTTCGAAATTGGCGGCCGGGAGACCGTTTCTGGCCCGCCCATACGAAATCTCCGAAGAAGATCAAAGAGTTGCTCCAGGAGCGTCACGTGGCGCAGCCCGAGCGTAGGCTCTGGCCAGTGGTGTTGAGCGGAAACGACATCGTCTGGGTTCGCGGATTTCGAGCTCCTGCCAGACTACGCGCAGGGGAAGGGCAGGAGTCCTTGCTCATCCGCGAAGTTGCCATCGGGGAGGACAACGCAGACTAAGTTATCCGTTATCCAATGTCATCATCCTGAGCCGGCTGCAGGCAGGCCAGGAATCTCGCGTGCAGCTAGCGGTACTTGAGTGCACCATCAACTGAGAACGGGTCCACATCATGTCTGACCAGACTTCCATGCCCGAGTCGATGCGGCCGGTAATTACGGCCGAGCAGATTGATAAGCGGCTTCTTGAGATGGCTCGCCAAATCTCGGACCATTATCGAGGCCGGACCCTCCACATTGTCGCGGTTCTGGAAAACAGTTTCATGTTCATGGCTGACCTGGTGCGCCTGCTGGAGGTCCCGACGGTTTGCACCTTCATCAAGCCTCATTCCGAGGAGAAGCCGCAGGCAGATAATGCGCCGCCGCTGGTGGAATTTTTCTTCAGCACCGAGGTGGATATCCGCGGCAAGCATATTCTTCTGGTGGAGGGCCTGGTGAACTCCGGCGTGACTACCGACTTTCTCATGGCCGATCTCCGGGCCCGAGGTGCTGCTTCGGTAAAGCTGGCGACCTTGTTAGACCGGCAGACGGCGCGCCGGGTGCAGCTCCAGCCCGACTACTTCGGTTTTCTGGTGGACGAACCATTCCTGGTCGGCTACGGCCTGGCCTCAGCTGAACAGACGTGCCGCAACCTGCCCTTTCTCGCCATCCCAAGCCGGTCCGGCAGGTGACCTAAGTCATCAGGCAGGTGAGTGTTTTTTAGCCGGAAGTAAGCCTTGGAAACGGGTAAAATGGTCCCTAACCCAGGATCGGGAAGTCGAGCACGGGGTCTTCTCGCACGGGAGCTGAAATTCTGGGTTCCGCGTCAAAGTAGTTGTAGAAGGTTAAAAAAGAGCCGGTTAGCCTTGATCCGCATCTAAAAAGTGCGTGCGGCCGTGATAGGTGTGTCCGCGTAAGGCATTATAGGAGTCCCAGTGAATTCGACTGTAAAGACAGTAGTGTTCTGGCTGGTCATTATTTTGTCGGCCGTCCTGCTCTGGCAGGTGGTCAAGAACAGCGGCGGAGGCCAGAAGGAAACCGACAGAAACTTCACGCAGTTCTTGTCGGACGTAAACCAGGGCACGGTGCAGGAAGTCACCATCAACGGCATGGAAGTGCGCGGCAAGTACCGTGATGGCAAGCAGTTCCACACTACCGTCCCCTCCAACTTCCCCGACATGTACAAGACCTTGCAGGACAAGGGCGTCCAGGTCAGCGTGCGGGATAGCAGCGGAGGAGGTTGGCCCGGCTGGCTCTTCAACCTGGCTCCTATCATCCTGCTGGCGGCCCTCTGGTTCTTCATGATCCGCCAGATGCAGACCGGCGGAAACAAGGCTTTGTCGTTCGGCAAGAGCCGGGCTCGCCTGCTCTCCATGCAGCAGAAGAAAGTCACCTTCAAAGACGTAGCCGGAGTAGATGAGGCTAAGGAAGAGCTGCGGGAGATTATCGAGTTCCTGCGCGAGGCGCAGAAATTTCAGAAACTCGGTGGGCGCATTCCTAAAGGTGTGTTGCTGGTCGGACCGCCGGGAACTGGCAAGACCTTGCTGGCCCGCGCCGTAGCTGGTGAGGCGAACGTTCCATTCTTCTCGATTTCAGGTTCAGACTTCGTAGAAATGTTTGTAGGTGTCGGCGCCAGCCGCGTTCGCGACCTGTTCGAACAAGGCAAGAAGAACGCCCCCTGCATCATCTTCATCGACGAAATTGACGCCGTCGGGCGTCATCGAGGAGCTGGATTGGGCGGCGGTCACGATGAGCGCGAACAAACGCTGAACCAATTGCTGGTCGAAATGGACGGCTTCGAGTCGAACGAAGGCGTCATCCTGATGGCGGCAACCAATCGTCCTGATGTGCTCGATCCCGCGCTGCTGCGTCCCGGACGCTTTGACCGCCGGGTAGTGGTGAGCCGCCCGGATGTGCGTGGTCGTGAAGAAATCCTTCGTGTACATACTCGCAAGATTCCTCTCGCCGACGACGTGGATCTCTCGGTTCTCGCACGGGGCACACCGGGCTTCTCCGGCGCTGACTTGGCGAACATGGTCAACGAGGCCGCCCTGAGCGCTGCCCGCCAGAACCGCAAGGCGGTGCTGCAGTACGATTTCGAGCTGGCCAAAGACAAAGTCCTAATGGGCGTGGAGCGCAAGTCCATGATCCTCTCAGACGAGGAGAAGAAGGTCACCGCCTTCCACGAGGCTGGACACGCCTTGGTGGCGATGAAGCTGCCTAACTCCGACCCCGTGCACAAGGTCACGATCATCCCGCGTGGCATGGCTCTGGGCGTGACGCAGCAATTGCCCATCGACGACAAGCACAATTACACGAAAGAATATCTCGACACCAACATTGCGATCCTGATGGGTGGTCGTCTGGCCGAGGAAATCTTCCTCAACCAGATGAGCACCGGTGCCGGCAATGACATTGAGCGTGCCACGGAACTGGCCCGCAAGATGGTCTGCGAGTGGGGCATGAGCTCGCTCGGCCCGCTGACCTTTGGCAAGAAAGAAGAGCAGATCTTCCTAGGGCGCGAAATTGCTCAGCACCGCGATTACAGCGAAGACACCGCCATCAAGATTGACCAGGAAGTAAGGCGTCTCGTGGATTGTGGTTACAGCACCGCGAAGAGCCTGCTCTCCGGGAACAAGGAAGTTCTAACCAGGATCGCCAACGCTCTGCTGGAGCGCGAGGTGCTGGATGCCAACGAGATCAAGATGCTCGTCGAGGGCAAGGAGCTGCCGCCAATCAAGGCCGTACCCAAGGATGACGGCGTACAGCACGTGCTGAAGCCAGAGCCGGGACGCCCTGGGATTGCCAAGGGCGGAGATTATCCAGCGCCGGCGTAAGAAAAAGTTTCACCTTTCAAGTTGGGCGGCCAAAACGGCCGCCCTAAATTTTGTCATCCTGAGCGAAGCGAAGTATCTGTGCACTTCACTGGCGATGATGCAGGAGGGAATCCTCTACTAAGACTAGGAGATCGAGATCAACGGCTGGGTTTGAGACAGGACTTCCCCAATTTCAACCGCCGGAACTCCAGCCGCATTCAATGACCGCAAGAGCTCGGAGGCGTCTTCGGGGCCAACCGAAATCAGAAGCCCGCCCGCGGTTTGCGGATCAAATAACAGGGTCTTCAACTCCTCGCGGATTGCCTGCTCATATCCAACCACACACTCAGCGAATTCGCGATTAGCCTTCAATCCACCGGGAATGTTGCCGTCACGAATGCATTCAAACGCCCCGTCCAGCACCGGTACGCGGCTGGCGTACATTCGCAGGCTGACATTCGAGCCTCGCGCCATCTCGCGCGCATGACCGATCAACCCAAAGCCCGTGATGTCTGTCATGGAGTGCACTGCCCACGTAAGCCCACACGTCGCCGTCTGGGCGGCCGAGCGCAACTCGGCTCCTGTCACGACTTCCGCCGCAGCTTTATTCAAAGTCGTCATAGACGCTACAGCCGAATCGATCCAGGACTCCTTCGCCGTCCCTTTCTTAATTGCGGTCGAAATCACGCCGGTTCCCAGGGCCTTGGTAAGCAGAAGCCGATCGCCCGCCACGGCCCCGGTATTGGCCAGTATTTTGAGCGGATGAATGACTCCGGTGACGGAATATCCAAACTTGGTCTCGTCGTCGCGGATGCTGTGCCCGCCAACTACCGTGCATTCCGCCTCCATCATTTTGGCCAGGCCGCCGGCCAGAATTCGCTCAAGGATGTCCAAGTCAGCTTTCTCCGGATAGCACACCAAAGCGAGCGAAGTCAGAGGTCTTCCGCCCATGGCATACACATCACTGAGAGAGTTGGTGGCCGCGATCTGGCCAAGAGTGTAGGGATCATCCACGATAGGCGTGAAGAAATCGACCGTCTGCACCAGCGCCAGGTCAGGCGAAATTTGATACACGCCGGCGTCGTCGGCATGATCAAAGCCGACCAGCACGTTGGGGTCCTGTTGCCGGGCTAATTTCCCAAGCACCGCGTCCAGCGCCGCCGGACTCAGCTTGGAAGCTCAACCCGCCGCTTTAACCGTCTCCGTCAGCCGGATAGTCTTCACCTCAGACATACGTTCATTGTAGCGGAGAGATGTGGGAGTAGCGCCGGCATCTTGCCGGCCCGGAGCGTGTGGGGACGGGCGTCTGACCCGTCCAGGCCGAGCGCAGCCGGCTATTTTGTAGTTACATCCACGACCTGAATTTCGGGAAACTGATGGTTCCACTGCGCCGAGATGCTCTCCAGGGTGAGGCGAAATGGCTTGCTCTGGCCAGGACTCAAAGGCGAGGCGCTGAGGTCGACGGCATCCGGATAAGGGCCAGTAGTCTTAAGGATGTGCAAGGGCAGCAGTTCATCGCCGACGATCTGTCCCATGTCATCCTTGAAAATGACGCGAACCACAGCATGTGTAACGGTCTTGTCACCAGTGTTTGTCACGGTTCCGTCCAAATAGGAAACCGTCGCGCCCACAAAACTCTCCGCCGCGCTCATTTTCAGGTCGGAAATCTTGAGTTCGGAAGCGTAAGGCGGAGGCCCGGTGCGGGCTTTAGGGGTCTCGCGCATCGCGAACACGATCACGCCGACGACGACAACCACGATGGCCACGCCAATCAGGACCGGCCGCCACGTTGACGAGCGCTCCTCGGTAGAAACCGGCGAAGGTTGGATCAGTCCACCCATGAAGGAATTGTAGATTGTTGATTTTTGATTGTCGATTTCGGGCGCTGCTTGTCAATCAAACGGCTTCAGGCCCGTGAGGAATCTGCCTTTCTCACGACCGCAACAATGGCAGATTCCTCGCTTCGCTCGGAAAGACAAGAGCGGGAAAGGCCAGGAATGACAAGACCAGGATGACACGGAACAGGGATTACTCTCCGCCCACGGTCAGCCCATCAACCCGAATCGTCGGGCACGCCACCGCGCCGCGAAACTCCAGGTCATTTGCGATGTCAGAGATGTTGAAGAACATCTCCTTCAAATTTCCCGCTACGGTGATCTCTTCCACCGGGTAGGTCAGCTCGCCGCCCGAGATCCAAAGTCCCGAAGCCCCGCGCGAATAATCACCAGTGACGAGGTTTACTCCGTGCCCCAGAAATTCGGTGACATAGAGTCCCTGTGGAATACCGGCGATCAATCCTTTAGGGGGCTTTGTTCCCGGCTGCAGAAAGTAGTTACCGGGACCGATGCCTGGCGTTCCCGCCAGTCCGCGAGAGGCGTTGGCGGTAGTCTGCAACCGGAGTTTCTTCGCCGTATACGTGTTCAGCAGATAAGACTTAAGTACGCCATTCTCGATGACGATAGTACGCCGTGTGGGCACGCCTTCACCGTCGAATGGACTGGTGCCGAAGCCGCCCGGCATAGTGCCATCGTCAATCACTGTCACGTTGTCACCCGCGATCTTCTGACCCAGTTTTCCCGCCAAAAACGAAGCCCCGCGATATACCGAATCGCCGTTGACCCCTTCAAATATGTGCTCCAGGATGGAGTTCGCCACCAGGGGATCCAGTACGACTGGCACGTGAGCGGTCTTAATCTTGCGCGCTCCCAGCCGGCGCAGGGTTCGCTCCGCAGCTACTTTGCCCACCTGCTCCGGTGACTCCAGTCGGCGCAGGCTGCGGGCCACTGAGTACCAGTAATCTCTTTGCATGGCGCCCTTCTCGTCTTTGGCGATGGGGACCGCCGCAACCGAGCAGTAGGAACGACGGTATTCGCCTACAAATCCGTGAGAGTTGGCCAGCACCTTGTGTCCGGTGGCCGCGTCAAACGATCCGCCTTCCGAGTTCTTAATGCGCGGATCGTAATCCAGCGCGGTTTTCTCAGCCCGTCTGGCGTAATCGATTCGTTGCTCTCCCGGCAGCGAATAAACATCTTCGTAATACAAGTCGAGATCACCGGGAATTGAGCCCAACTGTGAAGCCTCCGGAATTCCGGCATTCGGATCTTCGGATGTAATCTTGGCGAGCTCCAGCGCGGAGTTCAGCATGCGATCTAGAGCATCGCGCGAGAGATCGCTGGAATAGGTGCTGGCCGACCGCTTGCCGAAGAACACGCGCACGCCAATCGCCCGAGAACCTGATTCTTTCAGTGTCTCGACCTGTCCAAGACGAACGACAGTAGAAAACTCATCGCCCTCGCGGACAACGCACTCAGCCGCAGTCGAGCCTCCGGCCATTGCACGTCCAACGACGTCCGTAGCCAGTGCCTTCAGGTCAGTTTCGAGTTTGCCGTTTCTAGTTTCCAGAGTGGAGTTTGGCATGAATCAATTTTCGAAGTCCGATCAGGCGGTGATCACTGCATGAACCCGCCCATGTCACGCTTGGCGGTACCGCCTACGGTGAGCCGGTCGATCTTGATGGTAGGAATGCCCACACCAACCGGAACAGCCTGTCCATCTTTGCCGCAGGTGCCAACGCCTTCATCGAGCTGCAAATCGTTGCCGACCATCGACACGCGTGTCAGCACATCGGGTCCGTTTCCAATCAGCGTAGCGCCTTTGATCGGCGCGGTGATGACGCCGTCTTCAATCAGATATGCTTCAGACGCCGAGAACACAAATTTCCCGTTGGTGATATCGACCTGGCCACCGCCGAAGTTGACCGCGTAAATACCGCGTTTCACGGAGCGAACAATGTCCTGCGGATCGTCGTTTCCGGCCAGCATGTAAGTATTGGTCATGCGCGGCATGGGAATGTGCTCGTAACTCTCACGCCTGCCGTTTCCGGTATCCGCCATACCCATCAGCCGCGACGAGAGCTTGTCGCTGAGGTAGCCTTTCAAAATCCCGTTTTCAATGAGCACAGTCTCTTGCGTAGGCTGTCCTTCGTCATCAACGTTGAGCGAGCCCCGGCGCCAGGGCATGGTGCCGTTATCGACTACCGTGCACTTCTCGCTGGCCACGCGTTTGCCGATCAGGCCTGCGAAGGCCGAGGTCTTCTTGCGATTGAAATCGGCTTCCAGCCCATGACCAACTGCTTCGTGGAGCAGGACCCCCGGCCAGCCCGGGCCAAGCACGACTTCCATCTCACCTGCCGGAGCCTCCCGCGCATCCAGCTGCAGAATCGCCTGCCGCGCAGCCTCTTTCGCAAAATATTCCGGAGTCTTCTCACCAAAGAAAAAGTCGAGCGCGACGCGCCCGCCACCTCCGGCGCTGCCCCGAGCCGAGTTGCCATCGGTTTTGGCAATGCACGAGACATTCACGCGAGCCAGTGGCTGTGAGTCTTCGGCAAAGGTGCCGTCCGAACCTATAACAAGAATATTACGAAGTTCGTCGGCGTAGCTGGCGCGCACTTCCTTAATGCGGGGATCACACGCCCGCGCAGCCGCATCCCCGCGCATGACCAGTTCGACCTTGGCCGTAATTTCCGCGTCCACCGAGGGAAGAGCCACGGGATATAAGCTGCGCGCAGGTTTCTCTTGGAACCCGACCACCGGTTCTTTGGCTGGGCCGCTGGCAATGAGCGCAGCGGTTCGCGCCGCATGCAGGATGCGCTCAGGCGAGAGGTCGTCGGTGTAGGCATAGCCCGTGCGCTCGCCCGATACAACTCGCACTCCACATCCGGCAGAAATGCCCTGTGAAGCCGATTTCACCATCGACTCGTCGACCATGAGAGAAGTCGAGGACAGGTATTCGAAATAGAGGTCTGCGTATTCGCCGCCGGCGGAAAGGGCGGCAGCAAGGTAGCGCTCGACATCGGATTCGCTGAGACCGTAGTGGCGGAAGAAGAATCTATTTTTCGTCACGTTAGTAATTGGATGCTACGGGCTGACCAACAACTCCCCACCATCTCATTATCCCACAAGCCTTGTGCAGCCCGGTTCGCTCGGGCCGCTCGGGCAGGGTCCGTGTGGGCCCGGGTCTCTGACCCGGGCAGGCGGGTCAAAGACCCGCCTCCCCACAATCATTGGTAATCCATCCAGACTGGCTCTTCCGTACCTGCGACAATCCATCCGTGGATTCCGAGTCGCTCGTCCGTGCCCTGCAAGGGATTACTGGTGCCGAGTCAATTGGCACCATACCCGCGGCGAGTTCCGGTACAACGGCTATTTCCCCGGCAGAGAATTGTCGCCCGAACGGCGGCTGCTCTTCCTTGTCACCCCAGCGCTGCACGTGCATCCTGCGACCGACACGCTCTTGCATTAGATCTCGCCCGAGGTGCAATGGAGCTTGCCGGGGATCGATGAGCGATGGAGGACAGGAGTAAGAGTTATTGTTCGCAGGCACGCGAATGGCCCGTTAAAAGCAGATTCCTCGCTCCGCCCGGAATGACAGGAAGCTCCCGTAATCCGTGGCCGATCACTTTTCTGGCCACGCTCCCAGTACTCTGCGCAGTGCGACCAACTGGCCTAGGTGATACGCGTTGTGGTCGGCTACGAGCAGAGCCTCACGTAAGATGGTCTGCCCGTCTCCCCATGGAATCCGAGCATAGAGATCGGTCTTAGGGTCGCTGACCAGTCGCTGCATCGCCTTCAAGTCCGCCCGGAACGAGTTGACGCTTTCATCCCACGCGGAGGCGCTCGGTGGAACTTCGTTCTCCGGCCAATATCCCTTCGGCCAATCTGGCGACTCATGCTTTGCATTGCGGCTGAATTCCAGGATGTCCCATTGCGCAATTCGCATGTGTTCCAGAAGCATCCATGCGGTGTAAGGCAGCCCCTTGGTTTTCTTGCCGCGCAAATTTGCAGGTAGATCTCGGACCGCAGCATCGAAGGTCGCGTGCGCCTGGCTGCCTTTCAAGAGATTTATCAGAGGCTCGCGAAGGCTCTCGTCTTTCTTGTCGTCCATAATCTTTCCCTTTGTCATCCAGAGCGAAGCGAAGGATCTGTGTATTTCACTTCTGCCGCCTCGGGCTTCTCGCCCCGGTAGACCCTTGAAATTCCCCGCACAATGCGCCGCAAGGGCAACATGCCCTTATCATCCGCGAAGAAAATCTCTCCCACCCGGCTGCTGCGGTAAAACCAGCGCTTAAGAATCGCCAAATGCTCCATGGTTTGCAGAGTACTCTGAGCAGATTCCGCCGGAAGTGCGGCCAGGCTTTCCAGAACCCGTGACTCCATGGACTGCGCTTTTCCTCCGGCAATCATTTGCTGCTGCACAGAGAAAGTGATGGTGCCGGAAATCCTGCCTCCGTCGATCAGGAACAGAACCACCGATTCCGGTTCCGACGATGGCTGAACTATCACCGCTGCCAAATGGTCCACGCGATGCACGATTTCAGGAAGCTGGCCCAGCACCGGTTTCAGCTTTTCCACCCGGCCGTGGATTGCTGCTGCATTTTCAAAGTCCAGTCCGGTAGATGCCCTCTCCCGCTCCGCTGAGAGTTTGCGCAACAACGAATCACCACCCGTATCGAAGTAATCCCGCACGCGCTCGACTTCGGCTGCGTATTCCTCGTTCGTGCAACCTTTGAAGCAAGGCGCCAGGCACATCTTCATCTCCGAGTAGATGCACCCCGGGAACTTTGGATCCGGGTGCAGATCCTCCACGCAGCGCCGCATTTTGAAGAAGTCCAGCGAGTCATTGGCAAATTTCTCGGCGGCGGCCCGCGAAGGGAAAGGGCCGTAATAAAGGGATCTGCTGCCCGCCCTCCCCATGCGCGTGGTGATCGAAGCCCGCGGATACTCGTTCTCCATGTGCATCTTCACCAGCGGGGCGAAGCGCAGCCGCAGGCGATCACCATAGTTTTTTGGAAAGGCTGATCGCAGGACTTTATAAAGCAGGAATCCCGACTCGAAATCCGATCCGGTGGTCGTGTATTCAATCCACCGCACACGCTCGCGGAGGTTCAGCTTTTTACTGCGCTCTTCCGCGAAACCCAGCAGGCGGGTTAGGCGACGTCGCAGATTCGTCGTCTTGCTGACATAGGGTTCGGACTGGTCCTCCCCCCGCAGGAGGAACACGGCCGGGGCAGCGGGAACAGCAGAGAAGAATTCATTATCCCGCTCAGGCGCGAATTCGGCACGATGGCCCAGCACCCATCAATTCTAGGCCACGGATTCACACGGATAAACACAGATCTGCTCATCGACCGACGAGAAAGCCTCGTTGTTTCGCTGCGATCTCGGCGTTTAATTCTTTGGCTTTTAGCGGAAGCTGGCGCTGCGGAACTTCGGGCGGAAATCCTGGCCTTCCATGCGAACAATGCGGCACATCTCGTGCAGGCGGGACCGCATGCGCTCGCCGATCCGGTCTCCCAGGGTTTCTTCCCGGGCGGCGCCCCGGGCGCCACTCACGGCCCCGGCGGGCTCATTATCGAAGTTGGTGGTAATGATGGTGGTGCGATTATCGTTGTACCGGGTATTGAGAATAAGGCTGACCGTATCCCAGACCCATTCTGTCGGTTTCACCGCGCCCAGTTCATCCAGAGCCAGGACTTCAGTTTCAAACACCGGCCGTAGCACGTCCAGTTCGGTCGCCTTCACGGAGTCGTTGTAGGAATTCTGGATCTGTTTGAGCAGTTCCCGGTAATCATAGAACAGGCACGGAAGGCCCTTGGTGAGGATCAACTCTTTAATGATGCCGACCGCCAGATGCGTCTTGCCCACACCAATCTTGCCGATAATCAGCAGCCCGGTGCCGTCTCGTGGGTCGTATTCTTCAACGAACTTAGAGGCCGCAAACCGAGCGCCGGCCAGGGAGGTGTGGGCGCCTGGAAAATCGGTGGTGAAGCTGGAAAGCTCGCAGTGCTCGTAGCGTTTAGGGATTCGGGCGGCTGCCAGCAACGTTTGCGCTCGCGCCTGCACTCGGCAATCGCAGCGGGCAACTCGCGGAGCACGTCCCGAGGAAACCGTTTTCCAGCCTGTACCCTCACATACGGGACAAACGTCCGCGGACACCTTCATGGATTCGTGAACCTTTCCTGTCCTTTGACTGTGCACTGATCAGCCATGCTTGCGCAAGTAGAAAACCGGGTCCCGCTGTGCACATCCTGTGAAGTTGTTGACCTACTTGTGGAGGACTTAGGAAAAATTTCCGCCGCTTTGCGGGCACTAGGATGCGAGAAACGGAAATGATGGGAGTCTTCACGGCCGTTACCCTCTACCAAAGCCGCATTCGGCGGGTGCTTTCACCTTTTATCCCTTAGCTCCGACTTCAAAAAGCCCACCAGGGGCGTTACTCGGAAGGGCACCCGTGCAAATTCGGCTACCAGCGCGGATTTTCACAGTTGACATTCCGCTAACTCGGAGGAAAATAGCTGCCGCAGGTTTCCACTCCAGCGCAATGTCCGCTTGTCCGGTGTGTGCCGGAGACTATAGAACTTGCCAGGAGAAACAATGAATAAAGCCGATCTCGTTGACAAAATCGCAGCCGGTGCGAGCATCAGTAAGGCCGCGGCCGGAACTGCTATTGACACGGCGGTGGACAGCATTACTGCTGCCCTGAGAAAAGGAGATCGGGTAGCCCTGATTGGTTTCGGCACTTTCTCGGTTTCGCAGAGGAAGGCACGGAATGGGCGCAACCCGCAAACCGGCGCAACCATTAAGATTGCCGCCCGCAAAGTGGCAAAATTTACCCCCGGGGCCGAACTCAAGAAAGCAGTTAACAAAAAGTAGGCCCATTCGATTTCATACGAGCGGCAGGGGGTCGGCCCTGCCGTTTTTCTTTGTCTGAATTTGAAGGCGTGGCGCGGACATTCCTGTCCGCGAGAATGGACTGGAAGCGTGGCGCGAGCGCCCCTTCGACTTCGCTCAGGGCAGGCTCTCGCCCGCGAAAGAATGCCCCGCAGATAGTTCCTAAATTGGGAGCTGTTCAGCGCAACCCGAGGATAAGCAGGTCGGCATCGGAGAGGACGACATCTCGAACCCTCGCCTGCCCATTTTTTTTCAGTTCGCTGATAGCAGAATCGACCTTGGCGGACTCAACCCCAATCTCCTCGGTCAGGAACTCTACCAGCTTGTCCTCTCCGACGATCTGCGCCATCTTCAGGTTCCGGCTCATCGACCCGTGATCGCCAAAGCCCACCTCGTATTCCTTCCCTTGTCCCTCGTCCATCTCGACGATGAACAAAGTGCCTCCTCGCTCCGACGTGGTTACTGTGGATTGCAAGTGCGACGGCAGGTTAACCTTGTTGGCTTGGGGATCGAAACAGACCAACCCATGTTTTTCGGCCAGTTCCAAAATCGTGGGGAGCACTTCGGTGGATTTATCATCCAGCATGGACAGGATGACGTGTGCTCCTGAACGTTCGTGGGCGCAGGCCCAGGGACACCCGTCCAGGTCTTCTTCGGCAACCATATCGACTTCCGGGTAGCGAGCGCCCAGTTCGTTATAGAAGGAATACACATCGATGTGTTGTTCGAGGGGTACTTTTCTATGTTCGTACAACTTCGCGAACAGCTCGGCTGCCTCTTTGCTAGAAATTGCTCTCTCACTATGCCAAACGGCGAGTTTGTAGCTCATGTTTCAGACGTCCTGGGGGATCATGGACGAAGTGGCGTAAGTGGCGGGCAAAGCCAACAAGCTTGCTTTCCATGATGCCGAACCCCATTTTAATCCGTCAAGTAAAATGCTTGTAAGTTCTTTGGATTGGGGCCAAAGGCCCCTGGCTACGCATTTGCTGAATCCCGCGCAGCTCCTGTAAAATCTAAAGATTCGCAACGAGGATTCCATCTCCATGAGGGCAGCGATTCATCCGGCATACAACGAAGTGCGCGTGCATTGCGCGTGCGGCAGCACCTTTACGACGCGTTCGACCCATAAGGGCGACATTCACGTAGAAATCTGCTCTAGCTGCCATCCGTTTTTCACCGGCAAGCAGAAACTGGTGGACACCGCTGGTCGCGTCGAGCGCTTCCGCCGCAAGTACGCCAAGGCTGGCGAAAAGAAGGCTGGCGAAAAGAAGTAAGCGCCGCGGATTAAGACGGATTTCACAGCCCCTGTTTCGGCAGGGGCTTTGCTTTGCGAATTACAATAACCAAGTGCGCAAGTACTGGGACAACTCGGAAGATGCCGGTGTGGCGCGGACACTCTTGTCCGCGCGCGTTCCACAGCTGCTGAAGATTGGCCCTGTCGAGATCCGTCCCGCGACCGTCCTTGCTCCCATGGCTGGCGTCACGGACACCGTCTTCCGCCGCTTCATTCGCAACCTGGGCGGCTGCGGCCTGATCATGACCGAGTTCACCTCGGCCGATGGCGTCCTGCGCGCCAAGGACAAAAAGGCAAAGCGCTACCTGCACTTCTACGAAGACGAGCACCCTATCTCCGCGCAATTGTTCGGCAGCGCCCCCCAGGTCATGGCTGATGCCGCCCGCATGGTCGAAGACCTCGGCTTTGACCTCGTGGACCTGAACCTGGGCTGCCCCGCCAAGAAGGTGGTCAAGTGCAATGGAGGCTCGGGCCTGCTGCGCGATCTACCCGCAATCCGTCGCATATTCGAATCCGTGCGCGCCGCAGTCAAGATCCCATTTACCGTAAAGTTCCGTGCCGGCTGGAACGATGAGGAGATTGTGTGTGTCGAGCTGGCCAAGATGGCCGAGGACTGCGGCCTCTTGGCTGTCGCGCTTCACGCCCGTACGCGCGAGCAGGGCTATAGCGGCAATGCCCGCTGGGAGTGGATTGGAGCTGTGAAGAGCGCAGTGAAGATTCCCGTTATCGGTAACGGAGACATCCGCACTCCCAAAGACGCCTGCGCCATGGTGGCGCAAACCGGTTGCGACGCGGTGATGATCGGCCGTACTGCCGCCTCGAACCCGTGGATCTTCCGCCAGATTGCCCAATTCTGCGACCGCGTAGGCCCAGACGTCCCCGTCTGGGCAGCCGAGCGGAGCTCGGCGGGAAAGCCATACGACGAGCCTACAGAGGCCGACCGCTACCAGATGATCCGCACCTACTTCCAGATGCTGATTGCAGAAGAAATGCCGGGCGCTGCCGGGAAGATGAAGCAGTTCGCCTCCTGGTTCACCCACGGTGTACCCGGAGGCGCGGCGTTGCGGAAGGCCATCTACGAAGCCAAAGCGGAGCGCGAAATTCTGGCCCGGGTAGAGGAATTCTTCGAACCAGTACGAACCACGTAGGCCCAGACGTCCCCGTCCCGGCGGCCCGAGCGCAGCCCGGCTGTGGCTTTCTGGAATGGGCAGGCGAGGACGCCTGTCCCTACCTAGTGCTTTGCTTGGGCCACCATTTTTCCTTCCGGATTCCTCTCCACATACGCCCATGGGATATGCGGGTCGTGGGTGAACACGGTCAGCCACTTTTCCGGGATGGCCTGCGCATAGTACTGCTTTTTGCTCTCGACGGTCTGCAAGGGAAATAAGTCAAAAGCCATGCCCCAGGTAAGGTCGATGTGGGCACGGGTAGGGATCAAATCGGAGATGTAGCAAGCCGTCCGCCCGCCGCTCTTGAGAATAACCGCCTGCATGTTGGCCGTGTGTCCGGAAAAAATCTTCACGTAGATGCCGGGCAGGATTTCCTGGTCGCCGTGCAACAGATGCATCTGCCCGTTCTCGATCAAGGGATCGTAATTGTCGCTGATGTAGCTGATGCGGTCGCGCTCCAGTTGCCGGCGGCCGTGCTGCCACTCGCCTTCCTGGACGTAGTACTTGGCCCTGGGGAAGGTCGCAACGACCTTTTCCCCGTTGCGGACTGTATTCCACCCGCAATGATCGAAGTGCAAGTGCGTGTTGATGACAACATCGATGTCCTCGGGAGCAATTCCTGCCGCGCTCAAGGTATCGAGCAAGGTTGCTGGCTGCCCGTATATCTTCACCATCTTTTCCGATAACTTATTACCGATACCGGTCTCGATCAGCACAGTGTGTTTCCCGTTGCGCACCAGTAGGGAGTTGAGTCCCGCATGCACCCGGTTCTTTTCGTCCGCCGTGACCTTCTTTTCCCACATCACCTTGGGCACGACGCCAAAGAACGCGCCGCCATCGAGGTAGTAGGTACCGTCGGAGAAAACGGTCAGTTCAAAATCACCAAGATTAGTGCGGTGCACGAAGAGTCCCTCAGTATCGAAGCTGTGTGGGCCCGGTCTCTGACCCGGGCAGGCGGGTCCAAGACCCGCCTCCACAGTTGTTATTTCAAATTCTGCTCCAGAAAGTCTTCCATCATCTGGTACAGGTGTGCGCGCTCTTTGCCGGTCACCCCATGCGTTTTCCCCGGATACAGCATGAGCCGGAACTGCTTACCGGCCTGGATCAGCGAATTAATCATCTGGATACTGTTTTGCAGGTGCACATTGTCATCGCTGGTGCCATGAATCAGCAGCAGGGAGCCGTGCAGCTTGTTTGCAACCGCCGGCATCGACGACTCGCTGTAGCCTCTCTGATTTTCCTTGGGCAGTCCCAGGTACCGCTCTGTGTAGATGGAATCATAATCGTGCCAGTCAGTGACTGGCGCCCCCGAGATGCCGCAGCGATAAGCGTCGCTGTGCAGCAGCGAGTATAAGGTCATCGATCCGCCATTGCTCCACCCCCAGATGCAGACCCGGCTTCGGTCCAGCATGGGATACTGCGCCAGCAATTGGTCGAGCGAAGCGAGTTGGTCCCTCAGTTCCACAGCGCCAAACTGGTGGCCCAGCGCGGCCAGAAACCTCCGTCCGCGGTTGGGAGTGCCTCGATTATCCACGGCAAACACCGCATAACCGTGCTGGGCCATCATCTCGTTGAACGGACTCGTAACGCCTGCTCCGAAGGCGTCCTTCACCATCTGTGCTGCCGGTCCGCCATAGACGTTTACGATCAGCGGAACCTTATCTGCCGCGGGATTGATCGGCATGACCAGTTGCCCGTAAAGAGGCGTGCCGTCTTCCGCCTTCAACTCGACGTCCTTGGGCGCGATGAAACCGTACTCGCCGATGCTGCGCGATTCCCAGATGGGAAAGCACGGGCTCCCCGCCGCTGAACACACCGAGCGCCGCGACGCAGTAACCGAAGCGGAGTACCCGTCCACGAAATACTTGCCATTCGGAGAAAAAGAAGCCGTGTGCGTGCCCGCCTCTTTCGAGATACGCTGGAAACCAGAGCCATCCAGTTTCCCAGAAAAGATCTGTTCCTGGCGCGGATCGCTCTGGTTGCTAGCGAAATACACCAAGCCCGCATCCGCATCGATTCCTTTCACTCCCATCACTTCGAACTCGCCTTGGGTGAGCTGCCGCTCGAGCGTCGCCTCGGAGTTCAGCGGGTTCTGTTTGTCAAAGCTATAGAGATAAAGGTGGGTGTGCCCATCGCGCCAACTCGCCCACAAAAACCGGTCGCCCGATTTCAGAATCCTGAAATCATCGCTGACGTTGACCCACGCGTCAGGACTGTTCTCAGTCAATACCTTGCGGGAGTGTCCCGACTTTGCATCGACAAAATAAATATCCAGCGTGTCTTGCTTCCGATTCAGCACCTGGGCCCAGAGAAGTCCATCCCGAATCCAGCCGAACCGCGGAATGTAGATGTCCCTGTCTTCGGTAAGAGAAATCCATTTCACGCCTCCACCTTTAGCGTTGATGACGCCCAGCCGCACGGCTGGATTGGGGTCGCCCGGCTTGGGGTATTTTTCCTGCTCTACCTGAGGATTCAAAGGCAGCCAATCGGTGATGGGATAACTGGGAACTTTGCTTTCATCCATCTGCAGGAAGACGATCTGGCTACTGTCCGGTGACCAGAAATAATTGCTGCGGACATCCAATTCTTCTGCGTAAACCCAATCCACCTCGCCATTCAGGAGGTTCTCGTCCTTGTCTTTGGTGAGCTGCTTGTCGCTTTCTCCGGAGACCGGCCGGACATACAGGTTGTGTTTGCGCACGTAAGCCACATGATTGCCGTCGGGCGAGAATTTCGGATCGTCGCTCGGCTCCGGGGCTGAAGTGAACTGCACCGCCGTCCCGCTCTCCAACCTGAATAACCAGAGCTGGCCTAGGGAATCAAAGAGCAGGGATTTGGAATCGGGAGACCAATGATAGGCCGCCACGGAATAGCGCGTGATGCGCTCCTTTTCTCGCTCGTTCTTGATCTTGTTGACGTCCGGCGCCAGCGAGGACAGCTTGGCCTCGCTGACCAGCACCTTCTTCTCTCCCGTCGCGGGATTGATGGACCACAATTCGCCGTGTTCGCCCGTGTCATCGCGTTGTACGAAGGAGAGCTGGGCGCTGTCGGGACTCCACTGCACGTTTTCCGGCGCGCGTCCCGTGAGGCCACCCGGGGCTACGATGGCGTCAATGGTGATTTCTTTTGCCCGCGGTTTCTCAGGTGCGGATTGTGCGAAAGAAGCCAGGCTTAGGAGCAAAAAAAAGACAAGCAACCGTCTCACGATCACTCTCCGGGGATCAGGAAGATGTCCGACAGCAGGGCTGAAAAGTGTACACCGTCGAGGTGTCATCGCGCAGCGGATCGGGAATGGGTCTGTGTGGGGACGGGTCTTTGACCCGCCTCCACACGTGGCTGCTTCTATTTCACGGCCGCGACCCCGGTCAATCCCGGCAACGTGTCCAGGCCAGCTCTCCTGGCTTCGTGTTCTGCGAACTGCAGCACAGCATTCTCATGAGCACTCTGGATTAGGGGCCGTTGGTATCCAGAGATGAGTTCTTCGACTCTGGCCCGCGCCCGGCCAATCATATCTGCCGGGTAGCCTTCCAGTGCCGGGCGGCCGCGCTCAATCACTGAAGATGGGAAATGCTGCTCGCTGCGAAATAACATTCGCGTCTCCTTAAGCCTCAGGAAATCCCCCTGTAAGCCAGCTTGGGCGAACATGGAAAGAGCCAGGGATTCGGTTCGAGGCTCGATTCCCCGAACCAGCCGCTGAGCCGACGCAATCGCCTCCGCGTCAATGACCAGCTTCTCGACGCTGTGACACGCCAGAAAATCCAGCATGCCGGCACCCGAGATCATGTTGATGCCCGCCAGCGCTCCCAGAAGCGCTGAGATTCCGCTCTCCATCCCAGCTTGGGCATCGAGCTGCTTGGCATCGCTTGCCACCAGATACCCGTGCGTCGGCAAGTTCAGATATTTGCCCACCTGGCAGCAAGCCAGATCCAGCATCGCAGTTTCAATCGCACCCATCGGAGTCGTGCCCGCGCGCATATCGAAAATCGCGGGAGCGCCGCCCCAAACAATGGGTGCGCCAGGCTGAGCCAGCTGATGAATTGTGATTCCACTGAGGCACTCCGCCGCGTGCTGCACTACTGCGCCCGCCAAGGTGACCGGCGCAGTGCCCCCGGCCAGCGGCATGCTGACGATCTCCGCCGGAATCCCCGCCCGCGCCAGATCAACGATGTTGTGCGAGGCAAACTCCGACCAGTTCAATGGCGGTGAAGGACAAACATCGAAGATGGCTCGCGGCCGCTGCCCGAGTGCTCGTTCGCTGCCACTTTCTTCGACCAGCAAGTCAATCATTGTTTTCAGGCTGGAACCGGAAAACGCGCCGGTCACGACCGGCTTCTCCGAATACCACAACACGAGCAGCAACCGGTACCAGTCGCCGATTTCCTGGGGCACGTCGTTGCACACCACGGCGGTGGATTGCGCCGCATACTGCGGAAGCATCTCCGCCACCTGCACCAGCCGTATCAAGTCAGCCGACTGTGCCGGCCTCGCCTGCTGTGTTTCCGAATCCAGAATGTTCAGGCAGGAAGAACCGGGATCGAAGTGAACGTCGTCTGCTCCATAATGCACAGCAGGACGTCCGCCACGGTCATAAAGAAAAAATTCATGCGGCGCTGACGCCAGAGCCCTCCGAGCCAGCTTCTCCGGAATATGAGCCACGCCGTTCTCTAGGCGTGCCCCGGCCGTAGCCAGCAGCTCGAAAACATATGGCGCCAGGCGCACGCCGGGGCTCTCAAGCAGCTGGAAAGCCTCCCTAAGAATCCGCTCCATCAACGTCCGGTCAAGAAGCTCCAGCTTCGGCCTCACCGCAATTCTCCGAGTGGCGCGAGATGCCTCTTCTGTTCCATCAGATTGCGCGCTAGCTCCACCGCGCTCATGGCGTCCTTGGCATAACCGTCGGCGCCGATTTCTTCAGCCCAACGGCGCGTGACCGGGGCGCCTCCCACCATGACCTTTACCTTCGCCCGCAGACCGGATTTTTCCAGCGCCTCGATGACCGTCTTCTGATTACGCATCGTCGTGGTCAACAGGGCCGAGACTCCCACGATGTCTGCCCCGAATTCCAACGCCTTAGCCGCAAACTTTTCGCCTGACACATCCACGCCCAGGTCGTACACCCGAAATCCGTGAGCGGAAAGTAGCGTTCCCACCAGAGACTTGCCAATCTCGTGGATATCGCCTTGGGTTGTCCCCAGCACAACGGTGCCGGCCACGGGCCGTTCGCTGCCGAGCTTCTTTAACTCCGGATCCAAGACTGCCATGGCGGCCCGCATCGCCTCGGCCGAAGCCAGCATGTCGGGCAGGAACATCTGTCCTTTGGCGAACTGCTCACCAACGGCATGCATTCCGGGCACATAGCCGCTGTTGATTGCCTCCAGCGGCATGATTCCGTCACCTAGCGCCTGACGAGCCAGTTCCGCCGAGGTCGCGGGCGCGCCATCCATAATGCTCTGCCGCATGGCAGAAAGAAGTTCTTGGGACATGTATTCTCCCGTCCCGATTGGACCTTGCCGGGCGCACATATGTCTGTGATACGCGTCACGGGGAGGGGAAACCGCCTTCCACGTGCTAAAATCTAAGGTTAGTTCGCAGTCCAAGATGCTCCCAGAGCTACAGAACCTTCTCGAATTACAGAAAACTGACCGGGAAATCCTTCGCCTGAACGAAGAAATCGCTTCTCTGCCCAAGCGAGTCGCGGCAATCGAGCAAAAGCTGGCTGGGACCAGAGCCATCCTGGAAAAGGCCAAGACCGCTGTCAAGGCCGATGACGCCGCCCGCCGTAAATACGAATCCACCATCCAGGACTTTCAGCAGAAGATCTCCAAGTACCGCGATCAGTCCCTGGACGTAAAAACGAATGAGCAGTACCGGGCCCTGCAGCATGAGATTGACTTCTCCCAGCAGGAAATCCGCGCTACAGAAGACAGGATTCTCGAGTTGATGGTCAACGCCGAGACCCGGGACAAGCAGGTCAAAGCCGCCGAGGCAGAATTGAAGGCAGAGACCGCCGAAATCGAGAAAGAAAAAGAGGAAGCCCGCCGCACCACTGCGGAAGACCAGAAACAGCTAGCCGAGTGGACAGCCAAGCGCGATCAATTCCGCGCGGGAGTCCCCGCCGACCTGCTCCGCCACTATGATCGGGTCGTCAAGCTGCGCAAGACAGGTCTCTCCGAAGTCCGCGATCAGAAGTGCATGACATGTCAAGTCATGCTCCGGCCGCAGACTTACAACGAAGTACGCAGTGGCGAGCAGGTAGTGATCTGCGACTCCTGCCAGCGCATCCTATATTTCGATCCCGCAACCGAAGTGATCGCGGAGAAGGTGGTTGCGCCGTCGCGCCGTCGCGCGCGTCCCAAAGCCGATGCTCCCCAGGGCTGGTACTATCTCCCCGAATATGGAGAGCACGGTGAAGTCCTACTGGGATTCACCAACGCCAATGGCACCGCGACCCGGCGGATCTACGATTTCAATACTGGCCGCCAGATTGGCGACATCGTGATTCGAGAGGGCGACTACCATCTGGCCTTCCCCGAAGACCTATCGGGCGACTACATCCGCCTCAACGGCAGCTGGAACGAGGCCGAACTGGAATCGTGGGGCAACGAGATGCCGATGAACGCCCTCGACTCCCTGCATGCTGACCTGCAAGCTGCCCGCACCGAAAGCTCCAGACACCATAACCAACACGCCGAAGCCGCCCACTAGGGGACCGTTTGGAGACGGGTCTCTGACCCGTCCAGGGACGGAAGCTCCGCTGATTTCCTCGTCATCGTGGGTTTAAGATTCCCCTATGCCCGTCGAATCCAAGCTGGCCACCGTAACCATCTCCGCCCGGGGCGCGCTGCGCCTGAGAAACGGCCATGTCTGGGTCTATCGCTCCGACATCCTCTCAGCTGACGGCATTCCACCAGGCGCTTTGGTCAAGGTCTCCGAGCCCAAAGGCAAGCCACTGGGGATGGCTCTCTACAGCAGCGCCTCTCAGATCGCCATCCGCCTGCTCTCCCACCGCGCCGTAGAAGACTTTCCGGCCCTGCTTCGCCAAAGAATCCGGGAAGCGCTGCGTTATCGAGACCTCGTGGTCAGCAACACCGATGCCTACCGGCTGATTTTCAGCGAGGCCGACTTCCTCCCCGGCCTGATCGTGGACCGCTACAACGACATTGTCTCGTTCCAGGTGCTCACCCAAGCCATGGACAGCGAGCCGGCGCGGCAAGCCCTCATGTCTGAGCTCGGCGGCCGGCTGAACCCGGCCGCCATTGTGGAACGGGTCGATCCGCGAGTGCGCCAGCTTGAGCAGTTGCCGTCCCGCGACTCACAGCTTATCCAGGGAGACAAGACCAACACGTTCTTCACCATGAACGGAGTGCGCTTCCATTACGCGGCCCTGGAAGGCCAAAAAACCGGCTCCTTCCTTGATCAGCGCGAAAACTATGCCGCGGCCGCCCAATATGCTCATGGCGACGCGCTAGACGGGTTCTGCTACCAGGGTGGCTTTGCCCTGCACCTGGCCTCGCGCTGCTCACAAGTTACTGGGTTGGACAGTTCCCGCCCGGCCCTCGAAGTTGCCGATCAGAATGCTGCCCTAAATGGACGCGAGATCGAATGGATCGAAGCTAATGCCTTCGACCTGCTTAAGGACTATTCCGCGGCAGGCCGTCAATTCGACACGATCATTCTCGACCCGCCGGCCTTCGCTAAATCCAGAAAGAACCTCGAGACTGCCTTACGAGGCTATAAGGAGCTCAACCTGCGCGCCCTGAAGATGTTGCGCCCAGATGGGATTCTGGTGACCTGCAGTTGTTCGTACCACGTCAGCCAGGCCGCGTTCCTGCAGGTCATCTCCGAAGCTGCCCTCGATGCCCGTAAAACCCTCCGCGTCATCGCGGTCCGCGGTCAAGCCAAGGATCATCCCGTGCTGCTGAGCGTTCCAGAAACCAGCTACCTAAAGGCCATAATCTGCCATGTAAGTAATTGAAAATAGGCTAATCCACGTATTGACAGCAACGCACTCATATTTTATGCTTCCATTACGCTAAGTTGAGCATCTAAACGAAGCGAAACAAGCTTCATACCAGATTTCGAAGGAGGAATTTGAGCCATGACAGTTCTGACCCGTTGGGATCCTTTCCGTGAATTCTCCACCCTGCAGGACCGGATGAACCGCCTGTTCCAGGAATCATTTGGCCGCGAGGGCCGGGAAGAGTCTCTCACCACCACCAGCTTTGCGCCGGCGGTTGACGTTTACGAAGACGAGCACAACGTCACGCTGAAGATCGAAGTGCCCGGTATCGACGAGAAGGACATTGATGTCCGCGTCGAGAACAACACTCTGACCGTGCACGGCGAGCGCAAGTTCGAAAAAGAAGAGAAGGAAGAGAACTATCGTCGCATTGAGCGGCAGTACGGCAGCTTCATCCGCTCCTTCACTCTGCCCAACACCGTGGACAGCGACAGCATTTCTGCCGACTACGACAAGGGCGTGCTGAAGATCGGTTTGGCCAAGAAGGCAGAAGCCAAGCCAAAGCAGATCAAGGTGAACGTCGGCAGCCACAAGATGCTCGAAGGAAAGGGCGCGGGCAAGGCCGCGTAATTTTGGCTCGTGTGCGGGCGGGTCTCCGACCCGCCTTAGCTCGCGTAGGGACAGGCGTCCTCGCCTGTCCGGCCGTGTGCAGCTCGCGAGTATTTTGACGGGAGGCGGCCCCGCGCCGTCTCCCGTTCTTATTGGTCATCTTAAAGAAGTGCGTAAGCCCTACGAATTAGGTAGAACCCGGCAGTCTGCCGTTAGTTCGGCTGGCCAAATACCACCTGCCGGTGCTAGACATGAAGTACGAGTTAGGAGAACCCATGCCTATCCGCTGGGACAAATTCACCGTAAAGGCGCAGGAAGCGGTGCAGCGCGCCAACGACATCGCCTCTGAACACGGCAACCCCGAGCTGCACCCGCTGCACTCGTTGGCAGCTCTCGTCGAAGACCGGGAAGGGATTGTGCCGCCGGTTCTGGAAAAGATCGGCATAGGTCCGCAAGCCGTCCTGAGTGACGCCTACAAAGAAATCGAGCGCCTGCCCAAAGTTTCCGGCGCCGCCACACAGGCGACCATGTCGCCGGCACTGAACCAGCTGCTGGAGCGTGCCTTCAAGGAAGCCGACAACTTCAAGGACGAATACGTCTCCACCGAACACATGCTGCTCGCGATCACGCAGATGAAACGCGACGCCGCCGAGGAGATCCTCAGGCGTCACGGCGCCACTCATGACGCCATTCTGAAATCTCTCACTTCCGTGCGTGGCTCGCAGAAAGTTACCGACCAGAATCCCGAGGCCAAGTACCAGGCACTGGAGCGCTATGCCCGCGACCTGACGGAACTGGCCCGTCGCGGCAAGCTCGATCCAGTGATCGGACGAGACGAAGAAATCCGGCGTGTGGTTCAGGTTCTCTCGCGCCGTACGAAGAATAATCCGGTGCTCATCGGCGAGCCCGGGGTGGGCAAGACGGCCATCGTGGAAGGCCTGGCCCAGCGAATCATCTCCGGCGACGTGCCTGAAGGTCTGCGCAACAAGCGTCTCGTGGGTCTCGACCTGGGAGCCATGCTGGCCGGCGCCAAGTATCGCGGCGAGTTTGAAGACCGGCTGAAAGCCGTGCTCAAGGAAATCGAAGACTCGCAAGGTCAGATCATCCTCTTCATCGACGAACTGCATACGCTGGTCGGCGCGGGCGCCGCTGAAGGCGCCATTGACGCGTCCAACATGCTGAAGCCCGCCCTGGCCCGTGGCGAGCTGCGTGCCATTGGCGCTACTACGCTCAACGAATACCGCAAGCACATCGAGAAAGACGCGGCGTTGGAACGCCGTTTTCAGCCCGTCTACGTGGGCGAGCCCACGGTAGAAGACACGATCGCCATCCTGCGCGGTCTGAAGGAGCGATACGAAGTTCACCATGGTGTGCGTATCAAGGACTCCTCCATAGTCGCCGCCGCCACGCTCTCGCACCGGTATATAACGGATCGCTTTTTGCCGGACAAAGCTATCGACCTGATCGATGAAGCCGCGGCCTCACTTCGCATTCAGATCGACTCCATGCCCACCCAGATCGACCAGCTGGAGCGCCGTGCAACCCAACTCGAAATTGAAAAGCAGGCTCTCAAAAAAGAAGACGACCCCAACTCCAAGGAACGGCTGACGCAGATCGAGCGAGAACTCGCCGACATTCGCGAGCGCTCGAATGTGCTGAAAGCTGCGTGGAAAAAGGAAAAGGATCTGATTGCACGCACCCGCCAGCTGAAGGAAAAAATCGAGCAGCTCAAAATCGAGGAGCAGAGCGAAGAGCGCAAGGGCAATCTGGAACGGGTGGCCACGATCCGCTACCGCGACATCCCGCAGGCCGAAACCGAGCTGAAAAGGCTCACCGCCCAGATGGACGGCGGCGGCACCCGCATGCTCAAGGAAGAAGTTGACGAAGAGGATGTTGCCCGTATTGTCGCCAAGTGGACGGGCATCCCTGTCTCAAGAATGCTCGAGGGCGAAGTCAAGAAGCTGATCGCAATGGAAGACCGGCTGCGGCAGCGCGTGGTCGGCCAGGACACTGCTCTGGAGCGCGTAGCCAACGCAATTCGCCGCTCGCGTGCCGGCTTAGGCGATCCCAAGCGACCCATCGGATCGTTCATTTTCCTGGGGCCAACCGGTGTTGGCAAAACCGAGCTGGCCCGCGCTCTAGCCGAATTCTTGTTTGACGATGAGCGCGCGATGGTGCGCATTGACATGTCCGAGTACATGGAGCGCCATGCCGTCTCGCGTCTGATTGGCGCGCCGCCCGGGTATGTCGGCTACGAAGAAGGCGGGCAGCTCACCGAGCAAGTTCGCCGCCGGCCCTATTCGGTGATCCTCTTCGACGAAATCGAGAAGGCGCACCAGGACGTCTTCAACATCCTGCTGCAGATCATGGACGATGGCCGCCTGACCGATGGGCAGGGGCGCACGGTAGACTTCCGCAACACCGTCATCATCATGACCTCGAACATCGGCTCGACCTATCTGCAGGCCGAGAACATGCGCACCGCCGACGACTTTGCGCGAGCCACCGAGCTGGTCATGAACGCGCTTCACGGGCATTTCAAGCCGGAGTTCCTCAACCGCGTGGACGACATCATCGTTTTCCAGCCGCTGGGGAAGGAACAGCTGGTGAAGATTGTCGAGCTACGCCTGGAAGACCTGCGCCGCCTGCTGGCCGAGCGCAAGATTTCAGTCGAGCTCACCGACGCCGCCAAGGAGCTCCTGTTCCTGGAAGGCTTCGACCCGAACTTCGGCGCACGTCCGCTAAAACGGGCCATTCAGAAGCTGGTTCAGGACCGGCTGGCTTTGAAGATCTTGGATGGAGAAGTTCTGCACGGCGATCACGTGATCGTGGATGCCGACATGAAGACGAGGAAGATGATCTTCCGGGTCAGCGAGCGTGTCGGCGAGAAGGAACCGGCCAAGGCACACCGATAAAGAAGGGGTGAGGGCGGGTCTTTGACCCGCCCATACTTATCCCTTGGTGTCGCGGTTCTTCAGCACTTGGATAGCTTTCTGGAGCTGATCGTCCTGCTGAGGACGCGCACGCTTTTCCTGGTCAGGCGCGCTTTGCTGATCTTCCTCAGGCAGCAGGCCATCATCGTCATTGTCGGCAACGATGACATTGGGGGTCACCGCCGTATCTTGAATGGCCTTTCCTTCCGGCGTGTAGTACTTGGCTACCGACAGGATCAGAGCGGAGCCATCCTGCATTTCAATGACTTTCTGAATCGAACCATCGCCAAACGTTTTGTCTCCCACTACGTCACCGCGGGCGTTCCCCAGAACCGCGGCCGCCACAACTTCAGCGGGGCCCGCCGTTCCCCGGTTTACCAGCACTACCAGGGGCAAGCTGGTGATCGACTTTTGCGGGTCGGCGTTGAAGGCTTCGCGGGGATACTTCTGTCCCTGCAAGTAGGTGATGGTCCCGTGATTCAGGAACAGATTCGCGGTGGCAATGCCTTCCGATTCCTCGCCCGCAGCGGCATTACGCACATCCAGGATCAGTTTCCTGGCGCCGGACTTCTGCAGGGACTTGACGCGATTGGCCACTTCCTGCGCTTTACCCTTGGTGAAGGCATCGACCTTGATGAGGCCAATATTATCTTCCAGCATCTTGTCGGTGACTTGCGGGATGGCGACTACGTCGCGGGTGATGACAATCTTCTGTGGCTCGGCTCGGCGCGGACGAACTACGGAAATCGTGATATTAGAACCCGGCTGTCCGGCCATTAGGTTATGGATCTCGGCCAGCGACAGCTCGCGCGTGCTCTTGCCCTCGATGGCTTCAATGATGTCGGATCCCTCGACACCCGCCTTGTCGGCCGGGCCGCCGGGAATCACGGAGATGACCGCCGCATAACCAAAGCGTTTGGAGACAGTAGCGCCGATATCGGCGCGCCCGTCGCCCTTGTGCTCCTTGTATTCCTTGTACTGCGCCGGGTCGAGATAGCTGGAGTTAGCGTCCAGCGATTCCAGCAGGCCGTGCAGGGCGCCGTCGGTGACAGCAGGAATGTTGGGCTCCTCGACATACTCACTGCGCACGCGCGACAGCACTTCACTGTAAACCTGAAGCTGCCGGTACGCCCCGTCGTTGCTGGAGGCGCGCACGCCGCTCAGGCCCAACGCCATGAACAGCACAAGTAGAAGAGACGAAACTAGAACTACTGCTTTGATTTTGTTCGACATCGGACTCTTATTCTTCTCGGATGGAGCGATCACTTCCTCGGAAGTCCTTTCATTATAGCCGTTTTGATGCGATGGTCCTATGGTTAGTTTCTGGGATTTTGGCGCGATAGTAACCAACGGCGAAGCGGGCTTGCGTGGGGACGGGCCGCTGTCGGACGTCTGGCGGAGCGAAGCTCTGCAGCCGCTGCTGCCACTACCGCAAGTTCTTGGTTTAGCGTTGATTAGAGCCGCCCGCTTAATGCGACGGAGGCTGTTCCAGAAGGACGTCGAGGAGCCGCGCCAGCTGGGTTCTTTTGTCATCGGGAGCCGCAGGCGCGGTTCCAGTGTCGGCCAGCGCAGCCAGTTGATGCGCCAGGATTCTTACTGCTAAGGCGCGTGGAAGGTAGACAGCGTCGGGAGGTAGCGCCAGTTCCCAGCTATCGCGATCGCGGCGAATCAATCCCCAATGCTGGTGTTCCGAATGCTTCTTCAGGCTGGCATGGCCTCCCACCAGCGCAGATGGCCCGCTGATGCTCACCTCGGCCCAGCCACCGTTCTTGTCGAGATGGATCTTCTTAACTTCGAAACTGTCGAAAACAATGAGCGATTGAACCAGGTTGAACACGTCGTTCCCACGTAGCGCTTCCCCAGTCGCGTTAAAGGTTTCAAAGAGCGCCTCGCGCACCTGATCAGTAGAAGGCCTGGCAAAGTTGATGATCTGCACTCGCGGGATGACCGGAGGCTGCGGGTCAACAGCCGGATTGGCCGGCAACGCCAGGCTGGGCACATCGGTTTCGGCGGCGGAAGGCCGGTCTTCAGCAACGGAATGGCGGTCAGCAAACAGCGGTGGATCGGCATCGGCGCCCGCAGCGCCTGCAGGTCTCAAGCGGGCGACCTCGGTCTTGGCCGCAAGAACACTGGGCGGCGCGGCTTTGACGTAGCGGAAGAAATGCGGCCGTCCACGGCGTTTCCAATAGTCGGCATCGTACTTCTCCACCCCTTTACCGGAACGCAACGCGCTGAAGAAAGAATGCTGCGTGGGATTGATCACCACGCCTACGTGTCCGCGCCACACCACGAGGTCTCCCGGCTGGGGACGTGTGACCGGGCGGAATGAATCAACGCCTTGGTAAAGGTCGGTGGAACTCGCGTAGGGATAGGGGAAGCCTGCCCGTTCGTAAATTTCATGCACAAGATGCGAGCAGTCGGCATTGCCTTGAATGTGGCGGTGGCGGGATTCCAGAGCCGCGCCGAGAACGGCCAGACCCTCGTCCGCAGTCAGCAACCGCGAGGCAGGTAATTTTTGGAAACTAACTGCAGTCCGAGCGACTGTTCGATGGGGCGGTTCAGAGCTGTTGCGTTTCTGCTGCGCTGACAAAACACTAGGGGCCAGGGCGAAAAGCAAAACAAATACCGGGGCTCCTGTGGTCTTGAGGCGCATAGTTCGTGTTGTATCGCAGCTTCATGAAAGCGCACAGGTCACAAGGGTGCAACCTGGTCCGCCAAGAGTACTCGAAATCAGATGCACCTTAGGGGCCGGCGAGTTGTTGACCAGGACCGCCTGAAGTGCACCAGAGGACCAGAACTCAGTTACTTTTAGGGACTTGCAACTGAGTGCGCGGTTTCGGAGCAGGCGGCGCAGGGGCCGCGGATTGTCCGTCCGACGCGTTATTTGCCGGGTTCGTCCCGGAGTTCGACATGGCCTGCAACTCCGAAGACTTGTACTTGGGCTCGCTGACGTAGCCGTGAACGTGATTCTTGTCAATCTTGTTGATCACCAACTCCACCGGCTGACCGTTTCCGGCAGCATAGAAAATCACCGGCTCGAACACGTTGACGTGCTTCCTGGAAACTTTGAAATCATCCACCATCATTTCCAGGTCGACATACTGATGCTTGGTATTGGCCTTCCGGAGGCGGATGCCCACCGGACCATCCTTCTGGAACTGGCCGCTCTTATCGATGTCGAACTCGAAGTAGCTGCGTTCGCCCTTCTTTTGCAGCACGACGAGTTCATCATGCGTACGCGCAATCGAGCCCGTAAGTTCTGTATGGGCGTTGCCTAGATCCTGTCGCGTGGAGTCGATTTGCTTCTGTTGCTCTTCTAACTGCGCCTGTAGCTGCTTCCAGCGAGGGTCGTCGCGCCGGGCACGCGTTGCCACGCGATGAGGACGGGCCGGGCTCGCGGCTGGCGCCGGGGGCAACCTGGCTGCTTGCTGTGCGCTTAACTCATTCAGCTTCGCATTCAGAGCGTCCACCTGGCCGCGCGTCGCGTCCAGAGAGGTCGCGATTTGGCCGTTCTCGGCGACGAGCCGGTGGGACAGGCTACGCTCGTGGAAGGCGTAAACGGCAGCAGCGACTAGCAAAATCGCCATCAGCATCAGCGATAGGCTGAACCGGGGACCAGAACTGGGTGTGGACAGGGTCTTTTCTTCCGGGCTGGGGTTTGGGGTCTCATCAGGCATGGAAGTTCTCCTGGAAATTCGGCAGCAACTCAGGTTCCAGCGTAAGTAGCTCAACAATCAAGTATTTGCGTTTTGAAGACGTGCATCAAATTCCGCTCAGCGTGAAATCCTTTCCGCAGTATAAGGTGTAACATTGGTACTTGTCGGCCCGATTCGCGGGCGGGACGCCCTCGGTCCAGCCGCCGGGACGGCGGCACTACAAATCGCTCTCGATTCGGTTCGGGGTAAACACGTTAATAGGCAAGCCTAGCCGGCCGTGCCGGGATTGGCTACGCCGGGGATAGCCCTTCTCTTTGCGGGCGGCGACGCCGGCTGGCCCACCAGCGCAACCGATCCAAGTAAATGTAGACAACGGGCGTGGTGAACAGGGTCAGCATCTGGCTGACGATCAAGCCTCCGACAATGGTTATGCCCAGCGGCCGCCGCATTTCAGAGCCCACGCCGGTGCCAACCGCCAGCGGTAGCCCGCCGAGAAGCGCCGCCATCGTGGTCATCATGATCGGCCGAAAACGCAGCAGACAAGCTTCGTAGATCGCGTCAACCGGCGATTTGCCTTCATCGCGTTCGGCCATGAGGGCGAAGTCGATCATCATAATGGCATTTTTCTTAACCAGGCCAATCAGCAGGATGATTCCGATCAGGCCGATCACGTTCAGTTCATTATGTGTCAACAGCAGGGCTAGAAGCGCGCCTACCCCGGCAGACGGCAACGTCGAGAGAATCGTGATGGGGTGGATGTAGCTCTCGTACAGCGCGCCCAGCACAATGTACACCGCGACCAACGCAGCCAGGATGAGCAAAGGCTCGCTCGATAGCGACTGCTGGAAGGCCGCCGCCGTTCCCTGGAAACTCGGATGGATGCTGCCGGGAAGGCCGATTTGGCGCTCCGCATTCTCGATCGCCGTGGTGGCATCGCCGAGAGAGACCCCGGGAGCAAGGTTGAAGGAAATGGTCACCGACGGAAATTGCCCCTGGTGGTTTACCGCTAAGGCGGTGTTGGAGGGCGCGAAGTGAGCGAACGCGGACAGAGGCACGGTCGCTCCCGTCTTCGATTTCAGGTAAATGTTCTCTAGTGAATCCGGGGTCTGGCGTAGACGAGGGTCAACCTCCATGACGACGTGATATTGATTGAGCTGCCGGTACATGGTGGAGACCTGGCGCTGTCCGAAGGCGTCGTAGAGGACACTATCGATGGTGGCCGTATCGACGCCCAGGCGCGCAGCGGTATTGCGGTCGATCTGGACGTAGGCTTCCAGGCCGCGATTCTGCTGGTCGCTGTTGACGTCGCGCAGGCCAGGGAGGGTCCGCAATTTCTCTAGAACTCGCGGCGCCCAGGCGTTCAGTTCGTTCAGGTCTTCCCCTTGCAGGGTGTACTGATACTGCGCATTGCCCAGTCGTCCGCCAATGGTCAGATCCTGCGCCGACTGCAAGAACAGCGTCGCTCCCGGTACTACCGCCAGCTTTCGCCGCAACCGGGCAATCACCTGATCGGCGGTAAGCCTTCTCTCCTTCGGGGGCTTCAATGTGATGAACATGCGGCCAGTATTGGAAGTCGCTCCGCCCCCAGCAAAGCCGACTACTGTGTTCACGGCGGGATCGGCTTTCACGATGTTCACGAACTGCGCCATCTTGTCGCGCAGCGCTTCGAAGGAGATATCCTGCGCGGCCTGCACCGAGCCAAACATGCGGCCCGTGTCCTGCTGCGGAAAGAAGCCTTTGGGCACGATCGCGTAGAGATAAATGCTCAGACAGGCCGTACCCACAGTGATCAAGAGCGTGAGTGGCTGGTGGCGCAACACCCATTGCAGGCTTTTTGTGTACCTGTGAAGAACAGCGTCGAACAGGCGTTCACCAAAACGATAGGCGCGTCCGTGGCGTTCCTCTCCTAACGGCCGCAAAAACTTGGCACACATAGCGGGCGTTGTAGTAAGCGAGACCAGCAACGACACTCCGATGGCCACGCTGAGCGTAACCGCAAATTCGCGAAAGAGGCGCCCGACAATGCCCCCCATCAACAGGATGGGAATGAACACGGCCACCAGCGACGTGCTCATCGAGAGAACCGTGAATCCGATTTCCTGTGCGCCTCTGAACGCCGCCTGTACCGGACCCATCCCCCGTTCCAGATAACGGGTGATGTTCTCGAGTACAACGATCGCGTCGTCCACAACGAACCCGGTCGAAATAGCCAGCGCCATCAGCGAAAGATTGTCCAGGCTGTAGTGCAGCAGGTACATCACCGCGAAGGTTCCAATAAGCGACAGCGGCACAGCCACGCTGGGAATCACCGTAGCGCGAACCGTCCGCAGGAACAGGAACACCACCAGGATCACCAGCACGATCGAGATCATCAGCGTGAACTCGATATCGGTGACGGAAGCACGAATGGTGGTGGTGCGGTCCATTACGACATCCAGGTTAATGGACGGTGGAATCGAGGCTTTGAGCAGCGGCAGCACGCTGTACACGCGATCCACCGTGCTGATGATGTTCGCGCCGGGCTGCCGGAACACGATGATCAGCACGGCCGGCTTGCCGTTCGCCAATCCGACATTGCGCGTGTCTTCGACCGAATCCTGTACGTCAGCCACATCGCCCAGCCGCACCGCGGCCCCGTTGTTGTAAGCCACGATCAGGGGCCGGTATTCCTCGGCGCGGTAGATCTGATCGTTGTCCTTGATCGCCCAGGCATTGATTGGGTCCGCGAGTTCTCCCTTCGGTCGATTGGCGTTGGCAGCGCCTAGAGCCGTGCGGACCTGATCGAGACTGATTCCCAGCTTGTTGAGCAGCGTTGGATTGAGTTCGGCGCGAACCGCCGGTCGCGCGCCGCCGCCGACAAACACCTGGCCAACGCCGCCAACCTGGGCCAGCTTCTGCGAGAGGATGGAATCGGCGACGTCGTAAATGCGTGGCAGCGTGAGTTCGTCCGAACTGAGCGCCAATATCAGGATGGGCGCGTCGGCAGGATTAACCTTGCGATACCCAGGATTGTTTGGCAGATTCGCCGGAAGCTGCCCACGAGCGGCGTTAATGGCGGCCTGCACATCGCGCGCAGCCGCATCAATGTTCCGATTCAGATCGAATTGCAGGGTGACGTTGGTGGAACCCAGTTGACTCGTGGAAGTCATCTGCGTAACACCGGCGATGCGGCCGAATTGGCGCTCCAGCGGCGTCGCGACGGCGGAGGCCATAGTTTCCGGGCTGGCTCCGGGCAGGCCGGCGGATACTGAAATCACTGGGAATTCCACTTGGGGCAGAGGAGCTACCGGAAGGAAATTAAAAGCCAAAGCGCCTGCCAGCAAGAGCGCCAAAGTGAGCAACGAGGTGCCCACGGGCCGCTTAATAAATGGAGCGGAAATATTCATCCGCTAATCTGCTCCTGCCGGTTCCTCGATGGGGTTGCCAATGCGGAAACGCGCGAATCTTCGGGCCAGACGATCGAACCAGAGATAAACGACCGGTGTCGTATAAAGCGTGAGCAACTGGCTCAGCAGCAGGCCGCCAACAATGGTGATGCCCAGCGGATGCCGCAGCTCCGAACCTGTGCCGGTACCGAGCGCAAGTGGCAAACCACCGAGCAGAGCGGCCATGGTGGTCATCATGATCGGCCGGAAACGCAAGAGGCTGGCCTGATAGATCGCTTCTTCCGGCGGTTTGTGCTGATCGCGCTCGGCTTCCAACGCGAAGTCAATCATCATGATGGCGTTCTTCTTCACAATGCCGATCAGCAGGATGATTCCAATAAGACCAACGACGTTCAGATCATTTCTTGTGATCAGCAACGCGAGAATGGCACCCACGCCTGCCGACGGCAGCGTCGACAAAATCGTGATCGGATGGATATAGCTTTCGTACAGCACGCCCAGAACGATGTAAACGGTAACTATTGCGGCGAGGATCAGCCAGGGCTCGGTAGAGAGCGAGTTGCGGAATGCGGCGGCTGTCCCCTGGAAACTGGAATGAATGCTGGCGGGCAGGTTGATCTCACGTTCCGCGCTTTCAATCGCCTTCGTCGCCTCTCCTAACGACACTCCGGGCGCGAGGTTGAAAGAAAGCGTCACCACCGGAAATTGTCCCTGGTGATTAATTGCCAAAGAAGTATTGGTTCGCTCGAAGTGGCTGAAAGTTGACAAAGGCACTTGCGTACCGCTGCTCGATTTCACGTAGATGTCTTTGAGCGAATCGGGCGTCTGCTGGAATTGCGGATTGACTTCCAGCACCACATGGTATTGGTTCAATTGCGTGAAGATGGTCGAAACCTGGCGCTGGCCGAAGGCGTCGTAGAGCGTGTCATCAATGGCCTGGGGCAGGATGCCGAGGCGCGAGGCCGTGTCGCGGTCGATGGCCAGGTCGGCTTGCAGGCCAGCATTCTGCTGATCGCTGGCAACGTCACGGAGTTCCGGCAGGGTCTCGAGCTTGGCAACCAACTGGGGCGCACAGGAATTCAGTTCCTGCACGTCCGCGTCTTCGATCGAATACTGAAACTGCGTGCGGCTGACGCGATCTTCCACCGTCAGGTCCTGTACGGGCTGCATGTAGAGCGTGATGCCCGTCACCGGCGCCAGCTTAGGCCCTAGCCGCCGAATGATTTCCGAGGCGGTCTCTTTGCGTTGATCACGCGACTTCAGGTTGATTTGAATGCGGCCGCTGTTGGGAGTCGTGTTGATTCCGTCCACCCCAATAAAAGAAGACAGACTGGCTACGTCCGGATCCTGAAGAATGATGTTCGCCAGCTCCTGCTGGCGCTCGGCCATGGCTGCGAAAGAAACGGTTTCCGGTGCTTGCGAGATACCCAGAATCACCCCGGTGTCCTGCACCGGGAAGAAACCCTTGGGTACGACGACATAGAGGAAGAGCGTCAAAACCAGGGTGCCGAATGTGATGAGCAGGGTCGCAGTCTGGTGACCGAGTACCCACTTCAAAGTTCGGCCGTAATAATGGATGACCCGCTCATAGAAGTTTTCCGAGGCCTGGTAAATGCGTCCCGGCGGTTTGCCGGCCTTCGACTTCAGCAGCTTGGCTGACATCATCGGGGTCAGGGTCAGCGAGACGACGGCCGAAACCATGATCGTCACCGCTAACGTCACGGCAAACTCGCGGAAGAGCCGGCCAACGATATCTCCCATGAACAACAGTGGAATCAGCACGGCAATCAGCGAGACAGTCAGTGAAACGATGGTGAACCCGATCTGGCCGGAGCCCTTCAAGGCTGCTTCCAGCGGGGAATCGCCTTCTTCGAGGAAGCGGGCGATGTTCTCGATCATGACGATCGCGTCGTCCACTACGAACCCGGTAGAAATCGTGAGCGCCATCAGGGTCAGGTTGTTCAGGCTGTAGCCCAGCAGGTACATCACGCCGAAGGTGCCCACCAGCGAGAGAGGAACCGCGACGCTCGGAATCACCGTTGCCGACAGATTCCGCAGAAAGAGGAAGATCACCATCACCACCAGGGCGACGGTGAGCATCAGTTCGAACTGCACATCTTTCACAGACGCGCGGATCGTCTCTGTGCGATCGGTAAGAATCGAAACCTTGACGGCCGAAGGCAGCGACGACTGCAGTTGCGGCAACAGCTTCTTGATGCGGTCGACGACCGCGATGATGTTGGCTCCGGGCTGGCGCTGGATATTGACGATGACCGCCGGGGCGGTGTTCATCCAGGCAGCCTGTTTGGCGTTCTCCGCGCCATCAATCACAGTCGCCACATCGGAGAGCCGGATGGGAGCACCATTCCTGTACGCAATGATCAGCGGACGGTAGTCGTTGCTGGAGGTTAGTTGGTCGTTGGCCCCGATAGTGAATGCCTGGCGCGGGCCGTCAATCACACCTTTAGCTTGGTCAACATTGGCCAGCCCCAGCGCGGTGCGCAGGTCTTCCAGACTTAGACCGTGGAATGCCAGAGCCGTTGGGTTGGCTTGAATCCGAACCGCCGGCTTCTGGCCGCCACTGATCGAAACCAGGCCGACCCCCGATAGCTGCGAAATTTTCTGGGCGAGTGCCGTGTCCGCCAGATCCTCCACCTTATTCAGAGCAAGTGTGTCGGAGGTCAGGGCAAGCGTGAGGATGGGCGCGTCGGCGGGATTGACCTTGCTGTAGATCGGAGGATTAGGCAGATCGCGTGGCAGGTAAGTGCCGGAAGCGTTGATGGCAGCCTGAACTTCCTGCTCGGCGACGTCAATATTTTGATCGAGCGCGAACTGCAGGGTGATGATCGAGCTGCCGAAAGAACTGGTGGACGTCATCTGGCTGAGGCCGGGAACCTGTCCAAACTGGCGCTCCATGGGGGCCGTCACCGCGGAAGCCATCACATCCGGACTAGCGCCGGGATAAAACGTAACCACCTGAATGGTTGGGTAATCGACTTCAGGTAGCGCCGAAACCGGCAATTGCCGGTAAGCTACAATTCCCACCAGCAGCAGGCCAATCATGAGCAGCGAAGTTGCAACCGGCCGCAGGATGAAAATCCGGGACGGACTCATGGCGTGGGATTTCCCGAAGTTGGCAGTTGTCGACTGCGCGGGGAATTGTCGGTTGGGGCATTGACACCGGGGGCGTTATTTCTCCCCGGTGCAGTTGTGCCGGGAGGAGTGGCGGGATTCGCGGGGGCCGCGCGGGCTTCCACCTTGCTGCCTGCCTGCAGTTTGTCTTGCCCGTCAGTGACGACCTGGTCGCCCGGTGCCAGGCCCTGCGCAACCGCGCTGGTATTGCCTTGGGTCAGGGTCACGGTTACCGGTCGCACTTCTACCGTCTTGTCCGGCTTCACCACGTAGGCGAAAGTGCCCTGCGGGCCACGCTGGATGGCCGCCGCGGGAACCACAATGCTGTTCTTTCGAATCTCCAGCAGAAGATGCGCGTTGACGAACTGGTTCGGCCAGAGAGCAGCATCCTTATTGTCGAACACCGCCTTCAGCCGGCCGGTGCCGGTGGTCTGATCGATCTCGTTATCAATCGTGAGCAGGCGGCCGGTGGCCAACTTGCTTTGATCATCGCGGCTATAAGCGTCCACCTGCAACCGGCCGCCTCTCATTCGATGTGCGACGGAGGGTAGCTGATCTTCGGGTAGGGTGAAGATCACCGTGACTGGCTGCAATTGCGTAACCACCAGCATGGGATTCTGATCCGAGGCGTGCACCATGTTGCCCGGGTCGACCAGCCGCAGACCGATGCGGCCATCGATGGGCGAAGTTATGTGGCAATACGCAAGCTGAAGCTTGGCATTGTCGATTTGCGCCTGGTCGTTGCGAACCGCTCCTTCATACTGGTCGACCAAGGCCGCCTGCGTGTCCACTTGCTGCTGCGACATGGCGCCTGAGCTCTCTAACAGATCTTTGAAGCGCTGATAATTCAGCTTTGCGTCGCGGAGCAGGGCCTGATCGCGGAACCGGGTCGCTTGCGCCTGGCTCAGTTGCACCTCGAACGGCCGCGGGTCGATTACTGCGAGGAGTTGGCCTCTCCGGACTTGTTGGCCTTCACGGAATGCAACCTCGGCCAACTGGCCGTCGACGCGGCTCTTGATGCTGACCGCGTTCAGCGGTGTAACCGATCCGAGGCCTTCGAGATACACCGGCACGTCCTGCAGCTGAGCGGGGGCTACAGCGACCGGAACCGGCTGATTGGTGGCGGCGCGGACGTTCCTTCTTGAATCGGACGAGCCGCAACCGCTCGCCAGCGCGAAAATGAAAACAATCATGGCAAGCGACAGCCATGACCGTACGGCGGGTCGCTTGCTCAGCGAGATAGAACTTCGCTGTTGCTCGCAATTCGCCGCACCCTGGCCCAAACCTCCTGGCCGCGGGAATGATCGTTCCATAGCACGGTCCTAGAGCTGAGCGTTGGACGCTCTTTGACGTAACCGGGTTGCGGAATCTGTCTCGTTGGCCGCCTGAGATGCTTCTTGTTCACCCGGGAAGAGCCAGAGTCAAAGCGCGCTCTTATTTGACTAAGCAGCAAGGCAAAGAGCTGTTGAGTTTACAAAACTTTACTTCGACAGCCGGAGTTGCCACCTAGCCGTGCAGGTGCCCTTTTGGCCGGGTCCCATTTTGACACCCAGGCGACCTTTTAGGGAGTAGCAGGGCCTTGGCTTCCCCGCCAAAGCCGCCGTTCTTTCCTTTGTGCGGCTGTCTTTCGATGTCGATCAGCAGTTTGCGTGAAGGGCAACATAAATCAAGCCGTGGTGTCGCGACGCCGGACCCATCTACATTGCCACATCCCTTCTTCTTGGGATGGGCTATTGGCGTCTCGATGCATCCACGTGGCAGGAGAGCGTGCACCTTCACACCGAGGACGTAATAGAACAGCGCCGAATCCTGAGCCCAGTCCAGGAAGCAAAGGCCGCAGCGGAGGCCGCCAGCCAGGCTAAGAGCCATTTCCTCGCCAACAGCAGCGGAATAGACAGACCTCGTCACCCGGATCCCGGGCGGGCTCGGACTAAACGGAGCGCCATGATTCATGTGGAGGCGGCTCTCAGACCCGCCTGAGCCCGAGCCGCACTTCTTAACGATGGGCGTGATGGGCCAGGTCGCCCCAAACAAGCCTCAAGTGCACGGTCTTTTCTTCGACGGGTTTGACCTCCGCGGCCGATCTCCGCGTTTCCACGGTGACGAACAGCCACACCCAGAGGTAATTCAACAACAGAAACGCAATGGCGCCAGCCACAATCCAGATGAATGAATCCACTATGTACTCCAAAGGGCCGGCCGGCCGAATGTGCAGTCAGCTCTGAATTTATTTTCATCCCCGCATATGCTGGCGCTCGGTGATACCGGTCATAGGATTGCGTGATGCAGGTTACAGCGGCGTGATCTGGCTGCTCGACCGGCCCCAGCCGCTCAAGATTAGCCCGGCTAAGGGAAGAGGTTGAAATATCTGAGGACGCTTACTGTATTTTGCTCACCACAGCTTGCGCCCGGGACACCAGGCCCGGCGCCAACGTCGCATAGCCCATATTGCGAGCCATCAACTGGCCATCCTGCAGGGTCCAGTCAAGGAAGAGCCGCAGCGCATGACTGCGGTCGGGCGGAAGCGAAGAATCCGGGAGATACAGCCAAGTGAAGCTGCTGACAGGATAGGCATCCTTGCCGGGCCCGTAGGCCATCGAGATTCCAAAATCCGCAGGAATGGACTTTTGTAGGGCAGCGCATGCGGCTGCGATGCTGGCAGCGCTAGCCTTAATGAAACGGCCGGCCGCATTCTGCACCCTGCCATAGCCGATATCGGAGCGCCGCGCGAAGTCTACCTCGACGTAGCCGATCGAGCCCGGGGTTGCGGCCACCTTCTCCACCATGTCTTCACCCCGGTTGGCGTCGGCCCCTAGAGGCCATTTGGGCGAGGGGCTCTTGCCTATCTTGGAGCGAAACTCGGGACTCGTTTTCGAGAGAAAATCACTGAATATGTAGTTGGAGCCCTTACCCGGAGTGCGGTGGACAATACTGATCGGCAAATCGGGGAGCGTGGTTCCCGGATTCACCTTCACGATGCGGGGATCCTTCCAACTCTTAATGTTCCCCAGAAAAATGTTCGCCAGCAGTTCGCCGGAGAAGTTGAGTTCACGGCTGCCGGGTAGGTTATAAATCGGCACGATTCCTACCAGTACGGTTGGAATTTGCACGAGTGTCAACTTGCCACGGTGCATCTGCTCGCGGGTAAGCGGCACTTCCCCTCCTCCGAAATCTCCTGATCCTTCGCTGACTTGTTTCATGCTTTCGGAAGTGCCCAAAGGAAGATAGCGCACCTGAAGGTTGGGATTCTTTCGGTTGAATTCATCGATCCATGCCGAATAGAGGTGGTTCGGCACGTTGGATCCGGAGCCGACGATCGAGACGCGGGTTTGGGCCAAAAGGGGAGTCACGAGCCAGGAAAGAAATACGAGAACGGTGAGGAAATGCGACGCGAGCGCTGCTTTCGGGCACCGCATAACGGGGGCTCCTTCGCGATAGGCGCGATTTGTTTGCCGGGTCGGCCTTTAAGTTTAATTCAGTTTTGTCTCCTTATCGCGATCCGCAATTTCCGCGAATAGTGACTTTGTTTATCCCAGCCGTAGCGTTTGTCGTTAGCAAGTTAAAATGTCCGGTTTTCTTAGCACGTGAAATGTCCGGTTTGAGTTAAACGACCAGCAGCAGTCGGGGCTGTGGGAAAGTGGGAATCCCGCGCTTTTTGCGGGATTTCCAAGCGAGGTGGGAAAGTCGGGTTTTGGACTTTTCCACCTCGCGGCTTTTCCACAGCCCGTCCGCGCTGCGTTTTGTTGTCTGCCAGGGTCGCACCT
>Ga0209158_1000030_pt1 | contig 110320 bp, 101 predicted proteins | sample GraSoiAngelo_140_FD_185897 | JGI IMG/M metagenome (GOLD analysis project Ga0209158, IMG submission 185897) | Grasslands soil microbial communities from the Angelo Coastal Reserve, California, USA - 14_0929_12_30cm (SPAdes) (version 2) | ecosystem: Environmental > Terrestrial > Soil >...
TGAAGGGCTGGCGCAACTACCTCTGCCTCGCACGGCTCGAGCAGGCGCGCGACGCCCGGGGCTCGCTGTTCGAGGACGAGCGCGCCGCCGAGCTCGAGTCGCTCGCCGCGTGGGCGGGGCAGACGAGCGACGGCAGCCTCTCGGATCTGCCGGACGAGCCCACCGCCGAAGTGTGGGACGCCGTCGCCGCCGAATCCGACCTGTGCACGCGGCTCAAGTGCCCGCACTTCGAGCATTGCTTCCTGTTCCAGGCGCGCCGCCGCGCCGCCGAGGCGGACGTCGTGGTCGTGAACCACCACCTCCTCGCCAGCGATCTCGCCGTGCGCATGGCGAGCGACAACTGGCAGGAAGCGGCGGTCCTGCCGCCGTACCGCCGCCTGGTGCTCGACGAGGCGCATCACCTGGAGGACGTCGCCGCGATGCACCTGGGCGCGCAGGTGAGCATGCTCGGCGTGCAGCGGCTGCTGTCGCGGCTCGAGAAGAACGGCCGCGGGCTGCTGCCGACCCTGGGGGCGGTGCTCGCCGGCCGCGACGACCTGCTCTCGGCCGCGAGCCGTGACCTCGTACACCAGAGCCTGTTCGACGCGCTCGGCGCGGCACGCCGCGCCGCCGACACGTTGTTCGCACTGCTCGCCCGCCGGCTCGACGGTGAGCCCGGACCCACCCCCGTGCTGCGGCTCACGGACGATTTCGCGCGGGACGACGTGTGGGCGCAGGGCCTCGACGTCGCGCTCGACAACCTGTTGCTCGGCTTCTCCCGGCTCCGGGACGGCGTCGAGACGATCGCCGACCGGTTGTCGCTCGACGACCCCTCGGAGCGCCGCGCCCAGCTCATCGGTGAGCTGCGCGGCGTGGTGCGGCGGCTCGACGCGATCGCCGTGGGGCTCACGGCCACGCTCCGACCCGCGGCGGGCGTGCCGCCGGCGGTGCGCTGGCTCGAGCGTCGCGGGCGGAAGACCCCCAACGTGTCGCTCGCCGCCGTGCCGCTCGACCTGGCGCCGATTCTCAAGGACAACCTGTTCGATCGGGTCGAGACCGTGGTGCTCACGAGCGCCACGCTCGCCGCCGGAGGCGACTTCGGCTATCTGGAGGAGCGGCTGGGGCTCGATCTCCCGCCGTCGCGCGTGCGGGCGCGCGAGATCCACGCCTCGCCGTTCGACTTTCCGGTACAGTGCCTGTTCGGGATCCCGACCGACCTGCCCGAGCCGCGCGATGACGAGCCGGGGCACGACGCGGCCGTCGCGCGCGTGCTGGTCGAGCTGGCGCACGCATCGGACGGCGGCATGTTCGTGCTGTTCACGAGTCACGGCGCGCTGCGGCGCGCCGCCGAAGCGGTGCGCGGGGCGATCGGCGGTCGCTGGCCGTTGCTGGTGCAGGGGGACGGCCAGCGCGATCAGCTGCTGCGGCGCTTCCGCGAGGCCGGGTCGGCGATCCTGCTCGGGACGGATTCGTTCTGGGAGGGGGTCGACGTCCCGGGCCGCGCGCTGCGCGTGCTGATCCTCGCCAAGCTGCCGTTCAAGGTGCCGAGCGAGCCGCTCACCGCGGCCCGGCTCGAGCGACTGGAGGCCCGGGGGCTGAACGGCTTCACGCACTACCTCGTGCCCAATGCGGCGCTCAAGTTAAAGCAGGGGTTCGGGCGCCTGATTCGCCGCACCACCGACGTCGGGGCCGTGGTGCTGCTCGATCGCCGCATCGTGACGAGGCGATACGGCCGGCAGATTCTCGAAGGACTGCCGCCCGCGTCGCGGGTCGTGGGCTCCTGGCAGGACGTGCGGCGCGCGTGTGAAGAGTTCTTCGCGGGGCACGGGATCGAGGCGGCCCTGAGCGCGGAGGGATAGATTTGTTCGTGGTCCTGTGGATGTTCGAGGCGAAGGCGGGAGCGGAGGAGGACTTCGTCCGGGCCTACGGGCCCGAGGGCGACTGGGCGCAGCTGTTCCGGCGCAGCGGCGGCGGGGGCTACCTCGATACGCAGCTGGTTCGCGACATCGAGATCGCCCGGAGGTTCGTGACGATCGATCGGTGGGCATCCCGGGGGGCGTTCGACGCCTTCAAGACCTCCGCCAGGGCTGACTACGATGCCCTCGACGCCCGGTGCCGGCAGCTCACCCGGAGCGAGCGGCTGATCGGGCATTTCGAAACGTGACGGACGGTCGTATGATCGACGGTCCACACCAACGGTCCGTCATGCGTATGGCGTACAGGTGACCAGGTGACCAGGCTCAGCAAGCGGCTGTCCGCCTTGCCCAGCTACCCCATGGCCGAGATCCCCGCCCTCAAGCGGCGGCTGATCCAGGAGGGGGTCGACGTGATCGACATCGGAGCGGGAGACGCCGATTTGGCGCCGCCCCGCCCCGCCGTCGAGGCGCTGGCGCGCGCCGCGCGCGATCCCGCGATGAGCCGGTACGCGTTCCAGCTCGGCCTGCCGGCGTTCCGCGAAGCGGCCGCCGCGTACCTGCAGCGCCGGTTCGGCGTGCCGTGCGATCCGTTCACCGAGCTGCACCCGCTGCTCGGCTCCAAAGAGGGGATCGCCCACCTCGCCATGGCGTTGCTCGACGGCGGCGACGTGGCCGTCGTGCCCGAGCCGGGGTACGCCGTCTACGAAGGCGGCACCGCGCTCGCGGGCGGGGAGCCGTACCGCTACCCGCTCACGCCGCGCACCGCGTTCCTGCTCGAGCTCGAGGAGATCCCGGCGGAAATCATCCGGCGGACTCGGCTGGTCTATTTGAACTATCCCAACAACCCGACGGCGGCGGTGGCGACGCGCGAATACCTCGAGCGCACTGTCGCATTCTGCCGGCGGCACGACATCGTGATCGCGTACGACAATCCCTACTGCGAGATCACGTACGACGGCTACGTCGCGCCGAGCATCTTCGAGACCCCCGGGGCCTGGGAGTGCGCGGTCGAATTCCACTCGCTCTCGAAGACGTTTTGCATGACGGGGTGGCGGCTCGGCTGGGCGGCGGGGCGTCCGGAGCTCATCGCCGCGCTGGCGCGCGTGAAGAACTACGTCGACACCGGCGCGTTCCTCGCGGTGCAGGCGGCGGGCGCTGCCGTGCTGCCGCAGGCGGCGCAGCTGGCGCGCGAGTACGTCGCCGAGTTCCGGGAGCGGCGTGACGCGATGCTGCCCGTGCTGCGGGCACAGGGGTTCGAGCCCGAGACGCCGCGGGCCACGATGTACCTGTGGGTCCCGCTCCCCGAGGGTCTCGCATCGGCCACGTTCCAGCGCCGCGCGCTCGAAGAAGAAGGCGTCGTGACCGTGCCGGGGAGCGGGTTCGGCGCGGGCGGCGAAGGGTTCTTCCGGATCGCGCTCACGGTCGCGACGCCGCGGCTCGTCGAGGCGGCGGAGCGTCTGGGAAAGGTGTTGGCCGCTGTTTGACCCGCGGAAGGTCCCGCGCGCCAAGGCCCGTCTCACGTGGGTCGTGAGCCTCGTGCTGCACGGGGCGGCGGTTACCCTGGCGGTCACTACCGCGTGGCGCATCGACCGCTACCAGTCGCTCATTACCATCATCCCGCCCGAGCCGCCGCGCCGCACCGAGCTCCCGCCGTTCGGCGGCACCAAGCGCGGCAAGGGGCCGAGCGGCGGCCTGGGGCGGCCGCCGGCTCCGGCGCCGGCCATCGACACGACCACCCCGCCGCCCGCACCGCCGGTGGGCAAGCCGGACACCGCGCTCGCCGCCAGCTCGGCCGCGATCGGTCCGCACATCGTGAGCCCGCCCCAGGTGGGCGACGGACGCTTGTGGGTGCTGCCGCGTCCGGCGCTCCCGGGTGAAGTGGCTGACGCCCTCTACGGGCAGGAGGAGCACAAGGACTCGATCGCGGTGCACCGGCTGCGCTCGATGGTCGACTCGCTCAACGTGATCATCGATCAGGAGCAGCGTGCGCGCCAGAAGCCGACGTGGACCACCGAAGTGGCGGGGAAGACCATCGGCATCGATTCACAGTACATCCACGTCGCCGGGATCAAGATCCCCACGGCGGTGCTCGCGCTGCTGCCGATCTCGCTCCCGCAAGGCAATTATGACGAGCAGCGACGGGCGCGGCAGCTCGAGGACATGCGTCAGGACCTGATGCAGGCCGCCCGCCGCACCGAGACGGTCCAGCTGTTCCGCCAGTACGTGCGCGAGCTGCGGGCGCGCAAACAGGCGGAGCGGGACGCGGAGAAGCGGGCGAGGGGGGATACGACGAAAACGAAGGCGGATACTGTGACTGCGGTGCCCTAGGGTGTGAGAAGACCCGAAGACACTGCTGCCTGTAGTCTCCTCAGCGCTGCCTCTTTCCCCACCACATACAGCAGCTCGTTCACCGGCTCCGAAACGGTGCCGCCTGTGAGCGCGATACGGATCGGCTGAAAGATCTTCCCCGCCGCGACGCCCTGCCGTTCGGCGAGTTCCCGTAGCACCAGTTCGAGCGCGGCCGGACTCCACTCGGCCTTCTGTAGGACTGCTAGGCTGGCTTCGAGCGACGCTCGATAGCCCGTCGGGTCCTTCGCGATCTCCTTTTTCGCCTTCTCGTCGACGATGACGTGCGTTGCGTCGAGTCGCACGGCCACCTGCTTCGCCACGTCGAGCGTGGTGCGGGAGCGCGTCTTCACGGCGGCGATCGCCTTCAGGACGGCGTCCTTGTTGCCGTTCAGGCCGAGCTGCGCGAGCTGGGGTGCGACGAGCGGGTACAGGTCTTCGGCGGACGCCATCGAGAGGTATTGTCCGTTCATCCACTCGAGCTTCGTCATGTCGAAGATCGCGGGTTTCTTCTGGATGCCCTCGAAGGAGAACAGCTGCACCATTTCGTCCAGCGTCATGATCTCGCGGTCGCCGCCCGGGCTCCACCCGAGCAGCGCCAGGAAGTTGCGCATCGCGGCGGGGAGGATGCCCATGTGCTGGTAGTCGCCCACCGCGGTGGCGCCGTGGCGCTTGGAGAGCTTCTTGCCGTCCGGGCCATTGATCATCGGCACGTGGCCGAACACCGGCGCCGGGGCGCCGATCGCGCGGTACAGCGCGAGTTGTTTGGGCGTGTTGGAGATGTGGTCATCCCCGCGCAGCACGTGCGTGATCGCCATGTCGACGTCGTCCACCACCACGGCAAAGTTGTAGATCGGCGTGCGGTCGGAGCGCAGGATCACGAAGTCCTTGATATCTTCGCCCTGGAACGAGATCCGGCCGTGCACGGCGTCGTCCCAGGCGATCTCGCCCAGCGGCAGGCGGAAGCGGATGGCGCCGTCCTCGACGTATGCCTGGCCGGCGGCGAGCAGCCGGTCCGCCACCTCCTGGTGCCGCTGCACCCGGGCGCCCTGGAACACGGGCTCCTCATCCCAATCGAGGCCGAGCCAGGTGAGGCCGTTGAGGATCACGCGGGTGTGCTCATCGGTCGAGCGCTGCTTGTCGGTGTCCTCGATGCGGAGCAGGAACTTCCCGCCTACGTGGCGCGCGTACAGCCAATTGAAGAGTGCGGTGCGGGCGCCACCCACGTGCAGGTAGCCCGTGGGCGAAGGGGCGAAGCGGACGCGCGTGGACATGGTGGTGAGGTACGGAGAGGGGGGGATTCGAACCCCCGATAAGGCTTTTAGGCCCTATAACGGTTTAGCAAACCGCCGCCTTCAGCCACTCGGCCACCTCTCCCCGGAACGACAACGTCGCCAGTCACCTGGGCTTGTGCAACCCCCCGATCCGGCCCTCCGTCTGATTGCGCCGGATCTCCTTGGAGGGAGGTTCAGCACGATGATACTCGTCGTTGGTGCGACCGGCCTGCTCGGCGGCGAGATCTGTCGCCGGCTCCGCGAGCGCGGACAGCCGGTCCGGGCGCTCGCGCGACACACGTCTGATCCCTCCAAGGTCCAGCGGCTCAGAGCCTCGGCGCCGAGATCGTCCGCGGCGACTTGAAGGACCGTGCATCACTGGACCAGGCGTGTCGCGGCGCAGCGACGGTCATTTCGACGGCCTCGACCACGCTGTCGCGCCAGCCGGATGACTCGATCGGCGGCGTTGACCAGGACGGCCAGATGCAGCTCGTCGACGCCGCCCGAAACGCCCGCATGGGCCAGTTCGTCTACGTGTCGTTCTCCGGTAGCTTCGAGATCGACTGCCCGCTCCGCACGGCGAAGCGGAGCGTGGAGCGGCACCTGCAGCGGAGCGGCCTGACGTACACGATTCTGCGGCCCAGCGTGTTCATGGAGGTGTGGCTCAGCCCCGCCCTCGGCTTCGACTTCACGAAGGGGGCGGCGCAGATCTTCGGCACCGCCAAGCAGCCGATCAGCTGGATCTCGCTTAGCGACGTGGCGGAGTTCGCCGTGACGTGCGTAGGACACGCCGCGGCCCGGAACGCACTCATCGGGCTCGGCGGCCCGGAGGCGCTGTCGCCAGAGGACGTGGTGCGGACGTTCGAGGAGGTGACGGGACGCCACTTCGACACGCAGCACGTCGCGGAGACCGCGTTGCAGGAGCAGTGGCGCGTGGCCGCGGACCCGCTACAGGCCGACGACCTCGGTGCGACAAACATCGTGATGCAGGCGACGGTCAGTACAGCAGCATATGGTTGCTGCACGATCTTACTACCATTCCGAAACTTCATCGCACATCAGAACGCTACCGCACTCGTCGCCGATCCGACGACGATCTCACCGGTCGTCAACCCGGTGAGGGCGTTTCGTAGCACCACATGGATCATGTTGACGCTGATGCCGCTCGTGGTCACCCCGTTGCCGGTCGGCGTCTGTTCGTTGAGCACGACGTAGCCGACGCCGGCAAGGTCGATCCGGGTATTGGGCGACGGCGTGCCGGCGAGCGGGACGCCGTTGACGACGAGGTCGAGTAGCGCCGAGCCGTCGGTGCTGCTTCCCGCAGCTTGTGGATTGACGTAGCTCGAAGCGACGCCCAGCACTTGCCGGGCGGTAATCAACCCGTTCAGGATGCTCACGTCGGCCGCTTCCGCGCTGGTCTGCGCCGACCCGACCGCGGAGTCGGCCATCCCTGTGGTGATCGAGTTGAGCGTGCTGGCCGTCAAGGTGCTTGCGACGGCGGCCGCGTCCACGTCGGCGGCAACCATGCCGCCCTCCGCCGGCAATGCTGCGCTCGCGAACTGCTGCGTGCCGCTGGCCAGGTTCACGCCGGCCGCGTATCCCTGCCCACTGACGTACGGCGTCTGCGCCGCCCCGCGCGCGCGGGCGGGCGTGAGACCGCTCATCGCTCCGATCGCCACCAGCCCGCACAGCCACTGCGGGACACCATTGGTCACGGTGCTTTTCATGGTCTGATGTCCTCCTCGCCAGCGATTATCACGTCGGGACGACGACGCTTCCACACTCGGTCGAGATATCCTCGGGGGTGCCCTTGTGCAGCTGGATGTTGCCGCCCGTCAGCATGCCTTCTCGATGGTACGCAGCGGCAGCGTCGACCATGTCGAAACAGATAAAGTCCTTGCCGTGGCCCGGCTCGCCGAAGTCACACGCTTTCGCGGTGAAGTCGAACGTGCCGTCGGTAGAAGCCTGATCCTTGAACTTTGCCTCCCCCGAGCCGGACCAGACGCGGCAGTGGTCCCGGTCCGCGGCCTCCGCCCCGTAGCCGGTGACGGTCGACTGGTGGAACGTGAAGCTGCCGAGTGAGCACGTCGGCGCGTCGTTTGCACCGTTGAGGCAGTGCTGCACCCATTCGACGTGACCCTGATCGGGACGCGCGTTGAAGCCGAACGTGGCGAAGTCGCGTCCGCCGTCGAGCTTGCCGCCGCCCGTGATCCGGCTGTTGTGTTCGTCCTGCACCGAGAATTGCGCCCGCTTCGGGGCCGCAGGACTCGGCGCCTTCTCGCACGCGAGGACGAACAGCGTGGTTGTCAGCAAGCCGGGAATCAACTGCATGATGATGGGTGTGCGCATGCGATCTGTCTCCTTGCATTGCAGCGTGAGCCCAGACCTCGTGCCTCCGACGAACCGAGCAAAGTGGGGGAACTCTCAGCCGGTTCGCGCGTGCAATGCACATGCCGATGGCTCCTGCGCTACAGCTCCGGCATCGGGCGTCGCATCAACGCCGCGCGTCCCTGCGAGGCCGGGAAGAGCGTCGCTGCGTCGGTGCGTCGCTCTCCTCCTAGCTCCTCGACCAGTGCCCGAGGAACGAGCCTCCTCCCGAGAGACGCACGTTTCGCAATTCACGCAAGCCCGCCGCGCCTTGAGATACCCGGCAAGACGCGCCGACCTTATTGCGGGCGAAGGTGTCACACGATTGCAACACAACGCAGCGTGAGGATGCCGCCGGACCATGGCGGGCTGCAAAAAACCGTGCGGGACGAGAGGGCGTCGCGGTGACAGGCGGTTGGCACTCCCTTTGCATTCACGCAACGCTGCGTATGAGACACACATCAGCCATCTCGCTCGTAATCGCCGCGCTGGCCGGGCTGCCCGGACAGGGTGTAGCGCAGCATGCCTTGAAGGACCACCGCTTCTGGGCCGCTCCACGGGTGAACGGGCAGCGCGCGACGGTCTGGGTGCTGCCCGGTGCGGCGAGCGCCAACCCCATCCGGCCCAACCTGCGCCTGACGGTGCTCAGCGCGACGCGACCGACGCTGCCGCGTCTGTCGTGGAGCCAGACCGATGTTGCGCTGGCGAGCGCCTTCACGGTCGCCCTCTTGATCGATGCCGGGCAGACGCGCTCGCTCGCGCACGGCGGTTGGCACAACTTCCGCGAGACGAATCCCATCCTCGGCTCGCGTCCCACGGTCGGGCAGCTCAATACGTACACGGCGGTCACCGAGCTCGCCGTGCTGGGCGCGGCGGCTGCGGCGCCTGCGCGCCTGCGGCCCTGGCTGCTCGGCGCCGCGCTCGCGGTCGAGGCGTTCACGATCGCCGGGACGACGCAGCAGGGCATCGCGATCAGGTTCTGACACGCCCTGGCGTGCTGTCCACACCCTGAAGGTGGGCTCGGCACGGCGTTACCCTTAAGGGTAGTGATTGCCGAGCCCACGCTTTCAGCGTGGGAACGACCGACAGATCACACCAATGTTCTCGTCACTGGCAGCCGTCAACCGCACCATCATCTCCTGCACCCGCTGCCCGCGGCTACGCGCCTATTGCCAGCGGGTGGCGCGCGAGAAGAAGCGAGAGTTCCGCGACTGGGAGTATTGGGGGAAGCCCGTCCCTGGGTTTGGCGACCCGCGGGCCCGCCTCCTGATCGTGGGACTGGCCCCTGCGGCCCACGGTGCGAACCGAACCGGGCGGATGTTCACGGGGGACTCGAGCGGCCACTGGCTGTTCGAGGCGCTGTACCGCTCTGGCTTCGCGAGCCAGCCCACGGCCGTGACGCGCGACGACGGCCTCGCGCTCACCGACTGCTACATCAGCGCCGTGGGGCGGTGCGCGCCGCCGGGCAACAAACCCTCCCATTCGGAGCTGGAGCGCTGCCGGCCGTACCTCGAGGCTGAGCTGCGCCTGCTGCAACGCCTGCGAGTGGTAGTGACGCTTGGCCGGATCGCGCACGACGGCTGGCTCAAGGCGGCGGGATGGTGGGCGAAGCTTCTCCCACGCGAGCGGCCCGCGTTCGCACACGGCTCGGTCGCGACGCTGCCGGACGGCACGACGCTCCTATCCTCCTACCACCCGAGCCGGCAGAACACGAACACGGGGAAACTGACGCGCCCGATGTGGCACGCGGTGTTTCAGAAGGCACGAACACTCATCGGGGAGTGAGACGCCGAGACGTGGGGTGTCTTGATGTAGGGCTCCTCTCGCGCAAGCCGCGCGAGGTTGTGTGCTACCCTTACGACCAGCATCGACATCATCCCGACGCCGAGCAGCGCCAGCGTCGCGTTGGCGACGCGGTACAGGCCCGGTCCCGGAGCGGTCACCGCGAGCACAGCGTTCACGGCGATGAGGACGATCCGAATCTCGGTCGGGCCGAACCGGCCATAGGCGAGCCGGAACACGCCGAACACATTTGATTCGAGGTAGACGTTGATCGACAGGGCGAGGTAGACGATCACCATCCCCAAGGCCACGCAGGGATTCACATAGAGTGAGAGTGCCACCCCGACGCCGATGACGGCAGTCGAAAACGCGTCGACGGCATGGTCGAGATAGTAGCCGTAGCGCGGCCGCTCGGCGCCGCGCACGCGCGCCAGCGTGCCGTCGAGACTGTCACCCAGCCACTGCACGACGAGGCACGCGCTCGCGGCCCAGAGCCATCCCGCGCTCGCGCGCGAGAGTGCGTACGCGGCTCCCACCCCGAGCGCGCCGAGCACGCCGAGCGCGGTGAGGTGATCCGGGGTCACCGCCGCCGGCAGCCGCGCCGCCACCGCGCGCAGCAACCGACGCTCGGGATCGGCCAGGAGAAACGTCAGCTCGCGCTTGGCCGGAGGCACGGCAGCGTTCTCACTAATGGGATCAACAGCAGAACGAACAGGGCAACCATGAGCCAGCTCGGCAGTCGCACCGCCACGCCGAGCCACGCGAGCAGCGCATAGCGCGGCACCGAGCGCGCCGCAACCGCGGCGAGATACCGCTCGAGCGGGTAGCCGGTCAGGAAAGCGAACGCCTTGAATGGGAAGAACGGCAGGGGGGTGAGCCCGGAGAGGGCGATCACGGCGAAGGGAGCGCGAGCGAAGAGCCACGGGAGACCCCGGGCCGCCCTAAAGGACTTCGCCGGCCCGGGGTCAGCCGCGCGAAACGCTCGACGCGCTGCTGCGCGACGGATCAGGGGCACGAAGATCCGGTGGTCCACCAGCGCGGCGACCACGGTTCCGGCGGTCGCGATGAGCGTGGTCGGCCACACGCCGAGCCGCGCGCCGTACCAGATGACGGCAGGCTCGTGCGGCAGCACTGCGAGCGCAACGTTCGAGAGAAAGGCGTAGCCGAACAGGGTGACCGCTTGCATGGGGCGTACGCTCGCCCGGCGGTCTCAAGCCGATTTCAAGTCCCGGGGAGCCGGGTACGCTCGACCGGCCGGCGACGGAGTGGCCGGACGCCCGGCGCGAGCCCGCACGCCGGGCCGTCGATCGACAGCTTGACGTCACCCAAGGGAAGCGTGCTGCCCTCGTTGTAGTGGAGTGTGAGGACGACGTCGTGCTCGCCATGGGCCGGCGGGTCGCTCTGCCCGACGACGATCACGAAGCGGTGCCGGCTCTCCGGGTCCACGAGCTGCGAGAGGGTCAGGGTGTCGTGCGCCTCGGCGTGCGCCCCGTCCACGAGCAAATCGTAGTCCCAATTGGCGGGTCCGCCCGAGCAATCACCTGTCCGTGCTCGATGGAGTCGGGTGGTGACCTGCACGTCGAGCGTGGCCAGAAAGCTGGTCGACGGGGCCGGGTTGCGCAGCGTGATCTCGAGCGCGGGAAAGCCTGCCGTGTCGGCAATCGTGCGGATCGATTCGAGCTCGAGCGCCTGCCGGCGCACCCGCCACGAGCCGGCGGCGACCGGGGCGAACCGCACGAGCACCACAGCGGCCGCTAGACAGACGATCCCAACGATGGCGCGGCGCGCCGGGGACAAGGTATTCAGGTCCACCACAGCCAGCGGAGCTGCCACAACGTCCAGCGCAGCGCGGGCACTCGGGTGCTGGTGTCGATGCGGAGCCGAGTGAGTCGCAACGGGTCGGTGGTGCGAGAGTTGAGGCGCCGCCGCGCGATTACCGCGGCCTCGTAGCCCGCCTCGCGTGCCAGGGCGCGCACCGCGGGGTTTTGCTTGCCGTAGGGATAGCACAGCACCCGTACGGGCTCGCCGAGCAGCTGCTGGAGGGCGGCGCGGGAGTCGCGCAGCTCCACCAGGGCGCGTTGGGGCGGCAGCGCCGTGAGGGCCGGGTGGGTGCGGGTGTGCGATCCGAATTCGATGCGCCCCGCCCGCAGCGCGGCGATTGCGGCGGCGTCGAGCAGGGGCTCCTGAATCTCCTCGGCGTCCCAGGCGTTCGTCTTGCCGATCAGGTCCGAGACCAGAAACACGGTGGCGGTCGCGCCGTGGCGCTTGAGCAGCGGCCACGCGACCTCGTACGTGGACCGGTAGCCGTCGTCGAACGTGAGGATGATCGGCCAGCGCGGGAGCGTCCCCTCGCCGCGCCGGTAGGCGAGCCAGTCGGCGAAGGAAATCGTCTCATAGCCCCAGCGTTTCAAGGCCGCGAGCTGGGCGTCGAACTGCTCGGGGAGCACGTAGTTGCGATGGTAGCGCGCGCCCGGAGGCGGAGGAAGCCGATCGATCTTGTGATACATCAGAATCGGCAGCCTCATCTGGGGCGGGGCGTCGGCTCCGCTCGCTCGAGCTCCCAGAGATAAGCGTACTTGAGGAAGCCGGCGCAGGCGGTGAGCAGCGACGTCACCAGTCCGAAACTCCCGTCGCGCCAGCTGCCGTACAGGACGTAGTCGCGCACGAACCGCCAGGCCGGGCGGCCGAGCAGGTCCCAGGCGGTCGCGTGGCGGCCGCGCGCGTGCAGCTCCTGGGCGCCCCAGCGGGCATACACGATCATCTTCTCGAGGTGGTGCGTTAAGTCCCGGTACGGCACGTGCTGGATCGGGGCGCGCAGCGCTCCCACATCCTGCACCGCTTCGAGATGCTCGTGGACGCGATCTTCCGAAAAGCGGCGGTCCCGGCGGAACAACCGGACGTGCCAGTCACGGCCCCAACGGCCACGCTTGCGCTCCCGTCCCAGGAAGTAGTTCTCGCACCGCACGCGGTACGCTTCGTGGGCCGGCGCGGCGAGCACGCGGGCGAGCTCCTCGCGCAGCGCGGCAGTCACGCGCTCGTCCGCGTCGAGCGCCAGCACCCATTCGTTTCGGGCGCGCGCGATCGCGGCATTGCGCTGGGCCCCGATGCTCGTGCCTCGCACATCGATCACCACGGCACCGCCGCGGCGGGCGAGCTCGGCCGTCCGGTCGGTCGAGCCGCCGTCGGCGACGATGATTTCTTCCGCCCAGCGCAGCGCCTCGAGCGCCGCCCCGATCTGGCCCTCCTCGTTCAGCGTCGGAATGACGACGGTCAGCGGGACCGACATGACCACACCTGCCTTCCTCGCGCGGTTTGAGAAGCGGAACAATACGTGGCGCGGGGGCGCCGGTCTATCGGTGGGATCGGGGGCTAGCGCCGGGCGAGCCCGGGCGTCAAGCTAGGCGAGGTAGTGATCCAGCGACCAGGCGATCTCGAACTCACCGCCGCAGCCCGTGCAACGCATGCTGGGAACACGGCGACCGAGCGGTGCGCGCGCGCAGCAATTGGGACAGACCGCGTAGATGTTGCCCCAGCTGAGGGGCATATCGACGGTGTCACGCGGGCGCGGGACCACCGACCAGACCTGCGGCCGGGTCGGCACGACCTGCAGCAGATCGAGCGGCACCGTCATAGAGCGGTGGTTCACGTCGAGCAGCGCCACGCCATGTGTGAGTTGCACGACCTGGTACCACGCGCCGCGCCGCAGCGGGTAGCTGACGCCGGTCTTGAGCCGGGCCCATTGAGGGACCTCTGGCATATCGCTAGCTCCGGCTATCGCTGGGGGCGCACGGTCTACGTATGGGAACCGAACGCCTGGAAGTCAAGAGATCGGTTGAGGTGGCATTAGTTAATGGTCTATCACCATTACACTTAATTCTACGGTGCTGCTCATGAAATTCCCCGACTTCGTAGCTCTCCTCGCCGTCGCCACCTTGCCCGGGGTGGTCTCGACGCTCGGTGCCCAGGAGTGGGCCGTGTACGGAGGTGGGCCGGAGAGCATCCGCTACTCGTCCCTCACGCAGATCAACCGCGCCAACGTGCAGCGCCTCCAGGTAGCGTGGACGTTCGACGCCAGCGACGGGACCGTGGGCACGGAGCTGGAGGTCAATCCCATCGTGGTCCACGGGGTGCTGTACGCCACGACCGCCAGTCTCAACGTGGTGGCGCTCAACGCCGCGACGGGGGAGCTGGTGTGGCGCTTCGACCCGTACAGCGGCCGGCACGTGCGCGGCGGAGGGGGACGAATTCGCGGTGTCGCGTATTGGGGGGACGGCCAGGACCAGCGAATCTTCGTCGGCGTGCAACAGTTTCTCTACGCGCTGGACGCGAAGACGGGGCGCCCCATCGGCACGTTCGGGCGGGGCGGACGTATCGACATGCGGGACGACCTGCGGCCGGGCGAAAAGCTGATGATCTCGCTCGGGACGCCGGGCATCGTCTACAAGGATCTGCTCATCCTCGGCAGCCGCACGGCTGAAAGTCTGCCGACGCCGCCCGGCGACGTGCGGGCGTACGACGTCAGAACCGGGGCGTTGCGCTGGACCTTCCACACCGTTCCGCGACCCGGCGAGCTCGGGTACGAGACCTGGCCGAAGGACGCGTGGACGTATACGGGCGCGGCGAACAATTGGACGGGGATGTCGCTCGACGTGCAACGCGGCCTGGTGTTCGTGCCCACGGGCTCGGCGGCCGACGACTATTACGGCGCCAACCGCGTAGGGGACGACCTGTACGGCGATGCGCTCATCGCTCTCAAAGCGGAGACGGGCGAGCGCGTGTGGCATTTCCAGTTCGTCCGGCACGACATCTGGGATCGGGATCTGCCGGCGCCCGCGAATCTCGTCAGCTTGCGTCGCGACGGCCGCCAGATCGACGCCGTCGCGCAGATCACCAAATCGGGCCACGTGTTCGTGTTCGAGCGCGAAACCGGCAAGCCGCTGTTTCCGATCCAATACCGCAAGTACCCGCCGTCGGACGTCGAGGGTGAGGTGGCCGCCGACTCTCAGCCGCTCCCACTCGTCCCAGAGCCGTTCGCGCGCCAGCGAGTGACGGAGGACATGCTCACCGATCGCACGCCCGAGGCCCATCGCGCGGCGTTGGAGCGATTCCGCGCAGTGCGGAGCGGCGGTCAGTTCGTCCCGGCAAGCCTGCAAGGCACGATCGTGTTCCCCGGCTTGGACGGCGGAGGGGAATGGGGCGGCGCGGCCTTCGATCCCGCGACGTCGGTGCTGTATGTCAACGCGAACGAGATGGCGTGGATCGTGAGCCTGGTGCAGCGTCCTCCGCCGGCGGCGACGATGAGCGGCCAAGAGCTGTACGCGACGCACTGCGCGGGCTGTCACGGCGTCGACCGGAAGGGGACACCACCGGCCTTCCCGTCGTTGCGAGATCTGACGGACCGACTCACTACCCCTGAGATCCATGCGGTCCTCTCGGAGGGGAGCGGGCGGATGCCGGGGTTCGCACGGTTGGGCTCCGAGGCCCTGTCGGCCATCCAGCGCTACATCCTCACGGGCGAGGAGGCGCAGACGGGAGTGGCCACGAAGGGGGACTCGCCGATCGACCAGAAGTACCGCGTCCAGTACACGAAATTCCTCGACCCCGATGGCTATCCGGCACTGCAACCGCCCTGGGGAACGCTCAGCGCGATCGATCTCAATACGGGCAAGTATCGCTGGAAGATCCCATTGGGCGAGTATCGCGAGCTGGCGGCCCAGGGAATGACGAACACGGGATGCGAAAACTACGGCGGTCCGGTGGTCACGGCGGGCGGCTTGCTATTCATCGGGGCGACGAACTATGACGGCAAGTTCCGCGCGTTCGACAAGGCGACCGGCGCGCTGCTGTGGGAGACCACGCTCCCGGCGCCAGGGAACGCGACGCCCGCGACGTACGCGGTCAACGGGCGGCAGTTCGTGGTGATCGCGGCCAGTAGCGGCAAGTCGAGGGCGCAGCAGGTACCGGCGAGCTACGTCGCCTTTGCACTCCCCGTCGGGCAGTGAGGCGTAGCCGTTGCTGCCCAGCCACAGTTCTGTGGCCCGTGCGCTCTCGGAGCAACCAGAGCCGTCTCGTCGCCGCACGGCATGAGGGTTGCGCAGAGCTTTGACGGCTTGGGACTCGGGAACACGGAGGAGGGCACCTTGCGGGACAGCGGCGCGTCTTGTCACGTCGCGATCATCGGGGCGGGGCCGTACGGATTGGCCGCCGCGGCGCACCTCCGCGCCGAGCACGTCGAAACTCGGATCTTCGGCGAGCCGATGGCGTTCTGGGAACGGCACATGCCGAAAGGCATGTTCTTGCGTTCCAGCGCAAGCGCTTCCAATCTCGCTGATCCCGATGGTCGGCTGCGACTCGACCGCTACCATGCCCTCCATGGTCTTCCGCACGTCAAGCCCGTGCCGATCGAGGATTTCGTACGCTATGGGCACTGGTTCCAGCAGCAGGCGGTACCGGATGTCGATCGGCGGACCGTCACCTCCCTCGTCGCAGACTCGCAGGGGTTCCGCGTGCGGATCGCGGATGGGGAGGAATTTCACGCGCGGCGCGTGGTGGTGGCCACGGGCATCAGCCCATTCGCCCGGCGCCCGGCGCAGTTCGCAGGACTGCCGGCACCACTCGCATCTCATTCCTTTGACCACGCCGATCTGAGTCGGTTCGCCCGCCAGCGGGTCGTGGTGGTTGGCGCCGGGCAGAGCGCGCTCGAATCCGCGGCCCTGCTCCACGAGGCCGGTGCGGAAGTCGAAGTCGTGGCCCGGGCCCCCGGCACGTACTTCATCCCTGACTGGCCGCAGACTCCGCTCGTCCGTGCGGCGCGCCGGCTCCTCAGCCCCATCGCCCGTCCCCCGTTCGATATCATGGGCCCACGCTTCGTGAGCTGGCTGATCGCCTGGCCCCGGCTGTTTCGCAGGTCGCCGAGAGCGCTGCAAGATTTCCTGACGGGGCGTGCCGTGCGGCCGGCCGGCGCGAGCTGGTTAGCGTCGCGCCTGGCCGCGGTACCCATCACCGCAGGCCGTACGGTTGCGGCAGCCACTCCCACGGGCTCGCAGCTCCGCCTGCGGCTCGACGACGGCAGTGAACGACTGGTGGATCATCTGCTCCTTGCCACGGGTTATCGCGTGGACGCCGCACGCTACCCGTTCCTGGCGCCGACGCTGCTGCAGGCCCTGCGCACCCGCGATGGGTATCCCGAGCTGGAGGTCGGGTTCGAATCGTCCGTACCAGGCCTCCACTTCGTCGGGACGCCTGCCGCTGGCACCTTCGGCCCGCTGTGTCGCTTTGTGGTGGGAACGAGGTACATGGCGCGCACGCTGACACGGTACATCACCCATGCGGGGGGGAACGGTCGCATCCGTTCCGGGCGGCCAACCGCAAACGGTTTGCTCGCCGTGCGACATGGATGACGCAGGGGGTAGGCCGTGGGCCGTCGTTCTCAGCTCGGACTTGGTCGGCCTGGGGGCGGTCCGGAGCCTGCACGCGGGCGGCGTCCCCACGCTCGTTGTCATGCTCGATCCGCTGGAGCCCGTGCGCGTCTCGCGGTACGCCCACAAAATTCTCGTCCCCAAGTCGCCCGACGTGGAGGGCGCCCTCTTGAATGTGCTGGCCGAGATCAATCGGGGACCGCGGCCGGTCCTGATTCCGACGTCGGATCATCTCGTCCATTTCATGGCCAAGCACCGGGCCCACCTGGAAGTGCACTTCAGGTGCTGTATCCCCCCGAATGCCGCCGTCGACATCGCCCTCGACAAGGCGAAGGACACGCAACTGCTCCAGGGGACTCAGGTCCCGCTCCCCAAGACCGTTCAGATGTTGCCGGCCTCACCCGCCGAGTTGATCCGCCAACTGGGCCTGCCCCTCATCGTGAAACCCCGCACGCATGTGGATAAGGAAGGGCTGGGGTGGAGGAACGTCATCATCCGGAGCGCGGCCGACGCCGACGCGTTCTACCGCACGAGCAGCGCGGTGTTCAACCGCGTCATCGCGCAGGAGTTGATTCCCGGACCCGACGAGACCCTGTGGGAGTGCATCTGCCTGTTCGACGCCGACAGTGAAGTCGCCCGCGCGTTCACCTTCCGCAAGCTCTCGACGATGCCGGCCCACTACGGAGCCACCAGCCGCGGCAGGAGTGAGCGCAACGATGCGCTCGTGGAGCTCGCCGCCCTAGTCGGCAGACAGTTCAACTATACCGGTATTGGCGACATCGACGTGAAGTACGATGCGCGCGACCGGCGATACAAGTACCTGGAGCTCAATCCGCGACTGGGCATGTGCCACTACTTCGGCACCTGCTGCGGCAAGAATGTGACCCTCGACGCCTATCGTTTGGCCTGCGGCGACGATCTACCGGAGGATGCCCCGCAGGTGGAGGGACGAACGTTCTTGGCCGTGCTGGAGGAGATCGGCGGCAGGTTGCAGGACGGCGATTCGTTGCTGGCGGTGTTGCGCGGCCTCCTGGTTGCCCTCGTGCGCCGGCCGGTGGGGGCGTACTTCGCCCCGGACGATGTATGGCCCGGGCCCTTTGCAGTGTTTCGAATCTCTTACCGACTGCTGGCGAGGGCGTGGCGCGGGCAGCTCGGCGCCGTGTTCACGAAGCAGTTCAACCCGAGCGCTTGAACGACACGGAGGGCAGAGGATTCGAACCTCTACGGGCTTGCGCCCAGCGGTTTTCAAGACCGCCGCCTTACCAGTTAGGTCTAGCCCTCCCAACCAGCCACGCTGGAACTTACGTGCGCCGGCCAGCCCGCGACAGCGGGGGCGTTTCACGTTTGTTTCCCATTAATGGCTGAAACTGAGGGGCCTGAAGCGCGTGCTCTGACCGCCGAAATCCTACGGTGCCACGAAGGACCAATCCGCGCTCGCCGTTCCCCGCGCACCCGACACGGTCACGGTACCGCTCACCGTCGCGTTCCGGACCGGGATCGAAGAGAGCCGAAAGGTTGCCAGCAACTTCGGGCCGGCGGGCTCGCCGGCGAGCGACTGGAGCACCGGGAGCAGCTGCGAGGGGTCGGTCACGCCCGCGTAGATTCCTCCGGTGCGCAACGCCAGCTCGCGCATGACTTCGACCGCACGGTCCTGCGTCTTGGCACCTTGGTCGGAGGCGGGACCGACTCCAACGGCGAAGATACGAACCTGACTCGCGTTCGCCGCCGCGACGAGGGAATCCTTGTAATTCTGCGTCGTATCAGTCGGCAACCCATCCGTGATGATCACGAGGTAGCGCTTGTGAGCAACGCTGGTCAGCGTCGTGTCCGTCCACCGTACGACCTCGATCCCTGAGTGGTACAGGTAGGTGGATCCGCTGAGTGGCTGGATGGCCGGGATCTGACCGTCCAGCTCTGTCGCGTTGGTCGTATATGGTTGCAACAGCCTCGTCCGGGCAAACCCGGGACTGGGCGAGCTCCCCCCGAAATCCAGCAGCGCGACACGGTTGGCCGCCCTTGCCCCAAGCACCTCGCGCCAAAACAGCTGCGCCGCAGACGTGCGCAGCCGATCGGGATCACTCCAGCGCATCGATGGAGAGTCATCGATATCGATGGCGGCAGCGACCAGCGTCGTGTCCGGTAGCTCCACGCTCTGACTGCTCACTGGAAGCGGGGCCGCGACCGGGCCCGTAAGCGTCGCGGTGACGCTCCAGCTGTCAGTCACCAGCGGTCGCCCCGTCTGATCCACCGGCACCAGCTCGACGGTGAATTCACCGCGTGACCGAAACGCTGCCGAGTCGACTCGTAGTCCTACGAACACGCTCAAAAAGCCCTGGCGTGGACCGCAACACTCAGTCTGGCGGCAGGCTTGTCCCACGACTACCAGAACGGCTGATGCGACAACCGCCGCTACCCGACCATGGACTTGCAACGTGATTCCCCAGAGCGAGTTCATCGCTCAGCGATGGCAAGAGGCAGGCCAGGGGTGACCCGGCGCAGATCTGTGGGCGTCGAGGCGAGGTAGACTCATGCAATGGCAGCGGCTTGCAGCAGTCCTGTGGCGATTGCGTTACAACCTCGGGGACTTGAGGAAGGAGAGACCGGAGCGGAGGGGGGAGATGGGACGAGTACGACCGGACCGTTACAGCGATAGGTCCGTCAGAACGTCGGCCAGCACCTCGCCTTCCTCCCGCGTCAGCGCATCCCACACGCCCCGGCTGCCATCCGCCCGCACCACTTCAAACACCGCCCGAGCGGCCGGACGTCCCCCGACCGTCCAGCGCGCTCGAGCGATCCAGAACCCGGACGCGCCGTCGGCGTCGTTCTCGTAGCACTCCGCAATCCGGGAGGCCACGGCGTGGCAAGCAAAGCCCTTGGGTAAGAACTGCTGGCACGCCGTCAGCGCCGCCGCGAGTTGCTCAACAACGCTCGTCGCCTGGTGCGTGGTCATCGTTGTCGCTGGGTGCACGGGGAACCGTGTGGGTTGGTATTCCCCTAGGATGCCGAAAGGCGCGCCGGGGTAACGGCTCCGAATCGCTCGCGATCGGCCCGTGATGCGAATTGCGACAGGTAGGCGGGGGTCAGCGCTCCGGCGGCGGAATGAACCCGTAGTTGGTGTTCTTGAAGATCGAATCCGCCAGCACGAGCGCCCTGGCGGCTTCCTGCGGCTTCTGCTTCTGCAGCAGCTGTGCCAGCCCCTGGTACACGATGCCGTACGTCGCCAGGATCCCCTCGGACGGCTTGTCGACCCAGCCGCGCGGGCGGTGCCGCGCCGCCGTGTCGCCGTGGTACACTTGGAAGGCAAGGGTCTCGGTGCGCGGGACGTTGACGTACCCGAGGCCCTGGACCCCCTTGATGCTGTCGGATTCCGTGATGGGGTCCTGGTGCAGCTTCCGCACGAATCCCTGGCCTTCGAGGTACCCCGTGAGGCCGAACTGATCGGCGTAGGGCCCGACGGTGCGCGAGAAGTACAGCGGCCGTTTCCCCATCTGATCCTTGATCGCCTGTAGCGTGACCACGTCCGCCTTCTCGAGATACTGGCGGCCGAGCTGCGCCGGATCGAGCGTCACGCCGATACCGCCCAGGTTGACGGTGGCCTTCTTCTCGAGGAAGTACACGGGCTGGAGCCCGTCGAGCTGCGCGTCGCTGAAGCTCAACACCTTGCCGCTCGGCTTGGGCCAGGTGCGGCCGCGGTAGATGGCGGGCGCCTTGTCGGGGTCGAAGTCGTAGACCGGCCGGCGCTGCATCTGCCGTAGGTACCAGTCGGTGTTGGCGAGCGACAGGTTCAGCACTACGACGTCTTTGCGGATTCCCTCCACCTCTTGCGCGTACCACAGCGGGAAGGTGTCGTTGTCCCCGGCGGTGACGAGGATGCCGTACGGCTCCACCGACTGCAGAATGTCGTAAGCGAAGTCGCGGGCGAGCGTCTCGCCGGCGCGCGACGCGGTGAGGCGGTTCCCGGCGAGCGGGATCAGCGCGAGCAGGAGCACGGGCGTGGCGAAGCGCCAGCGGCGCTCGGGGTCGGGCTCGCGGTCTGCCAGCCACTCCGTCGCCCACTCCATCAGCGTGGCCAGTCCCATCCCCACCCACACGCCCCACAGCGCGAACGATGCGATGAAGAAGTAGTCGCGCTCGCGCACCTCGTGCAGCGGTTGCGCCAGGTCGGGCCGCTGCGAGTAGCCGTACTTGAAATTCAAGTAGAAGGTCAAGAGCAGCGTGAATGTCGCCATCAGCGTCGTCATGGCGAGCGCCGTACGCTGGTCGGCCTTCCAATGCCGCCACGCGCCGAGCAGGCCGAGCGCGCCGAACACGACCGCCAGCGCGCGCTGCAGGCCGCCCATCCAGTCGTGGCCCCACTGCCAGCTGAAGTACTGCAACCACATCCCGATCTGCGCGGTGATCGACGCCTGCCGCTGGCTCACGGGGGGTTTGCCGTACTGCTGGCGCGTCAGCACTTCCCACAGTGCCTGCCCGCTGGTCGGCTCCCCTTCGTTGATCGCCGGGAAGTGGGCGGAGCGAATCGGCAGGAACAGGTACACGGAGATCCCTACGACGGCCACGCCGAGCACCGCGAGCGCGAAGTCCCAATTGCGGGCCCGGAACAGGGCGTTCCCGAGCGCGGCCAGGAACAGCACGGCGGCGGCCTTCAGCGGCATCGCGTTCTCGAGACCCGTGGCCACGATCATGCCGTACACGCTGCAGAACAGGAACCACTGCGACCATTCTTCCCGGCGCGACGCGTCGTCCGGCGGCCGCTGCGTCTTGAGCGACGGCAGCAGCAGGATCACCACCACGGGCCCCACCAGGACCCCCATCATGTGGTTCGTCGCCGTGAGGGCCAGCAGATACACGATCAGCAGCAAGTGGTGGTCGTGCGCCTCACCCGGTGGCTGGTCGTCCCACCGCACGATGAGCCACAGCACCAGCGCGACCGAGAGCAACGACAGCGTGTACACCTTCTCGTTCACGACCGATTGATTCCACACGGTGAACGCGGTCGCGGAGCAGATCGCGCCCCCGAGCGCCGCCAGCCGCCGCGGCCACATGGCCGGGACCCACGCCCGCATCCAGCGCTCGCCCACCAGGAACCAGCACCCCGCCGCGACGGCGCTCGTCACGGCGGCGAGCAGGTTGATACGCGTCGCATAGCCCGCGGCGAGCGGCAGCAAGCCCCACACATGCGCGATGAGCGTGAACAGCGGGTTACCCGGCGGATGGGGGATGCCCAGCACGTACGCCGCGGCGATGTACTCGGACGTGTCCCAGAACTGCGTCGTCGGTGCGAGCGTGAGCCCGTACAGCATCAGCGCGCCCAGGCTGACGAGTGCGGCCATGAGATACGGCGGCGACTCGGGCGCGGCCCTGACGGCGGGCGAGGAGGACACCATCCGCTCGGCCACCGGGACCTTCACCGCTTGCTCTGCTTGGCTCATGCGCGTCCTGGGTTAGTTGCCGGCGGCTCGCCGCTCGGCGGGCAGCGCGTACGTCGTGTTCGCGAGGATCGCGTCGCGCAGCGCGGCGGCCCGCGCCGCCAGCGCAGGGTCCCGCTCCCGCAGCGTCGCCGCGATCGTATCGTACACGAACACATAGCCGAACAACGAGTTCTGCGACGGGACGTCCACCCAGCCGCGCGGCCGGGGGCGGGCCGCCGTCTCACCGCCGCGATACACATCGAACGCCAGCGCGCGGGTACGCGGGATGTTTACAAAACCGCGACCTTCCACGAGGCGCACGGTGTCGCTCGGCGTGACCGGCCGTGGCACGACTCGGCGCACCAGTCCCTCACCCACCAAATATGGCGACAGGCCGAGCCGGTCGGCGTACGGGCCCGTAGAAGTAGAAAAATAAATCGGCCGCTCGCCCAGCCGATCCTTGATGATCTGCAACACCGCCAGGTCCGAGCGCTCCAGGTACCCGCGCCCCAAGGTGCGGGGATCGAGCGTCACGTCGATCGGCCCGAGATAGCCTCGAGACGGCTGCTCGAGCAGGGCGTACGGAGGGAGCGTGTCCCGGGATTCGGGGGCATAGTAGCGACGCATCCAGGGGGTGGCGGGCCTCGCCCAGGTCCGGCTTCCGTACAGGGCGGGAGCGGCCTGCGGATCGAACGTCGCGGGAGCCCGGCGCTGCAGTTGGCGCAGGTACCAGCCGGTGTTGGCGAGCGACAGCACGAGCACGCTCACGTCCCGACGCACACCCTCCACCTCCTGAGCGTACCAGAGCGGGAACGTGTCGTTATCCCCGGCGGTGATGACGAGCGCGTAGGGATCGACCGACTGGAGCACGTCGCGGGCGTAGTCGCGGGCCATGGTTTCCCCGGCACGCGAGGCGGTGAGGCGGTTGCCGACCAAGGGCACGAACGCCACGAGCAGCACTGGCGCGCACACCACCCAGTGCCGGGCGCCGCGCGGCTCGCCCCGGTTCAGGCCGCGCTGCAGCCACTCCATCACCGCCGCGAGGCCCATGCCCACCCAAATCCCCCAGGCGGCGAACGACGCGATGAAGAAGTAGTCCCGCTCGCGCACCTCGTGCTCGAGGCCCGGCGCGCTGTAGGACTGGGAGAAGCCCCACTTGAAGTTGAGATAGAAGACGAGCGCCACGGTGAGTGTGAGCATCAGCGTCGTGATGGCGAGCGCGGCACGACGCTCGGAGCGCCACTGGCGCCGTGCCCCGACCAGGCCGAGCGCCGCGAACGCCACGGCCAGGAGGCGCTGCACCCCTGCGGGCCAGTCGCGACCGAACTGCCACGAGAAGTACTGCACGTAGTTCAGCAGCTGCTGCCCGTACAGCAGGAGCGTGTGGCCGGGGTTCTCCGGTCCAGGCGGATACATCGGGTTGTCGAACACCGACGGCTTGCCGAACTGCTCGCGCGTGAGCACGGCGTGGAGCGCCGGCCACGTGGTCGGCTCGCCCTGGTTCAAATACGGGTCGAAGTGTGCGCGGATCGGCATGAACAGGTCGACGCTCGTGCCCACCACGGCGACGAGCGCGGCGGCGACCAGGAAGCGCGGGCGGATGAGCGCGCGCGCATCGGTGGCCAGGACGTACACCAAGACGGCTGGGGCCGCGAGCACGCCCATCAAGTGGTTCGTCGCGGTGAGCGCCAGCACGTACGCGATGAGGACGAGGTGATGGTCGCGTCGAGTCGCCACCGGCTGATCGGCCCAGCGCACGGCGAGCCAGAGCACGAGCGCGATCGAGAGCACGCTCACCGTATAGACCTTCTCGTTCGCCACCGACTGGTTCCACACGGTGAACGCGGTCGCGCCGACCACGGCACCCGCCGCCGCGGTGAGCCGCCGGAGCGCCCGGTCCGCCACGCTGGGGCGCAACCAGCGCTCCCCGATCAGAAACCACAACGCCGCCGCCGCGGCGCTCGTTAGCGCGGCGAGCAGGTTGATGCGCCGCGCGTAGTCGGCACCGAGTGGCAGCAGCCCCCATGCGTGCGCCAGCAGGATGAAGAGCGGGTTCCCGGGTGGATGGGGAATGCCGAGCGCGTGCACCGCCGTGCTGTATTCCGACGCGTCCCAGAACTGGGTCGTCGGGGCGAGCGTCACCATATAAAGGAGCAAGGCGCCCAGACTGACGCAGAGCGCGGTCGCATAAGGCGGGCGCTCGACGTCCGGGTACGGCGTGGGTTGGTCGCGCATGCTCGTCATGTCGGTCAATGGCGGAACTGCCGCAGGCCGGTCAGCACCATCGCGAGGTCGTGCCGGTCGGCGGCCGCGATCACGTCGGCGTCCTTCACGGACCCGCCCGGCTGGATGATCGCCCGAATCCCCGCTTGGGCCGCTTCTTCTACCCCGTCGGGGAAGGGAAAGAACGCGTCGGAAGCTAACACCGCGCCCGCCGGATCGTGCCCTTGTTGGCGCGCCTTGTGGACCGCGAGAAACGAGGCGTCCACCCGGGACATCTGCCCGGCGCCGATTCCGATCGCCGCTTCCTCCTTGGCGAGCAGGATCGCGTTCGACTTGACGGCCCCGACGGCCGCCCAGGCGAACCGCAGGTCCCGCCACTCCGACTCGGTCGGCGCACGCCGGGTCGCGACCTTCCACCCGGACTCGGCCCCCACCGCGCCGGGTCGGGAGCGCTCCTGCACCAGAAAGCCGCCCCGGATCCGCTTGAAATCCCAGCCTGGCGGGTCGGGATCGGCGGCCAGCCGGATCAAGCGCAGGTTTTTCTTCTCGCGCAGCACGCTCAGGGCGTCGTCCGCGAACGCGGGCGCGACCACCACCTCGACGAACAGCTCGCGCAGCGCCGCGGCCGCCGCCCGGTCGACGCCTGCATTGAAGGCGATCACCGAGCCGAACGCCGAGGTGCGGTCGGTTGCGAGCGCCCGCTCGTACGCCGCGGCGGGGCTCCGGCCCAGCGCGATGCCGCACGGCGTGGTGTGCTTGACGATGGCGCATACCACCCGGTCCGATCCGCTCCACGGCGCCACTGCGGCGAGCGCGGCGTCCACGTCCAGCAGATTGTTGAACGACAGCTCCTTGCCGTGCAGCTGCGCCAGGTCGCGGATGCCGGGCTCGTCGGCCGCGTACAGCGCGGCCGCCTGGTGGGGATTCTCGCCGTAGCGCAGCTCCTGACGGCGCTCGAGCGCCAGCGCGATCCGTTCGGGCCAGCCGGGCCGGTCCTTCACCAGATAACTGTAGATCGTCGCGTCGTACGCGGCGGTGTGAGCGAAGACCTTCGCGGCGAGGGTGCGGCGGAGTTCGGCACTCACGTCCTTGGCCTTCAGCCCCGCGAGGACGACGGGGTAGTCGTCGGGGTCCACGACCACGATCACGTCCTGGTGATTCTTCGCGGCCGAGCGCAGCATCGACGGGCCGCCGATGTCGATCTGCTCGATCGCTTGCTCGAAGCGCACGTCGGGCCGGGCGACGGTTTCGCGGAATGGATAGAGATTGACCGCGACCAGATCGATCGGCGTGATGCCGTGCTGCTCGAGCGCGGCGCGATCGCCGGGATGGCCGCGCCGCGCCAGCAGCCCGCCGTGCACCTTGGGATGCAGCGTCTTCACCCGGCCTTCCATCATCTCGGGAAATCCCGTCACCGCGTCGATCGGGATGACCGGGAGACCGGCCTTCCGCAGCGTGTCGGCCGTGCCGCCGGTGGAGACGATCTCCCAGCCGAGCGCCACCAGCTCGCGGGCGAGCTCCACGATGCCGCGCTTGTCCGAGACCGACAGCAACGCTCTCACCAGGTCTCGGCCACCGCCTGGATCATGTCCGCGAGGCTCACGACGTCGCGCAGGTCCACGACCTCGACGGGGGAGTGGGAGTAGCGGAGCGGCCAGCCCAGGGCGACGTCGATGACGCCGTACGGCGTGAACATCGAGCCGTCGTTCCCCCCGTTGGTGGTGCCGACCTGAAGCTTCACCCCGCGCGCCCGAGCCACGCGGACCAGGGAATCGACGTACGCGGGGGGCGTGATCGACGAATTATCGAGCGCCCGTGCCACCGCGCCCTGCCCGAGCGGCGCCAGCGCGAAATTGGGCAGCTCGAGCGGCGAGTCGGCGGAGACGAACGTGTCGATGGCGTGCACCCGCTTGGGCGTGGACCCGAGCGCGGCGGCCGCGCCCTGCGCGCCCTCGAGACCGATCTCCTCGCGCGTGCTGAAGATGAAGATCGCCTGATGCGTGAGGGCGGCACGGTCCAGGTGGCGCAGCGCCAGCAGCTGCGCGGTGCAGCCGACCCGGTCGTCGAACGAACGGCCGATGGCCCGGGTGCCCGCGAGGCGGACGAACTGTTTGGGCATGGTGAGGGTGCTCCCGGGGCTCACGCCGCGGGCCAGCGTCGCCGCGCGCGAACTCGTGCCCACGTCCACGCGCAGCGGCGGCGGTGTGTGCCGCGCGAAGCCGGAATCCCGTGGCATGAACACGCCCGGGACGTCACCCTGCTCGGTGTGCACCAGCGCCGGCTCGGCCTCGAACAGCGAGGAGAAGAAGCCGCCGCGCGTCTGCAGCTCGAGCGACCCGTCGTCCCGGATGCTCGTGACGGTGAAGCCGATCTCGTCCAGGTGCGCGACGAACACGACGACCGGGTCGCCCTTGCCGACGCGCACCCACAGATTGCCCGCCGTGTCGGTCTCGGCTTGCGCCCACGCCGGGAGCAGGTGCTTCACCGCCTCGCGCACCGGCCCCTCGGCGCCGGAGACGCCGTAGGTCTCGACGAGCTGAGAAAGGACGGTTTGCGCTTCGGCGACGCGCGCGCCGTCCTGCGCGGACAGCGGGCCTCCCAGCAGCATCGCCCCCAGCGTGCCTATCCCCAGGGTCCTCACCGCGCCTCCATCCACGCCGCCAGCCGCTTCGCCAGCGCGTCCGCCTCCTTGAGCGACACCGTCTCCACGGCCGTATCGGTGTAGCGCGTCGCGAGGACCAGCGTATCGGCGGCGGCTCGACCAACTCCGGCGCGGCGGTTACCACCCAGCAGCAGCGCCGCGTCGAAGGGACCCTGGAGACTCTGCACCGCCTGCAATCCCGTGGTGGCGTACAGGCTGCGGACGGTGAAGGCCGCGACGACCGTGCCGCGGACCTTCGGCTTTCCCTGGACGGCGGCCGCGAGCGCGGCGCAGCTCGCGCGCCGGCCCGCGGCGGGCGCAGCGAGCAGGCCATCGCCGTAGCGATGCGGGCGTTTGGCGAGCGACACGGGGGAGAGCACGTCGATGCCGAGGGCGCGGGCGTCCGCGGGCGCAGCCGCGCCCACGTCGACGTACGCGTTGTCCACGGTGAATACGGGATCGGGGCTGCTCGGGCCAACTCGGCCGCGCGTGAGATGCGTCGACCGCACCGCGCCGACCCCCGGCACGGCGCCGCGCGCGCCGAACACAGTCACCCGCTCGCCCTCGAGCTGTTGGTCGAACAACGGAGTCGGCGGTACGCCAACTCTTCGCAGCGTGAGATAGCCGTCGGCGGTGATGTTGCCCACCACGTATCCCACCTCGTCGAGCGCGCACGCCACGAGTCGTCTCGGCGTCCCACTGCCGAGACTCAACGTGACGTTACCGGCGCGGTCGCGGGTGCTTCCCGGGAGAAGCGTGAGCAGCGTGTCGGTCATCCCCTGCTCGAGGCCGGTGACGGCCGTCATGCCGGCGAAACGGACCGCGAGGGCGTCGACTGACTGGGCGGATAGACGGGTAGACGGATAGACGGCGAGCAAGAGCCCAACGACCAGCGCCGCTGTTCCCACGCTGAAGCGTGGGCTCGGCACGGCACTGTGCTGAAGCACATGCGAAGCACGCTCGTCATGCATCGAGCAATCTCACGGAAAGTTCGTTCTGGGCCGCGAACGCGGATCCGTCTGGAAACAGTTGCACGGGCACCGGCGGCACCCCGCGCCGCGCCAGCTCCACTACGACCAACGGCAGCAGGCGATGCTCCACCCCGAGCACGCGTGCCGCGAGCGTCTCTGCGGTGTCCCCGGGACGTACAGGGACGGGCCACTGGGCGATGATGGGCCCGCGGTCGTACTCTTCGTCGACGTAGTGCACGGTCGCGCCCGAGATCGCGGCGCCGCTCGCGAGCACCCGCTCGTGCACGCGGCGCCCGTACATCCCGGGGCCGCCGAACGCGGGCAGCAACGCCGGATGGATATTAATCATCCGCAGCCGAAAGCGGGCGACCGCCGCGGGCGGTACCCGCTTGAGATACCCGGCAAGCACCACGAGCCCGGCGTCACCCAGGCTGGCGATGACGTGAGCAGGGTCGCTCGGGTCGGCCAGCACTGTGGCGGGCACCCCGGCCCGGCGCGCCCGCTCGAGCGCGCCCGCGGCGGCGTGGCTCGAGACGACCCGGGCGACGCGCGCGACCCGCGAATCCGCGAGCGCATCGAGCAGCGTCTGCAGGTTCGTGCCGGCCCCCGAGACGAGCACCGCGAGGCGGACCGGCGTCACCGCGGGCAGGGGGTCAGCGACTTGGGCTTCGCGCCGGCGCTCACGCTGAGCGAGAACGGGCCGGTCGCGCGCTTGTCCGTGCTGGTGACGACGATCGTGTAGTCGCCGGTCCGCGGCAGCCGCACCGTGAGCCGCGCGTTGCAGCGGCCGCCCGAATCGTCGTCCTGCGGCGGCGGGTCGAGCTCCGGGCCGAGCAGGAATGCATACGCGTCGAACGCCTGGGAGACGAGATCGATCGTGACGATCTGACCGGCGGTGCCGGCGAGCTTCCACTGTTGCGCGTAGGTGCTCTCGGCGGCGAGGAGCACGTCGCGCTGTACGAGCGAGTCCTGAATGGTGGCCCCGGTGGCGATCGAGCCTTTGGGCGGCGCGGGTGGCCGTGGCTGCTGCGCGGGCAGGTGGGTGGGCGGCAGCAGCAGCGCCAGCGCGAGCGCGCAGACTCCCGATCGGGCCCGGTGTGGCTCCATGTCGCCCCGCAATCTGCCGCCCTTATTTCCCCCGCACAATCCGCTCGACGGCGGCCGCGAGGTCGGGGACGACGGGCATGCCGAGCGCCTCCGCCTGAGCGCGGTGCCGTCCGCCGTGCCCGGTGGCGACGAGGATCCCGCGCGTCGTATCGGCGCCCAGCGCGCGCGCCGGCGCGACGTCGCTCAAACGATCCCCGACCCAGTACGACCGCCGCAAGTCGATCCCCAGCGCGTCCTGGGCGTCGCGGAACAGTTTCACTCCCGGCTTGCGGCAGTCGCACGGGCCGTCGGTGTCAGGGAAATGCGGGCAGAAGTACGCGGCGTCCAGGTGCGCGCCGTGTGCGGCGAGCAGCTCCGTCAGCCGCTGCTGGACTGCGTGGTAGGCCGCGGCGTCGTACAGCCCGCGCCCGATGCCGGACTGGTTGGTCGCCACCACCACGCGCCAGCCCGCTTGGTTGAGCCGCCGGATGGCGTCGGCCGCGCCGGGGAGCAGCCGCACCTTCCCCGGCTCGTGCAGAAAGCCGGGAGGGGGGTCGTCCACGATCGTGCCGTCGCGGTCCAGAAACACCGCCCGGTGCGAGCCCTCAGGCATCGAGGGCGGCACGCACCGCGCGGGCGACCTGCTCGATCTGGTGGGGGAAGATGGTCCGCGGGTCGAGGACCACCCGGTCGTCCGCGATGCGGGCGATCACGGGCGGGTTGGCTCGCCGCAACCGCGCCGCCACGCTGTCGGCCGTCAGCTTGTCAGCCGTCAGCGCCACCAGCCAGGTCTTGAGCTTGGCCCCGGGGAACGATCCGCCGCCCACCTCCGAATCGCCCGCGACGACCTCGGAGTCTTTGCCCACGCCGTTGTGCAACGTCTCTGCGCGTCGACGTATCTGCTCGACGTCTTCCGTCAACATCCGCAGTACCGGTATCTCCCCGCGAGCCCGCTCGGGATCCCGGTACAATGCCAGCGTCGCCTCTAACGCGGCCAGGGTGAATTTGTCGGACCGTACCGCCCGGGCGAGCGGATCGGTGCGACAGGCTTCGATCGCGGTCTTGGTGCCGAGCAGGATGCCGGCCTGCGGCCCGCCGAGCAGCTTGTCGCCCGAAAACGCGACCGTATCGACGCCGCTGGCCAGCCCTTCGGCCACGGTCGGCTCTCCCGTGAGTCCCCACGGCGAGAGATCGAGCAGCAGGCCGCTCCCCAGATCGAACAGACTTGCCACCCGGGCGGCACGCGCGATCGCGGCGATCTCGAGCGGCGCCAGGTCGGCGGTGAAGCCCGTCACCTGAAAGTTCGAGCGGTGCACTTTGAGGAGCAGGCGCGTGGCCGGACCGATCGCGCCTTCGTAATCCTTACGGTGGGTCCGGTTCGTCGCCCCGACCTCGACGAGCTTCGCGCCGGACCGTGCCATGATGTCGGGGATCCGGAACGCTCCACCGATCTCCACCAGCTCGCCGCGCGACACGATCGCCTCGCCGTCGCGGGCGAGCGCCGAGAGCGCGAGCAGCAGCGCCCCCGCAGCGTTGTTCACGACGAGCGCGTCCTCCGCCCCGGTGAGCTCGACCAGGAGGTCGCGACACAGCCGGTGACGCGAGCCACGGCTCCCCTGGGCGAGGTCGTATTCCAGGTTGGAGTACTCGCCCGCGATGCGGCGCAACGCGGCGATCGCCGCGGGCGCGAGCGGGGCCCGGCCGAGGTTCGTGTGCAGCACGACGCCGGTGGCGTTGATCACCGGTCCGAGCGCCGGCGCGGCGAGCTGGTGCGCCCGGGCGAGCACGGCGGCGCCCCAGCCCTCCGGCGGCGCCGCTCCACCATTGGCGCGGGCGGCGTCGATCGTCTCGCGCACGGCGCGCACCACCACGCTCCGCGGGTGGGACCCGAGCAGCGCGGCTACGTCGGGCTCGGCGAGCAGGGCTTCGACGGCAGGCAGCCGGCGGCGCGGATCGGAGGGGAGGGAGGCGCTCACGGCGGTTTCGTGGAGTCGCGCGGCGCGCGGGTGGTGTCGCGGGGAGCGGGCTTGGGCACGGGGACGGTGAGCACGCCGTGGGCCTCTGCGGCGACGGCGCCGTTCAGGTTGGTCGCATCGCGCACGCGGATCAGGTACTTCTTGCCCGGCTCGAGTGGTTGCGCCGTCTGGACGACGATCCGGTCGGACGGCACGGGGCGCTGTTTCAGGAGCTGCCGGACTCTCGCCGTGTCGACTCGAGGGGTGGTGGTGTCCCGCAGGGCAGGGGGGGCCCGCCGCACCGGGGAGGGAGGCACGGCGCCCGCCCGGGCCGTGTCGCGGTGGGCAGTGGTGTCTTTCGCGCGGCGCAGGGAATCGGCGAGCGCGCGCGCCCTGGCCTGCAGCGAGTCGTAGTGCGCACTCGTGAACAGGGCCCGCACCGCTACGGGCGTGGTATCGGGGAGCGCGAACACCCGCACGGCGGCGGTGTCGAGCGGCCGGCGCGGGTCGAGCGGGGCGGTGAACTGGATCCGGAACGCGATGGAGTCCACCGGATCGACGCTGCGGATGTGCGGGCCCACCGTGTCGTGCGCGAACAGCCACAGTACGGCGCCCGCGCTGGAATCGACCGCGATGGTGATCGAGTCGAACGGCTCGCGCCGGTCGAGCTGGCGGTTGTTGTTCTGGTCCTGGATCGCCCACACGAGATAGCGCCCCGGTGGGATGTCGCTCAAGTGGAAGTCGCCCGCGGAGTCGGCGAGGGTGACGTACGCGACGGTGTCGGGGAGCGGCGCGGCGCGGATCACGGCTCCGGTCAGGACCCGTTGCTCGACCCATTGCAGCACCGTCCCGGCCAGCGCGGCGTGGGGCATGGGGGCGCCCGTCGAAAAGATCACCGTGGTCCCCTTCTTCATGACGTTGCGCCGCAGGTCGACGATGCCCGGAAGCAGCTCGAGGTGATAGATCCGATTCGGTTTCCACCCCTCGGCGGGCTTGACGTGGATCGCGCTGCGGTGCCACGACACGCGCACGCCGCCCGCCACCGGCGACAACACGATCTGGTGCGCCAGGCCGGTGACGGGGGCCGCTCCTCCCGCGCCGCCTCCGCCCCCGCCCCCCCGTGAGCCCGGCATCTCGTCGATCACCTCGTCGAACTCGATGACCGCGTCGCCCTTCAGAGCCGGGATCACGGCGCCGGACTCGGGGATGACGCGCACGATCCGCGGCGGCGTCGTATGGGGCGGGCCGCCCGGTGGCTCCCCCTGCCTGGCGCACGCCGTTCCCCCGGCCGCGAGCGCCGCGGCTACGAGCAGCCCAGCGACTTGAGCTTGTCGGCCAGTGCCTGCCGCTGGTCGCGCCACGCCCGCTCCTTCTCGCGCTCGCGGGCGACCACTTCGGCGGGCGCCCGGGCGACGAAGTTCTGGTTCGTGAGCTTCGTGCCGAGCGCACTGAGCTGTTGGTCGAGTCGAGTGAGCTCGCCCGAGAGACGGCGGCACTCCTGCTGCACGTCGATCTCGCCTTCGAGCGCGACGAACAGGTCGCTGCCGTCGGCCAGGACCGCATGTGCGCCCACGTCGGCGCGCGCGCCGTCGAAGGCGAGCTCGGACAGTTGCGCCAGCCGCAGGATCGTGTCGCGCTCTCCCGCCAACGCCCGGCGCGCCCGGTCGCTCTTCGGGCGCACCGACGCCTGCAGCCGGGCCTTGGGCGGCACCCGGTACTCGGCGCGCAGCATCCGGATCGACGAGATCGTTTCCTGGACCAGCGGAAACTGCTGGTCGGCCTCGGGGTCCGCGAGCGGGGCCTGCGGCTCGGGCCACGCCGCCACGACGAGCAGCTCGTCCGGCCGGCGGCCGGGGAGCCTTTGCCACAGCTCCTCGGTGATGAACGGCACCACTGGATGCAACAGTCGCAACACCGTATCGAAACAATACGCGAGCACGGCCGCCGACATGGGCGCGGGGGCCTCCCGCGTATTCTTGTCGCGCAGGGAGACCCCCGCGCCCGTGTCGACTACTAACCGGGGCTTGACCGCCTCGACGTACCAGTCGGCGAGCTCCTTCCAGACAAAGTCGAAGCAGCGCTTGGCTCCCTCATCCAGCCGGAACTGCTCGAACGACGCGGTGCATTCGCGGGTCGTCGCCTGCGCGCGCGATAGGATCCACCGATCGGCGAGCGGCAGGGCCTTGACGTCGAGCGCGGTCAGCGGCTGGACCCGCTCCGGCAACTGCGCCAGGATGAACCGGCCGATGTTCCACAGCTTGTTCGCGAAGTTGCGGCCTGGCGCGAACGTCGTGTCCAAGTCGTTCGGGTCGAGGATCACGTCCGCGCCGAGCGAGCTGCCGGCGATCAGCGTCCAGCGCAGCGCGTCGGCGCCGTACAGCCGCACCACGTCCAGCGGGTCGATGCCGTTGCCCAGCGACTTGGACATCTTGCGGTGCTGCGTGTCGCGCACGGTGCCGTGCAAGTACACGGTCGCGAACGGCTTCGCGTGCATGAAGTGATAGCCGGACATGAGCATCCGGGCCACCCAGAAGAACAGGATCTCGGGCGCGGTGACCAGGGTGTGGCCGGGGTAGAAGCGCGCGAGGTCCGGCGTCGCGTCCGGCCAGCCGAACGTCGCGAACGGCCAGAGCCACGACGAGAACCAGGTATCGAGCACGTCCGGATCCTGTTCCACCGGGCCGCCGCACTTGGGGCACGTGGCCGGGTCGGTCCGGTCGGCCCACTGGTGCTGGCATTTCGTGCAAGTGAACACCGGGATGCGGTGACCCCACCACAGCTGGCGGGAGATGTTCCAGTCCCGGATGTGCTCCATCCAGTTCTCGAACGTGGCGCGCCAGCGCTCGGGGATCATCCGGAACGCGCCCCGGCGATAGTCGGCGAGCACCGGCTCGGCGAGAGGCTGCATCTTCACGAACCACTGGTCGGAGAGCCGCGGCTCGACGATCGTGTCGCAGCGGTAGCAGCGCCGCAGCGCGTGTCGATGCGGCTCGATCTTCTCGAGCAGGCCCTGATCGCGCAGCATCTCGACGATCTTGTTGCGGGCCTCGAATCGATCGAGCCCCCGGAGAGCCGGGGGGACCCTTCCCCCTTCCCCTTTCCCCGGCTCTTCCCCCATGGTCCCATCTTCCCGCATGACCAGTGGCATCGCCAACTTGTGCCGCAGGCCGATGTCGAAGTCGGTCGCATCGTGCGCGGGGGTCACCTTCACGAACCCCGTTGCAAACGTGGGGTCGACGGCCTCGTCCGCGATGATCGGAATCGCAAGTCCCGCGATCGGGAGCCGGGCCACTTTTCCCACGAAGCCGGCGTGGCGGGCATCCGTGGGGTTGACCGCCACGGCCGTGTCCCCGAGGAGCGTCTCGGGGCGCGTGGTGGCGACCGTGAGGAAGGGCTTGGGACCGCCCTCCACGGGGTAGCGGATGTAGTAGAGCTTGCCGTCCGTGTCCTTCGATTCGGCTTCCTCGTCCGACAGCGCGGTGCGACAGTGCGGGCACCAGTGGATCACGCGGTGGCCGCGATAGATCAGCCCTTCTTCCCACAGCCGCACAAACGCCTCGCGCACCGCGCGCGAGTACGCCTCGTCCAGCGTGAAGCGCGTGCGGCTCCAGTCGCAGGAGCAGCCGATCACCTTGAGTTGCTCGAGGATGGTGTTCCCGGTCTCCCGGACGAACGCCCACACCCGCTCGACGAACTGCTCGCGCCCGAGGTCGAACCGAGTCTTCCCCTCCTTTGCAACCAGCCGCTCGACGACGTTCTGCGTGGCGATCCCTGCATGGTCGGTGCCGGGGAGCCACAGCGCCTCGCGGCCGCGCATCCGTTCGAAGCGGATCAACACGTCCTGGATCACGTTGTTGAGGCCCTGGCCCGTGTGGAGGATGGCCGTGATGTTGGGCGGCGGCATGACGATCACGTACGGCTTGCGCGACGACTCGACGCGCGCGGTGAACACGCCGCGGTCGAGCCAGCGCCGGTATAACGGCGCCTCGACGTCGTGCGGGTCGTACTGCGGCGGAAGCTCGAACTTGGGCTGCGGCATTCCTTATAATAAGGTAGAATATTCCCCCATGGCCGACGAATCCAACGTCTTGCCGACCAGCCGCATCGTACGCTGGGTCGCGATCGGCGCGCTGCTCGCCTTCGCGCTGGCGCTGTACTTCCGCGACGGTCGTACGTTGCCGCCGCTCACCGCCCCCGCCGCCGCCTCCGCGACCACGCCGGCCGACCAGCCTGTCAACTGAATCGATGACCGGTCGGGAAATCCGTGTGACGCTCCCGGACGGGAGCGAGAAACGGCTGCCCGCGGGTGCGACCGGCGCCGATCTCGCCCGCGCGATCGGCCCGGGGCTCGCCAAGGCCGCCGTCGCGATCCGCGTGGACGGTCAGGTGTGGGACCTGGCGCGGGCGCTCCCCGACGGCATGAAGGTCGCGGTCCTCACCGACAAGGACCCGCAGGCGTTGGACGTGCTGCGCCACTCGTCCGCGCACGTGCTCGCCACGGCGGTCCGCCAGCTGTTTCCTCACGCGAAGATCGGATTCGGACCTCCGATCGAGGACGGCTTCTATTACGACTTCGCGGTCCCCACGCCGTTCACGCCGGAGGACCTGGAGCGGATCGAGGCGAAGATGCACGAGGTCGTGAAGGCGGACTACCCCTTCGTGCGCGAGGAAGTGAACCGCGAGGAGGCCAAGCGCCGCTTCACCGACGATCCGCTCAAGCTCGAGCGCATCGACGACTTGGGCCCGAACGAGGTGATCTCGGTCTACACCGATGGCCCGTTCGTCGACCTGTGCCGCGGGCCGCACGTGGCGAGCACCGGAAGGGTCAAGCACTTCAAGCTGCTGCACGCCGCGGGCGCCTACTGGCGCGGCGACGAGCGCCGCCAAATGCTGCAGCGCATCTACGGCACGGCGTGGTTCACCAAGGAGGACCTCGAGGCGTACCTGCGGCGGCTGGAAGAAGCGCGCAAGCGCGACCACCGCGTGCTCGGCAAGCAGCTCGATCTGTTCTCGATCCAGGAAGACGTGGGACCGGGGTTGATCTTCTGGCACCCCAAGGGCGCGATGATGCAGTTCCAGCTGCGGCGCTTCATCGAGGACGTGATCCTGGAGCGCGGCTACCAGCTCGTGTACACGCCGCACGTCACGCGCGAGCAGCTGTTTCTCAAGTCGGGACACCTGCCGCTCTACGCCGAGAACCAGTTCCCGCCCATGGCGGCGGGCGAGGGGGAGGCCGAGGATGTGCGCTATCGGGTGAAGCCGATGAACTGCCCGATGCACATTCTCATCTACGCCTCGCAGCAGCGCAGCTACCGCGACCTGCCGATCCGGCTCGCGGAGATCGCCAACGTATACCGCAACGAGCGCTCCGGGACGCTGCACGGCATGCTGCGCGTGCGCGGGCTCACGATGGACGACGCGCACCTGTTCCTGCGCCCCGATCAGATCGAGGACGAGATCTTCCAGCTGCTCGACATCGTGGAGCTCGTGCTCGGCAAGACGTTCGGGCTCACCTACCGCCTCGACCTGGCGACGCGCCCGGCGAAGAAGCTCGGCTCCGATGCGACGTGGGATCAGGCGGAGCGAGCGCTCGAAGAGGCGCTCAAGCGACGCGGCCTCACCTATCGCACCGACCAGGGCGGCGGCGCGTTCTACGGGCCCAAAATCGACGTGAAGTTCAACGACGCGATCGGTCGCGAGTGGCAGGGGGCGACGATCCAGCTCGACTTCGCGCTGCCGGAGCGGTTTCAGCTCGAGTACGCGGGCGAGGACAACAAACCGCATCGCCCGGTGATGATCCACCGCGCCATCTACGGCACGCTGGAGCGGTTCTGCGGCTTCCTGATCGAGCATTTCGCGGGCGCGTTCCCGTTGTGGCTCTCCCCCGAGCAGGTGCGCGTGCTGCCGATCGCGGACACGCAGCTTGCCGCGGCACGCGCCGTGCAGCGACGGCTCGCGGCCGCGGGGCTCCGCGCCGTGGTGGACGAGCGCAACGAGACGCTGAACTACAAGATCCGCGATGGGGAGACGCACAAGGTCCCGTACATGGCCGTGGTGGGGCAGCGCGAGGCCGACGCCGGGACTGTCGCCGTGCGCTTGCGGGGGGAGGGGAAGAAGCAGGTAGTGCTGTCGGTGGACGCATTCGTCGCGAAGCTCCAGGAGGAGGTTCGCACGAGGGCTTTGACCCCGTTAGTTTGAACGTGGAACCGATGCCAAACGAGCAAACCACCCCCGTCATTGTCGCCGCCTGCCGAACCCCGATCGGCAAGTACCTGGGCGGGCTGTCCCCCCTGCCCGCGCCGCGGCTCGGCGCCCTCGTGATCCGCGAGGCGGTGCGCCGAGCCGGGATCGATCCCGCCGCAGTGGAAGAAGTGATCATGGGAAACGTGCTGCAGGGAGGGGTGGGCCAGGCGCCGGCGCGCCAGGCGGCGATCCACGCGGGCCTGCCCGGCACCATTCCGGCGCTCACCGTCAACAAAGTCTGCGGCTCGGGGCTCAAGGCTGTGATGCTCGCAGCCCAGGCGATCAAAGCCGGCGACGAGCAGTGCATCGTGGCGGGTGGCATGGAGTCGATGTCGAACGCGCCGCACTACGTCGTCGGGATGCGCGCCGGCATCAAGGCAGGGAACAGCCAGCTCGTCGACGGTATGATCCACGACGGCTTGTGGGACTCGTTCTCGAACACACATATGGGGAACCTCGCGGAGTACAGCGCGAGGAAGGCGGGCGTGTCCCGCCAGGACCAGGACGCGTTCGCACTCGCCAGCCATCAGAAGGCCGTGGCCGCGATGACGGCCTGCCGTTTCAAAGCCGAGACGGTGGCGGTCGAGATCCCCGGGAAGAACGGCCCCAGCGTGATCGAGAAGGACGAGGGCCCGCGCGCCGATACGTCGCTCGCAGCGCTCGCCGCGCTGAAGCCATCGTTCGAGAAGGACGGGACCGTGACGCCCGGGAACGCACCGGGACTGAACGACGGCGCCAGCGCGCTCGTCGTGACGTCGCTCGCGTTTGCGAAGGCGCACGGGCTCGCGGCCCTGGCGCGCATCACCGCGTACGCCACCGGCGGGGGCGAGCCCAAGGATCTTTTCTTCGCGCCGATCGTCGCGGTCCGGAACCTGATGGCGAAGGCGAAGACGCAGATCTCGGATTACGACCTGATCGAGGCGAACGAGGCGTTCGCGGTGCAGGCGCTCGCCGATGGGCGGGCGCTCGGCTGGGACTGGGACCGGGTGAACGTCAACGGTGGCGCGATCGCCCTCGGCCACCCGATCGGCGCGTCGGGTGCGCGAGTGCTCACGACGCTGCTGTACGCCCTCAAGAACCGCCACCGGACGACCGGGCTGGCTACTCTGTGCCTGGGTGGCGGCAACGCCGTGGCCCTCAGCGTGGAGATGCTCTGATGCCGCCGCTCTCATCCCCAGCAGCCGTCCCCGCCGCTCACCCGCTCGCGTGGCGTCGCGCCGTGGCGATCATCCTCGGTGCCGCCCTCGTGGCGGTCGCGGCGCAGGTCTCGATCCCGCTCCCCGGCACGCCGGTGCCGCTCACGCTCCAGCCGCTAGCTGTGTTGCTCGTCGGCGCCCTGCTCGGGCCGGCGCGGGGCGCGGCGAGCCTGATCCTGTACCTCGGGCTCGGCGCGCTCGGCCTGCCGGTGTTCACGCCGTACGGCCTTCCCGGGCTCGCCCGCCTGCTCGGACCGACCGGCGGCTACCTGCTTGCCTACCCCGTCGCGGCGTTCGCCGTCGGGAGGCTCGCTGGAGACGGGAAGCGGTGGGGGCGCTTGGCGCTCGGGCTCGTGGCTGGGCTCGCGCTCATCCACCTGGGCGGCCTGGCGCAGCTGCTGATTCTAACGGGGAGCGCCGCGAGTGCCGTGCGACTCGGAACCGTCCCGTTCCTCCTCGGCGACCTGCTGAAGCTGTGTATCGCGATCCTGATCCTGCGACCCACCGTGAGTCCCCTCCGCGCGCGCCTATGACGGCGCGCGTTTCGTTTGCGGACCGGGCGAAACGGACTGGCGCCGCGGTCGCATGGATCGCGGCGTTCAGTTTGGTGGGTGGCGCTTCCGGCTGGGCGCTGTCCTTCGTCGGGCGCGAGCCGCAGCCCGCGTGGTCGTTGGCGTGGACCTCATTCTCCGGGGCGGTCGGCTTCGCGCTCGCGACCTGGCTCGTCGGTCGCGTGCTCGACCGTCGCGCGTGGGCGTACCTGGGCTGGCGGCCGCGGACGGGCGTCCCGACCGGCCTGCTCGGCGGCGTCGTGCTCGGCGTGGTGATGGCGGCGGGAGCGGCCGGGCTCGCGGTGCTGGTCGGCGGCGCAACGGTCACGAACACGGGGGATTGGGCGGGCTGGGGGACGGCCGCCGTTCCGCTCGGCGTGGGATTCCTGCTCGCCGCGCTCACCGAAGAGTTGGCGTTCCGGGGTTACCCGCTGCGCCGCCTGGCCGACGCGGTTGGTGCGGGGCCCGCCACGACACTGGGCGCGATCGGCTTCGGGCTCGCGCATCTCGGCAATCCGAGCGCCACGACGTTTTCTACCGTGAACGTCGCGCTGGCGGGCGTGTGGCTGGCGTGCGCCTTCTTTTCACCCGGCGGTATGCCGCTCGCGTGGGGAGCGCACTTCGGATGGAATGCGACGCTCGCCCTCGGGTTCGAAGCGCCGGTGAGTGGGTACGTCTTCCCGTCGCCGGCGATCGCGTACCATGCCGGCGCGCACCGCTGGATCGACGGGGGCGCGTTCGGGCCGGAGGGAGGAATCGTGACCACCCTCGTGATGCTCGCCGGAACAGCGGCGCTCGTCGTCTGGAGCCGGGCTTCCCGGAAGGCGGAGCCGGCGGCATGAGCCGGGTCGCGGTGGTCGGCGCCGGGACGATGGGCAACGGCATCGCCCATGTGTTCGCGCAACACGGGTGGGACACCGCCCTGATCGACGTCGCGCCGGGATTGCTCGAGCGGGTGCTCGCCGTTATCCGGGCGAACCTCGAGCGTCAGGTAAAGAAGGGGACGGTCAGCGCCGAGCAGCGCGACGCCGCGCTGGCCCGGATCCGGACATCGCCCAGTCTCGACGCGGTGCAGGAGGTCGAGCTCGTGGTCGAAGCGGCGACCGAGCAGCCGGAGACCAAGTTCAAGATCTTCCGGGAGGTCGACCGCCTGGCACCGCCGACGGCGATCCTCGCGAGCAATACCTCTTCCATCTCGATCACGGCGATCGCGGCGCAGACCAAGCGCCCGCGCCAGGTGATCGGGATGCACTTCATGAACCCGGTGCCCGTGATGCAGCTGGTCGAGGTGGTCCGGGGCATGGAGACGACGGATGAGACGGCGGTGCAAGTGGTGGAGGTCGTGAAAGCCCTGGGCAAGACACCGGTCGTGGTGAACGACGCGCCCGGGTTCGTCTCGAACCGCGTGCTCATGCCGATGATCAATGAAGCGATCTGCTGCGTCATGGAGGGGGTCGCGACGCCTGAGGCGGTGGACACCGTGATGAGGCTCGGCATGAATCACCCGCTCGGCCCCCTGGCCCTCGCCGATCTGATCGGTCTCGACGTGTGCCTCGCGATACTCGAAGTGCTGCAGCGCGATTTCGGGGACGACAAGTACCGGCCGGCGCCGCTGCTGCGGAAGATGGTCGCGGCGGGGCGCCTGGGCCGCAAGACCGGTCGGGGCTTCTATGTCTATCGCGATTGAGGCCGCCGGCCTCTCCGAGACGCAACGCCAGATCGTCGATCTGGCGCGCGAGTTCGCGCGCACCCGGATCGAGCCGCACGCGGCGGAGTGGGACCGGACCGCGCACTTCGCACGCGACGTGCTCGACGAGCTCGGCAAGCTCGGCTTCCTCGGGATGTCCACGCCCGAGCAGTACGACGGGATGGGGCTCGACACGCTCACCTACCTGCTCGCGATCGAGGAGCTGGCGGCGGCCGACGCGAGCGTCGCCGTCTCGGTAGCGATCCACAACGCCATCCCCGCCACGATGCTGCTGCGCCACGGCAACACCCGGCAGAAGGAGCGCTGGCTCAAGCCGATGGCCCGCGGCGAGCTGCTCGCCGGCTTCGCGCTCTCCGAGCCCGAATCGGGTTCGGACGCGGCGTCGCTCTCGGCGCGGGCAGTGCGGGCCGGGGACGAGTGGGTGCTCTCGGGCACCAAGGCGTGGGCCACCAACGGCGGCACCGCGGACGTGATGATGGTGATGGTGCGCACCGACCGGCCCGAGGCGCGGCGTGGAGCGAAGGGGATCTCCACGTTCATTGTGCCGACCGATGCCGCGGGTTATCGTCCGGGGAAGCCCGAGGACAAGATGGGCCTGCGCGCTTCGAACACCGCCGCCATCGCGCTCGAGGACGTCCGGATCCCCGCGGACCAGCTGCTGGGTGAGGAGGGGCAGGGGTTCGTGTACGCGATGGAAGGGCTGGACGTGGGCCGGCTGGGGATCGCGATCCAGGCGGTGGGGATCGCGCGGCGGGCGCTGGAGCACTCGCTGGCATACTGCGCCGAGCGCAAGCAGTTCGGGCAGGCGTTACGGGAGTTCGAGGGCGTGCAGTTCAAGCTGGCCGACATGGCCACGCGGGTCGAGGCGGCCCGCGCCTTGACGCACGCGGCGGCGGCGCGGCGTGACCGCGGCGAGGCGATCACCACGCAGGCGAGCATGGCCAAGCTGTTCGCCTCGGAGACCGCGATGTGGGTCACGACCCAGGCAGTGCAGCTGTTCGGGGGGTACGGGTACATGCGCGACTTCCCGGTCGAGAAACTGTTTCGCGATGCGAAGGTGACCGAGATCTATGAAGGCACCAGCGAAATCCAGCGGATCGTCATCGCCCGCGGCCTCTATCCTGGAGGCTAGCCCCGGAGAGGGCGAGCGGCTCGCGCTGTTCGACCGGCTCGCCGAGCACGACCACGAGCAGGTGAGCTTCGCCTACGAGTCGTCGTGCGGCTATCGCGGCATCATCGCCATTCACTCGACCGGGCTCGGGCCCGCGCTCGGCGGCACCCGGTTCTGGAACTACGGCACCGACGAGGAGGCGCTGGTCGACTGCCTCCGGCTGGCGCGCGGCATGACGTACAAGGCCGCGGTGGCCGGGCTGAACCTGGGCGGCGGCAAGAGCGTGATCCTGGGCGACAATCGCACGACCCGGCGGGAGGCGCTGTTCCGGGCGCACGGCCGGCACGTGGAGTCGCTCAAGGGCCGCTACATCACGGCCGAGGACGTCGGCACGTCGACGTCCGACATGGAGTACATCAAGGCGGAGACGAACCACGTCACCGGCTTGATCGGTAAGTCGGGCGATCCGTCGCCCGTGACGGCGTACGGCGTATACCGTGGCATGAAGGCGTGCGCGGCGTACCGCTACGGGTCGGACCGACTCGCGGGGAAGACCGTCGCGCTGCAGGGGTGCGGCAGCGTGGGGTACCATCTCGCGCAGCTGCTGCATACCGAAGGGGCGAAGATCGTGTGCACCGACATCGAGCCTCAGCGGGTGAAGCGCGTCGTGGACGAATGCGGGGCCACGGCGGTGGCGCCGAGCGATATTTACGGCGTGCCGGCCGACGTGTTCGCACCGTGCGCGCTGGGCGCGGTGATCAACGACGACACGATCCGCCGGCTCGAGGTCGAGATCGTGGCGGGCGGGGCGAACAACCAGCTCGCCGAAGACCGCCACGGCGACCTGCTTGAGGCGCGCCACATCACCTACGCCCCCGACTACGTCATCAACGGTGGTGGGCTGATCAATGTGAACGCCGAGCTGCACGACTGGTCTCCGGAGCGGGCGCGCAACAAGGCCGGCGAGATCTACGACACGATCCTGCGGGTGTTCGAGATCGCGCGGGACGAGGGCATCCCGAGCTACCGGGCCGCCGACCGGCTCGCCGAGCAGCGCATCGCCACGATCGCGCAGGTGCGGCGCAACTATGTCTGAGCAGGTCTACGTCGGGGCGGACCACGCGGGCTTTCAGCTGAAGCAGAAGCTCGTGGACGAATTGCGCCGGCTCGGCTACGAGCCGGTGGACGTAGGCCCGAAGGCGCTGGACCCGGCGGACGACTTTTCGGATTACGGTAAGCCGGTGGCCGACGCGGTGAGCCGGGGGGTGGCGCAGCGCGGCGTACTGACCTGCGGGACCGGGCTCGGGATGGCGTACGTGGCCAATCGGTTCCCGCGCGTGCGCGCCGCCGTCGCCTGGAGTCCCGAGATCGCCGAGCTGGCGCGCAAGCACAACGACGCCAACGTGCTCGTGCTGCCGTCGCGGTTCGTGAGTGAGGAGGAGGGGATGGAGATTCTGCACCGCTGGCTCGACACCGGGTTCGAAGGCGGGCGCCACGCGCGGCGCGTCGCCAAGATCGACCATGATGGACCATGATTGATCGACGCGCGCGCCTCGCGCAGGCCGACCCGGCCATCTACGCGCTGATCCAGCGGGAGGTGGAGCGCCAGGAGCACGGGCTCGAGCTGATCGCGAGCGAGAACTTCGCCACCATGGCCGTCATGGAGGCCATGGGCACGGCGCTCACCAACAAGTACGCCGAGGGGCTCCCCAGAAAACGCTACTACGGCGGCTGTGAGGTCGTCGACGAGGTGGAGCAGCTCGCGATCGACCGCGCCAAGGCGCTGTTCAAGGCCGAGCACGTGAACGTGCAGCCGCACTCGGGCGCGCAGGCCAACATGGCGGCTTACCTCGCGGTCGCGAAGCTGGGGGATACGCTGCTCGGGCTGGCGCTGCCGCACGGCGGCCACCTGACGCACGGCTCGCCCGTCAACTTCTCGGGCATGCTGTTTCGGCCCACCGCCTACGGGGTGCGGGAGGACACCGGGCGCATCGACTACGATCAAGTGCGCGACGTCGCCCGCCGCGAGCGGCCCCGCATTCTGGTAGGCGGCGGCAGCGCGTACGCCCGCGTGATCGATTTCGCCGCGTTGCGGAGCGTCGCCGACGAAGTCGGCGCCATCTTCGTGGTCGACATGGCGCACTTCGCCGGCCTCGTGGCCGCGGGGATTCACCCGTCGCCCGTGCCGCACGCACAGATCGTCACGACCACGACGCACAAGACGCTGCGCGGCCCGCGCGGCGGCCTGATTCTGTGTCAGGAAGCCTACGGCAAGGACGTGGACAAGCTGGTGTTCCCGGGCATCCAGGGCGGCCCGCTCGAGCACGTCATCGCAGCGAAGGCCGTGGCGCTGGGGGAAGCGATGACGCCCGCATTCAAGCAGTACGCGATCCAGGTCGTCAAGAACGCGCAGGCGCTGGCGGCGGCGCTCGCCGAGCGCGGCTACGCGATCGTGTCGGGGGGCACCGACACGCATCTCATGCTCGTGGACCTGCGACCCAAAGGCCTGACGGGCAAGGACGCGCAGGTCTTGCTCGATCGCGCGGGAATCACGGTCAACAAAAACACCATTCCCGGCGACCCCCAGTCGCCCTTCGTCACGAGCGGGATCCGGATCGGCACGCCCGCCGTCACGACGCGCGGCTTCACGGAACCCGAGATGGAGAAGGTGGCCGACATGATCGACACGGTGCTCACCAAGCAGGACGACGCTACGCTGGCGCGCGTCAAAGCCGAAGTGCGCGAGCTGACCGGCCAGTTTCCCCTGTACGCGGCACCCGCCCGCCAGGCCGTGGGAGCGCGCCGTGGCTGAGCGGCCGTCGAGCGGCTCGGGGTCGTTCACCGTGCATCTCGCGGACGAGCTCGAGGTCTACTTCAACGAGGTCGCGCACGGGCGGCCGGTTGGCTTCGTCGCGTCCTCCAAGTGGAAGCCCCCGACCGACATCTACGAGATCGACGACGCGGTCGTCGTCTACATGGACATCGCCGGCATGCGCGCCGAGGATTTCACCGTCGAGTTCGCCGACGGCATCCTCACCATCGGGGGCGAGCGCAAGCCGCGGCGCGAGGGGAAGCCGCACTACCACGCGATGGAGGTGCAGGTCGGTCCGTTCGAGCGCCGCTTCCGGTTGCCGGTCCCCGTCGACCCCGAGTCGATCCGCGCGAGCTACGAGCACGGCTTTCTCGAGGTGCGGCTCGCCAAGATCCCGGCGCGGCTGTCGGGGCCCCAATCCGTGAAGGTGCAGTAGATGGACCGCCTGCCGATCCTCCCGCTCGGCCAGGTCGTGGTGTACCCGCACGTCGTGCTCCCCATGGCGCTGACGGACCCGCACGCGGTGCAGCTCATCGACGAAGTGGTGCAGGGGAACAAGCGCCTGCTCCTGGGCGTCGTGAAGCCGCTCGCGGGCGGGGAGCCCCCCGAAGGCGCGGTGATGCAGGCGCGGCCGGAGGAGCTGTATGAGGTCGGGACGCTCGGGTCCGTGGTCCGGATGCTCAAGCTCGGCGACGGCTCCGTGCGGGTGATGGTGCAGGGGCTCGAGCGCGCGCGCCTGGTCGATGTCGGCCCGGCCGAGCACTGGCTCGTCGCGGGCTACGAGACCCTCGTCTCCAGTGCGCCCGAGGACGCCCGCACGGAGGCGCTCAAGCGCACGGTGCAGGCGCAGTTCTCCCGCGTCATCGACATCGCGCCCTACCTGGGTGAAGAGCTGCACGAAGTGCTCGCCGGCATCACCGACGGCTCGAAGCTCGCCGACTTCGCCGCCGCGAATCTCGACCTGGCGCTGCCCGCCAAGGCCGAGCTGCTGTCGATCGACGACGTGAACCGCCGGCTGGAGCGCCTCGCCGAGCTGTTGGGGCAGGAGCTGCAGGTGCTCGAGGTCGGCACGCAGATCCAGGAGAAGGTGAAGTCCCGGCTCGACGCGAACCAGCGCGAATACGTGCTGCGGGAGCAGCTGCGCGTGATCCGGCAGGAGCTGGGGGAGGACGACGGCGACGACGAGCTCACCGATCTCGGGAAGCGGCTCGAGGAAGGCGGGTTGTCGGCCGAGGCGAAGAAGGTCGCCGACCGCGAGCTCAAGCGGCTGCGCCAGATGTCGCCGCAGTCGGCCGAGTACCACGTGGCCCGCACCTACCTCGAGGTGTTCGCCACGCTGCCGTGGGGTCGCACCTCCGAGGACCGGCTCGACTTGAAGGCCGCGCGCGAGATCCTCGATCGCGACCACTACGACCTCAAGGCCGTGAAGGAGCGCATCCTCGAGTACCTCGCGGTGCGCACGCTCAACCCGCAGGCGCGCGGCAGCATCCTCTGCTTCGTGGGGCCGCCCGGCGTCGGCAAGACGTCGCTCGGCCAGAGCATCGCCGAGGCGCTGGGACGGCGCTTCACCCGCGTGTCGCTCGGCGGCGTGCGGGACGAGGCCGAGATCCGCGGCCATCGCCGCACCTACGTCGGTGCCCTGCCCGGCCGCATCATCCACGCGCTGCAGCGCTGCGAGACGCGCAACCCTCTGCTGATGCTCGACGAGGTCGACAAGATGGGTTCCGACGTGCGGGGCGACCCGACTGCGGCCCTGCTCGAAGTGCTCGACCCCGCGCAGAACGGCTCGTTCGTGGACCACTACCTCGAGGTCCCGTTCGATCTCTCGGGCGTCATGTTCATCGCCACCGCCAACAGCCTGGCGCCGATCCCCGACCCCTTGCTCGATCGCATGGAAGTGCTCACCCTCCCGGGGTACACGCCTGGCGAGAAGCTCGCGATCGCGAAGCGCTTCCTGCTGCCGCGGCAGTTCAAGGAAACGGGGCTTACACCGGAGCGGGCGAGCCTGGCCGAGGCGGCGCTGGAGCGCCTGATCGCGGAGTACACGCGGGAGGCGGGCGTGCGACAACTGGAGCGCGAGATCCAGGGCGTGCTCCGCAAGGCGGCGTTGGAGGTCGTGGAGGGGCGGGCCGGCGCGGTCCGGATCTCGATCAAAAACCTCGAGAAGTACGCCGGCCAGCCCAAGGTGCAGAGCGAAGTCGCGGGCCGAAGCCCCGAGGTCGGCGTCGCCACCGGCCTCGCGTGGACACCGGTGGGCGGCGACATCATGTTCATCGAGGCGATCCAGATGCCTGGGAAGGGCCAGATCACCTTGACCGGGCAGCTCGGGGACGTGATGAAGGAGTCGGCTCAGGCGGCGTGGAGCCTGTTGCGGGCCCGTGCCGGCGCCCTGGGGATTCCGCTCGATGCGTTCACGCAGACCGACGTGCACCTGCACGTCCCCGCGGGCGCGGTTCCCAAGGACGGGCCGTCGGCCGGAATCACGATGGCCACCGCGCTGGCGTCGCTGTTGTGCCAGCGTCCCGCGCGCCACGACGTGGCGATGACGGGCGAGCTGACGCTGCGCGGCCGGGTGCTCCCGATCGGGGGGCTCAAGGAGAAGCTGACGGCGGCTGCGCGCGCCGGGGTGAAGACCGTGATCGTGCCGGCGCGCAACCAGAGCGACATCGTGGAGGTACCCGACGAGGTGAAGAAACTGATCGAGATCAAGCCGGTCGACACGCTCGACGAGGTGCTCGAGCTCGCGCTGCTCGAGCCGCGCATTACGCGGTCGGTCGACGTGCGGCCGCGTAAGCCCGGCAGCCTCGAGGTCCGGCCGTGAGCGATTTCGCGACCCTGCAGGAAGCGTTCGAGCGAATCGGCCAGCAGGACGGCCGCTACCACGAGCGCGGCTACCTGTTCGTGCTCGCGGCGCTCGAATACGCCCAGGGCAAGCTGCCGACGCGCCGCCACCTGAGCGGGGCGGAGCTCGCCTGGGCCTGCCGCGACTTCGCGCTCGACCAGTTCGGGTTGCTCGCGCCCACGGTGCTGCGCTACTGGGGGATCACCGGCACCGAGGATTTCGGGCACATCGTCTTCTCGCTGATCGACGTGGGGCTCCTGGCGCGACAGCCAAGCGACAAGGTCGAAGACTTCGATCGGGTGTACGACTTCTCGGAAGTGTTCCGGGCCCAGTACCGCTGGCCCGGCCTGGAGCGCGGATAGCGGGCGCTGGATCGGGGGAAGGGGGTGCCGCATGAACACGGACGCCAGGGAGTGGCCCGCCTGCAAGAAGTGCCAGCAAGGTCTGCTCATTCCGTTGTCGGATTACGGGCGCGACGGCGCGCCGATCACCTACAAGGCGTGGGTCTGCAGCAACCCGGAGTGCGGGTTCAACATTCGCATCGATAACGGGGAGATCTCGTTCGGTAAGGCGATCGGCCAGAGCTTCAAATAAGGCTTGGACGCGGTGCGCGCGCCCGCGGTGAGCGGGCGCTTCTATCCGGGGACGAAGCGCGAGCTGGAGCGCGCCGTCCGCGAGCTCCTCGAGGCCGTCCCGTCGGCGAGCCCCGCGCCGGCGCGCGCCGCCGTGGCGCCGCATGCCGGTTACGACTACTCGGGACTGACCGCCGCCCATGTGTTCGCTCGCCTCGACATCCCGCCCGTCGTGGTGATCCTCGCGCCCAACCACACCGGTGTGTGCGGCGCGCGCGGGGGCGCCTCGCTGTGGGAGGCCGGCGCGTTCCGCACCCCGTTGGGCGACGTCCCGGTGGACGAGCGGTTCGCCGGCGCGTTGCTCGAGGCGTCGCCGCTCGTCGGCGTCGACCATACCGCTCACACGCGCGAGCACGCCGTGGAGGTGGAAGTGCCCTTTCTCCAGGTGCGCCGCCCGGACGTGCGCATCGTCCCCCTCGTGCTCGCCTGGGACGCGTGGGACGGCTGCCGCCGGCTGGGCGAGGCGCTCGCGGCTGTCACGGCCCGCTGGCCCGAGCCGGTGCTGCTGCTCGCCTCGAGCGACCTCACGCACTACGAGCCCGCCCGCGTGTCGGAGCGGAAGGACCGGCTGGCGCTCGAGGCGGTTTCGGCCTTGGACGGCGAAGAGCTGCTGCGGCGCTGCAAGCGCGAGGGGATATCGATGTGCGGTCGCGCCCCGACCGCCACCGTCGTGGCCGCGGCCCGCACCCTGGGCGCGGCGCGCGCGGACGTGGTGCATTACAGCCACTCCGGCATGGTGACGGGTGACGACGCCGCGGTGGTGGGGTACGCCGGCGTGCTGATCCCGTGAACCCGATCCCCGTGCTGTCGGCGACCGAAGCCGCCGCCTGGGACTCGGCGGCCCGCACCCAGTACCGCATCCCCTCGCGCGTGCTCATGGAAGCCGCTGGCCGCGCGGTCGCCCAGGTGATCGTGCGCGAATTCAGCGACGTGATCACCCGCGGTGTCCTGGTCGCTGCTGGGGCCGGGAACAACGGTGGCGACGGCTGGGTCGTGGCGCGGGCGCTCCATGCCGCGGGCGTCCCCGTCTGGGTCTCTGGCCTCGATCCCAAGACCGACGACGCGATCGACAGCCGTGCGCTGGCGCGGGTGGACGGCGTGCGCGAGATCGGCCGCGACGAGCCGTGGCCGGCCGCCGCCGTGGCCGTGGACGCCTTACTCGGGACCGGCGCGACGGGTCCCGCGCGCGGCGACGTGCTCGCCCTGGCGCAGCGGCTCGTCGCGTACGGGGCGACCGTGGTCGCCGTGGACGGACCGACCGGGCTCGATCTGTCGAGTGGCGAAGCGCACGGCCCGGTGCGCGCCGCCCTGTCGGTAACGTTCGGCGGCCCGCGCCGCGGCCACCTGCTGGCGCGCGACTGGTGTGGCAAGATCGTGGTCGTGGACATCGGGCTCCCGCCCGCCGACCCGTCGTGGCCGCTGCTCGTCACCGACGTCTGGGCGGGTGGGCGGCTCCCCAAGCTGACCCCCACGATGCACAAGGGCGACCGCGGCCGCGTGACCGTCGTGGGCGGCTCGAACGGCATGACCGGCGCGGCGCTACATGCCGCGCGCGCGGCGCTCGCGGCGGGGGCGGGGCTGGTCAAACTGGTCGCCGGACCGGAGACGATCGTGGCCGCGCGCGCCAGCCTCCCCGACGTGCTGACGGTGGAGTCCGCGCTCGGGCCCGACCTCGAGCCCGACGCGGCGGAGGCGCTGGAATGGGCCGACGCGCTCGTCGTCGGCCCGGGGCTCGGCCGCACGCCGCCCGGCACTCCGTTCCTGCAGGCCGTGCTGGCACGCCGCGCCATCCCCACCGTGCTGGACGCCGACGCCCTGCTGCTGTTCCAGGGCCCGGCCGAGCGGCCGGTCGTGCTCACGCCGCACTTGGGGGAGTTCCGCGCCCAATTCGGGGACCAACTCGCCGATGCCGCGGCGAACGACCGGTGGGGGGCGGCCGCCAAGGCCGCGCAGAAGGTCAAAGGGACCGTGCTGTTGAAGGGCGTCCCCACCGTGATCGCGGATCTGCGCGGGCCGATCCACGTCGTCGCGAGCGGTAACCCGGGGCTCGCGACGGGCGGCTCGGGCGACCTGCTCGCCGGATTCATCGGAGCGTTCCTGGCGCGCGGCAGCCCTGGCCCCGAGGCGGCGGCGCTGGGCGCGCACGCGCTCGGGCGGGCCGCCGAGCACGGCGCCCGGCAGTGGACGGCGCGCAGCCTGCGCCCCGCCGACGTGCTCGCCGCGCTGCCCGACATCTGGCGCGCGTGGGCGAACGCGAGGCCGGTGGGACCTCCGGTGCTCGCGGAGCTCGAGCTTCCGGAGACGGAGTGAACCAAAGGGCTCGAGTAGACGGTCAGACGGCAAGTGTGGCCGTGCTGGCCACGGTGCTGCTAGCCGTCTACCCGTCTATCCGTCTATCCGTCCAGTCCTCTCGCTGGCGCTCCGAAGACCGCGCCCTCATCAGCGACTTCTCCGCGGTCGAGGCGGTCGCGGCGTCGCCGTTCAGCGTGTTCGCTGCGACGACCCACGGTCTCACGATCTACGACCGCCAGGCTCGGAGCTGGCGCCTCCCCGTCACGTCGCTCGACGGGTACCCCGCGGCCCCGGTGCGCGTCGCGCTCGCGGACGGCGTCGCCGACGCGGTGTGGCTCGGCACGACCGCAGGGTGGGCCCGTTACGACGCTACCGTCCGGACGTGGGAGCAAGGCGTCGTCCCGGGCGGCGTCGCGAGCCTCATGCTCGACGCGCGGGATCAGGCGAGCGGCATCTTCGTGCTGGGCGCCTCCGGCTGGGGATTCCTGCCCCGCGGGGCGCTGTTCCCGGTGCAAGACCGACCGCTCCCGCCGCCGGGGCAACGCGTCACGCCGCTCGACCCCCGCACCGCGCTCGCCCAGGCGCCGTTCGCGGAGGCGCTGCGCGCCCTCATCCTCACGGACCCTCGGCTCTCGAGCTACCGCTTCACGGCCGCGGCTCGCTCTCCGGACCGGAGCGAGCTGTTTCTTGGCTCGGACGGCGCGGGCCTCGTTCGCGTCGATCCGGCGACGGGACAGTGGGACCGGCTCGCGTTCGGGCTGCTCGCGGCGCGTGCCGGAGCGGTCGCGGTGGCGCCCGGCGGTGTGTGGGTGGCGTCCGCGGGGCGGGTGGGCGAGCGGCGAGGGCTGACGTGGGTCGCCCGAGATCTCTCGGCGGACACGACGATCGAGGGCACGGGCACGCTCGGGTTCCCGTGCGTCGAAGGGAGGCGGCTGATCGCACGGGGGCGGTCGCTCTGGCTCGCGTGCGAGCGGGGCGTCGTGCGGATCGACGCCCTTGGCTCGAGCGTCAGGCTGTTCGTGGTGGACGCTCCCACCGCGCTCGCTCCGGCGTCCGACGGTGTGTGGGTCGGGAGCGGTCGCGGCTTGTTTGTGGTGAGCGACGAGGGATCGGTGGTCCGGATTTGGAGCGACACGCCTGTCCTCAGCCTCGTCGCCGTGCGGGAGAGCGTCTGGGTCGGCACGGTCGGTGGCCTCGGCCTGCTCGCGCCGGGGGAGAACAGCGTCGCGGTGCCACCGGACGTGGCAGCGCAACCGGCGCTGCGCGCGCCGATCGTCGCGCTCACGCTGCTCGAGGACACGCTCGTCGCCGTGACGCCCGAACAGCTCGGCTGGCGCGATCCGGCGAGCGGCCGGTGGACGGTGCTGCGGACCCGGGCCGAGCTGGGCCGCGTGACCGCGCTCGCCCCGGACGTCCCGAGTCCCGCAGGCGGGGGCGGCATCTGGATCGCCGGCACCAACGGCCTCGGGTTCTGGGACATTGGGCGTGCGACGTTCCGCATGCTCACGGTGCCGCTCGACGTGCCGGCGCCGGTGCGCGACGTGGCGGTCGATGCGCTGTACGTCTGGGTGGCCACCGACAGCGGGCTGGTACGGTTCGCGCGCGACGCGGCGCTGCGGTGAGCGCCAACCTGCGCCTCGGCGGGGGCGGGGAGTTCGACCGCTTGCGTCGCATCTTCGCCCGGCTAGGGCGGACTGGGCAGAGCCTGGGCGACGACTGCGCGCTGGTTCCCGTCGGGCGGGATTGGCTGGCGGTCAGCATCGACCTGAGCCTCGAGGGTGTGCATTTCCGGACCGACTGGCTCTCGTTTCGGGAGATCGGATGGCGCTCGGCAGCGGCTGCCTTATCCGATCTGGCCGCCGAAGGGGCGGAGCCGATCGGGGTTCTATGTTCGCTCGGCGTCCCGGGCAACCGGCAACGCCGTACCGGCAACGCCGCTCCGGCAACTGAGATCATGACGGGCGTCGGTGCCGCGGTGAGGAGTGTGGGCGGCGCCGTGCTGGGGGGCGACCTCGTCCGCTCGCAGCGCTACATCGTGGACGTCTGTGTCCTGGGGTGGGCGACGCGCCCGGTGCGGCGGGACGGAGCGCGCCCTGGCGACGGCCTGTGGGTGACGGGAGCGCTGGGCGGTGCGCGGGCCGCGCTGCGGTCGCTCGTCCAGGGCCGACGCCCGCCGCCGGCGTGGCTCCGCCGGTTCGCGCATCCCGAGCCGCGCATTGCCGCAGGCCGCCGGCTCGCGGACCTGGGCGCGCGGGCGATGATCGATATCTCCGACGGCCTGGCGGCGGATGCCGCCCACCTCGCCGCGGCGTCGGGCGTCCGGGTCGAGATCGCGCTGGAGCAGGTCCCGCGCGCTCGCGGCGTCGATCGCTACAGCGCCGCCGCGAGCGGCGAGGAGTTCGAGCTGCTCGCCGCGCTGCCCTCCCGCTTCCGCGAGCCCGACGCACGCGCCTTCCGGCGCAGGACGGGCTTGCCGCTCACGCGGATCGGTCGCTGCGCACGCGGGTCGGGGGTCCTCGTCACCGACGACGGCCGGCCGATCGCGCCGCCCGCGGGCTACGATCATTTCTCCGCGGGATGATCCGCACCGTCTGGTTTTACGTGGTGCTCGTCGTCTCGGGCGTGATTCACGCGGGCGGAGTGCTCGTCGCGTCCCTGGTGGGTGTGAAGCGCCGGCCCGGCGGGGTGTACGACTGGGGGGCGAGCGATTGGGGACGTGACGTCATCGCGGCGGCGGGCACGCCGGTCGAGCTGGAGGGGCGCGAGCGCATCCCGCCGCACCAGCCCGTGGTGTACGCCTCCAATCATTCCTCCATGTTCGACATCTGGGCGCTCGCGGCGGCGCTCCCGGGATCGGTCCGCTTCGTCGCGAAACAGGAGCTCGTGAAGGTTCCGCTGGTGGGTCGCGCGATGCTCGCGGCCGGCCACGTCGCGATCGATCGCTTCAATCGGGCGCGCGCCTTCGAGGCGTACGAGCGCGCGGCCGCGGTGATCCGCGGCGGCATCTCCGCCGTGGTGTTTCCCGAAGGCACCCGCAGCCGCACCGGGGAGCTGCTGCCGTTCAAGAACGCGCCGTTCGGCCTCGCCATCGCCGCGGGTGTTCCCATCGTGCCGGTGTACGTCCACAACACCTTCGAGATTCTTCCCAAGGGCGGCATCCGGTTGCGCCCACGCCCGATCCGCATCCTCGTCGGCGAGGCCATCTCGACCGCGGGGCTCTCACTCGACGACCGGCAGGGGCTCGCCGAGCGCACCCGCGCCGCCCTGCTCGCGCTCCGGGCGCGCGTTGACTCGGGGGGCGCCTCCCGCTAGGGTAGGGGCCACGATGAGCACCATCATTTCCGTGCACGCGCGCGAGATCCTCGACAGTCGGGGCAACCCGACCATCGAAGCGGACGTCACGCTGGCGAGCGGTGCCGCGGGCCGCGCCGCCGTGCCGAGCGGAGCGTCCACCGGGGAGCACGAGGCGGTCGAGCTGCGCGACGGCGATCAGAAGCGCTTCCTCGGCAAGGGCGTGCTCGAGGCGGTCAAGAACGTGAACGAGGTGATCGGGCCGCGGCTCGAGGGGATGTCGGCGGAAGAGCAGATCGCCGTCGATTACGCCATGCTCGAGCTCGACGGCACGCCCAACAAGAGCCACCTCGGCGCCAACGCGATTCTGGCCGTGTCGATGGCCGCCGCCCGGGCGGCGGCGCAGGACGCGGGGCTGCCGCTGTACCGCTATCTCGGCGGACCGGTGACGAATGTGCTCCCCGTGCCGATGATGAACATCCTGAACGGTGGCGCCCATGCTGCGAACACCGTCGACTTCCAGGAGTTCATGGTCGTGCCGATCGGCGCGGAAACCTTCCCGGAAGGCCTGCGGATCGGCGTGGAAGTATTTCACGCGCTCAAGAAAGTGCTCGCCAAGCGCAACCTCTCCACCGCGGTGGGCGACGAAGGGGGGTTCGCGCCCAACCTGCCGAGCGACGAAGCCGCGCTCGAAGCGGTGATGGCGGCGATCGACGCCGCCGGCTACGAGCCCGGGAAGGACGTGGCGATCGCGCTCGATCCCGCGGCCTCGGAATTCTTTCAAGACGGTAGCTACGTCTTCAAGAAGAGCGGCGCCGGCACGAAGACGGCGGAGGAGATGGTCGCGCTGTACAAGAGCTGGATCGATCGCTACCCCATCGTGTCAATCGAGGACGGCCTCGCCGAGGACGACTGGGCCGGCTGGGCGAAGCTCACCGAGGCGCTGTCGTCGCGGGTGCAGCTCGTCGGCGACGATCTGTTCTGTACCAACATCGAGCGGCTCGACCGCGGCATCGAAGAGGGGGTCGCGAACGCGATCCTCATCAAGCTGAATCAGATCGGGTCGGTCACCGAGACGCTGCAGTGCATCGAGCACGCGCGCTCCAACGGCTACGGCGCCGTCATCTCGCATCGTTCGGGCGAGACCGAGGACACGTTCATCGCCGATCTGGCCGTCGGAGTCGGGGTGGGGCAGATCAAGACGGGCAGCGCCTCCCGCACCGACCGCGTCGCGAAATACAACCAGCTGCTCCGCATCGCGGAAGAGCTGGGCGATGTGGCCTACTATCCGGGCCGCGACCTGTACGGCCTGTGACCCGCCCCCGCCTCGCCGGTATCGCCGGCGCCGTCGTGCTCGCGGGGCTCGCGTTTCAGGCGGGAGAGTACGGCACCGTCGACTGGCTGAAGCTCCGCCGCCAGCTCATCCAGGAGCGCCGGGCGGTGCGCGATCTCGAGGTGGAGCTCGACTCGCTCGCGCGGCTCGCCCGCGCACTCGAGACCGATCCGGCCGCGCAGGAGCGCGCGGCACGGGAGCAGTTCGGCATGATTCGCAGAGGCGAGATTCTCTACCGGTTGGTGCCCCAAGCGGAACCGCCGTCGCCGCCACCTCGCTAGCAGCGAGGGCGGGCGCCGGCGTCAGCGACCGCCGATACCCAGCGCGAAGCTGACGGCCTCGACCGACTCGCTGCGGCCGCCGCTCGCGAGCTGGGCCCCGTCGATACGGTAGCCGAGCCGGAACCAGACGGCCGAGCCAGGCGGCCGCAGCACGACCCCGGCCTCGCCCCCCTGCACGTGATCGACCGGCTCAGGGAGATTGACCTTCGCCGAGAGCGCGTACCACAGCTCGACGTAGGTCTCGAGCGGCGTCGAGGGAAGCGGGCCTTGCGCCCGGGCGCGCACCTGCCACAACACCCAGCGCACGGTCTCCGAATCCGTGACGAAGGCGCGGATGGTTGGCCCCACGCCGAGCGCGAGCCACGGCACCGGCTGCACGCCGAGGACCATGCGCGCTTCTACGAGATCGTGCGCCGCGCTGTCGGGAGGAGAGCCACTCTTCAGCTGCAGCCGGCCCTCGACGTACTCGGCGCTCAGGGTGAATTTGGCGAGACTGCCGCTCGCGTGGAGGCCGAACGCCGGGCCGCCGAAGGACCCGGCATCAGCCCCGCCGAGCTTCGTTCCCCAACGCACGATCGAGCCGTCCGCGAACGCGGTGCCATGCAGGCGCTGCTGCGCCGCGAGCCCCGACGCCAGCGCGGTGAGGCCGGCGACTACCAGAGTCTTCATGGTGCCCCCGATTCCACGACCGTCGTCTGTCCGGCGGCGCGGACGATGAGGCGGACCTCGGCCCTGGCCTGCGCATTGTGCTTCTGCACCAGCTCGAGACGGCGCCGGAAGGCATCGCGCACCGCGCTGTTCGCTCCCGCCATGACATCGACGGGGGGCGCGGATCGCTGTGCGAAAAAGCTCGCGATTCCGGCCCCGCCGATGGCGGCCGCAACCGCGAATCGGCCTTTGAAGCCGCCGGCGTCCTGGGCGACGATCGAGGGGAGTACCACCACGGCAACGGCAGCCGCCAAGCCGCCGGCCAGCGAGCGCACCGCTGGACCCGAGGGCGCGTGCAGCGGCGGTGCGATGCCGTCCGGCCGGGCGGGCCACAGCTGGGTGTCCGGCTGCGCCCGCTCGATCACGAGCGCGAGCTGACGGATGAGGTGGCCCCCGCCGGTAGCACGGGATTGGACCCGCAGCAGGTAGCGGCCGCTTGGCACCGGATCTCCGTCTTCTGTAAGGCCGTCCCAGGTCACGGCGAGGCTGTCGCCGATCGGGCCGGTGAAGACCTGCCGCACCGGCCGTCCGTCCGGGAGTGTGATGGCGACGGCGATGTCATGCGGCGAGCTCGCCAGCAGCCGCGCGGTGAAATGCTCCGCCTTCGCGCGGAACTCGGTGAGGGGCGGGACCTGCAGGAAGACCGTTTTCGTCTGCTGCCGCACCTGCTGAAACACGCCGGTCACCTGGGGCGGGAAGATGATCTCGCTCGGCCGATACTTCGGGTCGGTGACGGCGATCTGTCGGAAGGCGGCGAGCGCGGAGTCGCGACCGTCGCGGAACAGCTCGGTCGCGCCGAGATACGTGAGCGCCCGCAAGCGATCGGAGATAGAGAGCGTGTCGCCCGTCGTGCGCCCCAGGCTGCGACGCAGCATGGCGGCGGCCTGCTCGTAGTCGAGGTTCTGGTACGCGCCAATTCCTTGCGCGAGCAGGTCGCTGGCCGACTGCTGGGCGGCGACACTGCGCGGCGTCAGCGCGAGCAGCGTGACCGCGACCATTTGGAGAAGGCGGCGTATCATGGGGCGAGCTCTCGCAGGACGATGTCGGTGATCTTGAGCCGCTGGCCGGAGCCGATCTCGAACGTGCGCTCGTACGGCTGGAACCCCTCCCGCTCGACTCGCAGCGAGTGCGTCCCGGGCCAGATAGGCAAATCCGTCAGCGGCACGGTCCCGAGCAGCTGTCCGTCGACGTACGCGTTGCCCCAGGGCACCGCGTTGACGGACAAGCGGCCGAGCTCCATGCGAGCCCCCGAGCTCGGGGGCGGCGGCGTGAGCTTGGCGACTGTCTTGGGCGGTGCGGTGTGCGTCACGCGCGGCGCCGCGAGTCGGGCTACGGGACGGGCCGTGGCGCGTGGGACATCGGTCCGCGGGCGCGGAATCACCGGGGTCGGCAGCGTGTCACGCGGCCCGGTCGGCGCTGCGTCCGGCGCGGGCGGTGGCGGCGGCGCTGGCAGGGTCGCGGTGGGGGATGGCCGCCCCATACGCCGATCGAGCGGCGGAGCGGCCGGGAGCGACGACCGCGTGAGCCACACACCGCCCGCCCCGAGTGCGATCACGAGCCCGGCGGCCGCGACGAAGCGCCGGCCCACCCGGTGCGGCTCGGGCTCGTCGTCCATGATGACCACGGGAGAGCCCGGTCCCCGCCGCGGGTTGAGCGAGAACAAGGCGGACCGCGCTCCGGCGCCTGCGCCCGGTGACGTACCCCCCACGGCGCCGACCAGGTCGAGCACGCTCGGAAACCGGTCGCCGGGGCGTTTGCTCATCGCCTGCCGCAGCGCCTCCGAAACGTGCGGCGGGATGTCCGCCCGGAGCTCGCTCAGGTTGGGCGACGCGTCCCCCGCGGGCGGCGTGCCACTCAAGCATTCGTACGCCAGCGCCGCCAGCGCGTACTGGTCGGCCCCAGCCGTCGGCCCGCGCGCGTTGAACACCGCAGGGGCCTCCCGGGCGCTGGCCACCACCTCCGTGACGGCGAAGTCTCCGACGAGCGCCCACTCGTTCGCGTCCAGCACGACGTTCCCGGACGAAAGGGCGCCGTGGAACACACCGCGCCGGTGCGCGTAGTCCAGCGCGCTTGCCACCTGCTCCAGGATGCGCAGGCAGTGGGTGAGGTCCATCGGTCCGTTAGTGCGGACCATCTCCGCGACGGAGCGACCTTCGACGTGCTTGGTGGAGAACCACAGGAAGCTCGCCGTGGCGCCGCAGCGGTAGATCGGGATGATGTGAGGATGATCGAGCGCCGCGGCCGCCTCGGCGGCGCGGCGGAAGCGATCTTCCGCTCCCGCGTCGCGAAGCGGCTGGCGCGGGGCGACCTTCACCTCCACCTGCCGGTCCTGACGCGGATCGTACGCAAGGTAGACAGCGGTCGCGGCCTCGTCCCCGGTCGGCAGCAGCGCCTCGATGCGGAATTCGCGCGCCAGCTCGCGCCGCGCGTCCAGCTCGGTGAGGGCGGGGGCTGGTGGTGAGGGGGGCGCCGTCTCGACGGTTGGAGTGGGCAACTGGTAGCCGCACACGGCGCACGCCGGCGCACCGTCTGGAATGTCGAACAGCGAACAGCGCGGACACTTCATTCAGAACACACCCATGGTGACCGCTCCGCACATCGCGTCCCCCGGTCCAGCGGCGGAGCCATGCAACGTATACACCGGCGGCTCGATCGTCGCGAGGGTTTCATGCGCGCCCGCTGCAGTATGCAATCGCCGCACCGCGTCGCCGCGCCTCTCTAGCTGCGCCAGCCCGAGATCGCGGGAGTCCCCGGGCGGCCTATGTGGCGCGCACGCAACGTTTGTGGGGCCGACGCTCCCGCTTCAGGGCGACCCTCGGATCTTGAAATCTACTGGCAGGTTGACGGATGTGCACAGCCGGTTCCGGACTCGGCCTGGCGCGAACACTGCCTGTTCGAGGCAGCGGCGGGCCTCGCGCGTGAAGGCCTCATGGGGGGTGGCGAGGGTCTTGATAGCCGGGTTCGACACGGCGAAGGCAGCGTCGATGACTCGTGCCGCCTGCAGGACGCGTCGCATTACGCTCTCCGGCCCATTGAACGCAGCACGTCGCGGACCAGGTGGCGACAGGTACTCTGGCCACTCCCGCCCTCTTCGCGGCTCCGCTAAGTTTTTCTGCTGCAACTGGGGCGGCGTAGCTCAGCTGGTTAGAGCAGCGGAATCATAATCCGCGGGTCGTCGGTTCGAGTCCGACCGCCGCTACTAAGGAGCGCTGTCACAAAGACTTCAGGAACTCGATGATGGCGTCCTGATCGCTCTGGGTCAGCTTGCGAAAGCGGTCGGACACGTCGCTCGCTTCACCCCGATGCCGCACGATGGCGTCCCGTAGGGTCAACGACGCCCCGTCGTGCATCAGCCGCGGGCGCAGGCGCACCCCCCACAACGGGGCCGTCCGTACCTTGTTGCGGGTGCGGCCGACACTGTCGATCGAAAACTCCCTCCACACGATCTTGTAGACGGCGGGCCCATAGTGCTCCGGCATCGCCATGACGATCCCGTCGCCCGTGCCGACGTTGTGCAGCAGGAAATCGCCGAAGGGGTGGAATGCCCTTTCGCCCAGCGCGGGCGGGATGGTATCTCTGCCGCCGTTGAGCACCGTCCCGGCGGCAGCCGTGACCAGGGTGCGGACGTGACAGGTGGCGCAGCCGATCGCTTCGAACAATTGCGACCCGCGCCGCGCCGCCGGGGTCGCGGCCAGCACCGTGTCGCGGGCGGGGGCCTTGGTGGCCCGCAGGAAGCGGGCGAATCGGTCGATGTCCGCCAGCCCGTCAGCGCCGGTCGTATTGTTCGGCTCCGCTGCCGTATTGCACAGCGTGGTCACTTCGTCGGGGAACAGCCGGCTGGTGATGCCCATCTCGTTGAGGTAGGCATCGGCTGAGAACGACAGTAGACTGGCGTGCTGATCCTTCCAGCCGAATCGCCCGACGCGCGTCATCCCCGGGGCTTCCAAGATGGGCACATAGAGCGCCTGGCCGCGGATCGTGCCGCCCGTGGTCCGGCGTTGCGCGCGCGCGATCTCGATCAACGTCTCGTCGGCGACGGCTTCCACCAGCCCGTCGCCCAGCAGGTTGAGGGACGCGCGCGTCGTGCGAATGGTCTCCGTGTCGGGCACCCGCTCTTGAATCTCTGAATCCGGGAATGTCGCGTTCGGGCAAATGGCCCGATCGTTCACGAGCGTGCGACCCGCGATGACGACGTGGCCGCGCGCGATCGGGATGTCGGCGTTGCGGAACTGCCCATCGGGTCCGAAGTGTCCCACCCGCAATTCGGTGATCTGACTGGCTCCGCCCGAGGTGGGGTTTTGATGGCACTCGCGGCAGGACTGCGCGTTGTACAACGGTCCCAACCCGTCCGCGACCTCTTCCACCTCGTCGAAGGTTTTCTGATCGGCTTGGTGGGTGGAGTCATCAGCCGTGCCGTTGCTGCGGTCGTCGAAGCCGGTCGCTGCCTCCGCCGCGCTGCTCGGGATCGGCACCTGAATCGGTGGAGGGGGCGCACTCATGCGGCATGCCGCCAGCCCCACCGTCAGGGGAGTGAGCCAGAGGGCGCGGTGGACAGGTGCGAGTGCCGTCATAGCAGCCTCACGAATGAAGGGTGACCCTGGGCCGGGCGCTGGCCCCCACACCGCAGCCTAACGCTCAATTATCGATCGCACAAGCAGTTAGCACCGCCGCCCAACCGCTGTGTGGCCCCCGTCGCTGTCCGTTTCACCCTGCTAATTGCATATTGGTCCCCCCCTATGGCCAGCACCGAGAAGGACGTCTGGGTATTCCGGATCGTGCATCAGGACACGGGCAAGCCCGCGCAGGGCGTGCCCGTGACGGTGCTCGACAAGTCCGGGAATCCGGCCGGCTACTGGGTGAGCGAGGCCGACGGCACCGTGACGATTCCGCGACGTGAAGTTGTCACGCTGCGGCTGCGCGTGGGGCTCCGCAACGAGGAGCCGATCGAGCTGGCGACCGCGACGCTCGGGCAAGGGCCGATCGATCTCGCGGCCCCGACCTGGCTGCCGCAGACCGGGGCGGGCACGAGCGAGCGCGCCGCGCGAGAACCTCCCCCGACCGCGCCGCCGCGTCCCGCCGAGCCGCACGACGTGCCGGCGCACGTCCTCTACTTCCAGCGTCTCGTGATGTTCGCCGAGCGGGCGGCCAAGCCGACGGCTCCGGCACGCGACCCCGTGGCGGACTTCTTCGCGCTCGCGAGCGACACCACGGCGCCGCTGCGCTACGGCGCGCTCGTCGAAGTCGAGGAGGCCTGGCAGTCGCTCGGCGTGCAGTGGGGCGAGCTCCTCTATAGTGTGTCGCTCACTCCGGGCGATGAAGCGCGGCTCGCCGTGCTGGACGGCCGCTGGCGGCGGGAGGTCGAGGCGCGCGAGCGCCCGCTGCAGATCCTCGCCCGCATGGTGGGGAGCTCGATGCTGGGCGATCTGGTGACGGCGTTGGGGACGGATCTCCAGCTCGACCCGCTGACGCTCTCCGAGCCCGCGCTCGACAGCGCGGTCACGAACACCGTGCAGCTGATCCGCGACCGCACCGAGCGGATGAGCAACGCCCTGCGGCGGCGGCCGCTCGGCGTGGTCGACGCGAATCACGACGCGCCGTCGCAGGCGGCGATCCGGACGGTGCGCAACACGAGTCCCGACCGCGTGGTCACGTTCCACTTCTTCGAGCCGCTCGAGCGCTTCAAGGTCGTGGTGCGGACGCCGCGGGTGCGTCCCGTGATCTTTGTCCCGTTCCGGCTTCCGAACCTCGCGACGCCAGACGTGGTGCGACGCTTTGGATACATCTTCCGGCGCACGCTGCTCGACCGCGCGCTGCAACCGGAGCTCGACCGGTTGCTGACTACCGACAACGGCGAGTCGAGCGGCTCGGCCCGCAACCGGCTGCTCGATCACATCGAAGCGAACCTGCTGTACTACTCGACCGCCATCATCTCCGCGGGGGATCCCGCGGCCCGACACGCGGCTTTGGCGAAACTACTCGACCCCTCGGGTCGGCCCCTCACCGATGTGGTCGAGAACACCGTGCTGGGGCGCGTCGGCAACGCGATCGCACTGCCGCTCCTCTCCCCGGCCCAGTTGCCGCGCGAGTGGCGCGAGGCGCTCGCGGCTTACACGGCGCGGCCGCCGCGCGTGACCGAAGCCTTCAACGTGACCATTCCGCATCCCGGCGTCTGGGTCACGGCGCAGCCCCACGATCCGATGCAGCAGGCCGCGGAGCGGGATAAGCTGGCTTGATGTCGCGGGATCGCTCGGCCGCGAACCGCTGCGCGGCTTCGAGCAGGGCTTCGTACTCCTCCCGCCATTCGGGCGGCATGTTCGCCCGAAAGTGCGCCGCCGTCATCACCGTTCCCTTCGGGCCCTTGCTCGCGCCGTACCCGACGTCGACGACGTCACCCAGAAAGCACGTCGAGCTCCCGGTATCCATCACGTTGGCGACGCTACACTCGAAGTGCGCGTAACACTCGTCCAGCACCGGCACGCCCAGCGTGCCGAGGTGGTGGGGCACATCGGCGAGCTTGTCGCGCGCGCGCCCGCTCGTGAACCCGAGACGGTGGATCAGCTCGAACTGGTCGTTCCGGAGCAAGTGCATCGCGAAGCGCCCGGTATCGAAGATCAGGTCGTGACTCAAGTTGAACTTGTGGATGTAGACTGAGACCCGCGGAATCGCCGGGACGATGGACGCCCGCACGGCCGAATCGGAGACCATGCCGTTGCGCTTTCCACCCCGCTCGCACGTGATCGCGACGACAGGGGACGTGAGGTTCCGCAGCAACTGGTAGGTCTCGTCCGGCCGCATGCCGGCAAGATATCATTATGCATATGGCTCCGCTGCTCGAGCGGCTGCGCGCGCACCTCGATCGGGCCCGGCTCTTCCCGGTCCCGGGCCCCGCCGTGCTGGCCGTGTCCGGTGGTGCCGACTCGGTGGCGCTGCTCGACCTGATGCACTCGCTCGCGCTGGAGCGCGGGCTCTCGCTCGTGGTGGCACACGCGGATCACGGGATTCAGACGGATAGTCGGTTGGTCGGTCAGGCGGTCAGAGAGCTCGCGGAGGCCCGCGCTATCGCGTTCGAGCTGGGGGAGCTCCACCTCGGCCCCGACGCAACCGAGACCGCGGCGCGGCGTGCGCGCTACGCCTGGTTCACGGAAGTCCAGCGTCGCCACGCCGCGCGTTACCTCGTCACCGCGCATCACGCCGACGATCAAGTTGAGACCATCCTGCTGCGTGTGCTCAAGGGGAGCGGGCCCGCCGGGCTCGCCGGCATGCCGGCGCGTGGGCGCGGCGGCATCGTGCGCCCGTTGCTCCCGTTCAGCCACGCCGAGCTCGCGGCGCACGTCGCGGAGCGCGATCTGGCGTTCCACGACGATCCGGCCAACCGCGATCCACGGCACCTGCGCTCGTGGCTCCGCGTCACGCTCATGCCGCAGCTCGCGACGCGCCTCGGGAGCAACCTGCGCGCCGACGTGTTGCGGCTCGGCCGGGCGGCCGCGGTCGAACGGCGCGCGTGGGATCGCGCGCTGGAACTCGTTCCGGAGCTTCGGCTTCAGCGCTCCGCCGCCGGCTTCGACGTTGCTCGAGCCCCCCTGTCCCGCTATGATAAGACATTGTCGGCGGCGCTTTTGCGGGCCGCGGCGCGGCGGGTGGGGCTGGTACTGGGTACCCGTCGGGCCCGGCGGCTCCTGGCCCTCGCGGATCACCCTTCGGGGCGCCGCCTCTCGCTCGGTCTCGGGTGGACGGCGGAGGTGGCGTTCGATCGGCTGCGCGTGTACCGCGGCTCGCCCAGCGCGGCGACCCAGGTCAGGGCGAGCGGGGAGCGGGGCAGCGCGATGTTCGGCGGCTTTCGCGTGGAGTGGGCGCCCGGGCCCGCGCCGGCGCGGTTGCCGCGCTCGGACTGGACGACGTGGATCGCCGGATCGAGCTGGGAGGTGCGTGCGCCGCGCCCCGGCGATCGGCTGGTGCCGGTGGGAGGCGTGGGGCATCGGCCCGTGCGGCGGTTGCTGATGGAGGCACGCGTGCCGCGCAGCTCGCGCGCGAGCTATCCGGTCGTCGCCCGCGGCGAAACCATTCTTTGGGTTCCCGGAATCTGCCGGAGCGCAGCCGACCTCCCGCGGCCCGGAACTCGGGCGGTGCGGTTGCATGTTACCGAGTGCGACGAGCCTCAAACAGACGGGCGGTCGTAAGCTCGCTGGCATCGTCTTCGATGAGGAGACGATCGCGCGGCGGGTGCGGGAGCTGGGCCGCGAAATCACGGCGGCCTATCCCGACGGTGAGTTGGTCGTGCTCGGGCTGCTCAAGGGTAGCTTCATCTTCTTGAGCGATTTGGTGCGGCGTCTCGACCGCCCGCTGCAGGTGGATTTCCTGGTCGCCGCGAGCTACGGCGCCGCCACGATCTCGAGCGGCGACGTGCGATTGTTGTATGATCCGGAGACGGAGTTACGGGGTAAGCATATCTTGCTGGTCGAGGACATCGTCGATACCGGGAAGACGCTGAACCGACTGGTGACGCTGCTGCGGGAGCGGGACCCGCAGAGTCTGGAGATTTGCGCGTTGCTGCACAAGCATCTGGCCCAGCACCTCGTGCTCGAGCCCAAGTTCGTCGGATTCGACGCACCGCGTGCGTTCCTCGTCGGCTACGGGCTCGATCACGCCGAGAACTTCCGGCACTTGCCCTACATCGCGAGCCTCGCCTAGATGCCGAACCGCGTCCCGCCACCGCGCGAGTTCAACTGGGCCCGCACGCTCCGCACGCTGTCGTTCTGGGCGCTGCTGGTCGTGGGCTCGATCGCGCTGGTGCAATTCGCGTCGAGCCGCCGCCAGGAGGCCGTGGAGATCTCCTACACGCAGTTCACCGAGCAGCTCGACGCCGCGAACGTCGCCGCCGTCGAGATCACCGAGCGGCAGCAGATCAAAGGCGACTTCAAGCACGCCGTCGCCGTCGGGCGGCGCTCGGCGGAGCATTTCACCACCCTGCTGCCGTTCGAGGCCCGCTCCGAGTGGGTGCAGACGCTCCAACAGAAGGGCGTGGATGTGCGGGCGCGGGAAGAGAAGCAGTCGTTCGGCGTGTTCCTCTTCAGCTTCCTGCCGTACCTGTTCATCCTCGGCCTCATCATCTTCATGCTGCGGCAGATGCAGCAGGGCGGGAACCGAGCGTTCGCGTTCGGAAAGTCCAAGGCGAAGCTGCTCTCGGGCGATACGCCGAAGATCACCTTCGCCGACGTGGCGGGGTGCGACGAGGCGAAGCAGGAGCTCGAGGAGATCATCGATTTCCTCAAGGACCCCCAGAAATTTCAGCGCCTGGGGGGCCGGCTTCCCAAAGGCGCGCTGCTCGTCGGGCCACCCGGGACGGGCAAGACGCTGCTCGCGAAGGCCGTGGCGGGCGAGGCGGGGCGGCCGTTCTTCTCGATGTCGGGGTCCGATTTCGTGGAGATGTTCGTGGGCGTCGGCGCCTCGCGGGTGCGCGACCTGTTCGAGCAGGGCAAGGCCCACGCGCCCTGCATCATCTTCATCGACGAGATCGACGCCGTCGGGCGCCACCGCGGCGCGGGGCTGGGCGGAGGCCACGACGAGCGCGAGCAGACGCTGAATCAGCTGCTCGTCGAAATGGACGGCTTTGAGTCGAACGACGGTGTGATTCTGCTCGCCGCCACCAACCGGCCGGACATCCTCGACCCCGCGCTGCTGCGCCCGGGCCGGTTCGACCGGCAGATCGTCGTCGACATGCCCGACGTGAAGGGCCGGGAGCAGATCTTGCGGGTCCATACCCGCAAGATTCCGCTCGCCTCCGGCGTGAACCTCGAGCGCATCGCCAAGGGCACGCCCGGTCTCTCCGGCGCCGAGCTGTCCAACATCGTCAACGAGGCGGCCCTCCTCGCCGCACGCCGCAACAAAGCCGCGGTGGACATGAACGACCTCGAGGACGCCAAGGACAAGGTGATGCTCGGCCTCGAGCGCAAGAGCATGGTGCTCTCCGACGAGGAGCGCCGTCTCACGGCGTACCACGAGGCGGGCCATGCGCTCGTGAGTCTCAAGGTCCCCGGTCTCGACCCGCTCCACAAGGTGACGATCGTGCCGCGCGGCCGCGCGCTAGGCATCACGTTCTCGCTCCCCGAGGAGGACCGGCACAACTACACCAAGCAGTACATCGTCGGCCGGCTCGCCATGGCGTACGGTGGCCGGGTGGCCGAGGAGCTCGTGTTCGGGCCCGAGAAGGTCACCACCGGCGCCGCGCAGGACATCCAGCAGGCGACCGAAATGGCTCGCCGCATGGTGACGCAGTTCGGCATGAGCGACGTCGTCGGTCCGATCGCCGTGGGCGATCGCGAGGCCGAAATCTTCCTCGGGCGCGAGGTGGTGCAACGACGCGAGATCTCCGATCGCACCGCCGAGATCGTGGATACCGAGCTCAAGCGCATCCTCTCCGAGGCGTACGAGCGCGCGCGCACCATCGTGGCCGACCATCGCGCGGCGCTCGACCGGCTGGCGAGCGCGCTGCTCGAGCGCGAGACGCTCGATCGCGAGGAGGTGGAGCTGGTGGTCGCCGGCCGGCCGCTGCCGCCGGTCGTCCCGCCGGCGCCCGCGACGCCGCAGCCGGCGCCCGACGGCGCGGCGACCAAGGAAAAGACCCCGGCCCGGGGTCCCGTGCTGGGGAGCCCGCCGCCCGAGCCCGCCGGGGCGTGAAGGTCACCGCGCTCGCCGCCCATACCCCCGAGGCGGTGCGCGCGGCGCTCGTGGCCCGCGGCTGGGACGCCCAGCCCGCCTGGTTCGCCGCCACCGGCGTGCAACCCCTCGCCGTCCTGGTCGAAGACATCACCGACGCCGAGCGCGAAGCGCTGGTGCACTGGGGCGTGAAGGCCGGCGCCGACGTGCTCACGGGTGATGGGTGGGGACTCGTCGTCGCCGCGGCGAGCCGGCTCGCCCCGCTGGCGCGGCCCGACCGCGTGCCCGCCGGCCTCGAGCGCCTCGGTCCCGACCTCGGCCGCTTGCTCGCGGCGCACGCGGAGCCGCCACAGGCCTGGGAGATCGCCGGCCAGCGGGTGGCGCTCGACCATCCCGTCATCATCGGCATCATCAACGTCACACCCGACTCGTTCTCGGACGGCGGGCGGTTCGTCGCGGTCGATCGGGCTATCGCCCAGGCGGAGCGGCTGATCGCCGACGGCTGCGAGCTGCTCGACGTGGGCGGTGAGTCCACGCGGCCCGGGGCGGCGACGGTCGCGGTGGACGACGAGATCGCCCGGGTCGTGCCGGTGATCGAGCAGCTGGCGCAGCGCCGGCTCGGTCCGATCTCGGTTGACACCCGCCGGGCCCCGGTGGCACGCGCCGCCATCGCGGCGGGGGCCGCGATTGTGAACGACGTCGCGGGACTCGCGTTCGACCCCGAGCTCACGCCGGTCGTGGCGGACGCGGGCGTGGGCGTGATTCTCATGCACATGCGCGGCACGCCCGAGACCATGGACTCGCTCGCCACCTATCGGCACGTGGCGGCCGAGGTCGCCGCCGAGCTCGGGCAGGCCGCGGCCCGGGCGGAGCAGGGCGGCGTGGAGCGCGCGCGCATCGTCGTCGATCCGGGGTTCGGCTTCGCCAAGACCCCCGCCCAGAACTTCCGGCTGCTCGACGAGCTGGCAACCGTGGTGGCGTTGGGCTATCCTGTAGCGGTCGGGCCGTCGCGCAAACGGTTCCTGGGGCACGCCACCGGCCGGCCGGTGGACGATCGGGACCGGGCGACGGCGGTTGCGTGCGCCCTCGCATGGGAGCGGGGGGCGCGGGTGTTTCGGGTCCACGACGCCGCCGTGGCGCGCGAAGCGCTGCAGGTGGCGTGCGCCACGACGAGCTCACGGTGAACTTCGAAGCCTACCGCTTCCTCATCCCGCGCTTCTGGCCGGACGTCGTCGAGATCGTCCTGGTCGCGTTCGTGATCTACCGCTTCCTGCTGTTCCTCGTGGGCACGCGGGCGATGCAGATCGTGGTGGGCGTGATGATCCTCTCGGTCGCGTACTTCGCGGCGCTGCTCGCCAAGTTCCAGATGATCAGCTTCCTCTTGAGCGTCGTCTTCACGTACGGCGCGTTCGCGGCCGTGGTCGTATTCCAGCCCGAGCTGCGCAACGCGCTGGCGCGGCTCGGCCAGTCGCGCCTGATGCGGCGCTTCTCGCAGGGGGATCGCCAGTCGGTGGCCGAGGAGATCGCGGAAGCGATGGACCGGCTGGCGCGGGGCGGGACGGGCGCGATCATCGCGGTGGAGGGCGACATCGGGCTCGAGGAGTTCATCTCCTCGGGTGTGCCGATGGAGGCGAAGGTCTCGGCGGACCTGCTCACCACAATCTTCACGCCGTACTCGCCGCTGCACGACGGCGCCGTGCTGGTGCGCGGCGACCGCATCATCGGCGCGGGGTGCGTGCTGCCGCTCACCCAGTTCAAGGTCGCCGACAAGTCGCTCGGCACGCGCCACCGCGCCGCGCTGGGGCTGTCGGAAGAGACCGACGCCACCGTGTTCGTCGTGTCCGAGGAGACATCCACCATTTCTGTGGCGAGTCACGGCCTCTTGCACCGCCACCTCACGCCGCAACAGGTGCGGGATCTCCTGTCCGGAGCGATCTCGCATCTGGAGGGCGGCGAGCGCGTCACCGCGCCGGCCTAACCCCACACCACGCCGTCGTTTCCCCGCACCCCCGATTGTTTCGGCTGGGGTGCGGCGCTAGCTTCCGCGGTTATGAATTTTGGGGCCCTGCCCGAGCGCCTGGCCCACGTGCGGACCGAGATCGCGCGGCGGCAGGCGGCGGCCGGCCGGACGCACCCGGTGACGATCGTCGCCGTCACCAAGGGCTTCGGGCTGGACGCCGTCGCGGCGGCGCGCGCGGCGGGCCTCACCGACCTGGGCGAAAACCGGGTGCAGGAGGCGCTCGAGAAAATCGACGCGCCGGCCGGGCGCGGCGCGACGTGGCACCTGATCGGGCACCTCCAGCGTAACAAGGCGAAGCACGTGCCCGGGCGGTTCGCGCTGGTGCATTCGCTCGACTCGCTCGCCCTCGCGGAGGAGCTGGACAAGCGTGCCGCCGTCCTCGGGGCGCGCGTGCGGGTGCTGCTGCAGGTGAACGTGGCCGGAGAGGAACAGAAGAACGGCTGCCCGCCGGCCGAGGCTCCGGCGCTGGCGCAGCGGGTGGCGGCGTTGCCGCAGCTCGCGCTCGAGGGGCTCATGACGATCGCGCCGTTTACCGAGGACGAGGAGCTGCAGCGCCGCACGTTCCGCGGGCTCAGGTCGCTGCGCGACGCACTGAAGGAGGACGGGCTATGGCTGGCGACGCTCTCGATGGGGATGTCCGCCGACTACGGTATAGCGGTCGAGGAGGGGGCAACGGTGATCCGCTTGGGTACCGTCCTGTTCGGGCCGAGAGCGACGGGAGCGGATCCCGAGGCGCGGGAGGTCGAGCGGGCGACGGGGGACGAGAGGGGGAGGGGGAGGGGGAGGGGCGCGTGACCGGCAGCGCGTTCCATCTGACGCCGCTCGACGTGCGCAAGCAGGAGTTTCGCAAGAGCTTGCGCGGCTACGAGCCGATGGGCGTGGAGGATTTCCGGGTCCGCGTGGCGGACGAGCTGGAGCGCATCCTGCGCGAGAAGTCGGTGCTGGAAGAGCGGGTGGCGGCGCTGGGCGAGCAACTGCGCGCCTACCGCGAGCGGGAGCGCGCGATGAACGAAGCGCTGGTGGCGGCGCAGCAGCTCCGCGAGGCGACGCACGCGGCGGCGCAGCGGGAGGCGCAGGTGGTCCTGCGCGAAGCCGCGGCGGAAGCGCGGCGGGTGCTCGACGCGGCGGGCGCGGCGAAGACCGACGTCGAGCGCCAGGCCGCCGAGGTGCAGCGGCAGTACCAGCAGTACGTGGGCGGATTCCGCGCGCTGCTCGAGCGGCAGCTCGCCGAGCTCCGGGCGCTGGACGGCCAGCAAGGCGGATGATCGACGCGGCGCTCCGCGCCGTCCGCGCGCGGACGAGACTCGTCCCCGACATCGCGATCATCCTCGGCACCGGCCTCGGAGGCCTGGCGGAAGAGGTGAGCGTGGAAGCGCGGATCCCCTACGGGGAGATTCCCGGGTTCCCGCTGTCCACGGTGGAGAGTCACGCCGGGCAGCTGCTCATCGGCTCGCTGTCGGGGAAGCGCGTCGTCGCGATGCAGGGACGGTTCCACCGCTACGAGGGGTACACGCTGGCGCAGATCGCCTTCCCGGTCCGCGTGCTGCACGCGTTGGGGGCGACCACTCTGATGGTGTCGAACGCGTGCGGCGGCATGCATCCCCTGTGGAGCCCCGGCGAGCTGATGCTCATCGCCGACCACATCAACCTGCTGGGCGACAACCCGCTGGTGGGCCCGAACGACGACCGGCTCGGCCCGCGCTTTCCCGACATGTCGGAGCCGTACGACGCGGGGCTGCGGGCGCTGGCGCGCGCGGTCGCGCTGGCGCAGGGCATCACGCTGCGCGAAGGAGTCTATGTCGCCGTGGCGGGACCGAACCTGGAGACGCGCGCCGAGTACCGCATGCTGCGCGCCATCGGAGCGGATGTGGTCGGGATGAGCACGGTGCCGGAGGTGATCACCGCGCGGCACATGGGCATGCGCGTGCTGGGCGTGTCGATCATCACCGACCAATGCCTGCCGGACGCGCTCGCGCCCGCGTCGGTGGAGCAGATCATCGCCGTGGCGCGCGCGGCGGAGCCGCGACTCACCGCGCTCGTCCGGGGCGTGCTGGAGCGGCTCAACTGATGTATCCGATCTTCGATCCCAAGTTGACGGTCGACGCGCTCGAGAAGCAGCTGCTCGCCACGTGGAAGCACGAGCGGCTGTTCGAGAAGACGCGCGAGGCGATGCGCTACGGGCCGCCGTTCGTCTTCTTCGAAGGGCCCCCGACCGCGAACGGCCGGCCCGGGATCCATCACGTGTTCGCCCGCACCATCAAGGACCTCGTGTGCCGCTACCACACGATGCTCGGCCAGGGCGTGACCCGTATCGCCGGATGGGACACTCATGGGCTGCCGGTCGAGATCGAGGTCGAGAAAACCCTCGGCATCTCGGGCAAGAAGCAGATCGAAGCCTACGGCGTCGAGAAGTTCAACAAACTGTGCCGCGAGAGCGTGTTCACCTACAAGACCGACTGGGAGTCCCTGTCGGAGCGGATCGCGTACTGGCTCGACTACGAGCACCCCTACATCACCTACACCAACGAGTACATCGAGACGGTGTGGTGGCTGCTCAAGCGGCTGCACGAGAAGGCGCTCTTGTACCGCGGGCACAAGGTGCTGCCGTACTGCCCGCGCTGCGGCACCGCGCTCTCCTCGCACGAGCTGGCCCAGGGCTACGACAAGGTCCAGACGAATTCGGTGTACGTGACGTTCCCGCTCGCGGACGACGCCACGCGCCTTCTCGTCATCTGGACCACGACGCCGTGGACGCTGTTGTCGAACGTCGCCGTGGCGGTGCATCCGGATCTGGAATACGGCGAGTACGAGGTGAACGGCACCCGCTACATCGTCGCCGACGCGCGCGCCGGCGACGTGCACGTGGCGGGCAAGCCGCTCGCCGCCTGGCCCCGAGTCGCGGGCTACCGGGGGCGCGATCTGGTCGGCCAGAAGTACGTGCGACCGCTCGACGTCGTGCCGCTGCCGCAGGAGGGGCAGCGGGCGATCGTCGTGGCGGGCGGATTCGTGTCGGCGGACGAGGGCACGGGACTCGTCCACATGGCCCCCGCGTTCGGCGCGGACGACTACACCGCGGCCCAACAATATGGTCTCGCCTTCGTGAACCCGGTCGCCCCGGACGGGACGTTCCAGGACACACGCTGGCCGGAGATCAACGGCCGGCTCGTCACCGACAAGGAGACGAACCGCCTGATCATCGACCGCCTCAAGCACGACGGCCGGTGGCTCGAGACTAGGGCCCACGAGCACCAGTATCCGTTCTGCTGGCGCTGCGACTCGGCCCTCATCTATTACGCGCGCAGCTCGTGGTTCGTGCGCACCACGGCGGTCAAGGCGCGGATGCTCGAAGTGAATGCGCAGGTGGCGTGGCACCCACCCGAGGTCGGGAGCGGGCGGTTCGGCGAGTGGCTCGAGAACAACGTCGACTGGGCGCTGTCGCGCGACCGCTACTGGGGCACGCCGCTCAACGTGTGGGAGTGCGAGACCGAGCGGGAGCACCGCGAGGTGATCGGCTCGTACGCCGAGCTGGCGGAGCGGGTGGGAAAACCCCTGCCCGGTGGCTTCGATCCCCACAAGCCGCATATCGACGCGTACGTGTGGCCGTGCCGCCAGTGCGGCGGCACGATGCGGCGGGTCCCCGAGGTGATCGACGCGTGGTTCGACTCGGGCGCGATGCCGTACGGGCAATGGCACTATCCGTTCGAGCATCAGGCGGACTTCAAGGCGCACTTCCCGGCGGACTTCATTTGCGAGGGGGTGGACCAGACGCGCGGCTGGTTCTACTCGCTACTCGCGATCGGCGTCGCGGTGCTCGATGCGCCCGTGTACAAGCACGTGATCGTCAACGAGCTCGTGCTCGACGCCCAGGGCCAGAAGATGTCCAAGAGCCGGGGGAACGTCGTCAACCCGTGGCAGGTGATCGAGGAGCAAGGCGCCGACGCCGTGCGGCTCTACCTGCTGGGGCAGAGCCAGGTGTGGTTTCCCAAGCGGTTCGATCGGCGCCAGATCCCCGAGGTGGCGGGGGGCTTTCTGAACACGCTGCGGCACTCCTACAAGTTCTTCGCGGACTACGCGGGCGACTGGACGCCCGAGCGGGGGGCGCCCCCCGCGGTCGAGCGATCGCTCGCCGACCGCTGGGTGCTGGCCCGGCTCGACGAGGTCGTGGCGGCGGTGCGCGATGCGTGGAACGGCTATGACGTGACGGCGGGGACCCGGGCGATCATGGACTTCGTGGTGGACGATCTCTCCAACTGGTACGTCCGCACCAACCGGCCACGTTTCTGGGCGCCGGACCGGGCGGCGGATGAGGCCGCCCTGCGTACCCTGTACGACGTGCTGCTGACGACGGCCCGCCTGCTGGCGCCGGCGGCCCCGTTTCTGGCGGACTGGCTGCACCGCGCGCTCGCGGGAACCTCCGTGCACCTCGCCTCGTTTCCGTCCGACCAGGGGCGCCGGGAGCCCGACCTGCTCGGTGCCATGGGGGCGATCCGCAGGCTGGCGTCGCTGGCGCGCGCGGCGCGCGAGACGAAGCAGCTGCACGTGCGTCAGCCCGTCGCAAGACTGCAGGTCGCGGTGCCCGCCGCGGTAAAGGGTCGGGCGTTCGCGGAGCTACTCGACGTGCTCAAAGACGAGGTCAACGCCAAGGACGTGGAGGTCGTGACGTCCGACCACGAGCTCGTCAACCTCAAGGGAAAGCCCGACTTCCGCAGCCTGGGAAAGCGCTTCGGAAAGGACACGCCCCGCGCCGCGGCGGCCGTGTCCCAGCTCACGGCAGAAGCGCTCCAACTGCTTGAACATGGGGACCCCGTGCGGGCGGGGGAATTCGAGTTCCAGCCCGCGGATGTGACGTTGACGCGTGAGGTGGTGAGCGACTGGGCGGTGCAGGCCGACGGGCCGTACGTCGCCGCGGTCGATCCCCGACTCAGCGAGGATTTGATTCAGGAGGGCCTGGCTCGGGAGCTCGTCAACCGGGTGCAGCGGCTGCGCAAGGAAGCGGGGTATCAATACACCACCCGCATCGAGCTGAGCGTCGCGGGGCCGGACGACGTGGTCTCCGCGATCGCTACGTTCCAGAGCTACGTCGAGGGCGAAACGCTGGCGCGCAAGACGGTGCTCGGCGCCGTCCTCGACGAGGCGGACGTGACCAGTGAAGTCGACATCGATGGACGCCGCGTGATCATCGCGCTACGGCGTCACGACGGACGAAAGGGCGGAACCAGATAATGCCGACGAAATCCAAACCGAAGTCGTCCAAGGGCCTCAACAAGAAGCAGCTGGCGCATCTCGAAAAGCGGCTGCTGGAGGAGCGGGGACGGGTCATGAAGGAGCTCGGGCACTACGGCGAGTCCTTCAACTCGAGCCTCCAGGCGTCCGACGGCGACCTCTCGAGCTACTCGTTCCACATGGCCGACCAGGGCACCGACGCGATGGAGCGCGAGAAGGCGTTCCTGTTCGCGTCCCAGGAAGGCCGCTACCTTTGGCACGTGAACCAGGCGCTGCGACGCCTCTACCAGACGCCCGAGCGGTTTGGTCGGTGTGAGCAGTGCGGTGAGGACATCGGATTCGATCGACTCGACGCGCTGCCGCACGCCCGGCTGTGCATCAAGTGCAAGGCGAAGGAGGAAGATGGTAAGCGGCGCTGACCGCCGGCTTTTCTGGGGGACGGCCGCGGCCGTCGTGATCGCCGACCTGGCCACCAAGCTGCTCGCCGAATCGCTGCTCGCCCGTCATCTCCCCGTGCCGGTGCTGGGCGATTACGTGCAGCTGCGCCTCGTCTACAACCAGTGCGCCGCCTTCGGTCTGTGCCTCGGCGCGTACTCGCGCTGGATCTTCTTTGGACTCGCCGTCGCGGCACTGTTCGTGCTCCGCTCCATGGTGCGCTCGACGCGGCCGGGCGATCGGTTCCGCATCTTCTCGCTCGCGCTGGTATGCGCCGGCGCAGTGGGCAACGTCGTGGACCGGCTGCGCAGCGCCCAGGGCGTCGTGGACTTTGTGGACGTCGGGATCGGCTCGGCACGCTGGCCCACCTTCAACGTCGCCGACTCCGCCATCACCGTGGGGGCGATCGCGCTGGCGGTCTCTCTCTGGCTCGAGGGCCGGGCGCAGGAGCGGGCGAAGGAGGCCAGGGCGGCCGAGCCCTGATGGCCGCCGCCGTCGCGGAGTCCTGCAGAGTCACGTTCTGCGTCGTCGCCTCCGAAACCGAGCGGCTCGACCGCTTCGTGGCCGATCAGCTCGCGCTGTCCCGCACCGTCGCCGCCCGCCTCATCGCCGATAAACGCGTCACCCGTGACGGCACGCCGCTCCGCGCCTCGGCCCGGCTGGAGCGCGGCGCGGTGGTGACCGTGGAGCTCCCCGGCGAGGAGCGGCCGCGCACATACGCCCCCGCCTCCACGCACCCGGACCTGAGCTTCGTGTTCGAAGACGAGCACCTCGCTGTGCTCGACAAGCCGGCGGGTCTCGTGGTGCACCCGGGCCCCGGCCACTGGGACGACACGCTCGTGAACGTCCTGGTCGAGCGGGGCACGGCGCTCTCTCAGGGCGCCACACAAGGGCGTCCGGGGATCGTGCACCGGCTCGACCGCGATACCTCGGGGCTGTTGCTCGTCGCGAAGACCGACCGCGCGCACCAGCGGCTCGCGCGGCTGATCGAGCAGCGCAAGGTGGAGCGCGTCTACGCGGCCCTCACCTGGGGGCATCTCGCCACCAGCCCCGTCGACATCGAGGCGCCGATCACGCGGCACCCGACAGACCGTAAGCGGATGACGGTGCTGGCGGGTGGCCGACACGCCGTGACCCACGCCGCCCGCGTGGCGCGTTTCGCCCAGACCGACCTGCTGCGTCTCACGCTCGGCACCGGACGCACGCACCAGATCCGCGTGCACCTGGCGTACGTCGGTCACCCCGTCGTGGGCGACCCCGAGTACGCGCTGGGCGGCAGTCGACGCATCACGCCGTCGGAGCGGCAGGCGGCGGAGCAGATCGAAGCACTCGCGCCGCGTCAGTTGCTGCACGCGGCCCGGCTGGCGTTCGACCACCCGATCACCGGCGCGCGGGTGGCGTTGCGCTCCGAATGGCCCGCCGAGCTCGCGCCCGCACTGGCCCGCGCGGCGGACGACGCGACTTTGCTTGCTCAACGCAACCCCTTGCAGTATCTTGGCTTCTTCGCATCGGATGAATGACGCCGGGGTTGTTCGCCTGCTCGTGTTTCGCGTGGGCGCACTCCTGTGTGCCGCCGAGGCGGAGCGGGTGCGCGAGATCCTGCCGCGGCTCGCGACGACCCGCATCCCCGGGGCGCCGCCGGCGGTGGCCGGTCTCGTCAACGTGCGGGGCACCCTCGTGACGGTGGTGGAGGGTTGGCGGGCGCTCCGCCAGCCGGAGCCGCCCGCGTCCAACGGGACCCAGGGCGGCACGACCGTGCTCCTCGAGGTCGGCGAGGGGAGGAAGCTCCTGGGCTTCACGGTGGACGAAGTCGTCGACCTCCTCGCGGCCGACGCCGCGGCGCTCGAGCGCCGGGCGGCACTCCCCGGCGTCGATCCGACGCTGGTACGCGCCGTCGGGCGCCGCGCCGGCCAACTCTTCGTGGTTCTCGATACCGACGCACTTCTGACCCCCATCTTGTCTTCCTAGGGAGGGTGTGTGAGTCACACTGTCCTCGTCTGCGACGACGCCATTTTCATGCGGACGATGATCTCGGACATCCTGGCGCAGGCCGGCTTCGAGATCGTAGGTGAGGCCGAGACCGGGACGCAGGCCGTGGAGAAGTACAAGCAGCTCAGGCCCGACCTCGTCACGATGGACATCGTCATGCCCGACATGGGCGGGATCGACGCGGTGCGCGAGATCGTGAAGCACGATCCGGACGCGAAAATCCTGATGTGCAGCGCCATGGGACAGCAGGCGCTGGTGGTGGAGGCGATCCAGGCGGGCGCGAAGGATTTCGTGGTGAAGCCGTTCCAACCCTCGCGCGTGCTCGAAGCGGTGCAGCGCGTGCTGGGCTGAGCATGGACCTGTCGCAGTACGCCGAGCTGTTCCTGGCCGAGAGCCGGGAACACTTGAGCGCCTGCAACCAGCTGCTGCTCGAGTGGGAGCGGCACCCGGCCGGCCTCACGCCGGTGAGCGGGCTGTTCCGTGCGGTGCACACGGTCAAGGGGATGGCGGCGACGATGGGCTACGCCCGCGTCACCGACCTCGCTCATCGGATGGAAAATCTGCTCGACGTGCAGCGCCGGGGCGCGCACCCCGCGACCGACGAGCTGTTGCAGCTGTTGTTCCGTGCGCGCGATGCCCTGGAGCGTGCCGTCGAGCTGTCGGTGGTCGGCCGGGAGCGCGAGCTCGACGTGACCGAGATCGTCGCCGATCTGGAGCAGGCGGCGGCGCGCATGGCGCCGGCTCGACCCGGCGCGCGCCCCACACCCTCCCCCGCGCCCGTCCCGGCGGAGCCCGAGCCGGAAGCAGCGGGCCGCCTGGTGCAGGTGACGCTGCGCCCGGAGGCGCCGATCAAGGGCGGCCGGGCCGCGCTGGTGCTCAAGCGGGCGCAGGTACTGGGCGCGGTCCATGCGGTCACGCCGCCCGTGACGGCATTCGAGGCCGACGACTTCGACGGGCGCTTCAGCTTCCGGCTCGACGGCGCGGCCCCCGCGGAGCAGATCGAGGCCGCGCTCAAGGGCGCGGGCGACGTCGCCCATGTGACGGTGGGCGGCGCCGAGGTGCCCGGACCCGTGCTCGAGGCCGGCGCCGCCGTTCCCGGTGAAACGGGCGCGGCAGTGGGCGGGCCCAGCCGACACATCCGGGTCGACCTGCGGCGGCTGGACGGGCTCATGGATCTGATCGGCGAGCTGATCACGGTGCGCGGGCGCCTGAATCAGCTCGCTGCTGAGCGGCGCGATCCGGCGATCGACGACGTCGCCATCCAGGTGTCGCGCCTCTCGGCCGATCTGCAGGCGGAGATCCTCCAGGCGCGTATGACGCCGGTGTGGCAGGTGTTCGACCGGTTTCCGCGGCTGGTGCGCGACGTGGCGCGCGAGCTCGGCAAACAGGTCGCGTTCCGCGTCGAGGGCAAGGAGATCGAGCTCGACCGGGCGATTCTGGACGAGCTGGGCGATCCGTTGATGCACCTGCTGCGCAACGCCGTGGATCACGGGATCGAGCCGCCGGCCGAGCGCCGCCGCCACGGCAAGGCGCCCGAAGGCGAAGTCGTGCTGACGGCGCTGCGCGAGCGCGCCAGCGTGACGATCACCGTCGCGGACGACGGCCGCGGGGTCGACCGTCGCAGGATCCTGGAGCGGGCGCAGCGCGAGGGGGTGGTGGACGCGCACGCGGACGCCCTCACCGACGAGCAGCTCTTACGGGTGCTCGCCCGTCCGGGCTTCTCCACGGCGGAGGCGGTGACGAGCGTGTCCGGGCGCGGCGTGGGTATCGACGTCGCCATGACGCGCATCCGGGCGCTCGGCGGTACGATCGACATCCGCTCCGAGCTGGGGAAGGGCACGACGTTCGTGCTGCGGCTCCCCGTGACGCTCGCGATCGTGCGCGCCATCATGGCGAGCGTCGGGCCGGAACGCTACGCTCTGCCGCTCACCTACGTGGCCGAGACGGTCGAGTTCGGCGCGGTGACGACGACCATGGTCGAAGGCCGGGAGGCGATCGTGCTGCGGGACCGCGTGGTGCCGCTGGTGCATCTGCGTCGGCTGCTCGGCGTCACGGGCGACCGGGCGCCCGCCCGGGCGCCGATCATCGTGCTCGAGCTGGGAGACCGGCGCGCGGGCGTCGTGGTGGACGGGATGCTGGGGCAGCAGGAGATCGTGGTGAAGGGATTCGACGCGCCGCAGGGCACGCTGCCCGTGTTCAGCGGGGCGACCATCATGGGCGACGGGGTCCCGGCGTTGATTCTGGATGCCGGCGGGCTCGTGTAGGGAGGCGCGATGGAGGACGTGCGGGACCTGAAGGCGCTGCAGATCGACGCCTTGCGCGAGGTGGCCAACATCGGCGCGGGACACGCGGCGACAGCGCTGTCGCAGCTCACCAACCGCCGCATCATGATCAGCGTCCCCCAGATCAACATCGTGCGCCTGGAGGAGGTGCCGGACCTGCTGGGCGATCCGCAGGAGGTGGTGGCCGCCGTGCTGATGCACATGCTGGGCGACTTGACCGGCCGCACGCTGCTGCTGTTCCCCGAATCCATGGGGCGCAAGCTGTGCGACATGCTGTTGCGCCGCCCCGCGGGGACGACCCTGGTGTTCGACGTGCTGGAGCAGTCGTGCCTCAAGGAGGCCGGCAACATCCTGTCGGGCGCGTACATGAACGCGCTGTCGGACTTCATGGGCATGCTGCTCCTCCCGTCGGTGCCGAGCCTCGTGGTGGACCTCTCGGCCGCGGTGCTCACGACCACGTATCTGAACTTCGGGCACGAGCGCGATTTTGTGTTCTGCGTCGAGACCGAGTTCACCATCGACTCGGCGGAGGGGCTGCGGGGCCACTTCCTGCTGCTCCCCGATCTGGCGTCGCTCAGGGCCATCTTTGACGCCATCCGCCTGACCTGACCCGTGACGGCGCCGGCGCTTTCGGAACGCGACCTCGCCGTTCTCCGATCCTTCGCCCGCCGGATCGATCCTTCCGACGCGGGCGCGCACAACAACCTCGGCGTCCTGTACTATCAGAAGGGGCTGGTCGAGGACGCGATCGGCGCGTTCACGCGTGCGCTGGAGCTCGACCCGAAGATGCAGGTCGCCCAGCGCAACCTCGAGATCGCCTACCACGACACGGGCTACTACGATCAGCGGGTCGCCCAGCTGCGCGAGCGGCTGCGCCAGGCGCCCGACGCCCGCGACGCCCGCTGGGAGCTGGGGCGCGCCTACGCGATCCTGGGGCAATCCGAGGAAGCGATCGAAGAGTTCGAGCAGCTGGTCGCCCAGAAGTCGGATGACGTCGCCGCCATCATCCAGCTCGGGCTCGCGGAGAAGGCCCGCGGTCGCCCCGAGGCCGCGACCGAGTGGTTCCTGCGAGCTCGGGAGGTCGAGCCGGACTCGAGCGTGGTGCAGTTTTACCTGGGCGAGATCTATTACAACCGGGGCCTGAACGCCGACGCCCTCGCCGCGCTGGAGCGCGCGGTGCAGCTGAACCCCGACAACGCGAACGCCCACTACCTCATGGCGTTCGTGCTCGGCGACCTGGGCCGCCATCAGGACGCCCGCGCCGCGTCGAAGCGGGCCATTCAGCTCAATCCGCCGCTCGCCCGGGCCCAGACCAATCTCTCGCTCGAGCGCTACAACGCGGAGCGCAAGAGCCAGCAGCAGCGGGCGCGGGTGCCGGAGCCGCAGGTTGTCGAAGGCAACGCGCTGGCGCATTACAACCTGGGGCTCGCGTTCCGCCAGAAGGGCTACTACAACGAGGCCCTGCGGGAGTACCGCCTGGCGCTCGAGCGCGGCGAAGACCGCCGCCTCACGCTGCAGGCGATGGGCGAGATCCACCTCCTCAAGCACGACTTCCCCGCCGCCCTGGAGCTGTACGAGACGCTGCTCCGGGAGGTCCCCGACTCGCCCAAGCTGTGGAACGAGCGGGGCGTCGTGCTGCACCAGGCCGGCCGCCCTGACGACGCGCTCGCCTCCTACCGCCAGGCGGTCGAGATCGACCGGAAGTACACGCTCGCGTGGAACAACCTGGGCGTGCTGCAGGCGCACCAGGGCGACAGCGAAGCCGCGATCGAATCGTTCCGCACCGGGCTCCAGCTGCAGAACGCCTTCAGCTCCGCGAGGCTGAACCTGGCGCTGCTCTTGTATCAGCTGCGCCGCTTCCAGCTCTCGCTCGAGGCGTATCGCCAGGTGCTGCAGACCGAGCCGGCCTCGGCCGCCGCCTGGAACGGCGTCGGCCTCGTGCTGGTGGAGCTGAAGCGCTTCCCGGACGCGCGCAACGCGTTCGTGCGCGCGGTCGAAGCGGACCCCGAGCACGCCGGGGCGCACTACAACCTGAGCTTCACGTTGTCGAACCTGGGCGACTTCGACGGCGCGCTGCGCGCGACCAAGCGGGCGCTCGAGCTCGACCCGTACTACGTCTCTCAGAAATTCGCGCTCACGATCGACCTGCAATACGAGCGCTCGACCATCGGCATTGCGCCGGAGATCTCTGCCGACGTGATGGCGGAGACGATCGGCGAGGACTTTGCGTTCGACGAGCGGCTGCTCGACAACATTTTCCAGGAGCTCGCGCCTGCCCCCGCAGCCGAAGCGCCGGTCGCGAAGTCCGCCGACGACCCGCTCGCGCTGGCGCGCGACTACGTGAGCAAGGGGTTGATGGACGTGGCGGCCGCCGAGGCGGTGCGCGCCGTGCAGCGCGGCGCGGACCGGGGCGACGCGGCGGTGCTGCTGGGGGACATCTTCGCCAGGCGGGGCCTGCACGGCGAGGCGCTGGATCGCTACCGCGAGGCGCGCGCGCTCGCCCCCCAACGCGCCGACGCGCTGCTCGGCGAGGTGAAGGCGCTGTTCGCGCTGGGCGGGGCCCGCGCCCAGGAGGCGCACGGGCTCGCCGAGCAGCTGCTGGCGCTCACCCCCGACGACGTCGAGGCGCTGGTCGCGGTGGCGAAGGGGCGGGCCGTGGCGGGGGACGCGGCGGGGGCGCTCACCGTGCTGCAGCAGGCCCAGACCCGCGCGCCGGCCCGCGCCGACCTCCGCAAGCTGCAGGGCGACGTGGCCCTGAAGATCGGCGACAAGAGCGGCGCGCTCGCGGCCTACCGGGCCGCGCTCGAGCTCGATCGCGGCTACGTGCAGGTGTGGCTCGACCTGGGCCGGCTGCACGAAGCCAAAGAAGAATGGGCCGACGCGCAGGCGGCGTACGAGCGCGCGCTCGACACCCTGCCCACGTTCAACGAGGCGGCGCTGGCGCTGGCGGATCTGTTGCGCCGCAGCGGCCGCCCGCGGGCCGCCGTCACGCGGCTCGCCGAGATGCTCGAGCAGGACCCGTACGACCTGCCGGCCCTCCTGCTGCTCGGGCGCGCGCTGCTCGACGACAAGCGCGACGAGCAGGCCCTCGAGGCGTTTCGCCGCGCCCTCAAGTTCGACCCGGATCAGGTCGAGGCGCTGTTCCAGCAGGGCGTGGTGCTGGCCCGGCTGCATCGCTACGGCGAGGCCGTGCAGGCGTGGGAAAAGGTCACGCGGCTCGACCCCAGCGGGCCGTTCGCGCAGCGTGCCCGCGTGCACGCGCGCACCGCGCTCGATCTGCAGCACATCTTCACGTCGGACGCGGCGTAGCCCATGGCGATCGAGGGACCGCTTCGCGAGCTCGGCATCCACGACGTCTTCCAGCTGCTCGACCTGAGCCGCAAGACGGGGGTGCTGCGCGTCACCTCCGAGCTGCGTCACAACGCGGGCACGGTGTACTTCGACGGCGGCACCATCATCTTCGCGGCGATCCGCTCCAACCCGCACCCGCTCGGCGCCCTGCTGCTGCGCACCGGCAAGATCACCGAGGCCGACCTGGAGCGCGGGCGCGACATGCAGCAGCGCCAGGGCGACAAGCGCCGCATCGGCGAGATCCTCGTGGGGCTCGGCGCCATCACGCCGCGCGAGCTCGAGCGCCAGGTCCGCTTCCAGATCGAGGAGGTCGTGTTCGAGCTGATGAGCTGGCGTGAAGGCTACTTCTCGTTCACCGAAGGCCCGCTCACGGACGTGGCGACAGAAGCGACGGTCCGCATCCCGACGGAGGCGCTGCTCATGGAAGGCGCGCGCCGCATCGACGAGTGGTCGCGGATCGAAGGCCGCATCCCCCATCTGGGCGTCATCCCGGCGCTCGCCGCCGAGGGCGAGCAGGGCGGGCTCGACTTGCTGCCACCGGAGTGGGAGATGCTGGCCATGGTGGACGGCCAGCGCGATCTGCGCACCATCGCCTCGGAGCTGGGGCGCTCCGATTTCGAAGTGGCGAAGACCCTGTTCGGGCTCGAGAGCGCGGGCCTCATCGCGCTGATCGACCCCGGCACCGTGAAGCGCGAGCGGAGCACGCTCACGTCCGACCTGGCCGAGCTCGTGGCGCAGGCCGAGGACGCGCTCGAGCGCCGGGAGCTCGAGCCGGCGCGCGCGCTGGCGGAGCAGGCGGCCGGCGTGCACCCCCACGATCCCACGGTGCACCTGCTGCTCGGGCGCATCGACCTCGCGGCCGGGCGCCCCGCCGCGGGGGTGGACGAGCTGCGTCGCGCGCTGCGGCTCGACCCCCTGCTCGTCGCGGCACACCGCTGCCTGGGCTACGCGCTCGTCGCCACGGGACGCTTCGCCGAGGCGGTGGAGCAGTGGGATCAGTGGGAGCGGCTCGCCGCCCGCTCGGAGGTCGAGCTGGCGCAGCTCGACGAGGTGCACCGGGCGAAAACGGCGGCCCAAACCCTCGGCGGCGCCGGAGCGAGGCTCCATGGCTGACGAAATCAAGAGGCTCTCCTCGCAGCTCGCCCAGGACCCGGACAGCCTCGTGTTCCTGCGCCTGGGCGAGCTGCTGCGCCTGAAGGGCCAGTTCGAGGCCGCGCACCGCGTCGCGCTCACCGGGCTCGAGCGGCACCCGCACCTCGCGGACGCGCACGACCTGTACGCGCGCATCCTCGCCGACAAGCGCGATTACGAGCGCGCCTTCGACGAGTGGGACATGACGCTGCGCATCGCGGCCGACCACGTCGGGGCGCTGAAGGGCCTCGCGTTCCTCTACTTCAAGGTCGGCGACGTCGGCCAGGCCGTCGCGCACCTCGAGGCGGCCCGACAGCACGCCCCCGACGACCCCGGGGTCGCCCAGGCGCTGGCGCTGGCACAGGGCGGAGGGCCCGGCGCAGCACGCGCAGCCGCGGCCGCGGCCGACGAGCTGGCGCCCGCCGTCGCGGCGGCGGCGCCGCTCGAAGAGTCGCGCGTCTTCGCAGGGCTCGAAGGCGCCCAGGAGGGCCTGCTGCTGCTCGACGCCAAAGGTCAGGTGCTGGGCGGTGCGCTGAAGGATCCGCACGGTCGGGACGTGACCGACGCCGTGGCCGCATATCTGGCCGGCGTATCGCACGAGGCGGCGCGCACCGCGAAGCTGCTCGGGCTCGGGCGCTGGACCGGGGTCGCGGCCGAGGGGCAGCTCGGTCACGTGCACCTCACGCCACCGGCGGGGGACGCGCTGCTGTTAGTGGTGCGCGATCGCGCGGTCCCGATGGGCCGGCTCGCGATCATCGCCCAACGTGCCGCCGGGGCGGCGCGCCGCTGGCTGGAGCAACAGGCGTGACGGCCGCCCCGGCGTACGGCCCGGCGCTGGATCTGGTCACGCGCGTGCGCGGCGTGCGCGGGGCGATGCTCGTGTCGGGGGACGACGGCATCGTCGTGGCCGAGCAGCTGATGGAGGGGATCAAGGGCGCGGCCGTGGCGGCGCTGGCGTCGAGTCTCGCGGCGCGGCTGCGGCGCGCCATGGAGGCGGCGGGCGTCGGCGCGAGCCAGTTCTGGCACCTGCAGTGCGACCAGGGCGGGCTGCTCGTGGTGCCGGCGCCGTCGGGCGTGCTCGTCGTCGCGGTGGCCGAGCCGGATGTGAACGTCGGGCTGGTGCGCCTCGAGCTGCTGCGGGCGGCGGAGGCCGTGGGATGACGACGCGCGCCGTCGAGGCCTGGACCCTCGAGCCGCTGGTCGCGTTCGTGAAGGAGGCGAGCGCGCGCCTCGTGCTGGTGATGACGTCGGCGGGCCAGGTGATGGCCCAGCACGGCTTCTCCCGCGCTGTGGACGTGATGTCGGCCGCGGCGCTCGGCGCGGCGATCATGGCGTCGACTGACGAGATCGCGCGGCAGCTCGCGCAGCCACCCTTCGCGGCGCTGAACCATCAGGGCCAGCGCCACGGGATTTTCCTCGGCGCCGTGACCACCGGGCGCAGCAAGCTCGTGGTGCTCGTCGTCTACGACCTCGACGTTTCGTCGTTCGGCCTGGTGCAGTTATTCTTTGAGCAACTCACGGCGGAGCTGCAAGCCGCGAGCCCCAAGGAAGGCGTATCGAAACAGGTGCTGGCGGCGGACTTCGAGCGTGAGCTGAGCGACAGCCTGAACACGCTCTTCGGGAGATAGGCCGTGTCCCTGGTCAACTTCACGACCCGCGAGATCACCTGCAAGATCGTCTACTACGGGCCCGGCCGCTCGGGGAAGACGACCAACCTGCATTACATCTACGGCCGCGTACCCGACTCGCGCCGCGGGCGGATGGTCTCGCTCGCGACGCAGACCGACCGCACGCTGTTCTTCGACTTCCTGCCGATCGACCTCGGTCAGATCTCGGGCTTCAACACGCGGTTCCAGCTGTACACCGTCCCGGGCCAGGTGTACTACAACGCCACCCGCCGCCTCGTGCTCCAGGGCGCCGACGGCGTGGTGTTCGTGGCCGACAGCCAGGCGCGCCAGCTCGACGAGAACCTGGAGAGCCTGCAGAACCTCCAGAGCAACCTGCTCGAGCATGGCGTGGACATCCGCACCATGCCGCTCGTCATGCAGTACAACAAACAGGATCTGCCGCGCGAGCTGATCCTTTCCACCGCTGACCTGGACGACGCCCTCAACTTCCGCGACGTGGCGAGCTTCAGCGCCGATGCGCTGCACGGCGTCGGCGTGTTCGAGACGTTGAAAGGGGTCTCGGAGATGGTGCTGAAGCGCCTCGCCGCCGGGAGCACCGCGTGACCACGGCGCTCAACACCAAATACACCTTCGATACGTTCGTGGTCGGGACGGCGAACCGCCTCGCCGTCACGGCCGGTCGCACGGTCGCCGAGAACCCGGGGTCGGCGTACAACCCGCTCTTCATCTATAGCGGCTCCGGCCTCGGGAAGACGCACGTCCTCATGGCGATCGGCCAGGCGGCCAAGGCGCTCGCGCCCACGTTGAACGTCGAATACCTGACCCTGGACGAGTACGTGGAGGCGTTCCACGCCGCGATCGCGGCGGGGCAGGGCGACGCGTTCCGCCGTCGCTTCCAGAACGTGGACGTGCTGCTCGTGGACGACGTGCAGTTCCTGTCGAACCGCAAGGAGATGCAGTCGGAGCTGTTGCGGCTCACCGAGGCGCTGCAGGGCGCGGGGCACCAGATCGTGCTCACGAGCGACCGGCCGCCGCCCGAGATCGCCGACCTGGACGAGCGGCTGATCTCGCGCCTCTCGGGCGGGCTGGTGGTGGACATGGGCGTGCCCGACTACGAGACCCGCGTCGCGATCCTGCGTCGCAAGGCCGAAGAGCGGGGCACGACCTTCCAGCCGGGCGTGCTCGAGACGGTCGCGGGTCTCGAGTTCGCCAACGTGCGCGAGCTGATGGGCGCGCTCAACCGGCTGGTGGCGTTCCAGGCCGTGAACGACCAGCCGATCAACGCCGCGGCCGCGAAGCAGCTGCTGGGCGCGGCCGCGAAGGGGAGCGAGCGTGCGCCGGCCCCGGTCCCGGGGAGCAGCCCGGGATCTCCCCGGTCGGGCGACGAGTTCGGCGCGTTCCTGGCGGATGTCACGGTAACCGTGGGAAAGGCGGTCGAGGCGTGGCGGGCGCGGGTGGCGGAGGCGATCCTGCGCTGGGAAGGGGAGGGCTATCGCACACGTCGCCTGGAGCGCCTGCTCGAGCAGGAAACGCCGGCGGCCGTGGACGAGGAGATCGCCGAATTCGCCACGGACGTCGAGCGACTCAAAGCGCTCGCGGCCGACGTCGGGGAGCTCGACCCGCAGGCGGCGGGAGAGAGCGTGTTCCGCGATCCCGAGCGGATGCGGGAAGCGGAAGACGCCGCGGCGCAGATGCGCGCCGGCGTCGCCCCGCCGCCCGGACCGTCGGGCGCCTTCCCGCTCTCCGCGTACGCCGTCGGGCCGTCCAACGAGGTCGCGGTGAGCGCGGTGCGCGCCGTGCTCGAGCACCCCGGTAAGAAGTACAACCCGCTGGTGCTGGTGGGCAAGAGCGGGCTGGGCAAGACACACCTCTTGAACGCGCTCGGCGTGGAGCTGGCGCGCGGCAAGGGCGCCGTGGTGGCGTGCCTCTCGACTCAGGCGTTCATCGACGAGCTGATCGCGGCGATCGACGGCAACCGGGTGGACTGGTGGCGCGCGCGCTACCGCCGCGCCACGGCGCTGCTGCTCGACGACATCCACCTGCTGGCCGGGAAGGAGCGGACGCAGGAGGAGCTGTTCAACCTCTTCAATCTGCTGCAGGACCGCGAGCGGCAGCTCGTCTTCACCGCGCCGGCCCACCCCAACACGCTGTCCGGGATCGAGGCGCGCGTCGTCTCGCGCCTCGAGGGCGGTCTCGTCGCCGAGCTGAAGGAGCCGGACCGCACGGTAAAGCGGACCGTGCTCGAGCGGCTCCTTGCGGGGCAGAACGTGACCGCCGAGCCCGCGCTGCTCGATTACCTGGCCGATCGCCCCGCCGACTCGGTGCGCACGCTGGTCGGCGTGGCGCAACGGGTGGTCGGCGCCGCGGTGGCGGAGGAGGTGCCGCTCACCGCCGGGCTGGCGCGCGAGGTGCTGGAAGGGCAGTCGCCCCGCGAGGCGCAGCGCGCCAGCGGCTTCCGCACCAGCGGGATCGTGGTGTCGAGTCTGGGCGGCATCAAGAGCCGCGAGAAAATGGTGTGGGACTGGCCCGAAGTCACCGATCGCCTGATCGAGGAGCTGCGCTGATGGCCATCAAGGGCTCGCTCAAGGAAGCCTCGCTCCCGGACGTGCTCCAGCTGCTCTCGCTGGGCCAGAAGACCGGGTGCCTGTCGATCGCCGACCGGTCGAACTTCGGCTACATCTACTTCGAAAAAGGCCGCATCTGCTACGCCTCGATCGTCAACCGGCGCGACCGGCTGGGGGACATCCTGGTGAAGCACGCCAAGATCACCGACGATCAGCTCGCGGCCGCCGTCCACAGGCAGTCCACGGCGCGCGGTAAGAAGCTCGGAGAGATCCTGGTCGGCATGGGTGCCATCTCGCAGGCCGATCTGGAGCGCTACATGCGCGTGCAGATCGAAGAGTCGGTGTACTACCTGTTCACCTGGACGCAGGGGACGTTCAACTTCGAGGCCGACGTCCGGCCGGATCAGCAGGACTTCCTCGTGTCGATCAACCCCGAGTCGTTGCTGCTCGAGGGCGCCCGCCGGGTGGACGAGTGGAGCCTGATCGAGAAGAAGATCCCCTCGTTCGATCTGATCTTCCTGCTCGACAAGGACCGCCTGGCGATCAGCGAGGCGAAGCTCACCGACACCCAGCAGCGCATGCTGCCGCTGCTCGACGGGTCGCGCGACGTGCATCACGTCATCGAGGACTCGGGGCTCGGGGAGTTCGAGATCGGCAAGGCGCTGTACGGACTGATCACGGCGGGCTTCGTGCACCGCGCGGGGCGTACCGCCTCGGCGGCCGACCAGCAGATGACCGACGCGCGCGTGGAGGAGCACCGCAATCTCGGCGTCGCGTTCTACAAGACGGGCATGCTGGACGAGGCGACACGCGAGTTCCGGCGGGTGGCGGAGCTGCGCCCCGGCGAGGCGCACGCGCACTTCTACATCGGGCTCGTGGCACTGAAGCAGGCGCGGTGGCGCGAGGCGATGGAGGCGCTGCGCCTCGCGGCCGAGCGCGGCGGGAGTCGGCCGGCCGTGCTCCACAACCTCGGCTTCGCGTACGAGCAGCTGGGCCGGCTGGACGAGGCGGAAGCGGCCTACGCCGAGGCGGCGGCCCGCGCCCGGACCGACGCCAAGGTCTACCTCGGCTGGGGGATCGTCGCCCTGAAGCGGGGGGACTACGCCGGCGCCGCGGGCCGGCTCGACCGGGCGCGGGAGCTGTTCGGTCAGCTGGCGCCGCCGGGATGGTACTGGGCGCGCGCCCTCACGGCCGCGTGCGCCGGCGAGTTCGAGCTCGCCGAGGAGTTGGCCGAGGAGGGCGTGGAGGCGTACCCGTCGCACGCGCCGCTCTCCAACAACCTGGCGGTGTTGAAAGAGCTGGCGGGCGACCTCCCGACCGCGGAGGACCTGGTACGCGACGCGCGCAAGAACGAGCCCTCGCTGCCCCAGCTCTCCAAGAATCTGGGCGATTTGGCCTACCGCGGCTCGCGCTACGACGAGGCCTGGGATGCCTACAACCGGGCCGTCGAGCTGGCGCCCGACCTCGGGGACGACGTGTATTTCAAGCTCGGCAACATCGCGTACAAGCGGAACGACCGCGATCTGGCGGCGCAGCTGTGGCGCAAGGCGCTCGAGATCAACCCGAAGCACGAGCTCGTCAAGGCCAATCTGGACACCTTGAGCGCGTTGTCGTGACGTCGGAGCCGGACGAGCGCGCCTTCAAGGCGCTCACCCAGCAGATCTCGCGGGCGCGTGGCCTGGCGTGCGGCTCCTACAAGGACCGCTGCCTGCGGCGGCGTATCGCGGTCCGGATGCGCGCGCGAGGCGTCCACACCTACGACGAGTACCGCCGGGTGCTCGAAACCGACCCGCACGAGTACGATCTGCTGCTCGACGCGCTGACCATCAACGTCACGAAGTTTTATCGCAACGCGGAGACATGGCAGGCGCTGGCGCCGCGCCTCGCGGCGCTGTGGGCCGAGCGCGCGGGGCACGTCCGCGCCTGGTCGGCGGGGTGCGCCTCCGGGGAAGAGCCGTACACGGTCGCCATCGCCCTCGCGGAAGCGGCGCGGCAGCGCGAGCAGGAAACGCTGCTCGATCACGCCCGTGTGGACGCCACCGACATCGACCGCACCAGCCTCGAGCGCACGCGCGCCCCGGCGTTCCCGGACACGGCGTTCAGCGAGATGCCGCCCGAGCTCGTCCGCCGCTACTTCACGGCCGAGCCGCCGCGCCGCCCGCTGCCGGCGCTGCAGCGCATCGTGCACGTGCGCAAGCACGATCTCACCAGCCAGCCGCCCCCGGCGCCCCCGTACGACCTGATCGTGTGCCGCAACGTGGTGATCTACTTCGACCGGCCGCTGCAGGAGCGGTTGTTCGAGACGTTCGCGGACGCGCTCGCCCCCGGCGGGATCCTGGTGCTCGGCAAGGTGGAGACGCTGTTCGGGCCGGCCCGGCAGCGGCTCGTGCTGGAGGAGCCGCGCGAGCGGATCTACCGCCGGGCGGTGTCCGGATGAGCGCGGCCGTGCCGGGGGTGACGATCGTCAAGGTCGCGGAATGGGCGGCGGCGCGCGCCGACGGCGTGATCGTGACGCTCGGGCTCGGCTCCTGCGTCGCGATCATGCTGCACGATCCCCAGGCGCGCGCGGGCGCCATGGCCCACGTGCTGCTCCCCTCCAAGAGCCTCGCGCGCGACGCCACCAATCCGGCCAAGTTCCCCGAGACCGCGGTGCCGTTTCTGATCGAGCGCCTCAAGGCGCTCGGCGCCGATCCCCGGCGGCTCGTCGCGAAGCTGGCGGGCGGGGCGAGCATGTTCGCCCAGCTGATGACGCCCGGGTCGATTCAAATGGGCGAGCGCAACATCGTCGCGTCGCGCAACGCGCTGCGCGCCGCCGCGATCCCCGTCGCGCGCGAGGCCGTGGGCGGCGAGAAGGGCCGCTCGGTCCGGTTTCACGTCGCCGACGGGCGGGTCGAGATCCGGTCGGTGGGGGCCGATGCCGTCGTCATCTGATTCCCGACCGAGCGTGCTCGTGGTCGACGACAGCGCGCTGATGCGCCGGGTGCTGTGCGACGTCCTGGGGGGGGAGAGCGCCGCCGGGCCCGAGTTTCGCATCGTCGCCACGGCGCGCGACGGCTTCGACGCGGTCCGCAAGGTGCACCAGCACGATCCCGACGTCGTCACCATGGACTTGGAGATGCCGGAGCTCGACGGCCTGGGCGCGATCGGGTACATCATGTCGGAGACGCCCCGGCCCATCGTGGTCGTCAGCGCCCACGCCGGCCCCGGCACCGGCGCGGCGATTCGGGCGCTCGAGCTCGGCGCCGTCGAGATCGTCGCGAAGCCGGAAGCGGCGAGCCGCGCGGCGCTCGAGCGGATGGGGCCCGAGCTGCGGGCCGCGGTGCGCCGCGCGCTCGCCGCCGACGTGTCGCACGTGCAGGTGATGGCGCGCCCGCCCGTCGCCGCGCGGCGCCCGCTCGACGCGGGGCTGCGCCAGCGCGCCCGGATCGCGGTCGCCGTCGCCGCGTCGACCGGCGGCCCGCGGGCGCTCGCCGAGGTGGTGCCCCGGCTCCCGACCGGCCGCGGCGCGGCGGTGCTCGTGGTCCAGCACATGCCGCCCAACTTCACGCGCTCGCTCGCCGAGCGGCTCGACTCGATGAGCGCGCTGCACGTGGTCGAGGCCGATCACGGCACGCCCGTCGTCGCCGACACGGCATACGTGGCCCCGGGCGATTATCATATGCGGGTGGTGCCCACGCCCGACGGTCCGATGATCGCGCTCGACCAGGAGCCAGCCGTGTGGGGTGTACGGCCGGCCGCAGACCCGCTGTTCCGCTCCGTGGCGCAGCTGTTCGGCCCCCGCGCTGTGGGCGTGGTGCTCACCGGCATGGGGCGCGACGGCGCGGAGGGGGTGCGCGCCATCCGGGCCGCGGGCGGCGGCGGGATCGCCCAGGACCGCGAATCGGCGGTGGTCGCCGGGATGCCGGCGGCGGCGGCCGCCAGCGGTGTGGACGCGGTCCTGCCGCTCGGCCGGATCGCGGAGCGGATCGACCAGGAGATGGTGGCGCGGGGGGCAACATTGGCCGCGCGTGATGGGTTCCCACGCTAACGCGTGGGCTCGGCACGACATTGTCCTAAAGGACACGCCTATGCTTCAGCATAATGCTTCGCCGAGCCCGCCCTTCAGGGTGGGGATGCTGTGAGCCGCGCCCTATGAGCCGCGGCTATCTGCTCGTCCGCGTCGACGGCAAGCCCTACGGCCTGCCGCTGGGGCGCGTGCTCGAGGTGGGCGACCTGGGCGAGGTGTTCGACGTGCCGCGCGCCCTTGCCGCCGTGCGGGGCGTCACGCCGCTGCGCGGTCGCCTGGTGCCGCTGATACATCTGGGAGCGCTGTTGGGCGAGCGGGCGCCGCCGCCCGACCGCGGCCGCGCCGCGGTGCTGGTGGAGCTGGGGGCAGGGGAGGGCGTGCGGCAGGTGGCCCTGGAGGTCGACGACGCGGACGACGTGGTGCGGGAGGCGGCGCTCCCGGTGCCGCGCGGCGAATCCCTGCCCTGGGCGGCGGGCGTCGCCCGCCGCAGAGGCACGCTCGTGCCGATCCTGGATCTCGACGCACTGGGAGACCGCATCACATGAGCGCCGACGACGACGTACAGCTCGTCACGTTCAAGGTGGCCGGCCAGGACTTCGCCTTCAACATCTTTCAGGTGGAGCGCATCCTGCGCTACGAGGCGCCCGCGCCGCTCCCCAAGGCACCGGATTTTCTCGAGGGGGTGCTGCGCTATCAGGGGAGCGCGGTGCCGCTGGTCGACCTGCGCAAACGGCTCGGCGCGCCCGCCCCGCACCGCGAAGAGACGCGCACCGTCATCCTGGAATGGGAGGGTGCGAAGCTGGGCGTGGTGGTGGACGCGGTCACCGAGGTGCTGCAAGTCGCGGCGAGCGAGGTCACGGCTCCACCGAACATCGTGAAGGGGCTCGCGGCCGAGTACATCGCGGGGATCGTGGTGAAGGACGGACGCACCGTCATCGCGCTCAACACGGCGCGGCTGCTCAACTCGACGGAGAAGCTCGCCATCGAGGGCGTGATCAAGGAGACGGCGAAGGTCTGATGGTCGATTCCCCGGTTCGCGCCCTCCGGGCGGAGTACGATGCGATCGCGCGGCGGCTCGACACGACGGCCGGCGGGCCCGAGCGTGAGGTGCTGAAGCGCGAAATCATCGCGTTCTTCAAACAGGTCGACTCGCTCATCGCCGAGTTGAGCGAGCTGAAGGAAGAGATTCGTAAGCTGGTCGACCGGTACAAGCAGCTCGCCCCGCCGACGGCGGAGGCGTCGGCCCCCGAGTTCACGGGCACGCGGCCGGCGGTGCACGCCGACCACATCGGCGCCTCCACCTTCATCGAGAAGGGGTGGAGCCTCATCTCACTCGGCGACCACGCGGGCGCGATCCAGGCGCTCCAGAAGGCGCTGCAGCTCTCGCCCGGCGAGACGCAGGCCGAGTCGCTGCTCGGCTGGGCGCAAATGCTGCACGAGGAGTACGACGACGCCCTGGGGACCTTTCAAAAGGTGCTCATGAAGGAGCCGGCGAATTCGCTGGCGCGGATCAACGTCGGCTACATCTGTCTCAAGAAGCGGATCTTCGGGGAGGCGATCGAGCACCTGTCCAAGGCGATCCGGCTCGACAACGACAAGAAGGCGACGCTGTACGCCCACTTCTACCTCGGCCTCGTGTACTTGCAGCGCGACATGTACGAGGACGCTCAGAATTTTCTGCAGAAAGCGCTCAAGCTCGGGCCGAACCTGATCGAGGCCCATTACGAGCTGGGGCGCGCCTACTGGTTCTCGGGCGACCAGGCGAGAGCGCAGCAGACGTGGGAGGACGGCTTCAAGGCGAACAAGTTCAATCCCTGGGGCAAGAAGTGCCAGGAGACGCTGGCGCTGGTGCAGCAGGGGCAGGAGCCGCCGCGCACCTAGCGCTGCTGTTGCTCCTCGCCCAGGGCCCCCCCCCCGGCCCCGCGGCGGTGACCGTCGGGCGCGTGACGGCCGTCGCGTGGCCGTCGCAGCAGGCCCTGGCCGCGGCGCTCGCCGAGGCCGCCGACCGCGCGCCGCCGTTTCCGGGCATCGGTCCGCTCCCCGACCGTCCCATCCGCCTGATCCTCGCCCCGACCCGTGAGCGGTTCGACTCGCTCACCCGCGGACGCCTCCCGACCTGGAGCGAAGGGGCCGCGTTCCCCGAGGCTGGCACGGTGGTGTTGCTGAGCGACGGCCCGCCCGACCGGGTGACCGCCGCTCTGCGACACGAGCTTGCCCACGTGGCGCTCCGCTGGCGCGTGCGGCGCATGCTGCCGCTGTGGTTCGAGGAAGGCTACGCCGCCGTCGCGGCCGGCGAGTGGGACCGGCTCGATGCGCTCCGTCTCAATTGGCAACTGGCACGGGGCGTGCACATGGACCTGGACTCGCTCGATCGCACCCTGCGGGCCGATCGCGTTGATGCGGAGACCGCGTACGGCTTGGCGACCACCGCCGTGCTGCTGCTCGAGCGCTGGGGCGGGGGCCGCCGCGGGCCGGGGCTCGGGCCGTTGATCGCGAACCTGGCGCGCGAGCCGACGTTCGATGCGGCGTTGCGGGCCACGTATCATGTGACGCAGGATGACTTCGAGTCGCGCTGGCAGCGGGACGTGGCGGAGCGTTACGGCTGGCTCTCGTGGGCTGCGGCGGCGGGCGCGTTCTGGGCGACCATGGGGCTCGTGCTCGTGTGGCTCTTCCGGGTGCGCCGGCGGCGCGATCGGGCGCGGCGGGCCTTGCTGGACGAGGGGTGGACGGTGTCGGAGGAGGACGGGCCAACTGCTTGACGAGCTTGGAATTGGCGCGTAAACTGTCGGCCTTATGCCAGACCAAAGTTTGGCGCGCTCGCGCCTGCACTTCGGACCCAGGAACTGGTTGTTTCTCGCGGCGGCGGTGGTGTCGCTCGCGGCCGGGTACGCGCTGCTGGCTCGCGGGTCCACCACCGCCGCGCCGATTCTGCTCGTTCTCGGCTACTGCGTTTTCTTTCCGGTAGGCCTCGCCCTTTAAGGCCCCGCGGTGCGACGGGCGAATAGCTCAGTCGGTTCAGAGCGCCTGCCTTACACGCAGGAGGCCGGGGGTTCGAATCCCTCTTCGCCCACTGGGGTACCAGAGTGCAACGTGAGAGGACATCGCGCGTGAGACTCCTGCGATTGGTGGCTGGGCTCGTGCTCGGCGGGGCCGGCGCCGCAACGGCGCAGCTCGCCATCCAGCAGCCGACCGAGAAACTGCTCGTGCTGCCGCTCGCCGTGAAGACGCCCGCAGACTCAGGCGCCAGCATCGCGACGATGGATGCGGCGCGCGCGCGGCTCGAGCAGCTCGCCAAGTACAAGGTCGTCGTGATTCCCAAGGCCAAGCTGTGCGACGCGCTGAAGGCGTCGGACTTCTCCTGTGACGTACTGCTCGACGACGCACAGGCCCTGCTGCTCGCGCGCTTCCTCAACGTCAACGCCTACACCATCGGTACGCTCGAGCGGAGCGGGGGGCTGGTCGCGCACATCCGCGTGCGGGATATCGGCTCCTCGGGATACGCGGCGCTGTTCACGGTCTCGAGCGGCAACCCCGCGACCCCTGCGGCGCTGGGCGAGGCGATTGCCCAGAAGCTGAACCAGATCGTGCGCGCCGGAGACCAGGTGCGGGAGTGCAACGATCTGCGGCAAAAGAGCCAGTTTTCCAAGGCGCTCGAAGCAGCTCGCAAGGCCCTGGCCATCGAGCCGAATCTTCCGGGCGCGCATCTGTGTGTGGCGACTGTGTACGAGGCACAGCGGATGCCGCTGGACAGCCAGCTCGCCGCCTACCATCGCGCGGCCGCGCTCGACTCGCTCAACGGGACCGCGTGGGAAAACACCGCCCGCCTGTATCAGCAGAAGGGCGATACGCTCAAGGCGATCGGCGCGTTCATCCACGAGCTGCAGGGCGAGCCGCAGAACACGCAGCTGCGGCTCGGCATCGCCGAGCTGCTGCGCCTGCAGAAGCAATACCAGCAGGCCGTGAACCTGCTCGACGAGGGACTCGCCCGCAATGCCGCCGACCAGAAAATGGCCGACTTGAAGCAGCGGATCTGCATCGAAGGCGAGCTGTGGCGCTGTGTAGTGGACGGATTTGCCCGGCAGCTCACGAACGACACCACGAAGCAAGGGGACTCGACGTTCCTCAAGGCCGCCATCGGCGCGGCGCAGCAGATCTCGGACACGGCGAACCTGCTGCTGTTCGCCCACGCCGCCGTGCGGCATTTCCCGAGGTCCGCGGCGTTCTCCAAGGCGCTCGCGCAAGCCTTCGACATGAAGGGCCAGCGCGACTCGGCGTTGTGGGCCTACAAGCAGTCTCTCGCCATCGATCCGAGCGACATCGCCAACGCGCTGCTACTGGCGAAAGCGATCGTCGACGGGGCCACGTACGACACGGCCCAGGCGACGAAACTGAAGGCCGACACGGTCGCGCTGCGCCAGTTCCGCAACGCGTTCGCCGATAAGCTCGACAGCGCCCGGGCGTACCTCGAGCGGGCGGCGACGTCGCCCGACACTGCGACCCAGGTCAACGCGGCGGCCATCATGCGCAGCGCGGGCGAGAAGCTCATCCGGGCGGGAGCGTCCGATCGGGCGCTGCCGTGGCTGCAGCGCACGCTGACCATCGTGGCGCCGCGCACCCCGGCCGACACGCTGGGCTTGCGTCAGGCCATACGGGTGAACGCGAGCTTCTGGTACGGATTGGCGGCGATGTCGGTGCTGCCCGCGGAGTATCAGGCGATGACGAAGTCGAAGAGCTGCAGTGAGGCGAAAGCCTTCAACGACCATCTGGCGCAGGTGCGCGCAGCGCTGACCCTGGGGCGCAGCGTGCACCCGCCGACAGTCGACAACACGGTGAAAACCTTGGAGAAATTCGAGGGCGCAATGGCGTCGGTGAAGAAGGCGTTCAAGTGTCGCAATTTCTGAAACATTGAATTGCCTGTCGCGCCGACCTATATTGCGACCCTCCGTCGCAGGGGGCTGTAGCTCAGCTGGTTAGAGTGCCGGTCTGTCACACCGGAGGTCGCGGGTTCGAGCCCCGTCAGCCCCGCCTGAACCCGCCTCGCGGGACGACGCACCAGGCCCCGCCTGCCACGGCAGGCGGGGCTTTCGTTTTTTCCGGGGAGTGAGCCGACGTCCGACTACCATGTCCCGGTCCTCGCGGCAGCGGTGCGTAGTTGGGCGGAAGGCGGTCGCCGCGCCGTGGACGCGACCGTGGGCGGGGGCGGCCACGCCGCGCTGTTGCGGGAGGTCGGCGCGGAGGTGCTGGCTGTCGATCGGGACCCCGATGCGATCGCGGCGGCGCGCGCCCGGCTCGGGGAGGACGGCATCCGCTACTCGACGGGTCCGTTCGGCTCGGGCAAGGTGCTCGGCACGGTGGCCGCGTTCCGCCCCGACCGCATCCTGCTCGACCTCGGGGTGTCGTCCCACCAACTCGATACCGCCGAGCGCGGGTTTACCTTTCGTCCGGGGGCGCCGCTCGACATGCGGATGGCCGGAGGGCGGGGGCTGACGGCGGCAGATCTGTTGAACACCTGGCCGGTGGAGCGGCTGGCGCAGGGCTTCGCGGAGCTCGCCGACGAGCGCCGGGCGAAGCGGCTCGCCCAGGTGATCGTGAAGCGGCGCGGCAACGCGCCGTTCGTTACGAGCGACGACTTCGTGAACGCGATCCGCGAGACGCTGGGCCCCCGCTCGGGGCCGCCCGACTTCGCGCGCCTGTTTCAGGCGCTCCGCATCGTGGTGAATCAGGAGATCGAGCAGCTCGAGCTGGGGCTGCCGGCGCTGCGCGCGACGCTCGTCCCCGGCGGCCGGATGGCCGTCATCACGTACCATTCAGGCGAGGATCGCATCGTCAAGCACGCATTCCGCGACTGGGGCAGGCGGTGCGTCTGCCCGCCGGGCCAACCGGTGTGCACCTGTCGGGGACGTCCGCTCGGCCGGGTGCTGACGAAACGCCCCGTGCGCCCCGGGACCACGGAAGTGCGGGCGAACCCGCGCGCCCGCTCGGCGCTGCTGCGCGCGTTCGAGGTGGCCCTTGAGGCTTAAGGGGCGCCACTGGGTCGCCGTCTGGCTGGTTGCGTTTCTCGCCGTGACCTGGCTGGTGTACGCCCGCCAGACCGCGGCGATCCACGACGCGCGCGAGTTGATCGAGATTCGCGCCCGCCGCGCCAGCCTCGAAGGCCACAAGGCCGAGCTCGAGCGCCGGGTCCGCACCGGGCAGAGCCGGGCCGTGCTGGTGCCGCGCGCCCAGGCGAAGCTCGGCCTCCACCTGCCGGCGGACAGCGAGATCATCCTGGTGCCGTTGCCTGGGCCGGGGACGAGCCCCCCGTAGCGATGGCGAAACTGGCGGTCCGCCTCGAGTTCGTGGAGCGCGGGGTGTTCGTCGCCCTGGCGTTGCTCGCGGTGCGGGCGGCGCAGGTGCAGCTGCTGGAGGGTCGCCGCTGGGCGGAGGCGGCGCAGGCGCAGCGCACGGAGCGGATCGTGCTGCCGGCGCGCCGCGGCACGCTGAGCGACCGGCACGGCACGCCGCTCGCGCTCACGCAGGAGACGTACCACGTCGGCGTCGCGCCCAACGAGCTGCGAGATCCCGCCCGCGACGGCGCGCTGATCGCGCGCCAGCTGGGCCTCACCGGCCGATGGCAGGAGGCGCTGCACAAACGCTACGCGTACTTGGCCGGTCCGTTCAGCGCGCTCGAGGTGCGACCGCTGCGGAGCGTCCGGGGCGTACACCTCGAGCCCGTCGTGAACCGGTTCTACCCCGCGCCCGAGCTGGCCCGCGCCACGATCGGACGCGTGGGGGACGACGGGTACGGCGCCTCGGGGCTCGAGAAGACGCTCGATTCGCTGCTGGCGGGCCGCTCCGGCTCGGCCGTGGTGCTGAAGGATCGGGCCGGACGCGAATACGAGTCGCCGGCGCGCGTGATCGCCCAGCCCATCGCGGGGCACGACGTGGAGCTCACGCTCGACGGCGAGCTGCAGGAGATCGCGCAGCGTGCGCTCGACGATGCGTTGCGGCGGATGGACGCCGACGGCGGCGACGTCGTGATGCTCGATCCCGCCACGGGCGAGGTGCTGGCGATCGCGTCACGGCAGCGGGAGGGGACGGCGCGGCCGAGCGCCTTCATCGACACGTTCGAGCCGGGGTCGGTCGCGAAGATCTTCGCCGCGGCGGCGCTGCTGGCGCTCAACCGGGTGCGCCCGGGCGAGCATGTGTCGGGCGAAGATGGAATCTATCGCCTGCCGGGACGTCCCCCGATCACCGACGAAGACCCGCAGCCCACGCTGACGCTGGCCGATGCGATCCGCGTGTCGAGCAACATCGCGATCGTAAAATTCGCGGCGCGCTTGAGGCCGGCTGAGCAGTACCGGATGCTGCGCGATTTCGGCTTCGGGGTGCTCACGGGGATCGAGTTTCCGGGGGAGGCGGCGGGGCGGTTGCGGCCGCCCTCCGAGTGGACCCGCCCCAGCGCCGCGAGCCTCGCCATCGGGTACGAGCTGTCGGTGACGCCGATCCAGGTGGCGGCCGCGTACGCCGCGCTCGCCAACGGCGGGCTGCTGCTGCAGCCGTCGCTGATCCGCGAGGTGCGCAGCCCGGAAGGCCGCGTGCTGTACCGCCACGAGCCGGAGCCGGTGCGTCGCGCGGTTTCGCCCGAAATCGCGGCGGCGCTGCGCGATCTGCTACGCGGGGTGGTGGAGCGCGGCACGGGCGCCGAGGCGGCGCTCACGAACTTTCCCGTGGCCGCGAAGACCGGGACGGCGCGCCGCGTGGTGAACGGGCACTACGCCCCCGGGCAATACACGGCGTCGTTCGCGGCCCTGTTCCCGGCCGACAAACCGCAGCTCGTGCTCGTCGTGAAGATCGACAATCCGCACAAGGGGAGCTACTTCGCGGCGCAAACGGCCGCGCCGGTGACGCGCTCCATGCTCGAGCAGGCCCTGGCCGCGCGCACCGTCGCGCTCGATCGGGCGCGGCTCTCGACCGCCGCGCCGCCGGCCACCGCCGTGCCGCTCGAGGACGACGGCGGCGTCGTTCCCTATGTCGTCCCCTGGCCGTACCAACCGGATTCGGTGGGCGCGCGGCGGCGTCAGACGGTGCCCGATGTCACGGGCCTGCGTCTGCGGGAAGCCGTGCGGGCGCTGCACCGGCGCGGCTTCCGCGTGGCGTTGAAGGGGTGGGGGACCGCCGAGCACACTTGGCCGGCGGCGGGCGACAGCGCCGCCACCGGCGCGACGGTCACGTTGTTCGCCGAGCCCGTCACCCCCGCTGCGGTCGGCGCCATCGCGCGCCGGCGTGCGAAACGATGAGCCGCCTGCCCGACATCGTGAGCGCGCTCGAGCGTGGCGGCCTGCTGGTCGGGACGCCGGACCTGCACACCTGGCCGGAGATCACCGGGCTCACGGCCGACAGCCGCCGCATCGAGCCGGGGATGCTGTACTGCGCCGTGCGAGGGTCGGTCCAGGACGGGCACCAGTTCGTCACCGTCGCGCGGGAGCGCGGCGCCGTCGCCGCGCTGGTCGAGCGCGAGCAGCCGGTCGAGCTGCCGCAGGTCCTGGTGCGCGACGGCCGCCGCGCCGCCGCCCTCGCCGCTGAGACGTGGTTCGGGCGACCCGGGGCGCGGCTCGACCTGGTGGGCGTCACGGGCACGAGCGGCAAGACGACGACGGTGCTACTCGCACGCCACGTGCTGTCGGCGCTCGAGCCGATGGGCTCGATCGGCACGCTGGGCGCATTCGACCCGGGCGGCGCGCCGGTCCCGAGCGAAGCCGGGAATTTGACGACGCCCGGCCCGATCGACCTGCAGGCGACGCTGGCGGCGCTGGTGGCGCGCGGCGCGCGCGGCGCCGCGATGGAAGTCTCGTCGCACAGCCTCGACCAGGGGCGGGTGGAGGGCCTGGTGTTCCGGACGGCGGTCTTCACGAACCTGACGCGCGAGCACCTCGACTACCATCACACGCTGGAGGACTACTTCAAGGCGAAGGCTAAGCTCGCCGGCTACCTCGCGCCCACCGGCCTCGAAGTCGTCAACGCCGACGATCCCGCCTGGCAGCGGCTGCCGCACCGCCATCGCCGCGTGACGTTCGGCGAGCACGAGGGGAGCGACGTCGCGGCCCGAAGGGTCGTGGTCGACGGGACCGGGGCTCGCTTCGAGCTGATCACGCCGACGGGAAGCGCGGCGGCCCGGCTGCCGTTGCTGGGCCGGTTCAACGTCACCAACGCCCTCGGCGTGGCCGCGTGTGCCTGGGGGATGGGCGTGCCGGTCGAGGCCATCGTCGAGCGGCTCGCCACCGCGCCGCAGGTGCCCGGCCGGATGGAGCGTATCGCCGAGCGGCCGTGCACCATCCTGCGCGACTACTCCCACAAGCCGGACGCGCTGGAGCGCGCGCTCGAGAGCGTGCGACCCCTCACCCGGGGCCGGATCATTCTCGTGTTCGGCGCCGGAGGGGACCGCGATCGGGGCAAGCGGGCGCCGATGGGGGAGATCGCCGTGCGGCTCGCCGACGTGGCGATCGTCACGTCGGACAACCCGCGCACCGAGGACCCCGAGCGCATCCTCGACGAGGTCGAGAGCGGGATGCAGGCGAAGCCCCATCACCGCCGCACCGACCGCCGCGACGCGATCGCCCTGGCGCTCGAGCTCGCCCGGCCGGGCGACACCGTCGTGCTCGCCGGGAAGGGTCACGAGACCTACCAGATCGTCGGGACGGAAAAGCAGCCGTTCGACGAGCGGGCGATCGTGCGGGAGCTGGGGGCGGAATGATTGCGGATTGCGGATTGCGGACTGCGGATTGCGCAGTTTGGGAGCCGATCGAGTGAGGTGGACCGCCGCTCAAGTGGCGGCCGCTCTGGGAACCCCCGTCACTCACGCTGGCGAGTATGGCCGCGTCTCCACGGATACGCGCCTGATTGGGGACGGCGATCTCTTCATCGCGCTCAAGGGCGACCGGTTCGACGCGCACGAGTTCCTCGCTGACGCGAAGGGGAAGGGTGCGGCCGCCGCCGTGGTGCGGCGCGGCACGCCGCGCGTGGACGGGCTGCCGGTCTTCGAGGTGGCGGACACGCTCGCGGCGCTCGGGCTGCTGGCGCGCGCGCGCCGCCGCCGGCTCCCGCAGGGCAGTCCCGTGGTGGCGATCACCGGCTCGAGCGGCAAGACCAGCACCAAAGAGATGATCCGCGCGGTGCTGGCGACGCGTTACCGCACCCACGCGACCAGCGGCAACCTGAACAACCTCGTGGGCGTGCCGCTCACCATCCTGGCCGCGCCCGACGACGCCGAGGCGCTGGTGATCGAAGCCGGGGCCAGCGTGCCGGGGGAGATCGCCCGGTTGCGGGACGTGATCGAGCCGACGATCGCCGTGATCACGAACGTCGGCTACGCGCACGTCGAGGGGTTCGGGTCGCTCGAGGGCGTGCTGCGGGAGAAACTGGGGCTCCTGGACGGGGCCGGCGTGGCGGTCGTGGGAACGGATCCGCCGGAGCTTGCCCGCGAGGCGCGGCGCCGCACCCGCACGGTGGTCGCGGGAACGGGACGCGAGGCGGACGTGCGCCCCGAGGCGGCCGACCTGGACGACGCGGGGCACCCGCGGATCACGTGGGGGGGAGGCCAATCGGTGACGGTCCCGGTGCTGGGGTTCCACCAGATCGAGAACGCGCTGCTCGCGCTCGCCGTCGGCCGCGAGGCGGACGTGGACCCCGGGCGGGCCGTGGCGGCGCTCGCCGGGGTGCAGATCCCGGGCGGGCGCGGCACGGCCCTCGAGCGGGGCGGAATGACGATCTTGGACGACACCTACAACGCCAACCCGGCGTCGCTCGCCTGGGCCGTGCGGTTCGCGCACTGGCTCGCGGGGCGGCGCCGGCGGCCGCTCGCGCTGGTGGTGGGCTCGATGTTGGAGCTGGGCGTCGAGAGTGACAGATTGCATGCGGCCGCGGCCCGGGAGATTGCGGCGCTCGAGCCGGCGTTGATCGGTGCGGTCGGGGCATTCGTGCCCGCGTTCGCGCCGCTCTCCGGCGCGCTTGGCGCGCGCCTGGTCACGGCGCCCGATGCCGCGACGCTGGGCCCGAAGCTCGCGGCCGCGCTCCAGGGCAACGAGATCGTACTGCTCAAGGCGTCGCGCGGGGTCGCCTTGGAGCGGGTGCTGCCGTTTCTCGCCGGACGGCCCCGAGACTAAGGAGGGGTGGGGTGCTCTATCACCTGCTGGCGCCGCTCGCGAAGCAGCACATTCTGTTCAATCTCTTCAACTACATCACCTTCCGCGCCGCGGGCGCGACGGTGACGGCGCTGGTGCTCGCCTTCGTGTTGGGACCGGGGATCATTCGGGCGTTGCGCGACCGGCACGTCGGCCAGGTGATCCGCGCCGAGGGGCCCGCCAGCCATGCCGGCAAACGGGGCACGCCGACGATGGGCGGCCTCATCATTCTCCTCGCGACCGTGGTGCCCACGCTGCTGTGGGCACGGCTCGACACCCGCTACGCGATCGTCGCGGTGGCGGCGATGCTGTGGATGGGCACGATCGGGTTTCTTGACGACTACCTGAAGATCGTGCGCGGCAAGTCTCAGGGGCTGGTGGCGCGCTGGAAGCTGGTCGGCCAGATCTCGTTCGGGCTGGCGCTCGCCGTGTATCTCCTCTGGTCGCCCCTCGCGCCGAATCTGGAGCCCACGTCGACCCAGCTGCCCGTGTTCAAGTACCAGCTGATCGTGTTCTGGCCCGTGACCTACGTGCTGTTCGTCACGCTCGTAGTCACGGGCAGCTCGAACGCCGTGAACCTGACCGACGGGCTCGACGGCCTCGCAACCGGGCTTACGGCGATCGCGGCGGGCGCGTTCGCGATCTTCGCATACGTGTTCGGCCGGTTCGACTGGACCAAGTACGTCGGCGTCTACTTCCTGCCCGGCGCGGGCGAGCTGACGGTGTTCTGCGGCGCGCTGGCCGGCGCGGCGCTCGGGTTTCTCTGGTTCAACGCCCACCCCGCACAGGTGTTCATGGGCGATACCGGCGCGCTCGCAATCGGCGGGGCCTTCGGCACGGTCGCAATCTTACTGAAGGCGGAGTTTCTGCTGCTGATCGTGGGCGGCGTGTTCGCGGCCGAAACCGTCTCGGTGATGCTGCAGACGAGCGTGTACCGCTGGCACAAGAAGCGCCGGGGCAAGGAGTACGCGGACGCCCACAAGGTGTTTCGCATGGCGCCGCTGCACCACCACTTCGAGAAGCTCGGCTGGGCGGAGCCGCAGGTCGTGATGCGATTCTACATCATGGGCGTGTTGTGCGCCGCGATCGCGCTCGCCACGCTGAAGGTGCGATGATTCCCGAGGCGTGGCGCCGGGAGGGGAGCGTCGTGGCGGTGGTGGGCCTGGGGAAGAGCGGCGTCGCGGCCACGACGCTGCTCGCCCGGGAGGGGGCGCACGTGTACGCGAGCGACGCGTCGGACCATCCGTACGGCGGCGCCGCGGCGGACGAGCTGCGCGCGCTCGCCGGCGTGGAGGTCGACGTGGGACGCCATGACCTCGGGAAGATCCGGTCGGCCGCTGGCGTGGTCGTTTCGCCCGGCGTGCCCCCGGACGCGGCGCCGCTCGCGGCCGCACGCGCGGCCGGCGTCCCCGTCGTGTCGGAGATCGATCTCGGGTTCCAGGCGCTGGCGGGATCGGGGACGCGGTACATCGCGATCACCGGAACGAACGGCAAGACCACGACGACGGCGCTCGTGGCGCACCTGTTACGCGAAGCGGGGCTTCAGGCCGAAGCGGCCGGGAACATCGGCCGGCCGCTCACGGACATCGCCGTGACGGGCGACCGGTACCAGTGGCTGGCAGTGGAGGTGTCGTCGTTTCAGCTGCACGACAGCCCCCACTTCGCGCCGGACATCGGGATCCTCACGAACCTCGCCCCGGACCACCTGGACCGCTACGCGTCGGTGGATGCCTACTACCACGACAAGCAGCTGCTGTTCAGCAACGCGCGGGCTCGCGACGTGTGGGTGCTGAACGGCGACGATCCGGCCGCGCTCGAGCTTCCCGGATCCGCGCCCGGGCGGCGGGTGGTGTTCTCGCTGCGACGGCCGGCCGACGGCTGGTACGATGCGGCGGCGCGGCGGCTCCGGCTGGGCGAGGGGGGGGGCGAGCTGCTGCCGCGCGACGAGCTGCGGCTCTTGGGGGATCACAACGTGGCCAACGCGCTCGCCGCGGCGCTCGCCGTGCGAGAAGCGGGCGTTGCGCCGGGGTCGATCGCCCGAGGGCTGCGATCGTTTCGCGCGCTGCCGCACCGGCTGGAACCGGTGCGGGAGGTGGGTGGCGTGCTGTGGATCAACGACTCCAAGGCGACCAACATCGCCTCGACCGTGGTGGCCGTAGAGGCGATGGACCGGCCGTTCGTGCTGCTGCTCGGCGGACGGCACAAGGGGGAGCCGTACACCCGGCTGGCGCCGCTGCTCGTCGCGAGGAAATGCCGGCTCGTGATCGCGTTCGGGGAAGCCGGCGCGATCGTCGCGCAGGATCTGGAAGGCAAGGTGCCGCTCGAGCGCGGCACGACGTTCACCGATGTCGTGGCCCGCGCCCGCCGCGCCGCGCAGTCGGGGGACGTGGTGCTGCTCTCTCCCGCGTGCTCGAGCTACGACATGTTCAAGAATTACGAGGAGCGGGGCGCGCTGTTCAGACAACTCGTGGAGCAGATGTGAGCCTATGACCGACCGCCGCTGGGAGACCCGCCTGCTCGCGCTGCTCGCTGCCGTGCTGGTCGTGTTCGGCCTCACGGCGGTGTACGGGGCGTCGAGCCTCCTGAGCACGGCCGGGGGGCAGGTCGGCTCGGCGTTCGCGCTGCGCCAGGCGCTCGGCGCCCTGGTGGGCGGGATCATCGCCACGCTGCTCGCGCGCTCGGACTACCGGCAGTGGCGGCGCTACGCCTGGCCGGTGCTGGGCGGGGCGGCGCTGCTGCTCGTCATCCCGCTTTTGCCGTTCACGCATCGCTTGGCGCCCACGCTCAACGGGGCGCGGCGCTGGGTGGATCTCGGGTTCGTCACCGTGCAGCCATCGGAGCTCGCCAAGTTCGCCGTCGTCGTCTGGACCGCGATGCTGGCCGCAAAGAAGGGCGAGCAGATCCGGACCTTCCGGAACGGCGTGCTGCCGTTCCTGGTGATCCTCACGCCGCTGGTCGGGTTGATCTTCCTCGAGCCAAACCTCTCGATGGCGCTGCTGGTGGCCGTCCTCGCCGGCGTGGTGCTTTTCACGGCGGGTGCACGCATCGGGCACTTCCTGGTTGTGGCGGTCGTAGCGGGGCCGCTCCTGTTCGGCGGCATCATGACGGCGCAGTACCGCGTCGCGCGGGTGCTCACCTTTCTCAACCCGGGCGCCGCGCCCGAGGAGGCGACGTGGCAGGTGAAGCAGTCGCTCGTCGGCATCGGGGCGGGGCGGCTGTTCGGCGTGGGCTTGGGGCAGGGGCAACAGAAGCTCGGCTATCTCCCCTACGCCTACTCCGACTTCATCTTTTCGACGATCGGCGAGGAGTGGGGGTTCATCGGCGTGATGGTGATCCTCGCCCTGTTCGGCACGTTCGTGTGGCTCGGCTTCCGGATTGCGCGCTCCGCGGGCGATCCGTTCGGCCAGCTGCTGGCGGTTGGGCTCACCGCGCTGATCGGCGTCACCGCGGCGCTCCACATCGGCGTCAGCTTGGCGCTGCTCCCGGCGACGGGCATCACACTGCCGTTCATCTCGTACGGACGCTCCAGCCTGCTCGTCGCGCTCGTCGCGACCGGCGTGCTGATCAGCGTGGGGCAGGGGAGGCGGAGGGCAGGAGCGTGAAATTGCGGATAACAAATTGCGGATCGCGGATTTCGGATTGCGGATTGGATCGGATAGTCGTCGAGCCGCGTGGCACGCGCCGCGAATCGAACTTGCCCCTTCAAGTCCGCAATCCGCAATCCGCAATCCGCAATTGAAGCCGCGATGAAAGTCCTGCTCGCGGGAGGTGGAACCGGCGGCCACCTCATCCCCGCGCTCGCGCTGGCGCAGGCGCTGCGCGATGCCGACCCGGGGGTCGAACTGCTGCTGGTCGGCGCCGAGCGAGGCATCGAGGCGGAGCTCTTGCCGCGTCAGCCGTTCCGGCACCGCCTCCTGCCGATCGAGCCGTTCTATCGGCGCACCTGGTGGCGCAACGCGCGCTGGCTGTGGCTCGCTCCCCGCGTGTGGCGCGACGTCGGACGGCTGCTGCGCGAAGAGCGGCCCGCGATCGTCATCGGGACCGGCGGCTACGCTGCGGGGCCGATCGTGTTGCGCGCGCAGCGTGCCGGCATCCCCACCGCCGTCGTCGAGGAGAACGCGTTCCCCGGGCTCACCACGCGGTGGCTAGCGCGCGGCGCGCGCCAGGTGCACCTCGGGTTTCCCGAAGCGCGCGAGCGGCTGTCGCCCGGCGCAAACACCGAGGTGTTCGCGCTCGGCAATCCGGTGCGACCACCCGAGCCGGGCGACCCGCGCGCCGCGCGCCGCGCGCTGGGGCTCGAGCCCGCGCGCCCCACGGTGCTCGTGTTCGGCGGCAGCCAGGGCGCGCAGGCGCTCAACTACGCCGTCGCGGCCGCGCTGGAGCGCCGCCTGCTCGCCGGCGCCAACGTCGTGTGGGGCACCGGCGCCGCGCACGCGGCCGCGCTGGCGCGCTACGCCGTCCCGGAGCGTGTGGTGGTGCGCGGCTTCTTCGATTCGATGACCGAGCCGTATCGCGCAGCCGACCTCGTTGTGTCGCGCGCCGGCGCGATGACCGTGGCGGAGCTGTGCGCGTGGGGCAAGCCGAGCATCCTCGTGCCGCTCCCGACGGCCGCGGCGAACCACCAAACTCACAATGCGCGCGCGCTCGTGGCCGCGGGCGCCGCGCTCCAGTTCGCCGAGCCCGACTTCACCGCGCCGGCGCTCGCCCGGCTGATCGGCGAGCTGCTCGGCGACCCCGCGCGACTGGCGTCGCTCGCCGACCGGGCCCGAGCCCGGGGGCACCCAAATGCCTCCCGGGAGATCGTGTCGAGGATTTTGACACTGGTCACCCGGTAGGGGATGCTCTCTTTCGCAAGTTTCGTAGATTCGATATATTAGCCCCTCACTAATGAACCTGTTTGCAATGGTGGATCCCCGCCCGATCCACTTCATGGGGATCGCCGGAGCAGGGATGAGCGGCTTGGCGCTCCTCGCCAGGCAGCAAGGCGTCGCGATAACAGGTTGTGATACCGACCCCTCAGGAGCAGCCGATTTGGCAGCCCTGGGGGTGGAAATATGGCGGGGCCACGCCCCCGAGCACGTAGTCGGTGCTCGAGCGTTGGTGGTCACCGCCGCAGTAGCTGGGGATCACCCGGAGCTGGAGCGAGCACGCGCGCTGGGGATTCCGGTGGTACGGCGGGCCGACGCCCTAGGTCAGGCCGTCGCCGGTGGGTTGGTGGTGGCGGTCGCCGGGACGCACGGCAAGACCACCACGACGGTGATGGTCACGGAGGCGCTGGCGGCCGCCGGGCGAAATCCTGCGGGACTCGCCGGCGGCCGTGTCGCTCGGTGGGGTGGGAACGCGCGGCTCGGTGGGAACGAGTTGTACGTTGTCGAGGCGGACGAGTACGATCGTGCCTTCCTCTCGCTCGCGCCGACGGTCGCGGTGGTGAACAACGTCGAGGCGGACCACCTCGAGTGTTACGGCGGCAGCCTCGCGGCGCTCGAGCAGGCGTTCGCGGAGTTCGCTGGACGGGCGCGCCGGGTGATCGCGGGGGCGGACGACGCGGGTGCGATGCGGATCGCCGCGGCGCTTGAGACGCCGGTGTGGCGCGTGGGGCTCGCGGCGGACGCGGACGTGCGGATCGTGAGTCCCGAGCTGGGCGAGCGGGGCTCGGCCGCGCAGGTCGAGCTCCCGGGCGGCGGGGGGGGGGCGGTGCGCCTCGCGCTGCAGGTGCCGGGGCTGCACAACCTGCGAAACGCCGCGGCGGCGCTCGCCGTGGCACTGGAGCTGGGAGTCGATCTCGAGCGCTGCGTCACGGCGCTCGAACGCTTTAGCGGCGTGGCGCGGCGGTTCGAGCGGGTGGGCGAGGCTCGCGGGGTGACGATCGTGGACGACTACGCGCATCACCCCACGGAGGTGCTCGCGACGCTGGCCGCGGCGCGCCAGACGTTTCCGCGACGCCGTGTGGTGGCGGTGTTCCAGCCGCATCTGTTTTCGCGGACCGCGCTGCACGGCGAAGCGCTCGGCCGGGCGCTCGCGAGCGCGGACGTCGTGGTCGTGGCGCCGATCTACGGGGCGCGCGAGCAGCCGCTGCCGGGCATCACCGCCGATCTGGTCGCGCAAGGGGCGGCGCGGGCCGGAGCGGCGACGGTCGCCGTCCGGGACCGCGCGGCGCTGGTGAACACGGTGGCGGAGCGGGTGCGGCCGGGGGACGTGGTGTTCACGCTCGGGGCGGGAGACGTTACCCGCGTGGGGCCCGAGCTGCTGCGCCAGCTGGGGGGAGCAGGGGAAGCGACGGGAGCGAAGAGCGGGGAGCGGCCGTGAGGCGGCGGCGGACGTTCGCGCGGCGCGTCGCGTCTCTGGTCGCAGGAATGGCGGTCGGCGTCGCCGTGTGGTTCGGCGCCCCCGCGCTGCTGCGACGCCTCGCGGTGTTCCGCGTGCGGCAGATCGAGCTGGTGGGCGTGAAGAACCTGGCGCCCGACGCCGTGATCGCGGCGCTGCGGCTGCCGTCCGACGCGAGCGTGTTCACCGACACGCGGTTGCTCGACGACCGGCTGCGCGGGCTCGCCGGCGTGGCGGAGGCGCGGGTGGTGCGCCAGCTCCCGGCGGCGCTGCGGATCGAGCTGCGCGAGGTGGAGCCTGCGGCGCTCGCGCCCAACGGCAGGCGTCTGGTCGTGGTCGATGCGCAGGGCCGCGCGTTGCCGTTCGATCCCGCGCGGACCGGGCTCGACCTGCCGGTGGCGGCGGCGCCGGACCGGGGCGTCGTGGGCGTGCTGGCGCTGGTGCAGGCGGTGGATCCGGCGCTGTTTCTCACCATCACCAGTGCGCGCGGATTGGCGCGCGGGGACGTGCTTCTGGAACTGGGGCCTCGTCATGTGCTGTTGGGCCGCGACGCCGGACCGGAGGTGATCCGGGCCGTAGAGCTGGTCGCGCGCGATCTCGCCGCGAAGGGGCGCCCCTACGTGGAGCTCGACGCCCGCTTCGCGCGACAGGTGATCGTGCGGCGGACGGCGTCTCTCGGATCCCGCGGCACGGGTGGGGCGTGAGCCGGGATCGACAGCTCGTCGCCGGACTCGACCTCGGCAGCACCAAGACGTGCGCGGTGATCGCCGAGGTCGTGGGCGACCTGCCGCGCATGCCGCTCGCGAAGGTGCTGGGCGTGGGCCTCGCGAAGAACGCCGGCGTGCGGCGCGGGATGGTGCGGGACATCGACGAGACGAGCCGCTCCGTCGTCGCCGCGCTGCGCGACGCCGAACGGATGGCGGGGGCCAAGGTCGGCGGCGTGACGTGCGGCATTGCGGGCGAGCATGTCTCGGCGCGCACGTCGCCCGGCGTGGTCGCCGTGAGCCGGGAGGAGATCACCGCGGAGGATGTGGCCCGCGTGAACGAGGTGGCGCGCGCCATCTCGCTCGGCCGCGACCAGGAGCTGCTGCACGACATCCCGCAGGAGTACCGGGTCGACCAGCAGCATGGCATATCGGACCCGGTGGGCATGACGGGCACGCGGCTCGAGGTGGAGATGTACCTC